>FWWL01004042.1_pt1 | contig 25499 bp, 16 predicted proteins | sample 2228331 | NCBI WGS metagenome assembly FWWL01 (sample SAMEA103939775, study PRJEB20133) | metagenome | reverse complement strand
GGTTTCAGTAAAATTGCTGAAACCTTTGATATTTCTTTGTGGGCCCACTTGGGATCGAACCAAGGACCCCCTGATTATGAGTCAGGTGCTCTAACCGGCTGAGCTATGGGCCCAAATTTTGGACTGCAAATTTACAACCCGCATTTTAATTTTCCAAATCTTTTTTAAATCATTGTTTCTATATTCCACACAAAAGCATGCAATCCTTGTTGTTCTGCTGCTTTATTGATACGCTGAAGACGTTGGAGTAGCTTTTCTACTTTTTCATCTTCAACAATGGTTATTGTGCCAGAATTCATGGCTGGCCAGGTATGTGTACCCAGGTGTGGTTCGCCTTTCGATGAACCTACACCTTGCATTTCAGGCCAACGACTGAATCCACGTATATTTAATTTCTGCAAAGCTTGCTCTACTTGCTCAGATAATGCCTGATTATAGACAATAAATACTGCTTTCATAAGATTACATTTTTTTACGTAAGTTACGACGAATTCTCTTAACGGCCGATTTGCCAAACATACTATAAATAACAGGAACCAGAATTAATGAAATAAGGAGCGAGAAAGTTAATCCCCCAATCATGGCAATGCCCATAGGACGCCATAACGAAGCACCATCACCACTGCTGATGGCTAAAGGAACCATACCTAATATGGTTGTCAATGAAGTCATTAAAATAGGACGCAAACGCGAACGACCTGCATCAACAATTGCCTTAGATATAGACTGTCCACGTTTCCGCAAAATATTGGTAAAGTCTATCAGCACAATCGAGTTTTTAACCACAATACCTACAAGCATTACAATGGCTATGCCCGAAATTAAGTTTAAAGTAGAACCGGTCATTAGTAATGCTAAAACAACACCAGTGATAGCAAATGGAACTGAGAACATAATGATAAATGGTTCACGTAGTGACTCAAACTGAGCTGCCATTACAATATAAACAAGCAAGATAATCAACACAAAAAGCATAGCTATATCTTTAAATGAATCTTGCATGTCTTTGGCTGCACCACCTATTTCAACAAAAATATCTTTTGGAATAGTCATGCTTTCAATTTTTTTATTAATCACATTTACAGCAGTTCCAAGGTCTATTCCATTCAGAGTTGCAACAATCTTGTTTACACGCACTTTGTTTTCGTGTTCAATGTTTGGTGTGGTAAACATTTGTTTTATTTGGGCAACATCTTTCAGTTTAACGATATTGCCTCTTGGTCCTTGTATGGAAAGGTTTTCCAGATCCTGAATACTGGTCAGATAAGCATCGTCGTATTTAACAATAATGTCGTATTCGGTACCGTCTTCTTTATACTTGCTGGCTGTCATTCCAAGCACTCTATTTCGAACAGCTGTTGCAAGAGTTGCCGTTGGAATACCTAACTGCGACAATTTGAGTCTGTCGGGAATAATTTGAATTTCTGCTTTGTCTTTATCTCGACTTACGGTAACATCTTTAAATCCCTGCTGATTTCTCATGTATTGAACAAGTTCTTCGGCAATTTTATTTGTTTCGTCGAAGCTATAGCCAAATACTTTAACTTCGATATTACTTCCACCTCCACCACCCATCATTTGTGAGCTCATATTTCGGCTTGCTCCGGGGTCAACATAAAAGCTTGCAAGCTCTGTAAATTGACTTATATCTTTTCGCATTTCTTCGCCAATTTCGAAAATGGTTCGCTGTCGTTTTGACAATTCGGGTAATACAATGGTAAAATTAATAATATATGAAGCCGATTTTGAAATTGCTGTCATCAGATTAGCACCTTCGCCGGCTCCAATACTGGTAGCAATTCCCGTTATTTCCGGATACTTATGCCTGAAAATGTGTTCAAGCGAATCGGCTATTTTACGGGTCTCAGAGAGTTTTATTCCCTGTGGCAGTTCCATAGAAATATTAATACGACCATTGTCGGAAGCTGGCATGAATTCTTTTCCTACAAATTTTATCAATATCAAACTTCCAACAAAAATTGCAGCAGCACCGAGTATAGCAAGTGTTTTATGCCTTAGAAAGTACTTCAGCGAACGAACGTACACATTATCTATTTTCGTCCAGAAATTTTGAATAGCCTGAACTACTTTACCCGTCTTTTTTTGTTGATGTTTGGGCTTAAGCAACTGCGAAGAAAGCATAGGAATTAAGGTAATGGCTGCTACTAATGAAACTACAATAGTTATTGACACTATCCAGCCTAATTGTCGGAAGAAGACGCCAGTTAACCCTGTAATCATAGTAAGTGGTAGAAACACCGCAACAATGGTTAAAGTAGCAGCAACAACGGCCAGGCTTATTTCGTTGGTAGCATAAATAGCTGCTTCGCGTGGACTACTACCGCGTTCAATATGTTTACTGATATTTTCTATAACCACAATAGCATCGTCAACAACCATACCAATAGCAATGGCTAAGGCTGATAATGAAATAATGTTGATGGAATTGCCCGATAAGTTTAAATAAATAAAAGCAGCTATAAGTGAAATAGGTATGGTTAGCAGTACTATGAAACTTGCTCTCCATTCTGTTAAAAACAGTAACACAACCAGAATTACGAAAATAAAAGCTTCAAGCAAGGTTTGAAATAAACTTTTTATAGAATTGTTTATGAATGTAGAAGTGTCGAGCAATTCGAGCAGTTTAACATCGGTAGGAATATCTTTTTCAATTTCTTTAATTTTTTCCTTTACTTTTTGAGCAACTTTAACCGTGTTTGACCCCGATTGTTTTTGAATAATAATACGCACTCCACGGCTACTGTTTACCCGTTCGTCAACAGTAAGTTTTTTGAGCGTATCGCTAACTTCAGCTACGTCTTTTACTTTAATCACTTTGCCATTCACATTGGCAATAATCACATCCTTAACGACATCGCTGCTGACAAATTCGCCATTTACCCTAACCGAATAATCAATTACTCCTGTTTCAATGTTTCCTGATGGCAGAGCAATATTTTCGGCACGGATGGCATTTCCTATCTGTTCAATAGAAAGATTGTATGCATCGAGTTTTCGTGGGTCGCACTTTACCTGCACAGCTCTAACAGGAGCACCAACAATGCTCACCGTTCCCACTCCGTCAATTCTGCTAAGTTTCTGCACCAAACGCTCATCCAGAATTTTCTTTAAAGCAGGGTAACTCTCGTTGGCCTGTACTCCGTATATCAATACAGGAATCATGTCTGAACTGAATTTAAAAAGCAATGGTTTTTCGCATCCTTCGGGGAGCATACGGTCAACCATGCTTATAGCATCACGCACCTGATTGCTCGATTCATCGAGATTGGTTCCATATTCGAACTCAATTTGAATAAAAGACACATTATCTTTGCTTGATGAAGTAAGCTTTTTTAAGCCCTGCAATGAATTAAGCTGGTTTTCCAATATTTTGGTAACATTCTCTTCAATATCTGCAGCATTTGCACCCTGATAAAAGGTAATTACCGACAACACCGGTGTTTCTATTTTGGGCATTAAATCAATCGGCACTTTGGTCAACGAATAAATGCCAAACACCATCAACCCGATGAATATCATCAGGGTAGTTATGGGATTTTTTACTGAAGTACTATAAATACTCATAGCTGATTACTTTTTTTGAACGTTCATACCATCTAATAAAGAAGTGTGTCCCTGATAGATAAGCTCTTCGCCAAGGGTCAGTCCATTGATAATTTCGAGCATATCATCGAGTACCATCCCAATCTGCACAACCTTTCGAATAGCTTTACCATCTTTAAAAACAAAAACATAACGCTCGTTTGAACCTACCTGCTTTAAAACAGCATACGAAGGAACAAGAATAGTTTCAGCATCACCAAAATATAGCTCTGCTTTTGCAAACATTCCAGGACGTAATATTAGCTGAGCATTTGGAACAACAATTTCTACGGTAACCGTTTTTGTCATATTATCAACGATAGGATATATCTTTTGAATTTTGCCAGTAAACTTTTTATCGGGATAGATTTCTGCGTACACACTACAATCCATACCTTTTCTCAAGTTGGGGAGATATGATTCGGGGACAGCCACAAGAAGCTTAACAGAAGATAAGTTCATAATAGAAACAATGGCAGGTTTTCCAATACCTGGTGCAGGCGACATGGCAAACATTTCTCCATCGTTCAGATATTTCCCTGTAACAACTCCATTGATGGGTGAACGCAAAGTAGTGTTTTCGTCCAGAAAATCCAGATTGTTTTTTGCAACATCTAACTGCATCTTTAATTGTTCGTACTGTTGTTTTGAAACTCCACCTGCTTTCAACAATGAATCCATTCGCATAAAATCGAGTGTTAGCTTTTCGTATTGTATTTTTGCTTGGTTATAATTCGTTCGGTCAAGCATAACAACGACCTGCCCTCTGGATACCACATCACCAACATCAACTAATATTTTATCAACTCTACCAGCTGTAGCAGGAGCCAGATGATTTTCTTCGAGAGCCATAATGGTTGCAGAATAAGTAAGCTTACGCTCAATAGTCTTTTTCTCTACTGTCATTGTTTTTACAGTAGGAACTTCTTCTTTATTTTGTGCTTGTTCATTATTTTTAGAACTGCACGAAGCTAGTGTTAATAAACCAGCTGCTAATCCAATGATTAAAGTAGTTTTCATATACTGATTATTTTATATTTCCCATTAATTTATCTAAATCAAATTTGGCATTCAGGTATTCAAACTTAGCCTGAATTAGATTTAACTCTGCCTGCATCAGAGCATTATCGGCATCATTTAGCTCAATAAAGGTTGATTGACCTGTATTGTAGCGAGTTTTAGCGATTTCGTATCCTTTTTTTGCCAGTTCAATATTTTGTGTTGCCCATTGAAGCTTTTCAGAAGCAACCTGCATATTGGCAAGAGCTGTTTGTGCTTGTGTGTTCAGATTTTTTTGCAAAAATTCTTCCTGCAATTCGAGCTGTTTGCCCGATATTTTAACCTGTTGCATCTGCCGCCGAACCGTTAACCCAGAAAAAATAGGCACATTAAGCTGAAGTCCTATAATCACTGTTTTTACCCATTTATATTCGTCGAAATTAAAATTATCGGCCTGTGCCTGATACTGATAGTTACCAAAGGCTGCAAGATTTGGGAAAAGAGCACTTCGTGTAAGATTGAGCTGAGTCTTTAACAGCTGACGTTGCAATTCAAGTTGCTTTAATGTTGAATTGTTTGCTAAATTAATCTGGAAATCAACTATCATTTTATCTTCAACTATTAACGTTGTATCTATCTGAACTTCAATACTATCACCTATATCAAGTAATACTTTAAATAATCCCATTATGTTTTGATAGTTTTTCTTCATTTGAAGCACATTAGGGCGAAGATTATCGACCTGTACCTTGGCACGGATGTAGTCATATTCCGATACCATGCCAAGTTTGCTCATAATCTCGATATTTTTCACATTTTCAAGAGCATGCAAATAACTCTGATTCATCACTTTGTACGATTCATTAAGCAAAAGAAGATTGAAGTAGGTTTTCTTTATGTTGGTAGCGAGTTCAATTTCTGCTTCTCTCAATTTTTCTTTCGACAATTCTTTATCTCGTTTAGCCAGAGCAATGGATTCATAAATAGCCATATTAAAAATCGGCAAACCAGCAGTAAGAGCTCCGGTAAAACTATTTTCAAAACCCATTTTTAACACAGCTCCGAAGAAAGGAGGTCCCGAAGGCATAAAAATCACAGGGCGTTCAACATTTCGGTTGTAACTTCCTGAACCTTTAAGGCTGGGCATTAAATTGCCATACAATTCGTTAATTTTAGCCTGCTTTTTTTCAAGTTCAAGTTCCGAAATTTTTCGGCTAAGGTTTTGTTTTATTCCTAAATCTATTGCCTGGTCTAAAGTTAAATAAAGGATATTGTTATTTTGCGAATAGCTTAACCATGGCAAAAAACATAAACCTATCAAGAATGCTTTTCTTATTTTATTCATAATTCAAATGCTTTTGATAATATTTGTCAATAACTTCAATTCCTTTTAAAGTAGCCATGCCTCTTAAAAAATTAATAGAAATATGCTCAAAAACAGCAGCATGAGAATATTTTTCATGAGGGAACAAGTCTTCATTTGAAGCAATTTTAAACTGCTCTATGAGCAACTTGGCTGCAATTTCGCTATTAATCTCTTGCCTGAACACTCCCTGATTTTTTCCTTCCTCGATAAATTTCTGCATATTGGTTAGCATGTTTGTTCGAAAATATTCTGTTTGAGGACAGGCAATTTCAGGATAATATTTTCGCAAATCATAATAAAACATAGGATGGTATTGTTTCATGTCTTCGATGTGGTAGCGCATAAAGAGAATAAAAATTTCTATGATATGCTCGCCAGAGCTAAGTATTTCCTGAGCCTTTTGCCGGTGACCTTCATGAATTTTATTCAAGCATTCGGTTAATAAATCTTCCTTTTTGGGAAACAATTCATACAAGGTTCGTTTCGACATACCGAGTTGCTCGGCAATGTAATCCATGGTAACGCTTCGAATACCCATCTTGCGAAAAAGCTGAAGCGATTCATTAATAATGTGTTCTTTTGAGGCCATAAAACTATTAAAACGAAAAAAGTTTTTGCAAAACTACACAAAACTATTTAAACGAAAAAAGTTTTTATTGTGAATTTTTGTTAAAAAATAATTTTTTAACTGCTTATCACGATTTTATCTGCGGATCTCTGCGAATCCTTAGTGTCCTATGCGGTTAACTGCTATCGAGCGAAGTCGAGATGGGGTACCGAGCCTGTCGAGGTAAGGATGAAAATAAAATAGAATACCGCAGATGCATATTTATTAATAACTAATTTGAGATCAGTAATAAGTTCTGATATTTCGAAAACAGTTATCATATCTATTTGTGTTGAGCAGTAAATTATTTTAAATTAAAACTGACAAAGAAAAGTTGGTTTGAATTAATAATTAATATGATAGGTTTTTGATTTCATATAATTTGCCGTAAGGCAACTATGTACAGGAATTATTTCCAGAATATCGCCAACACGAAAATCTCCGTTCAAAAAATTTTCGACAGATACTTTTCCATGTTCCTGCGAAAGAGATACAAGGTAACCTTCAATTTTTTTTGAATTATTATTTGAAATATGATGTATGATTTTTCCGTAAACTTTTTTTCCGTTCAGATAAAGATATTCGGTCCCGAAATGAACGGAACCGCCATGAATGATTAATTCGTTTCTTTCTTTTCTTATATCAACTATCGGACAAAAAACAGTAGCCGCTATATCACTTTCTTTGCATACTTCTTTGTATAGCATAAACAAATCGAAGTAAACAAAATTTCCGGGTCTTATTTCATCTATATCAGAAAAGTCTCTGTTTAAAACACAAGATGGAGTATCTCCAATAGATATCAATGGTGAATAGGCAGAAAAGATTTTTTTTAACTCTAATAATTTTTTACGAGCCTTTTGAGATATTGAAATAATTTCGTTTTTTGAAGTAGCCCAATAGGTTTCTCCGGCATGTGACAAGAATCCTTTAAATCTTAAATTTTTCGAATTATTAATTACATCTATCATTTTACTGATTTGTTCTATATCATCAGCCGAAATACCACTTCTGTTATGGCCTGTATTAATTTCTATCCAGGCATCTGCTTCAACATGATTAAAACCACTCACTTGTTTAATGGCTTCAAAATTTGCAAAGCACAAGGCTAACTGTATGTTTTTAGACAAACGATTTAGATTTTTATGCTCTCTAATATTAACAGGAAAAGCAACTGTAATATCTCTAAAGCCTAGTTTTTTAAAGTACATTCCCATTTCAACCGAGGAAACGGTTATTTTTCTAACATTATATTCTTTAAATATTTGAGCGGTAATACTATTATTATGAGTTTTAAAATGCGGACGGAATTCGCATTCCTGGGGCAAACCATACAGCATTTTTTCAATGTTTCTTCTAACCTTTCTGCAATCAACAACAAATGTCGGATTAGTAATTTTGGAATACTTAAACATGAATGTGGAAGCAATTCTATTCAATAACTTCGGGATTTCTTGATGATTCTCTCCATTCTTCTATACTCATAGTTTCAGGATAACCATACGCTTTTGGGTACAATAAATAACCTTTCTCAAAATTACCATTGCCTTTTTCTTCTTCTACAGGTTTATATAAGAGCTTCATTACAGGATCGTCTCTATCGGCAAGTACCTGATAGGAAACTTCCTTATCTGGCTCACCAAAAATAGTGAAAGAATTATATTCGGAATTCCACTCATAACTGCACAAAAAGGGATTACGTCCAATAGGTGTAAGAATAATCGTAGCTTCATTTTCTTTGGTTAAAGCAACAAAATAATCTGGCATGTTAACAACGGCTTCGCCATTAGTATTTAATTTAACTTTTCCTCGATATATACACAGATTTTCTGGTGATTCAACAAAATTATGACGCAAAGTTTTGTTTAGCGGATCTAACGGATGGTCTATAAGAAACGATCCGCTACCTTTTGATAAGGAACCTGTTATATTTACGTTTCCTGAAAAATACCCGGCATATCCGCCACTTCCCTGATTTCTGCCCCAAATAGCCCAGGGATTTGTGCCACTGGTAACATGACCATAAACTCCATTTCCATCAGCTCCGTCATTTCGGGCATACAAAGCATATTTTCCGCTGCCACCTGTAGAATAAGCATAAACTCCGTAAGTATCGCCTCTGAAATATCCACCAGCCCCAACACTAGGCAAAGTGCCTGATGTCAAGCCATTGCCGGTACCAACAACTCCTATGCTGTTGCTACCACGTGTTTCGCCCCACACACCAATGCTTTGATTGGAAGTAGCATTATTGGCAAGCCCCCACACTCCGATAGCATTAGGAGCATCTGTTTGACCAAAAACGCCCGCAGATTGTGGAAATGTAGTTGGTGCTGTGGTTGATGAATTATATCCTACAACACCATAACCATCTTTGCTGGCAGTTTGACCTCTTATACCAACAACAACACCAGTAGTAGATGTTGATTCTCCTAAAATTGAATAGCGATAGTCGCCACTTGCTGGTGTATTGTCTTCCACAACATGTAAACGAGCCTTCGTATTACCAGAACCAGTGTTTATCCAGATCCTCTGCTGATTGGTAATTATCATTGCTCGTCCCAAAAAACCGTTATCCGATTTTGTCCAGAAGTCAATATTACCTCCACGGTTATTTGCAGTAGAACCGCTTAAATTTGCTCCTATAAAAGCTACACGTTTTTCGCCGGTAGCATTGATATCCGAAAATTGTACTCCTCCTACTCTTACATTATCTGCATCGGCTTCTCGTGTGATAAGCTCTACAATACCAGATCCAGTTATTCCGCTTATAGTAAAATAATTTCGACCGGCCTGTGTGGCAACACCGGGGGTTGAGTAATTTAAGCCTAAATTTCCCGTGCCTGTTAATCTCATTCGTTCGATCAAACCACCGTATGTACCACCACCTCCGTGCACATTAAAATATAAATCGCTTCTACCGTTTGTTGTAGTTAAAGTTAATGCAATTATTTCTGCACCAACGTCGGAGGTTTCGCTTGTAGAATTAATTAATCGTAATCCTGTACCTGTATTATCTGCTGAGTAGTCTGTTCTTAAAGTTAACAATTTAGTAACAACTCCTGAATTTCCTCCAACTATATCTAGCAAAGTATTTGGGTCGTCTATTGTTCCTGTATTACCAATAATTACTCTTCCATTCCCTCTAAAAGAAGCTATTTCTGTACCATTACTTCTAAGAATCAATATTCGGTTAGTAGATGCTGTGCTTGCTACATTTAAATCTAATGCATAATTTCCTGTTGTGGCTCGATTATTGGAAATTCGTGCTCCAAGAAATGGTCCTCCTGAGTTAGGTGTTTGGATGTCTAAATAAGCACCTGGGGTAGTAGTGTTTATTCCAAGAAAACCTTCGGGTGTTAACCGCATTCTTTCTGTATAAACATTATTGTTGTTTGTTGAAAAACGCAAGTCTCCCGATGCATTTCCACCGGAATATGCAGTTAAAAAGCTTTCAATGGATGCCGTTCTCCTTTCATTTGTAATTTGTGTGCCAGCAAAATTAATTACTCCTATTCTGCCCAAATTTGTTGATGAAGTAGAAATATTAAATTGTGAATAATCGTTCGTCGTTGTTCCCCAATCGTGTAAATGTAATATACTCGGATTTCCTGATCCAACAAAATTTACTACAGAACTTAATCCCATACAAATTTGTAAATTTGCGTTATCAGTTGTTTTAATTCTCATTCGTTCGAAATTATTTGTTGCGAATGCTAAATCAATAGCATTTGTTGTTCCTACAAAATTGTTGTTGATGGCTGTGCCATAACCTGAAGTAGGTGCAGTAACATTATCGTTGCCAACAATTAACCAGCTTTCTTTGTCAACCAAAAAACGCACCCACTTTGTTCCATTCCAGTAATAATAGCCTGGATATACTGCATTGATTCCAGATCCAGCTATGCTTGTGTTGTATATCAACAAACTTGTTGCTGGAGAAGGAATAGTTGAATTATCATTGGCTCCTGAAAGTGCAATTCTGGGAATAAGAACTCCTTTGTTTGTAAATTGCACATCAAATGCTGCCGATGGATCGGGATTTGAACCATCGGTATTTAAAGATACTTGGGCCAAAACCCATTGAAAACCAATGATCAATAATATAATTAAATTTATTTTTTTCATAATGATAGCCCTTTATTTTTTTTCAAAAATAATATTATTTTTCAATAGTTGCATCAAAAAAATGCTATTTTTTTAAATTATCTAAAAATTCTGCGCCAGATGCTTTTCTTGCCAAAATTATTACAATTACAATCTTTTGTAAACCTGACATTGGTACTTAGCCAATGACGAAAGCCCAGCATAAAAGAAAAAGTTTTATATGAATTGCCATACATGATACTCATATTGATATCGTTTTTGTTTCCGATAAAAATATCGTACTCAAGCTTAGCAATTACTGTTGGTCTAAATTCAATTTTTCCATTTCGTGTATAATTGGTTTCGGGTATATATTCGCTACCCAAAACCTGCCATGCTCTTCGATAACTAATAGCAGGGGCGATGTCTATATACAATTGATTTCTGTATTTATGAAAAAACATATATCGCAACGACCATTTGGTAAAGCCGGCTGTTAATCCTGCTGCATCGGCAAAGATAGATTGCGATAGTTGCATCGAAAGCCAGTTGTCTTTGATAAAAAATTCATAAGATAACATAACACCGGGCTCAACACAAAAGAAACCGAGAGAATCAAGATTGTTTTCGTAATATTTTAAATTCGGATTACCAAAAAAGTGCATTCCAATAGTATGTGCTTCTATTGAAATTGTTGATTGAGAATAAATTCTAAATAAAAATAAAAAGTAAAAAAATATAGTCAGTAAATACTTCATTTCTTTTTGCTAAATTAGCAATCGGTTTTTATAATCAAAATAACGTACAAAGAAAATAAAAATTGAGTTATATGAAAAATATCATCCTAATGTTACTTTTATTATCAACATCTTTAATAGTTGTTTCACAAACAAAACCTGCTTATTTGATTTACGATTCTACCAGAAAGGAAATAAGTTATCAGCAGATGCTTAATACGTGTGCCAAAGCAGATATTGTATTTTTTGGCGAGTTGCATAACAATCCCATTGCTCATTGGTTAGAATATGAATTATTAAAAGATATTATTCCACTCAGAGAAAAGAAGGTTGTTGTGGGTGCAGAAATGTTTGAAGCCGATAACCAACTTGTAATTAACGAATTAATGGGACAACTCATTCCTTTTTCCAAATGGGAAGAAAATGTTCGCTTATGGAATAACTATTCGACAGATTATAAACCCATTGTTGAATTATGCTATAAAAATCAATTATCGTTTATAGCTACCAACATTCCCCGACGCTACGCAGCTAAAGTGGCACGAAGCGGATTTGAAGCATTGGACAGCTTATCCGATGAAGCAAAAAAATTTATTGCTCCGCTTCCCATTCCTTATGACGAAAACCTCGATTGCTACAAAAACATGTTGCAAATGGGTGGTATGGGACGAATGCATGCCAGCCCTAACTTGCCAAAAGCTCAGGCTGCAAAAGATGCAACCATGGCACACTTTATATTAAAGTATCTGCCTTCTAAGTGGTTGTTTTATCACATCAATGGGTCTTACCACAGCGATTATTATCAAGGCATAGTTTGGTATATCAAAAAGAAAAGAAACGATCTACAAATAGTAACTATCAGCACTATCGAAGCTGATGATGTTTTAAATCTTCCCGTTGAAGAATTGAAAGGGAGAGCTGATTTTATCGTGGTTGTTCCCTCAACAATGACAAAAACCTATTAATATGGAAGAAATCATTGAACAATATAAAAAGCAAATTCTGGAACTAACCAAACAAAACCGTGAACTTCTTCAACGAAACAAAGAACTCATAGAACAAAACAATTGGCTTAGTGAAGAGCTTGAAAAATTAAAAATTCGTGTTGAGCATGAGTCAGCAGATAAAAAGAGCCTGCGTTTCAAAATGGCAACCGTATTATTTGCCGATATACGTGGATTTACTAAACTATCGGAAGAGAAAAATCCGCAGCAGCTAATAGACGAACTTGACCGCTTCTATTTAATCATGGATGATATCTTAAAAAAATACAATATAGAAAAAGTTTCATCTATCGGTGATACAATTATGTTGGTTGGTGGTGTTCCCAAGAAGAACCGAACCAATCCCATTGAAATGGTATTAGCTGCAATGGAAATTCAACGACATTTTAAAGCTTTTCAGGATGGATTATTTGGCGAAGGAAAACACATCTGGGAAATAAACATGGGCATTCATACTGGTCCTGTTTCCTGCACTATTTCTGGCAAAAAGAAAGAAACTTACGACGTAAAAGGCGAAACGGTCAACATTGCCAGTCGTATCGAAGCTGCAGCTGATAATGGAAAAATTATTATTTCAGAATATACACGGGAATTAGTGTCTGCCTACTTCAAATGCAGGTATTTTACCAAATTGCCGGCTAAGTACGTTGGCGACATGAATCTTTACGAAGTTACCGGCTTTCTTCCGGAATATGCTTTTGACGATAAGCTTCAAACACCCAACAGAGCTTTTACAACCAAGCTTCAGCTCATCCGTTACGACGACCTCGAAGAGTTTATGCTCGACAAGCTGGAAAGAGAACTACCTAAATATCTTTATTATCACAACTTAAAACACACCATGGACGTCGTTATTCAAAGTGAAATTATTGGTCGCGGAGAAGGCATTAACGACGAAGAAATGCTGCTTCTGAAAACCGCAGCTTTATTTCACGACTCCGGACAAACCGTTCAATCGAAAGGACATGAAGAGATTAGTTGTCAGATAGCACGCGAAATATTACCAAAATTTCAATATACACCAGAACAAATAGGAGTTATTTGCAACATTATCAAAGCAACAGAATTACCACCGAAACCTCAAACTCTTCTCGAAAAAATTATTTGCGACGCAGATCTGGACTATTTAGGCAGAAGTGACTTTATTCCCGTTTCTAACATGTTATACAAAGAACTGCACGAACAAAATTTAATTGGCAATATTGATGAATGGAATCGTTTACAAATAAAGTTCTTGTCTGCACATCAATATTTTACAGAAACTGCAAATCGCCTTCGCGAAGTTAACAAACAAACCCAAATTGAACGTTTAAAGCAGATTACCCCGGATTAATCTTCTACTTTACTTTTTAAAGACTCTGTCTTTCTTAATTTTAACAATTTTTCCGTATTTTGAAAGTGCTTCAGTATTAATTCGTTTAGCATCGCCTACAATGGCTATTACCATGGGTTTAGTTTGGATATTTTCGCTATAAAATTTATACATGTCTTCAAACTTCATTTCATAGAATACAGGAATTTTTATTTGTGCAGGATCGTGCTGATATCCAAGTAATTTCCATCTCACTATTTGTTCACTTAAATCTCTGAAGTTCGGTTTTTCAGCAAATGAAGATTTAATCAGATAATTCATAATATACGGCCAACGTTCTTTCTTTTGAGGCATAAATCGCACCAGCGAATCGAAAACCTGAATGGCTTCCTGCGTTTTATCTGATTGAGTTCCTATATAACCCATAAATAGCGATTCTTTCCCTGATTTATCGGGAATTCTGTATCGAGCACCAGCAGAATATGCCATGGAGCGATATTCGCGAATTTCCTGCAATACCAATCCACTAAAATCGCCGCTGAAATAGGTGTTAAATGCATCTATATAAGGCTCATTATCGTTAAAGAAAGGTTTTTGATTCATTGCAAAATATATTTTACTTTGAAGTGCTTTAGGCTCATCAATTAAGTAAACTACATTTTCAGGCAAAACATTATAAGTAATATCGGCTGGTGCCAGACTATTTTTGGGAGTTGTAGGCCAATTAATAGTATTTTTTAGCACTAAAATTAGCTCTTCCAACTTTTTCTTACCAGAATAATGGATATCGCATTCAAAAGAACATGCTAACTTAAAAACTTTAAATAAGGAGTCAACAGAAATTTTAGATAATTCTTTTATACTGGGGCGATCAATAAATCTGGATTTATTACCATATAAAATGTATTCATATAAAGCTTGTGCAATTTGATCTGGTTCTGATTCTTCAATTTTTCGGTTAGCCTTTTCGCCTTGAATAATTTTATCTTTAGCTTTTTCATCGGCTGCAGGACTTTGGATTAGCTCATTAATCAGTTTTAAGGTTGGTTCCAGATTTTTTTCAAGGCCAGAAATTTCAATGGTAGTATAATGTTTATCACTGCTTATGGAGTATGTGCTACCTAATTTTGCCATTTCAAATTTAAAATCGCTTACTTTCTTATTCTTGGTACCAGCCAAATTCATAAGCTCAGTGGCATGTATTAGGAAAGGATGGTAATATTGGCCCATGCCAAATTTGATTTTTAGCTCAAAAATGTCGTTGTATGGATTTTCTACACGATAAATGTTCACTCCACGTTTTACACGGTTGTATTGTATGTCGTTGCGAAAATCAATAAATTTCTCTTTTATAGGCTGGCTGGGTATAGTTTCCAGCTTTCTGGCAAATACAGAAGTAGCATCCATGTTTGAAACAACAGGCTTAAAGCCGGGCTTTTCAATTTTTTCTTTCTTCATAGAACCCATACGGGAATAAAAAGCCAGATAATTACCATTCAAGTATTTTTGTGCTGCATTAACAACGTCTTGTTTTGTAATAGACATAATTTTTTTTGGAAGTTCGGTTATTTCATTGATATCACGTTCCTGACCAAAATATTCGGCCAATAACATAGCTTTATACTCATGATTTTCAAGCTGTGTAACCAATTGACGATATTTTTCTAACTTTATTGCCTCTAACAAATTGTCATCAAAATTGCCTTTTCTCAAATTTTCAAGCTGTTCCAGAATGAGTTTTTCGGCTTCTTCCAGTTTCTGTCCAATAATTTTCGGAACTGTAAGGAAAATTACTTGTCCTTCATCGTTGTAAGGCATATAAAAACCCATTGCCGTTAAAATTTTGTTGTCAAGTGTAAGTTTGTCTATCAATCCGGTACCATTATCATTATTTAAAACTGAAATTGCCATTTCTAATGCTAATTGGTCTGGATGTCCATTCTTTGGTGCTCGAAAACCAAGCAATGCCATCTTTATTGGGCTTAGCTTCTTTTCAACAAATTCTCGACCATTAAATGGTTTTTCTTCCCAGATTTTTTTAGCAGGTAAATCTTTCTTCTCCCACTGTCCGAATTTTTGTTTAATTAATGGAATGACTTTTTCGCTGTCAAAATCTCCTACTAAAACAAGTGCCATGTTGTTTGGAACGTAATAGGTATGATAGAATTCATACATTTTATTTAGAGATGGATTTTTCAAATGTTCAATAGTTCCAATTAAGGGCTGTTGACCATAAGGATGAGTTTTAAAAAATACTTTGTTGAACTCTTCGAAAAGATTGAACTGAAACATGTCTGAATACAGGTTCTTTTCTTCATAAACTGTTTCTAATTCCGATTGAAAGCTTCTGAAAACCGGTTTAATGAAACGATGACTATAAATTTCTAGCCATTTTTCAATTTCACTTGAAGGGAAAGCGTTATGAAAGACCGTTCTGTCGGGAGAAGTATTTGCATTAATATCAGTAGAACCAATTTCTTTAAGTACTTTATCCAATTCATTTGGAATAGCATATTTATTGGCCTCTATGGATGCTTCGTTAATTTTTTTTTGAATTTCTTTTCGTTGTGCCGGGTCTGTTGTCTTTCCAAGTTGTTCGTATAATGAAATAATTTTATCTATCCATGGTTTTTCTTTTGACCAATCAATAGTGCCCAATTCTTCTGTGCCTTTAAAAAGCATATGTTCCATATAATGAGCCATTCCTGTAGCATCGGCAGGATCGTTTTTTGCACCTGCTTTAGCAACAACAACTCCATACACCATGGGCAATTGGTGATCTTCACTTAAAATTACCGTAAGCCCATTATCAAGAACAAGTTGCCTGATAGGAAATGAAATTTCTGATTGCGAAAAAACAGCTAATGAAAAGGTTGATAATAAACAACAAATACTCCAAAAAAAGGCAATGCGTTTCATAGTTTTCTGACAATTAATTTGACTTCAATAATACAAACAAATTTTGAATTAAAAAACATTTTTAAAAAAAATCCGTATAAGTGCTAAATTATATCAAAAAAAATTAGTTAATTTCGAGGTTTAAAACATATTACTTAGTTTAAAGTGTACAAAAATATATATATATGTTTGATTATCTTATTCTTAGCAGTAATTAATCATTCTGTTGCCCAACAATCAGATAAGGCAACCGAAGAAAAAGCATTGGCATATTTTAATCAAAATCAGTATTCAGAAGCGTTGCCTTTATTCTCTCAATTGTTGAGCTTATATCCCAAAGACGATCGGTATAATTTTTATTACGCAGCTTGTTTAATTGAAACTAATCAGCAAATAGACAAAGCTATTAAATACTTGCAATTTGCCGAAAGCAAAAACAGTGCTCCTATAATAAGATATTATCTTGGCAGAGCTTATCATTTAAGCTATAAATTTGATGAAGCAATTAATTACTACGAACAATTTAGGCAATTAGCTCCATCAAAGCAGGTTAAAGATTTAATGGTGCAGAAGCTAATTGACATGTGCAAAAACGGGCAGGAATTGATTCGTTATATAAGCGATTTGACTGTTGTTGACAACCGCCGCATAAAAAGCGAAAATTATTTTTATTCGTATGATTTAAAAGAATTTGACGGTAAACTTGTTGTCAAGCCTAAAGAACTTAAAAGCTCCGTTGACAAGAAGGAAGAGCCTGCCAACATGGTCATTTTTCTTCCAAATAACTCAAACATTATCTACTATGGGAGCTATGGCAACTCAAAAGCAAACGGCAGAGATATATATAGAATAGAAAGACTGCCAGATGGCAAATGGAGTAACCCCGAAAACCTTGGCCCTATAATCAACACTCCATACGATGAAGATTATCCATTTTTACACGCCGATGGTAAAACACTTTATTTTTCATCGAAAGGACATAACTCCATGGGCGGTTACGACATTTTTAAATCTGTATTTGATAGCTCTACTAATTCATGGACAAAACCCGTTAATCTCGATTTTCCCATAAACACACCCTACGACGACTATCTTTATATTGTTGACAAAGACGAATTTTATGCTTTCTTTACTTCTAACCGTGAAACACGCGAAAACAATATTACGGTTTACAAAATTATCGTTGACAAGAATCCTGTAAAACGCGAATTTAAGGACATCGAAGAAATTATCAATGTTTCACGACTTGATGTATCGCCTATCGCACAAATTAAAAAAGCTGAAGATTCGAAACAAAAAACAAAATCTGACGAATTTCAGGAACTCGTAGTTTCCAATCAGGTAGTTGCCGAAAAAACTATGCTAACGCCTTACACTTTCAAATCTATCAATTACAGGCCAGGGCTTACATCACAAGAAGTTGCCAATGAGTTAAAAGCTGACAACGAAAAAATCTTAAAAAACGCCACTGAGTTAAAACGACAATCAAAACTTGCTTATATAACAGCCCGCCAGAATAATGAAAAAGCAAACGAAAAACGAAAAAAAGCGTATGATTTAAATCAGCAAGTTAAACAAGAAAAAGACCCTGTTGTAGCCGAACAAATTAAACAAGAAATATATCAGCTGATTGATGAAGCTGAAGATTATGAACGTCGTGCAATCACCGCATATAATTTAGCTCAGAACTTCGAATCTATAGCTCTTGAAATGGAAAAAGATGTGTCGAAATCGCAAGGGTTTATCAACGCTATAGAAAAACAAGGCAATGTTGATGAAGCTATTGTTGATGCTGCAAACAAAAATAAAGAACGCTTACAACTAAGCCAAAATAAATATTCCTCATTGCAAAAGCAGTGGGAAGAAAGAAAAAGCTTGCAAAAAGCTAAAGAAAATGATTTGCTGGCATACGAAGAATTGTTTAATCAAACAATCGATACTCTTAATTCCTTAGAGAATGAAATAAGCCGTTTGAAACAACGAATAGACAATAGTAACTCTGAAACAGAAAAAAATCATTTAAGCCTGATTGTAGAACAACTAAACAAGCAAACCGAAATATTAGAAGCCAAACAAATTGAAATTGCTGAACAAAAGGAAAAACTTAAAATTGACATAGAAAACCTTAACAGCGAAAACGATTTTATAACCGAATTTGCAAAACAAATATCCGAAGATCAAAGAACCAATGAAGAACTTCAATCAGAAGTCATCAACAAAGAAGACTTAAAAAAAGAAATTTTCGACAAAGAGCTTTCTGCCGACATTGCTGTTGCTAATACTGTTAAAGAAAAAGTAGGCAAAAATGCCAAAACAGAACGAAAACCTCAACAGCAAATAGCTCAAAACCAAACACAACAAAGAAAAACAAATCAACAATCAACTACCAATATAGCAGAGACATCAACTAAACAGCCTATATTAGCAGAAAACACCCAAATACAGCAAGATAAACCAAACACTACCGAACAACAAGAAAATGTGCCTCATATTATTAAAGGAGTTAATCCGCTTTTACCATCATCGGAATCGAAAACAGCATCGGCTCTTGAAAATTACCAAAAAGAACAATTCAATGTTCAATATTATACCAACATCATAAACGAACAGCAACAAAAGCTTGACATTTTGAATAATGCTATTGCTAAATCAAAAGATAAAAAACAAAAAGAATTACTTGAGCAGCAAAAGCGTTTTCTGACAGAAGAAATACAAGCAAACAAACAAGCATTAGCCGAATCGAAATCCAAAATCAATCAATATAAAAGTGCTATTGCAAGCGAATGGGACACTACACTTAAAATTTCAAACGAAGAGCTGGTATTACAAGCCAGCAAATATGACAACAAATACGAAATCAATTTTACTCCAGCTCAAAAAAGATTGCTGATTGAAAATGAACAAACTATTCAGGAAACTAAAAACATAGAAAAACAACTAATTGCAAACAACAATGAAATTAAAAGAATCGAACAACTCAAATTATCGTCTAACAGTCCTGCCAATCAAAAAGAATACGAAAATCAATTAAATGAATTAAAACAACAACAAAACGTTTTATTAAGAGACTACATTGTAAAAACAGAACAAGCCAATCAAAAAACTTTATCAATCTACAACGATATTCTAAGCTCTGTTCGTTCCTACAATTTTGAAAACGAAAATGTTAAAAACGCTTCACTCCTTGAAAAAGAAATAGAAGCCTTGCGTGACAAATCAGCACAACTCAAAAAGGAATCCAATCTTTCTCAAAATTATGAAGATAAATTGTCTCTCTATAAAAAAGCTTCAACCATAGAACAAATAGCCATAGAAAAGCAAAAATATGCAATAGACCTTTATGTATCAGGGCGTCAGTTGACAAGTCAAGTCAATACATCTTCCATCACTCAACCATCCGAAAAAATTTCAGAAGTCCAACCTGCACAGCAAGAAACAAAACAAACCGAAGTAAAGAAATCTGCACCTGTTTCTATTGAATTAAGCCCCGAAGAAAACAAACAAATCAATGAATTTCAATTGTTAAAATCACAAGCAGACGTAAAATTTGAACAAGGTAAAACATTATACAAAGAAGTAGAAGAAAAACGACAGTTAGCTGCCCAAACATACTCTGCTGCAAAGAAAAAAGAAATCTTAAAAGATGTTGACAAAAAAGAACAGCAAGCGTTAAAATTATTAAGCGAATCGCACCAGGTATATGAAAATGCTAACAAAAACAAATATTCAGTATATCAAGGACAGATAAACAAGCTCATGCAGAATGACAATATAAACGAAGAAAACAAGCAAATAGCCTCACAATTTTTAAAAGAAGCTGAATTATTTTTCGAAGAAGCTCAAAGTTTAAGAGAAAATAGTAAAACAACCACAAATACTGAAGAAAAGTTCCTGTTGCTCAACAAAGCCAAAGTTCTTGAAGAAAAAGCATTAGCTAATCAGGAATACGCTGTAGATGCTCTCACAAACACTGACCCTGTTGTTTTTGTAGCCACCAACAACCTAACTAAAATAGACCGTCTTGAAGCTCTCGACAAACCTATTGATGTAGAAGATGTTGTAAGAATCAGAACAGAACGTATTATTTCTAACTTATCTCTAACCGAAGAAGAAAAAATAAAACTCGACGAAGCACAAACTTCATTAAAAACCATTGTCCAATTAAATACCGAAGCAGAAAGCTATAAACAAAAACTTGATGTTGCTAACGAAATTGCAAAAAAATCTACCAATCCTTCAGAAAAGAAAAAGGCACAAAAATCTATTCCCAAACTAGAAAAAGAATATTTTACCCGTAAATTTACTGTCGCCGAACTAACCGAAAAAGTAAACGACAACTTGTACCAGCTCTACGAAACAAAATTTGCAGATGTAAGACCAAAATCTAATACACAAGAAGCAAAACAAGGCAAACAACTCGAAAAAAACGCCAATAAACTTTACATACAAGCAAAACAATTACGCGATCGTTCCTTTGTTACTGAAAATCCATACTTAGCATACAACTATCTCTTACAAGCCGATTCTCTCGAAAAACTTGCTATTGAAGAACAAGAAAAAGCTTATGGTCTTTATTTAAACTTAAAACCTCTTGAAGAAGAACTAAAAGAATATGCAGCCAAAAAGCAATCAAAACGACCTGCTGATGAATTAATTGTAATTAAAGGACCAGCAAGTATTACTCCTATTAGCACAGAACGATTAGCGGAAATAACAAAAGAACAAGAAGAAAAAGAAAAAATTAAACAAGTAAAATTAAACACAACACAACCCGAAGAAGGTAAAATTGAATCTACAAATGGAAATAAAGCAAATCAACACAATGTATTAACTCAACAAGAAAATAATAAAGCTCAACAAGAACCTGTTATAAAAAACGACCAAACACCTCAAGCCAATGAAAAAGAAAAACCCGAAGAACGAAAAGTTGAATTAACAAACGAAGAAGACGATAAAGTAAATGAACCTATTATTAAAAATCAAATAGAAAAAACAGAAACTACACAACAACCCGAACAGAAAATCACAGAACAACCAGTAAATACAGAAACCGAAAAACATGGAGAAGTTGAACAGCAAGTAACTCAACTCCCTGAAGAAAAACCCATGCAAACAAAACAACAAACAAAGGAATTTACTAACGAAGAAAAAGCAAATCTTCCTATTACAGAAAAGACAACTACAACAACAAAAGATTTGAGCGAAAACTTAATTCCTAAAAAGGTACTAACTCCCATGGGCTTTGGCTATATGCCAACCTCACCCTATTCAGATGCAAACCCCATACCTATAAATCCTCCTTTACCCGAAGGTTTAGTTTTCAAAGTTCAGATAGGAGCATTCAATACTCCTGTAAAAAACGATGTATTTAAAGGCTTATCGCCAGTTAGCGCAGAAAAACTACCAGATAGCAAATACTATCGCTATTTTGTAGGATTGTTCTATTCTGAAGCAGCAGCCATTATGGTACGAGACTATATTAAACCAATGGGCTATCCCGATGCTTTTGTGGTTGCATTCTATAATGGCAAACGCATAACATTGTTTGAAGCTCGTCAATTAATGAAACAGGTTGCTTCGCCAGAATATACCCGTATTATTGAAGATGAAAAAGCCAAAATAAGTGCCGTAACTTCCATAGCCCCAACTGATATTACTCAAAAAACAACACAACCAGCAACAGCGACACAGCCTTTTACTTCAACTGGTTCCTTAGGTCCTTTAGTAAATCAAACACAGGAATTATTCTATACCGTTCAAATTGGTGTTTACAAAAATCCTGTTAGCAGAGAAGCCTTGAAAAATCTTAGTCCTATTTACGAAGACCATTCTTATGGTTTCATTCGTTATCTGCTGGGAAAATTTGCAGACAGAAAAACAGCTGAAGCAGAGAAAAACAAAGTAGTAGCCGCGGGAATTACCGATGCTTTTGTTTCGGCTTATTACAAAGGTAAGAAAATTACACTTGCCGAAGCAGCCAATATTGAAGCACTTAACCCCAATGCCGTTATTAAAAGCTCAGACAATATCGAAAGTCGAGGAGCTACTAACACACAACAAACCGTTGTCAGCAATGTTGATGTTCAAAACCTCTATTTCAAAGTACAGGTTGGTCTATTTAAAGACAAAGTTCCTTTTGATATTGCAGCAAAATTTGTACAGGTTGCAGGAACTTATGGCTTAGATCAGGAACAAGATAATAACGGAGCTACTATTTACTATGCAGGAAAATTCAAATCGTACGAAGAAGCTCAGAAATGCAAAAACGATTTAATCAATCAAGGATTTAACGATGCATTTATTATCGCTACCGATGGCAAACAACGTGTTCCCATTCAACAAGCCAGACAATTACTCAAACCATAAACACATAGATCATAAATAGTTAATAATTTAAAAAAAAGTTTGTTTGTTCGAATATTTGTTGTAAATTTGGAAAAAATTCTTTTTTATGAACACCTCACCTAAGAAAAAAGAAAATCAATCAACTGAAGATTTTCAACAAACTTTGGTGCTTCACAATGATTCAGTAAACACTTTTGATTATATTATTGAATCACTGGTAGAACTTTGCCATCACGACCCTTATCAAGCTTCTCAGTGTGCTTTATTGGCTCATTATAAAGGGAAATGCGAGATAAAAAAAGGCGCATTGCATTATCTTGAAAATCTTCAAAAACTTTTTACCAAAAGAGGAATTACTGTTACTATTGAATAAAATGATGCGGGCATGTTAGGATTGGTACTTGGATTAATTGTTGTAGGAATTATTCTTATCATCTTAGAATTGCTTGTTATACCAGGCACTACTGTTGTTGGTTTTTTAGGAATGATATTGATGGCGGTTGGTGTTTATCTTTCCTATACAAATATCAGCATACAGGCTGGGCACTACACACTTATAGGCAGTGTTCTTTTTTTTATAGTTATTTTAGCTATATCGTTACGTTCGCGTACATGGAAAAAAGCTTCACTCGATACCTCTATTGAAAGCAAAGTTGACTTGTTGCAAGTAAATACCGATGATTTAATTGGCAAGACTGCTATTACCATTTCACGTTTAAATCCAACAGGTAAAATTGATTTGGATGGCGAATATTACGAAGCAAGGTCTCATTACAGCATTATCGAACCCAAAACAAAAGTCGAAATTATAGCCATAGAAGGAAATACATTGATTGTTAAACCCCAAAAATAATATCGTATGTTTGAAGGAAATGCATTAATTCTGTTTTTATCGGCAGTAGGTCTGATTGTTTTATGGATACTGCTATATTTTATCCCTTTGGGATTATGGTTTTCGGCTATTTTGTCTGGCGTAAAAATTTCGTTGCTTCAACTTATTTTAATGCGATGGCGAAAGGTTCCACCAAGAGTAATTGTTAACGCAATGATTGAAGGTACAAAAGCCGGCTTAGTTCTTAATCGCAATGAACTCGAAGCCCACTACCTTGCGGGCGGTAGAGTTGCCCAGGTAGTACATGCACTTGTTTCTGCCGAAAAGGCAAACATTCCTTTAAATTTTAAGATGGCTACAGCTATTGACCTCGCAGGTCGTGATGTTTTTGAAGCAGTTCAAATGTCTGTTAATCCTAAGGTTATTAACACTCCACCTATTGCTGCCGTTGCAAAAGACGGTATCCAGCTTATAGTTAAGGCTAGAGTAACTGTTCGTGCAAATATTAAACAATTAGTTGGTGGAGCCGGCGAAGAAACCATCATTGCACGCGTTGGCGAAGGCATTGTAACATCAATTGGCTCTGCCGAATCTCATAAAGCTGTGTTAGAAAACCCTGATTCTATTTCAAAAGTAGTACTCGAAAAAGGATTGGATAGCGGAACAGCCTTCGAAATTCTATCCATTGACATTGCCGATATTGATGTTGGTAAAAACATTGGCGCCCAACTAATGATGGACCAGGCCGAAGCAGACAAAAATATTGCTCAGGCTAAAGCAGAAGAAAGAAGGGCCATGGCTGTTGCACAAGAACAAGAAATGAAAGCAAAGGCACAAGAAGCACGTGCTAAAGTAATTGAAGCTGAAGCACAGATACCTCTTGCCATTGCCGAAGCCTTTAGAAATGGAAATCTTGGCATTATGGATTATTACCGCTTAAAAAATATTCAGGCCGATACCAATATGCGTGATTCGCTATCGAAAGGAAATTTTAACGAAACAAAATAATTTTTTTGTAAGTAAAAAATTTTCTATATTTGTGCCCTCGTTTGGAGAGATGGGTGAGTGGCTGAAACCAACAGTTTGCTAAACTGTCATACTGGGTAACCGGTATCGGGGGTTCGAATCCCCCTCTCTCCGCCAGATTAAATAAAAAGAAATGAATTAATAACCCTAAAAACTCAAAGACCATGTTTGATTTTGAAAAACTCGATGTTTATCAGGTTGTGAAGGAGCAAAACAATAAGGTTTTGCAATTTTTAAAAAGCAACTCAACCATTGATCCTTTGTTAGCTGATCATTGGAAACAATCAAGCTTAAAAAGCGTTCTTAACCTTGCAGAAGGAACAGGAAGAAAAAACACTACTGAGAAAAAAGAATTTTTAACAGCTGCACGTGGAAACATTTTCGAAAGTGCAACAATCTTACAAATTGTTAAGGATTTAGGTTATATCGACGAAGATCGTTACAACGAATTTTACGAAGGTTACGAAAAAGCATCAAAAATGCTGCTTGGCATGTTCCGCAGCTACAACAAACGCGAACAGCAACAATATCAAACAACAGAAGAAAATTATAATATTTAATCTTATTTTCGGGGTGTAGCGCAGTTGGCTAGCGCACCTGCTTTGGGAGCAGGGGGTCGTCAGTTCGAGTCTGTCCACCCCGACCATGAAAAATCAAGGGTTTCAGCAATTTTACTGAAACCTT
>FWWL01004037.1_pt1 | contig 25525 bp, 24 predicted proteins | sample 2228331 | NCBI WGS metagenome assembly FWWL01 (sample SAMEA103939775, study PRJEB20133) | metagenome | reverse complement strand
CTAGGGCCCCCGCCACCGGCTTCTCCTTTTTCAGTGCTTTCTCATCGAACATCTCACGGGTCCCCGAAGCCTCGTCTCGTATGACGACCGTGATGGCCTGATCAGGTCCCCCCACTTCCTTCCAGTTGGTTATCTTTCCGGTGAATATCTCCTTGAGCTGAGCGGATGTGAGATCGTCCAACGGGACGTCCTTGTGGGTGATCACCGCGATGACGTCCAGCGCGATCTTGTGGTCCACAAGTCCCAGCCCTTTTTCTTCGTCCTTCAAATCCCGTGATGAATTCCCGATGTCCACCACCCCTTCGGACACGTTGGAGATGCCCACGCTGGAACCGCCCCCCTGAACGTTCACCGTGACCTCCGGGTTCTCGTCCATGAACATCTCCGCTGCCTCCTGGGCGATGGGCAGTACGGTGGTTGAACCGGAGAGGCTCAAAGTCCCGGAGAGAGCGGGCTTTCCCTCCTCACCGGTTTCCTCCTGCCCCCCGCAACCGAACGCCAGCACCAAAAGCGCCAGCATCAGGATCACCCACACGCCTGCGGTCAGCAAACCTCTCTTTCTCGCGCCCATACTCTTCCTCCTTGTCCGTTCCGCCGGCGACCGACCCCGGCTTCCGCTCTTTCTCTCGTGCGTCCGAACGCAGGGGAACCCCTGACGTCGTGAACCGGTCATCGTTCCCGCGCTTATTACATAGAAGGGCGATTAAATAGGGGTTTAAAAGAATGAAATTCTCGTTAAAAAGAAGGTTAAAACCAGTTTAAACCGCACGATGAAGGTAAACCCTCCACTTTCACCGGACCCTTGGCAGGAGTTTCTCTTTAAGCATAATCGGGACGAGGACACCCGAGTTCCCGGAAATCGTCTGTACGTATCTCGAGCCATAGCGAGGCCGGGTTACGAGTCGTGGCGCTTCCTTCAGGCCTCCGCCTCCCGGTCCTCGCCAGCTGCACGCGGTTGAGGAAGGCGGACATAGAAGACGGAACCGACTCCGGGCTCGCTCTCCACGCTCACCGAACCACCGTGGAGCTCGGCGATGTGCTTGACGATGGAAAGACCCAGGCCCGTGCCCCCCGTCTCCCGTGAACGTGCACGGTCGACGCGATAAAACCTCTCGAATATGCGGGGTAGCTCCTCGCGCCGCATCCCCACGCCGGTATCCCTTACCTCCAGGATAAGATCCTCGCCCTCCCTGCGACAACCCACGGTCACCTTTCCGCCCGGACGGTTGTACTTGATGGCGTTGTCCAGGAGGTTGTCCAGAAGTGTGGCTATGAGCCGGCGGTCTCCTCTCACCTTCACGTCATCCGACAGGTCCGCGCTCATATCCACACCGTATCCTGCTGCCAGTCTGCCCTTGCCCTCCAACCGCTCATCGACCAGGGCACGCAGAGGAAAGACCTCCTCCCGCAGGACCGTCTCTCCCGCCTCAAGGCGGCTGAGGGCGAGCAGGTCCTCGACCAGCTGGGCGAGCCTGGCCGTCTCCCGATCCAGGTCGCGGAGGAACCTCTCCGCCATCTCCTTTCTCTCCAAAGCTCCACCCAGCAAGGATTCCACCAGTGCCCTCACCGTGGCCACCGGGGTGCGCAGCTCATGGGATACGTTGGCCACGAAATCCTGTCTTATGCGATCCACGCGCCTCAAAAGGGTGATGTCCTCAAGGGTGCTCACGACCGCCGTCACCCTGTTGTCCGCCCCCAGTACGGATTGCGATCTCATGCGCACGGTCACCCGGCGAGGATAAAGCAGTTCCAGCTCCCTCTCCACCCTCTCCCCGGAGCCGGCCAGCCTTATGACCTCCTCCACCTCGGGGCTGGTCAAGATCTCTATGAGCTTCCTTCCCGTCGCCCTGTGCGTCCTCACCCCGAGGATCTCCTCCGCCACCGCGTTGAGCAGCACCACGTGGTTCTCGGCATCGGTGACCAGGATACCCGTGGAGACGTTCTCCAGTATGGCCTGCAACTTCCTCCTCTCCGAGTCCAGCTCCTGGACACGGAGTTTGACCTCGCGGGACATGGCGTTGAAGCTCTCCGCCAGCTCGGAAAGATCCCTGATGCGAGGCACGACGGATTTTGCCTCCATCGCCCCCCGGGCCATGGAGGAGAAAGCCTCTTTCAGCTCGCCTAAAGCTCCCACCACCGTCCTTTCCGTCCACAGGCTGGTGCCCGCCACGACCAGCAGGAGGAAGCCCAGAGCGGCCAGGAAGATCCACCATATGTCGAGGATCACCGGCATGACGTCTTCTTCCTGCACGGAGACGCGGGCCACCCCCACTATCCTCCCGTCCAGCTCCACAGGCGCGGCGGCGTAGATGAACTTCTTCCCGAGGGTGCGCGACTCGCGGTGGGCCGATGAGACCTCCCCGCGCAGGGCGGCCGCCACCTCCGGTCTGCCCGCGTGGTTCTCCATCAACCCCGCCGGATACTCGGAGTCCCCGAGCACCTTCCCTCCGACGTCGATCAGGGTCAGCCTCACGGGGACGGAAGCCGCCCACTCCTTGAGGCGAGCGTCGATATCCGCGGCGGGCGGCCCCTCGCGGAAAAAAGATTCCGCGTATCCGCCGAAGAGCACGGCCTGGACCTCCAGGTCCCTTTTCTCCCTCGACAGGGCATAGCTTCTGATGGGAATGATCACCAGTAAGGCGAGGAGCACCAGGGTGGCGACCACCAGGGCGGTGTAGCGTGTGATGAGGATGCGCTTGAGGCTCCGCAAGGTCAATCCCCGCCGGACTCGAACCTGTACCCCACACCGCGCACGGTCACGATGCGGGTGGGACGGGAGGGGTCGATCTCCACCTTTTCCCGGAGACGCCGAATATGGACCTCCAGCGTCTTGCTCTGGCCGTAATAATCCCCCTCCCACACCTGACTGATGAGATACTCGCGGGGAAGCGCCTTTCCGGGGTGGCGCATGAACAGCTCCAGGAGCCGGTATTCCATGAGGGGCATCTCCACCACCCTGCCGCCCACCCGTACCTCGTGGCGTTCCCGGTCCAGCACTATGTCGCCAGCCCGGAGGACATCGTCCTCCGCCGTCCCCCTCTCCGCCGACCAGCGCCTGAGCACCGCCTTCACCCGCGCCGTCAACTCCCGCATGTTGAAGGGCTTGGTGACGTAGTCGTCGGCACCCATCTCCAGGCCCAGGACCTTGTCCACGTCGGAATCCCTGGCCGTGAGGATGATCACCGGAACGTCGCTCTCCCTGCGCAGCCGCCGGCATATCTCCATCCCGTCCACGCCCGGGAGCATGAGGTCCAGGATGACCAGGTCGTAGCCGCCTTCACGGCATTTCTCCCATCCACTGTCGCCGTCCAGGGCGACGTCCACCCGGAAACCTTCCTTTTCCAGGCTGAAGGCCACGGCCTCGGCCAGAGGCCTCTCGTCCTCGATGATGAGGATCCTCTTCATCTCTTTACCTCGGTCGGTTCCCTCACAAGACTCAAGAGGAACAACCCCTTTTGACTCAGATTAACACAGCCTGTTCTCCATCTCCCTTTGACCCAAAGCTGAAGACGCATCCTTCTCTAACATACTAATCCATAACCCCGGCGCACAATCTCCGAAAAGGACGGGAGGGGCCATTGAGGCCCCTCCCTCGGCACCTGAGAGACAGGGTCATTGCAGCAGGGAATGCAGGAACAAACCCAGCTCGGCGTTGTCCAGGTAAAATCCCCGCACCAGATCACGCTCGTCTGCATAACGGAAAAGCCTGAAAGCGGCAAAGCCCTTGGCATACAGGGGCACCAGTGAATTGGTGTGATTGTCGCTGCACCATTCCATTTCGGGTATCGCTCCCCTCCCGTGGTTCTCAAGGGGGAGCATCCTCTGAGCGGCTGAGGAGCCAGGTCCGCAGAGATGTCCGCACTCGTGGTCGGCGGTCACGATGAGCAACGTCTCCGCCCATTGCTGTGGCGATGGACCCAGCGAATGATCTCTTGAACCGCGGCGTTGAAGTCCAACATCTCCTCGATCATGCGGCCACTCTGGTTGGCGTGGCTAGCCCAGTCCACCGCACCGCCTTCCACCATGAGGAAGAGCCCGTCACTGTCCTCGTCCAGCACGTTGAGGGCGGCGCCCGTCATCTCCGCCAGCGTGGGGACGTTTTCATTGAGAGGGACCTGAAATGGCGCCGCCCGTCCGTCCCCTCCACGCCCCTGATGTAGCGTGTTACGCACGGTGGCCGTTCCGCACACCCGTTTCGGAGTGTCCCTCCGGCAACCCAGCGCCTGGAACTCGCTCCTCTCCTGGATGAGCGTCCAGGCGTCGTCCATGATCCCGTTGTGATCGGCGTCCACCTGGCTTCCAGCCTTACCGGAGCACAGTCTCTGCCAGGTATCCCCCCGCCGACGTACTTGTATACCTTTGCGTCGGTCGGTTTTCCGTTATCGTCGTAGCCAGGGTGGCCGCAACCCATGATCACGTCGGTCTCGCTGCTCTCGATCATTTCTCGGGCTATGGCCTCATAGTTGTTACGCGATCCGTTGTGAGCGATGAATCCCGCCGGCGTGGCGTGGCTCCACTGCACGCTGGTTATCACCCCGGTGGCCATTCCCCTGTCCTCGGCTATCTCCACCAGGTGCCTCAAAGGCCGACCACCGATGTTCACCCCGATGGCTCCGTCCCTGGTCTTGGTTCCCGTGGACATGGCTGTGGCCGCGGCGGCGGAATCCGTGGCGTATCCCTTCACGTAATTGAATTCGCCCCAGGCACGCCGGGTATCGTAACCGAGAAGCACGTACTCCCCATCGACGGGTTCGTACTGGTAGGTGCTCATCCCCAGCCTCACAGGAAAGCGCTCGTAGTCCTGCGTGCAAGCCCTGCCGGCCTTGTAGTAATCGGTGGCCAGCACATGATTGTAACCCATGCCGTCGCCGACCATGAGGATTATGTTCTTCACAGGTCTCGGCCGCGAACAGGCCCCGGCCTCGTCTTGCGGCACGACGGCAAAGACGACGGTGAGGAGAAAGACGATCGATACCGTGGTTGATAGAAGCTTACCCGCTTTGCCGCAACCCCTCACACCGGTTCGCATACCGACCTCCTTTGAGCCTCATTGACCGTTCCGGAGACACATCCGTGGGATCTTCTGCGGCCTTGAAAAGTCCGCACACCATGACCTCACACGCCTAACGGCCGCTTGTCCATAGACTTCACCACCACCTCCCTTCCGCCTCCTCATGCAGTTCCGGATTCTCATACAGCTCCGGACTCTCCAACCCCTGGCCTATCCGCCGATGGACCGCGAACAGCTTCAAACCTAACAAAGAGAGGTTAAAGCTAGGTAAAAAATGGTTAAAATTTACTTTCAGAAGCACAGAACTCGGGTTAAACCGTATAGGGCCGAGCCGGTTCGATCGGCCCGCTCTACGGCCCTTAAGCCATCTCCAGCGATTCCGGCGCTTCCGGCCACGTCCTCGGCAACCGCCTATTACTCGTGGGTGATTCAGAACCATAGGACGATGCCGGCTGAAGGAAGGCGTGTCTTGAGATACGCTTTAAAACAAGACTCCGGAACACCGATAAACGCTCTTTAACAAAAAAACAAATCAACCCTAAACATCTCTAAACCCGCTTTTCAACTTCAAATTCTTCAATCAGTCAGGGAATCGGATGTATCGAAGACCAAGGGAAAGGAGAGCAGAAGATGAAGGGGTGGCGTGAGTTCATCGACGAGAACCTCGACTGCAGGTCCGGATGCGAGAATGAAAACGCGCTCCTGGACCCATCCGGGCAGCAGGCGGAAGACGGGGAGGTCCCGGATGGATGCGACCTCGAGGTCCTCGGCAAGGCCACGCTGGACGCCGAAGCCCAGGATCACGGAAACGCGGCCTGATTACCGGGTGTGCTTATCCTTCGGCAAGACGGATCGGTGTTATGCACCATCGGACCGCGGAGAGGGCGGAGGCCGTACAAAGAGACGCGGAGGCGGGGAGGTCTTACGATCTCTTGCCGATCGAGCCGATGTGCCTGCGCGGGCGGGCGCGTGACCTAGCGAGGCCTCGCGGGCCCGAAGTCGTGCCCGCGTTCTGCGCAGGAAATCGGGCGTGGAAGGGGAATCGAAGCCACGGCGATGCGGGAGGCGATAAAAGTGACCGTAAATGGTGAGGATGTACGCGGGAGCATAGAGGCTTTGGAGCGGGCGCTGGCCGCTGCCATGGCCGACCTCCACCTTCTGACCCTGATCAGCAACCTGGTATTGGGAATCTTGGTCGAGAAGCGTGGAGAAAGCGAATCGATCGACCTCTACTTCCGTCTGCGCCGGACCGTCCACCGCTTGCAGAAGGAAACCTTCCGGCAGGCCGTGATACTGGACGGACTGAAAACCCGGCTGGCCCAGTACAGCGGAGTTTCTTCAACAGGCCTTGACCTGACCTCATCCGCTTCCATGTCGGCAGCTAGACTGGAATGCGGGGACATCTGAGCCGTTCACCGCGGGGCAATAAAAAGGGCTTCCAGGGGCGCAGGGGGCCTGCGGGCAGACGGCGGACAGGCGACGCCCCTTCCGTCCTGCCTCCGTGTACCGCCTCCGGCCCTCACCGGTAATATAATCCAGGTTATGGATGGCCGTTCCGAAAGCGGAGGTGAGGGAGATGTCGGAGGGATTCCCCTCGAAGGTAAGGGTGGTCGTCGAGGTCCCCAAGGGTTCGCGGAACAAGTACGAGCTGGACCGGGCAAGCGGCAGGATAAAGCTCGACCGTGTCCTCTTCAGCGCCGTGCATTACCCGGCGGACTACGGCTACGTGGAGGGCACGTTGGCCGAGGATGGTGACGAGGTGGACATACTGGTGCTCATCGACGAACCCACTTTCCCGGGATGCCTGATCGAGGCCAAGCCCATCGGCATGCTCCGCATGAGGGACGAGAAGGGGACGGACAACAAGGTCCTGGCCGTGCCGGTGAACGACCCTCGCTGGTCCCCTTTCCAGGACGTCTCCGATCTGCCGCCCCACCTCCCGGTGGAGATCGAGAACTTCTTCCTCACCTACAAGAAGCTGGAAACCAAGGAGGTGTACAGCGAGGGGTGGCGGGGGGCCGAGCAGGCCAGGGAATATCTCTTGCGCTGCAGGACCGGGTGTTGAGGGGGCGTGACCGCCGGCGAAAGCGGCGCCGCCTCCACGCCTCTTCGCCGCTCAAAGCGCCCGCAGCTCGGGCGGTTCATGCCCCGAGAGCAGGGCTTCCAGGGCCCCGGACCACCAGCGCGGGGAGGAGACCGCGAAGGCGCAGGCGTCCTCCCCTCCATCCGGACCGGTGAAATCCACCCGCAGCAGGCCCGCGGGGCCGATCTTGCCCAGGAAGGAACGGGGGGTGGAGACGGAACGCAGGGAACGGAGAGGGATGAATACGTGCCTGCGGGGCAGCAACATCCTGAAATGGAGGCCTCTCCCGGTGAGCGCCAGCACCCCGTTACCCCTCACCTGGGCATGACCCCTGGAGAGCATGCCGAGGTAACGGCAGTCCTCGACGCGGTACACCCTGTCCCCCTCCACCGCCCGGCGCAGGGATTCGACCGCCTCTCTCCTGAGCCTTCCAGCCCACAGGTAGAGGATCAGGAAAAAAGCGGCAAGGCCCGTAAGCGCGGCGGCCACCGCCACTATCCGGCTCAACCGCCCGACCTCCGATACCCGGGATCCCGTTCATCTTCCCGCTGGAGGCCGGTGAACACCGTCCCGGCACAGCCCGTTCCGCAGCACATCGCGCCCGGCGGATCCTCCTCCACCGCATGGCGGACGGGTTTTCCGGTGATCTCTTCCAGACCTGAAAACACGGTCCGCCTCCTCGCCGAGTTCCCGCGCCGGCGTGAAGATGGCGGGAGGGCGCGTCGAGCCACGCCCTCCCGCCTTGCCTACATGCTTCAGCCTATTCCACCTTCTCCCAGAGGGTGGCGTTGGCGTTCCCGAAGCCCCCGCACAGGGTGGCGATGGCCCGCTTGGCCTCCGGGAAGTCCTTCTTCATGATGTTGTTCAGGGTGATGACGATGCGGCATCCGGACTCCCCCAGGGGATGGCCCAGGGCCAGCGCACCACCCCACACGTTGATGTTGTCGAAGGGTGCGTTGTGCCCGATGCCCAGCTCGCGGATGACCGCCAGGGCCTGGGTGCCGAAGGCCTCGTTGAGCTCCCAGAGGTCGATGTCCTGGACGGTAAGGCCCTTGCGGGCCAGGAGCTTCTGCACCGCGTAGACCGGACCTATGCCCATGATGGTGGGGTCGCACCCGGCCATGCAGCCGCCCGCGTAGCGCAGGTGGTAGGAGAGGCCCAGCTCGTCCGCCTTCTCCCGGCTCATGAACAGGGCGGCACAGGCCCCCACGGTGAGGGGGGAGCTGATGGCCGCGGTCACGATGCCGTCCGGCTTGAAGGCCGGCTGCATCTGGGCCATCTGCTCCAGGCTGGGGTTGTCCCGGATCCACTGGTCGCGGTCGCAGAGGAACTCGTTGCCGTTCTCGTCAAGGGCGGGGACGGGAACGATCTCGTCCTTGAACTTGCCGGCGTCCCGGGCGTCGCGGGCCTTGATGTGGCTCCAGTAGGCCATGAGCTCGGCGTCGGCGCGGGAGATGTTGTAGACCTCGGCGATCTTCTCCGCCGTGGCCCCCATGGGCAGCTCCATGGGGTTGTAGTACTGGGCGATGCGGGGCGGGATGTCCATGCCCGCGGCCATGGGCACGTTCATCATGTCCTCCACCCCGGAGGCGATGAAGATCTCCCCCTCGCCAGCCATGATCGCCCGGCAGGCGTGCTCGATGGCCGACATGCCCGAGGGGCACTGCTGGTTGATGCCGTTGGTGGGCACGCTCTCCGGGAGACCGGAGGCCAGCCAGCCCAGGCGCGCGATGTCGTTCTGCATCCCGGTCTGGTTGGCGGTGCCGCAGAACACCGCGTCCACGTCCTCCGGCTTCACCTGGGGGTTGCGCTCGAAGAGCGCCTTGTACACATAGGTGAGGAGTTCGTCCGGACGCAGGTGCCGGGCCCAACCCTTCTCCTTGTGTGCCCGGAAGTTGGGGGTCCTCACCCCATCCACCAGGACCGCTTCCTTAAGCTCTGCCATGTCCCTTACCTCTCCTTCCTCTTCTCCGATCCCTGTCCCGATCCGCCTCCTCCGTGAGGCGTCTTTATCCCTCCAACCCCTGGGCGCCTCCCGCCGCCTCCCGGCTTAACGAGTCGCGGGGGCAGGGGTAATTATATCAGAATGATGACATTTGAGTACCGTTCCGGCGGCCGCTCCCGCGACCGCGCCCCCGGCCGGGAACCGGTTCCTTCAACCGGTCCTTCCCAGAAGGATCGAGGCGGGGAGGTGCGGCGGCCGCGGGGAAATGGCCCGGGGTCCTCGCAGGCCACCCTGCCGGGCAAAACCGTCCGGACCGGGCTCCCTTGTCTCTCCCTCCGGCCGCGCTCCGGAACCAGCCGCGATACATGCCGGGGGGCTGCCCGGATCCGGTGACCTCGCCTATAATGGACGCGGGGGCGAACCCGCGTCATCCGTGATGCGGCGGGAGGTCCCGCGGCGGATCGGACGAGAGACGCGGCGAAGGCTGCGGCGTGAGGCTGTCGGGGAAGCGCACGGCGGTGGTCCGAGCCTGCCGGAGACCTGCCGGAAAACAGTGCCCGGGGTGAGGCGGGAGAAGGACGGGCCGGCCACCGTGCGGTCATGGAATAGCGAGCGGTCCTCGACGGCGGAGGAGCGGAAGGAGTCCTACATGATCGAGTTCGAGATCTGCCCGGAATGCGGCGTCCCGCGCCAGTTCGTGGATAACCACCTCTGGCTGGAGAACGGCACGGTGGTCCAGAGCACCGACCGCGAGCACCGCATGGTGCTCCTGGACAGCGGGAACCTGGACTTCCTCTATCGAGGTATCGAGGAGATAATCGGCCTTCCCATCGAGCGCATCGTCATCGAGACCAAACGCCGGGCCACCCGGCTGTACATAGACCGCCTGGTCCCGGAGGAGATCAAGGACATGGTGGTCCGCCGGGAGATGGACATGGAGTTCCTGATCAACGCCAACAACGCCGTGGCCCGGCTGATGGGCTACGGGGACGTCCGCCTCGTCGGGTGGCGTTACGAGCAGGACGAGGACGACTACCTGACCCAGAGGGTGAGGGAGCCCTACTCCATCCCCCTGTGGTGCGGCGACATGGCCGGGGCGGTGGAGGCGGTCACCCGGCGGGACAACGATGTGAGATACGAGGTCACAGGCCCGGACGAGGTGGAGATAACCACCATCGTGAGCGAGCATCCCCCTCAGTTCCAGGGAAGGCTCTCCCTCCCCCAGTACCCTCGACTCGAGGGCGACCTGGAGCTTCCCAGGTGCGCGAGCTGCGGAGGGCCGGCGGCGCTCTCCCGACTCACCTGGGAGCTGGAAGGGGGGTGATCGTCGACCGGTCCACGGGGAGGAGGATGGTCATGCTCGGGCCTGCATACCAGGACGCCGTATTCCAGGAACTGGAAAAAGAACTGGGGGAGGAGATCCCCAGGACGGTGGTGGAGGCGCAGCGCCGTTTCGTGAGGACCGGGTTCTACAAGGCCCGGGAGATAGCGAGCGAGGAACAGTTCCGTGAACTTCTGGCCCTGCGGGGGATGGGGTATCTGCGGTCCTTCTCCATGCAGGCGGAGACCCTGCGCGTGAGGTTGGAAAACGTGGCTTTACACCTCATGTTCGTGGGGCTCATGCAGGGGTATTTCGAGACCGTCACCGGGCGGGAGTCCGTCGCGGAGTGGGAGATGACTCCGCAGGGAGCGCTGGAGCTGGAGGTCTCCGCCCGCACATGAGGAGAGCGAAAGCGGCTACCTGCCTCGTACAGCGTCCCCCTCAGGAACCTGTCCCGGCGCGGCGGGGCAGGACGGAGCGGAAGACTTTCAGGTCCTCCCGGTCAAAGGTCCCCAGGAGGAAAAGCACCGCCAGGTAGAAGGCGGAGAAGAGGACGGCCAGCGCGTAGAAGGCCAGGCGGTCGCGCAGGGGTATGCACAGGGCCGCGGCGGCCAGGGAGGCCAGGAGCGGCCTCCAGTTCCCCAGAATGCGGGGATGGATGCGCATGTGCCGCCAGGAGAAGAAGAGGGTCAGGGCGAAAAGGCAGACCTCCGAGAACAGGGTGCTCACCGCCGCCCCCATGAATCCCATCCACGGCACCAGGACCGCGCACATGGCCAGGTTGACCGCCGCGCAGGCCAGGATGGCCACCACGCTCAGGCGGTGCTTGTAATGCGCGTTGAGCAGGTCCATCAGGGGGATGTAGGTGAAACTGAACAGGGGCACCGCCGCCAGCACCCACAGAGCCGACCGGGCGGCCAGATACTCCCCTCCGTAGACCGAGGAGATCACCTGGGTGGCGAAAAGGACCAGCATGCCGGAGATGGGCAGGCTCACGCAGGCCAGGTACTTGACCACCCGGCGGATCACCTCCCTGTGAGGTTGCCCCTCTTGGTCCCTTATGCGGGAGAGGAAGGGGAACACCGCGGTCATGCAGGTGGCCGGGACCACGGCCAGGGCCCAGATGATGCGGTAGGCGGAGCTGAAGAGCCCCGCCTGCCGGTCACCTTGCATCAGGGAGACCAGCACCGTGTCGGTGTAGCCGAAGAGGAAGGTGACCAGGCCGATGACCCCGAAAGGCAGCGCCCCGGCTGCCATCTTTTTCCAGAAGGAAAGGTCGAAGGTGAACACCGGCCTGCCCAACTTGCGGGTGAGGATGATGAAGTCCACTCCCATGGACACGGCGGCCCCCAGCATGAGGGCATAGGAGATGCCCTCCAGTCCGAACCCCCGTAGCAGGAGAAAGGTCCCCACCCCGAAAGTGAGCAGGATGTCCACCAGATCGGACAGGGCCTGGTACTTCATGACCTCGAAGGCCTGGAAGACGGCGTCGAAGAAGCGGCGCAGGCCGGTGAAGACCACGTATCCCAGACCGATGAGGAAGATGGGCAGACGGGCGTCAGCGGTCCGGGAGGAGAAACGGGCGACGGCGAAGATGATGCCCATGGTGGCCACCCCGGTCAGCAGGCGCAGCACGGAGAGGTCACCTATGTAGCGCCCCACCTCGTGCCGGCGCACGGCCAGCTCCCTGACCACCAGTTTGGGGAGCCCCATCTCCCCCACCACCAGGAGGATATAGGCCAGGGAGAGGGCGAAGGAATAGGTGCCGAAACCCTCCGCGCCCAACCTGCGGGCGACGAGCACGGTGAAAAGGGGCATGAGCACGGCACGAAAGGTGCCCCCTCCCATGATGAGGAGCAAGTTCCTGGCTATCCTTCTGGCGTCCTCCAACCTTGAGCTCCCGCGTCCGCGGGCGGCCGCGGACCGGCCGCCCCGTTTCCGTCCCTCCTCGCATGCCCTTCCGGCCGCCTGGCCGACCGTCACATGCCGGCAGCCGGACGGGCCGGGTCCACAGCGCCCGGGTAAAACGGAGGGGCTTCATCCACTCCGCGCCCTCCTCGAGGGACCACCGGCTGAGTATGAAGCCCCCTTCCCCATGTGTCAATCGGGAGGACCGGCGAAATCCCTTAGCGAGGCGAGCTCCGCCGAGGGGATGCGGCCTCCCATCGCGCCCCACTCCCTTCGGCGGGTTCCCGGTCAACCCGGTGTCGCGCCGCTTAGGTAGCATCATCCCCCCTGTACAACTTCAACGTGTTCCCGGTTAACCCGGTGTCGCGCCGAGGAATAATAAAGCGGCGAGGGCCACGGCTCAACGGAAAGAGGGGGACAGGGACCGCGAGGGAGAATTACCTCGACGGACGGGAGGTGACGGGGAGATGGCCGACACGGACTGGGAGACCACGGACCGCGTGCTGAAGGAGGAAAGGGTCTTCTATCCCGACGCCCGCATGGCGCGGGAGTCCAACATCGCCGCCTATGCACGGGAAAAGGGCTTTTCAGAGATCGAGGAGCTCTACGAGTGGGCGCGCGAGGACTACCCCGCCTTCTGGGAGGACATGGCCTCCGCGCTCCACTGGTTCAGCCCCTGGGAAGAGGTGGTGCGCTGGGAGTGCCCCGACGCCCGCTGGTTCGGAGGCGCGCGTTGCAACATCGTCTACAACTGCCTGGACCGCTACATGGACACCCCGGTGCGCAACAAGGTGGCCTTTTACTGGGAGGGCGAGAACGGGGCGCGTCGCGTCTACTCCTATTCCCGCCTCTACGACGAGGTGAACCGGCTGGCCAACGCCCTGGTGCGCATGGGGGTGAGAAAAGGGGACCGGGTGGCCGTATACCTGCCGCGCATCCCCGAACAGGTGGTGGCCATGCTGGCCGCGGCGCGCATAGGCGCCGTGCACACGCTGATCTACTCCGGCCTGAGCCAGAAGGCCCTGGCGGAGCGGATGCAGGACGCCGGAGCCCGCCTGGTGATCACCGCCGACGGCTATTTCTACCGCGGGAAGGTGGTGGAGCTGAAGGCGGTGGTGGACCAGGCCATACGCTACTGCCCCAGCGTGGAGAGGATCATCGTGGTTCGCAGGACGGGCAACCGGGTGATGATGGTCACCGGCAGAGACCTCTACCTGGAGGAGGCCCTGGCCCTCTCCGAGCGCTACCAGCCCTGCGAGGAGATGGATCCCGAGGACCCCCTTTTCATCCTCTACACCTCGGGGACAACGGGAAAGCCCAAGGGCGTGGTGCACGTGCACGGAGGATACATGGTGGGCGTATACGCCACCACCCGTCTGGTCCTGGACCTCAAGCCCGAGGATGTCTACTGGTGCACCGCGGACCCGGGATGGATAACCGGCCACTCCTACATCGTCTACGGGCCGCTGCTCAACGGAGCCACCCAGCTCATCTACGAGGGAGCGGTGGACTATCCCGACCCGGCGCGCCTCTTTTACAACGTGGACGCCTACGGGGTCTCCATCCTCTACACCGCTCCCACCGCCGTCCGCTCGCTCATGCACTACGGACCCCTCTGGCCGGCCAGGTTCAGGATGGACCGGGTGCGCCTTCTGGGCTCGGTAGGGGAGCCCATCAATCCCGAGGCCTGGATATGGTACCGGAAGGCCTTCGGCGACCGATGTCCCGTCATGGACACCTGGTGGCAGACGGAGACCGGCATGCACATGATCACGCCTGTCGTCCCCATGCCCCTCAAACCCGGTTCGGCGGGTCGCCCTTTTCTGGGCCAGGAGGCGGAAGTGGTGGACGCGGAGGGCAATCCGGTCCCGGCGGGGAAGGGAGGATATCTGGTGCTGCGCAATCCCTGGCCCTCCATGATGCGCGCCGTCCACGGTGACCGCGAGAAGTACGAGAGCTACTGGAACCGGTTCCCGGGCAAATACTTCGCCGGCGACGCCGCCAGCGTGGACGAGGAGGGCTATTTCTGGATCCAGGGAAGGGTGGACGACGTGATCAAGAAGGCCGGTTATCGCCTGGGGTCCATGGAGATAGAGAGCGCCCTGGTGTCCCACGAGGCGGTGGCGGAAGCGGCGGCCATCGGCCTCCCCGACGCCATCAAGGGGGAGAGGATAAAGGCCTTCGTGGTGCTCAACCAGGGCGTGACGGGCAGCGACTATCTGGCCGACCAGCTGAGAGAACATGTGCGCTCCACCATGGGGGTCATAGCCGCTCCGGACGAGATAGCCTTCGTGGACACGCTCCCCAAGACGCGCAGCGGCAAGATCATGCGCCGTCTCCTGAAGGCCAGGGAGTTGGGGCAGGAGGTAGGCGACCTCTCCACCCTGGAGGAATGAATCGCGACCGGAGAACCCCTGACCGGGCGACCCGCGCCGCTTTGCGTGCATTATGTATTCGGCGCCCGCCCGTGCCGGTGGCGAGGGGCACCGGACCGGGAGGCCGGCTCTGCTCCACAGTCCGCCGAAAGCGGAAACCCTCGTGCCGTTAACCATGGACCCCGCACCTTGCGCCCGGCGCTCACGCACAAGACGCCCGCCGTTCAGAGCAAGCGCCGCGCCACCAGGGAGGCCGTCCGCAGGCAGAACATAGGGGCCAGGCGCTTGAGGTAGTACAGCAGGTAGGCTTCGCGGCCCAGGAGGACGAGGAATTTCCCGCGGGCCACGGCTTCCAATATTTTCCTTCCCGCCTCCTCGGGGTCCATGCCTCTCTTCTTCAGCATGGATGCGTAGTGCTCCTGGCTCTCCCGCTGCTTCCGGTTGCGGTAATGGTTGCGGCTGCGGAAACCTATGTCCGTGCTGACAGCCCCGGGACAGACCACGGTCACCCCCACCCCGTGGTTGCGGGCTTCCGCCCAGAGCATCTCCGAGAGGCCCATGACGCCGAACTTGGTCACCGTGTAGGCCACGTGGAGGGGGAGGGCGGCGAACCCGGAGACGGAGGCGATGTTCACGATGTGCCCCTCCCCCTGCCGGATCATGTGGGGGAGGAAGAAACGGCACCCGTAGATCTGTCCCATGAGGTTCACGCCCACGATCCACTCGATGTCCTCCACGGGGATGACGTCCAGCTCGCCGGCCACGGCCACACCGGCGTTGTTCACCAGGACCTCCACCCCTCCCAGGCCGGTGATGACCTGGTCGGGAAGCGTTTCCATGCGTCCCCGGTCGGAAACGTCCGCCTTCAGCGCCAGGCATCTCGCGCCCAGCCCCTCGACCTCCCTGCGCACCCTCTCAAGGCCCACGCCGTCGACGTCCACCACCGCGAGGTCGCAGCCCGCTCGGGCCAGGGCCAGGGCGATCCCCCGCCCCAGGCCCGACGCGGCTCCGGTGACCACGGCCCTTTTCCCCCTGAACCACTCCATCCCCCTGCCGCGCGGCAGGTCCCTGTAACCGGACATCTCCTCACCCCTCTTCCTCGCCCTCTCCGCTTCCTCGCCCCACGGGCGACCCGCGCGTCCTTTGCGGCGAATACGCCGTGAGGCCTCGGTTTACCGCAGCCCCTTCTCCCGCAACGACCGATCATCGGTCCTCTCGGGGCGCCCGAACGCCGCCCGTTCCCCCTTCCCTTTCCCTACCGGATGACCTACTGGATGAGCCCCCTGCGAGCCATCCAGCGCAGCATCCTCCGCCCCACATCGTCGCGGTTGAAGAATGCCAGGGTCCCGTGGTAAAGCCCCGGCCGTGCGCGCTTCAGGGCCCAGAATATACGTCCGGAGAGCTGGGGCACGACGTAGAGCTTCTTCCTCTCCACCCCGCGGACCACCGCCTCGGCCACCTCTTCGGGACTCATGCGGGCATAGCGGAAGGTGGTCTCGGCGAACTCCCTCTCGAAGGGGTCGGTGCAACGCATGGTCTCCAGCAGTCTGGTGTTGAAGAACATGGGACATACCGCGGTGACCCCGATCTTGAAGGGAGCCAGCTCGCCGCGCAGGGTCTCGCTGAGGGCCACCACCGCCGCCTTGGTCACGTTGTAGGGACCCATCTCCGGGAGGGTGAGAAGCCCCGCCGCCGAGGCCACGTTGACGATATACCCGCCGCCCTGCCTCTTCATGCGGGGGATGAAGGAGTGGCAGCCGTAGAGGACACCCCAGAAGTCGACGCCGAAAGCCCATTCCCAGTCCTCCAGGGGGATGTCCCCCACCAAACCCGCGGCGACCACCCCGGCGTTGTTCACCAGGACGTCCACCCCTCCCCAGGAAGCGAAGAAGTGCTCGGCCATGGCCTCCACCTCTTCCGGTTTACTGACGTCGAGCCGGTAGGCCTCGCCCGAACCTCCCCGTTCCCGCACCAACTCGAGGGTTTCCCGCGCCCTTTCCAAGATGATGTCCGCAGCGCCGATGCGGCAACCCCGCGCGGCCAGGGCCAGGGAAAGCGCCCTCCCCAGCCCGGAACCCGCCCCGGTGATCACCACCCTCTTCCCGTCCAGCCGGTACATCTCTCCTCACCTTCCCGTTCTCTCAGTCCTGGTCTCATGGCCACCACAGCCCGGGCCCCGAGCCCCCGACACCGGCATCAGATCTATAGCGCCTACCGGTGAGGGCCTCCGCCCTCCCCGCCCGACGTTCCGCGGAGCGGACGTGGTCGGCGGCCGGTCAGCCACATATACCCATAGGGGTACCAAATCTCAAGACCTGACCCCTTAGAAATTCCTGGGGGGGTGAAGTTCCGCCCGGTGGAGCACCTTGTAGAACCCGCCGAAGTCGTACCCGTGGGCCGCCCGGATGGCTCCCCGCTTGCAGATGGCCGCGCAGTCGTTGCAGGACATGCAGTCCGGCACCGCCTTGTCGATCATGTACGCCTTCCTTTCACTCCCCACGCCGGCCACGTAGAGGCAGGCCCCGGGACAGATGAGGGCACAGTTACCGCAGCCGTTGCACTTGCGGTGGTCGATTAAAACCGCTCCGGAACGGCAGGCCTCCGGGTCGTTGTAGGTGGGTATGGTGAGCATCTCCTTCAGGCTCAGATACGCCATGTCCGACCTCCTCAGAACACCGTCCGCTTCCTGCCGTTCTCCCACCAGTCGATCTCGTGGAGTTCCCTGGCCACCATGCCGTCGGGCTCGCCCACCGGGTAACCCAGGCTGATGGCCTCGATGAACCGGTAGGGCCAGGTGGCTCCCAGCTTCTTCTTCCACTTGCTCCCGAACTTGAGCAGTTCCACGAAGCCCACCCAGCAGGTCCCCAGGCCCAGGGAATGGGCGGCCAGCACCATGTTCTGACCGCAGATGCCGACGTCCACCTGGGGCTTGGACACCCCGCGCCTGTCCTCCAGGATGAAGATCACCGTGGGCGCGCCGTGGAATAGCTTCAGCTTCCCGTCGGCGATGAGCCTGATGGCCCCGAAGGGGATGGGGTGGAGCTTGTTGGGCATGAGCCGGATGTAGAGCTGGGCCAGCACCCAGGAGAGCCTTCCCAGGGGGCTGCTCTCCCAGTCAAGCATGAACTTGAGGACCCGGCACAGGAACCTTACATGATTTTCCATCTCATCCAGCATCTCCCGGTCCCTCACCACCACGAACCTCCAGGGCTGGGAGTTCCCCGCCGATGGCGCGAACCTACCCGCCTCCAGGATGCGGCGCACCAGCTTCTCCGGGACCTGCCGGTCCCTGTATTTCCTCACGCTGCGCCGCTCCAGGATCACCCGCTCCACCGGGTTCCAGTCCATCCCCTCGTGCCAGGTGTACAGTTCGCCGGTTCTCAATTCGCCTTTCCGCACATCCTCGGTCAGAGCCTTGGCAGACATCCTCCCTCCTTTCACACCTTCAATGCTTCCGGACTCCCTTGTGGATTCCGCTCCCCGTGTACGGCCCGTCAGGAGCTCCCGCATTAACCGCGGACGACCACCCCGCACAGCCAGCCCTAAGCCGGAAACCACCGCCCACGACGCACGCGGCACCGACCGAACCCGGCTGCCTTCCGCTCAATCCTCGAAGGGCCTGGCCTCCGGGACCGCCGGGGCTATGAGGCATTTGAAGACGTTGAGGCGGTTGAGCTGGTTGGTACCCTCGTATATCTGCAGGAGCTTGGCGTCGCGCAGGCATTTCTCCACCCGACGGTCGTGACGCAACCCCGTCTGGCCCATGAGCTCCAGCGCAAGTTGGCAGTTCCTCACCCCCAGGTCGGTCCCCGCCACCTTGGCCAGAGAGGCCCATCCCGAGGCTCTCCTGGCCTCCTCCTCGCTCTGCCCGTCCATGATCAGCTTGCGGTAGACCCTGGTGGTCACCTCACGCTCGTTCACCGCCGGCATCAGGCGGTCGAGCATCCCCGCGGGCACGTAACGGTGGTAGTAGTAGAGGGGCTTGAAACCGAGGAGCTTGGCCATACCGTACATGCTGTTGGAAAAGTTCGCCTCCATGTAGGACAGGCGGGCAAGGGCGGCGTTCTTGTACATCTCCGCCAGCAGGCACTGCGCCCACTCGTGGTTGATGAGCGGACGGCCACCCACCTCCGTTTCCCGGGCGAACTGCAGGGCGAGCTCGAAGGCGCCGCGGGCCACCCCCGCGCCCATGGCCCCCACCCCCGGACGAGTGGCGGAGACCACGAAATCGATGAGCTGCATACCAGACTCCCTGGGACCCCGCTTCATACGTATCCCGTCGAGCTGGGAAGCGGCGACCAGGAGGTTCTCCTCGGGGATGAAGCAGTCCTCGAAGACCAGCTCGCTGGCCGGGCAGCCCTTCTGGCCCATCTTCTTCTCCATCCTGCCGAAGGAAAAGCCGGGCATGCCGTTCTTCACCGCGAAGGCGACCATGGTCTCGTCCGGCCTCTCCAGGTCCTCGTAGGCGATGAGGATGTGCCAGGTGGACAGGTGGCCGTTGGAGATGAAGACCTTGCGCCCGTTCACCACGTAACCCCCCTCCACCCGCCGGGCATGGCAGCGCACCCGGGCCCGGGCCAGGAGCTCCACCTCCTCGGCGTCGGTCCCCGCCTCCGGCTCGGTCACCGCCCCTGAGACCAGGCAGGGCTTCCCGGTCCTCTCCCCCTCCACCACCTCCCGGCTGATCCTGTCTATGAGGCGCACGTTCCAGGTGGCCACCAGGATGGAGTAGCCGAAGTAATGGACCCCGATGAGGTTGGTGATGGCCAGGCACTCCGAGGCCAGCTCCTCGACGAATGGGGATATGCTGGTCAGGCTCCATCCCCGGCCTCCGAAGAGTTTGGGTATCCACATGGTGAAGAAGCCCCAGCGGTTGGCCTCCTCCACGAACTCCCAGGGGAGGTAGGTGGGGTCCTCCTGCATCCTGCGGTCCAGCTCCAGGGAATAGTCCCTGGCCACAGTGCGGTTGAAGCGCCGGGCCAGGGCCACCGCCTCCCGGCATTCCTCCACCACCCCTCTGGGCATCTTTTCCAGGGCCACCAGGCCGTTCATGGTGTCCGTGAAGGAGGGGAACTCCCGGAGGAGCAGTGATGTGTCGCTCTTCCTCAACACCTTCATCACCTCCTCAAGACCAGGGAGAATCCCCGTCCACGATCCGCCGGATGTAGCGCAGCCGGCGCAGGGGGACCATCCCGGTCAGGGCCTGCAGCTGCTGGGCGTCGCGGAAGCGTTTCTCCTGCCCGTAATCCTGCATGTAGCCGTTGCCGCCCAGGACCTGGATGCCATCGCAGGTGACCCCGGCGGCCGCCTCCTGGACCTGGAGTGCGGCGGCGCGGGAGGCCAGCCGCCACCCGGGCTCCCCTCCGTCAACGGCCCGGGCCGCCTGTCGGACCAGCATCTCCGCCACCTTGCCCTGCAAGGCCATGGAGGAGAGGATCATGCGCACCTCCGACCAGTTGACGATCTCCCTTCCTCCCTGGATGCGCTGCCGGGCGTAATCCAGGGCGGCGTCGAAGGAACCCTTCATAACCCCGCAGCAGGCCGCCGCGGCGGCGGCGCTCAGGCGGTCCACCGCCTCCTCGTAATACCCGGGACCCTCCCCTTCCTCGCCCACCAGCTCGCCCCGCACCCCGGAAAGGTGCATATCCACGGCGGGGCAGGCATGCAGCCCCAGTCCGAGGACGGGATCGCTCCTCCGCACGCCCTCCTCTTGCAGGTCCACCAGGAAGAGGGAATACCCCGCTCCGTCCCCCGTCGCGGCCGGGAGGACTGCCCGGCCGGCCACGTTCCCCAACACCACGAACTCCACAGCGCCGGAGGGCCCTTTCCGCCTCCAGGCCCGGGCGCGTATCCCCGGGGTCGTGAAAGGAGGGGAAGGCCAGAAGGGCCTCGCGAAAGGACCCCGCCTGCGAGTAGATCTCCCTCAGCTTCTCCGCCGCCCCCGCAGCGGTGAGCAACCCCTGTGCCAGGGCCACGGTGAACACGGCGCAACCCAGGCTGGCGTCCTCCCGGCAAACCTCCTCCAGGACCAGACACAGGGCCTGGACCGGCTCCGCCGCTCCCCCCAGTTCCTCCGGCAGGAGGACGGAGAAGAACCCCACCCGGTGGGCGCGCTCCAGCACCTCCTCGAAGAGAGTAGCGAAGGGGTAGCGGTCCCGCTCCTCCCTCCCTTCCACCAGTTCCCTTAGCGCGAACTCCCGGGCCATGTCGCCCAGGAGCCGCAACTCCTCGCTCAAGCCGACCTCCATTCCCATCACCCCTTCTGACTTTTCCCGATCTCAGCTCCAGGTCCTCTAAACCCCGCCGCGGTCCCGGCTCAGGTCCGGTCAACTTTTTCCAGGATATGGATGCACATGGCCGCCTCGCCCATGCCCATGAACCCACCGCCGTTCTCCGCCAGGGCGATGCGCGCCCCCTCCACCTGGCGCCGGCCCGCAGCCCCCCTCAACTGGGTCACCAGCTCATGGACCTGGGCGATGCCCGAGGCCCCTATGGGATGCCCCCGGCATTCAAGGCCCCCGCTGGTGTTTACCGGCAGCTTCCCCCCCAGCCGGGTGGCTCCGGATTCGGCGAAGGGGCCGCCCTCTCCCTCCGGACAGAAGCCCAGCTCCTCGTACTGCAGCAGCTCCCCGAAGGCGGTGGCGTCGTGCACCTCGGCCACGTCGACGTCCTCCGGGCCCAGACCGGCCATCTCGTAGGCCGTCCTGCTCAGGCGCTTCCCGATGGGGTCCAGGCCGGAATCGGGAAGGGAACCCGAGGCCAGGACGGAGGCCAGGATACGCACCGGTCGCGCCTCCGTAAACCTCCTCAGGGCGCGCTCGGAACAGAGCAGGGCGGCGGCGGCCCCGTCCCCCACCGGGGCGCACATGGAACGGGTGAGGGGATAGGCCACCACCAGGTCCTCCAGCACCTCCTCCACGCTCATGTCCCTCTGGTACTGGGCGAGGGGGTTGAGTGAGCCGTGGTAGTGGTTCTTGGCGGCGATCACCGCCAGCTGCCTCTGGGTGGTGCCGTAGGCCCTCATGTGGGCTCGCGCCCCCATGGCGTAGATGTCCATGAAGGCGGAGTGGCCACCTTTCTTTTCCCTGCCCGCGGCCTCGGCCTCCTCGGCCTTTTTCCGGGCGTCGGCCCGGAAAGCCTCGATCAGGGGGCGGATGACCTCCACGTCGGTCCCGGAGATGAAGCCCTCGAACATCTTGGCCTTGTCCTCCGGGAACCAGACCTTCTCCGCCCCCACCGCCAGCACCAGGTCGAACTGCTCGGCCTTGATGCTCAGCCAGGCCTCGCGCAGGGCGGTGGACCCGCCGGCGCAGGCGTTCTCCACGTTGACGATGGGTATCCCCTGGATCCCCAGCGGGGCCAGGGCCACCTGGCCGCGGATGCAGTGCTGCCCGGTGTTCATCCCCCAGCCGGAGTTGGAAAACCAAGCCGCCTGGATGTCCCTACTGTCCACCGGGACGTCCTCCAAAAGTGCCTGCACGGCCTCGGCCACCAGCTGCTTCACGCTCTTCTCGGCGTATTTGCCGAAGCGGATCATACCGGTCCCCAGCACGTAGACGTCGTTTCCCATCTCCTCTCCTCTCGCCGAATCGACCGCGTCCCGGCGCCCGGTTCAGGTTGCTCGGTGACCGTCGGTCGCTCTGACCGTCACGGCTCGCGGACTCCACCTCGTCCCGGCGCCCGGTTCATGCTCCGACGCCCAGGCAGTTCGTGGTCCCAACAGGCGAAGCGAGCCCCTCCTCCCGGTGCCTGGTTCATACCGTCTCCCCCACCTTTTGCCGGAGCCGAGAGCCAGCGGCGCTAGGCCGTGGGCGAACCCTCTTCCGACGGCCCGCCTCCCGGTCCGCTGCGTCTCCCGCCACGCCTCCCGCGCCGCCCGCACCCGTGTTCCGCCTGCCGGCCCGGGTCCTGCCGGGGGAGAGAGGTCTTCCCGGCCATCATCCTCCCGCCCTGGAGTCGAAGGTATCCGGGGTCACCCCCAGCTTCTCCAGCTCCTTCTTGATCACCCGGTGGGTCTCCGTCTTGGGAAGTTCTTCCACCACCCGCCAGTAGCGCGGGATGGCAAATTTAGCCAGTTTATCGGCGAGGAAATCGGGCATGGAGGCGAGGTCCAGGGCCTTCCCCTCCACGGGCACCACGGTGGCCATGATTTCGTCCTCGGCCAGCTCGGAGGGCACCGCGTACACGGCGCACTCCAGCACGTCGGGATGCTTGAGGATGGCCTGCTCCACCTCGTAAGCGGAGACGTTCTCCCCCTTGACGCGCATGGACTCCGTGTTGCGACCCAGGAAATAGATGTATCCCTTCTCGTCCGCGTAGACCAGGTCCCCGGTGTACAGCCAGCCGTCCCTCACCTTGTCGCTGGTGGCCTCCGGGTTCTTGTAATACTCCACGGAACCCTTCCGCTCCCCCACGTAGCAGATGAGCTCGCCCGGGGTGCCGGGGGGCACGTCGTTACCCTGGGCGTCGATGATGCGGCACCGCGCGTTGAGGGGCCTCCCCATGGACCCCACGGGAGCGGTGCCGAAGTTGGTGATCACCACCCCGCCGCCGTCCACCGCCCCGTAGCCCTCGAAGATCTTCACCCCGAAGCGCCTCTCGAAATCCTCCCACATGTCCGCCGGGCAGCCGGCGGAGAGGACGAAACGCACCCGGTGCTGCCGGTCCGTGGGCCTGGGAGGCTGCTTCATGAGGATGGGCATGACCGCCCCCAGCCCGTTGAAGGTGGTGGCGCCGTGCCTGCGTATCTCGTCCCAGAAGCGGCTGGCGCTGAACCTCACCCCCAGGGCCACCTGCGCCCCGCAGTGCATGGCCGGGGTCACGGTGAGGAAGAGGGCGTTGGCGTGGAAGAGGGGGTAGCAGGTGTAGGCCACGTCCTTCCTCCCGGTCAGCAGGCGTCCGATGACGGAGATGGCTTTCACGTTGGTGCTGTTGTAGCGGTAGACCACCCCCTTGGGGAGACCGGTGGTCCCCGAGGTGTACATGATCACGCAGAGGCCATCGGGGTCGTAGGCCACGGCGGGCTGGGAGGGGTCGGACCCCGGGCCGTAGGCGGTGTCGAGATCCTCCACGCCCTCGGGGAGACGAAAATCCTCCCCCGCCCCTTCCCGGTTGACGATGACCTTTCGGACCTTCTCCAGGCGTCCCTCTACCGCCCGGTAATAGGGGAGCAGCTCGTGGTCTATGACCACCATGGAGGCGTCCGAGTTGTCCAGCACGTAGGCCAGCTGGTCCCCGCGCAGGGCCACGTTGACCGGAACGGCGTACATGCCCAGCTTCTCCAGCCCGAAGAAGACGTCCAGCCAGCGGGGGGAGTTCTTCATGATGATGGCCAGGCCCACCCCCGGACCGCCTCCCAGTGTCTGGAGGAAATTGGCAACACGGTTGGCGTTGAGGTTCATCTCCCGGTAGGTGAAGACCCGGTCCTGGAAGCGGAGGAAGGGTCGGTCTCCGTGCCTCTCCGCCTTCTCCTCCAGGAGCTCGGCGTGGGACATGTCCCGGGCCAGGGAGAGGCTCCGCGCCTCCAGGATGCTGCGCATGTTCTCCTTGAGAGTCCCCCTTCGGTACTCGTCCACCAGGAACAGGGCCAGGGAGCGCGCCAGGCGCCAGGCCAGCCAGGCCCGCTGCAGGTACATCTTTCTCTCCTCCGGAGTCATACCATCACCCCTTTCTCCCCATCTCCAGGAAATATCAGGAAATAGCTGGGCGCCATGTACTTGTCCATGAAGTCCGGGTCGTTCACCGCCTCCTCGTCCATCTCCGCCCCCGGAAGGCATCCCCAAGTGCCTCGCTATCCGCCCTCCCGCCCCCTGCGGGATGGTCAGGAGAACATGGGCGCCATGTACTTGTCCATGAAGTCCGGGTCGTTCACCGCCTCCTCGTCCATCTCCGCCATGAGGATGAGGGTGAAATACCCGCCCACGAAGAACCAGGACCCTATGCGGGGGTCCAGCTCCGGCTTCAGCTCCCCCTTCTCCTGCGCCCTCTTGATGATGGCCTCCACCGTCCTCCTGTTGATGTCGAAGAATCCCACCATCTCCCGCATGAAATCCTGGTCGTAGCTGTTGTTGAGGACGAAGGCCAAAAATTTGCGCATGGTGGGGTTCTCCCGGATGAAATCCAGGTAGCTCTGTCCCACCCGTTTCAGGGACTCCATCGGCTGGTCGCGATACTCGCGGTAGATGGCCTGGTAGCGCTCCAGTAGCAGGGACCCTATATACCGGAAGCAGGCCAGGAAGAGATCTTTCTTGCTCTGGAAATATTTGTATATGGTCCCCTCGGCCACCCCCGCCTCGCGGGCCAGCATGGCCGTAGTGGCCTTCTCGTAATTGGTCCGGGAGAAGACCTCTATGGAGGAGAGTATGATCTGCGTGTAGCGGTCGGTCTTCTCGTCGGATAAACTTTTATCTTCAACGTGCTTTACCGGACCGCCGCCCGCACGGCGCTCCGCGGCCACTCCGCCTTTGCCTCGACCTCTCCCTTTCAACTCGGCACCCTCGTCCCTTACGCTACCGAAGGCAACGCCCGCAGTGCGCAGCCCCCACCCCGACCCCCGGGGCTCCGGCGACCGGCATGGGTGCAAGCTGCCGGGCTCCCTCCTCTATCGCCCGTAGGGCCCCGCGGCATCCGGCCTGTCTTCGAGCCCTCCAACGGCCGTATCTCATCTCCCGCGGCCACCGATCCGTCGGACCGCTCCCACCCCCCGCCCTCCCATCCCAACCCTCACTACGGAGTGAATCGCCTCCCGCGGTAGCGTGCGCCGCTCATGGGTCCCCTTCCGCACACCTCCACGAGGGCGGAAAGTATCGTGCCCGTATGCGGTCCATCCGCCATCCACGCTGAGGGGATGACCCCCTGCGACGCCTAAGGTCGGGTCATCAAT
>FWWL01004036.1_pt1 | contig 25527 bp, 25 predicted proteins | sample 2228331 | NCBI WGS metagenome assembly FWWL01 (sample SAMEA103939775, study PRJEB20133) | metagenome | reverse complement strand
ATCAGCTTCTCATCAATCACGGATAGGGCACCATCTGCAGTCTGGATAAGGGATATGGCATCATTGGCATTCCTGATACCTTGATTGAGAACTGTTATATCAGACCTCATAATCTCCCTCACTGCCAGGCCTGCGGCATCGTCTGCAGCAGAATTGATTCTTAGACCAGAGCTCAACCTCATGGTGGATATCCTTAAGGCCCTGTAGGTAGTTGTAAGATTCCTGGCAGCATTCATTGCCATTAGATTGTGGTTGATAATTAAAGTCATACATTCACCTCCTTATGCTTTAAAGGTTTTTCCAAAATAAAGACCCATTCCTTACTAATTTTTCCTAAACTGTAGGCAAATCTTACCCACCTCCTTATCCTGTGGATTAAGTGTATCTACTTTTCTCTATCAAGCTTTGCCCCATAATTCTTAATAGCCATGGGAGTGAAAAGCAAAAATCAGGCCAATGATGCCTAAAACCTTTCTGGAATATATTTTGCTTACCCAATCTTAGGAGCAGGTCATGAACACCAGGATAAAAGAGGCATTGTCATATAAAAGGTTTCAGGAAACTCCCAGGATATTACTTATATGGGCTGATTATTTTTTGCTTAGAGAATGCTATATAGCGGCCAAAAAATTGGGTTGGGATGTTAGAATAGTTAGGCTACTCAATAAGGAAGTGGGGGAACCTGGTTTCTTGAAAGAGATTATAAAGCAAAGTATCTTGTTCAAACCAGACTTTATACTAACGGTAAATGGCTTTGGTCTTGATGAAAAGGGCATACTTTTAGATATTCTTAGCGAATTTAAAATCCCATGTGCAGTATGGTTTGTTGATAGCCCCCACTTTATATTGGAAAACAAAGACTTTACAAAAAATCCCTACCTAACCTTATTTTCTTGGGATAGCTATTACATAGATCTCTTATCCAGCCTTGGTTATAAGAACAATTACTACCTCCCCCTCGCAACTTCCACAGATTATTTTTATCCTTCTAACAATAATACTATGGACTCCATAGCCTTTGTGGGAGACTCCATGGTGCAGGCAATAAATAAAGATAAATATGATATACTCAAAACAGAATTAAGATTGTTGGCCCATGAGTTAGGCGAGCAATGGGGAAGAGAAAGGGCAATTTTAGGAAGAAATAACATAAACTGTTACGCTCAACTTCTAAAACAAACCAGTGCCTTAAATTGTACCAGCCAAGTAGCCTCCATTTATAAAGCAATGGCACTGATGACATGGGTGGCCACCCAGGTTTATAGGACTTCATGTATATCAGCTCTGAAGGACTTGACACCCTGTGTATATGGTGATGAAGGCTGGAAAACATTATTAAACGGAAACATAATATTAAGACCACTTGTTGATTATTATACACAACTTAGATTTGTGTACTCTTCAAGTATAATTAATCTTAACATTACAAATACACAGATGCCCCATGGTGTAAATCAAAGGGTATTTGATATACCAGCCTCCGGTGGATTTATCCTTACAGACTATCAACCCGACTTAGAGAGGCTTTTTAACCTAAAGGATGAAATTGTAACTTTTTCAGACCTGGTGGACCTAAAAGAAAAAGCAATTTTTTATAAAAGATATAGCCATAAAACTAAAAAATTCATAGAAAATGCAAGGGACCGTATAATAGAACAGCATCGCTATGAACATAGGTTGCTTAAGTTATATTCCATTATGTCAAAATTATACAGGTGATAAAATGGATATACTCGTTATTCTACTTACAAGAATTGGAGACCTGGCTCAAAGTGGTGCATTTTTAAAGGCACTAAAAAATCAATATCCAGATTCAAATGTCACATTAATGTGCAATGAATATGTCTCTCAGCTAGGGGAGAAAATCAAGCAAATAGACCATGTGATCCCAATTCCATGGTCATCTTTGAAAAATGCCATAAGTAATTCTAACTTTGATGGCGATGTACTAAAAAGTATCTTGAGCCTTGGGCAGAAGAAATATGATCTTGTATATAACCTTACCTATTCCCGTTTAGGTGCAGCATTGGCATTATTGACTGTTTCCAAAAATGGCATGATCTACGGTACAGCTTTTAACAGTGATCTTTCAGGCACAAAAGCAAACCTCTTTAATGAACTAGCCAGAAACTTTCTTATGACAAGGTCTGTATCTCCGTTAAATATTGTGGAAATCATTAGGTTACATCTCCCCTTAGACTCACCCATACCAAGTCCATTCCTGGATCTAAGAGGTAGGGCACCAATAATTAAGGAACCAGGTTCCATAGGTATAGTAATGGGTGCGGGCAGCAGAAAGAGGCATTGGCCAGCTCATTATATGGTAGAATTAATAAGCCTATTGCTCCATGAGGGCCTGGGTCCTATCTACCTCCTGGGAGGGCCCAAGGATAGCCCCACAGGAGATTTTATTAAAAAGAGACTCAAGACAGACCTTGTCCTAAACCTTGCTGGCAAGATAGGCCTTGCGGACCTACCCTATCTCCTAAGTTCCCTGAACCTTGTGATCGGCACAGACACAGGCCCTTTACACCTGGCAGCAGGCCTGGGCACAATGACCATTGGGCTTTTTTTTGGCCCTGCCTGGGCCCTGGAAACAGGTCCCTTTGGAACAGCTCAGCACGCAATCCAGGCAATGATGCCCTGTGCACCCTGTATTGAGAGCGCACAGTGTAAAAACTTTGACTGCCGGTTGCGTATAACACCAAAACAGGTATTTGAGCTTGCTAAGAACATGCTTCATAAAGATTCCCAAATCCAATGGGATGAAAATGTCATACTGGAATCTGTGAGAACTCGCTATACGTTTCAACTAAGAGAGAAGATCCCATTCAATGGATTTGCGAAAGTACTTACAAGACAAGCAGTTCATAGATATCTTATATCAAAGGCCTTTGAACTTCCAATAATAGATATAGACTCCTGTATTTATTTAACACAAATACATGATGATGTATATGAAGAAATTGTAGATGCCTTTTATGCTCTAAAAACAAAATCCTACTTGATGACTAATGGTAATTTATTACTTAAACCATGGTTAAATTCTATTTTAAGCCTTGATTATCCTGATTTAAAAGACAAGTTAATATTTGCACTCAATGAACTATTAGGAGAGTATCATGCAAAGGTCACTTTTTGAAAAAAATCTAAAAGAGTTATCACGGAAAGATAAAGAATTAGGCCAGGAGATCCTCCGTTGTCCCCTTGATTCATCTTGGAGCATCTTTTTTACAAACAGTGGATATCCCACTTTAATAATAGGTGATCAAAAGTTCGACCCAGGGGAAAACCCCCATCTAGAGGCAAAAACCCAGGTCAGCAGGTTCAAAGAAAAATTTAGAGAAGGAATGCCTTCAGAATTAAAGGTCTTCGGGATTGGGATGTTTTATCACATAGAGGCCCTACTGGAGGCCTTTCCATCCTCCAGGGTAATAGTATATGAGCCAGAGATCAAGTTCTTGAGGGCCCTATGCGAGTCAAGGGACATCACTCCTTATATTGATCGGGTATATTTTTCTATTGGCAAGTATAACATACCATGGGATGGGCAATTCGATTATCTACACCATCCATCCTTGCTCTTTCACAGGGACTTCTTCGCTTTTCTTAGGAAACAAAGGCTTATTAACTTAAACAAGTTGCCAGGGTTCAACCTTAATATACTGGTGGTAGGTCCTGTATATGGCGGCTCATTGAGTATTTCTGTTTATGTACAAAATGCATTAAGAAAGATGGGGTACCAGGTAACCTACTTGGATTTTAGCCCATACGAAAAACTCTATTTTAATATTAATAAGGGGATAAAAAACGAGCACAATAAAAACATCCTTCTTAACAATTTTAGTAATCTATTATCAAAATATGCTGTGGCAAAGGTTGCAGATATTGATCCTGACCTGGTACTGGCCCTGGCACAAGCCCCACTTGCTTCAGAAGACTTAGAAATAATAAGACAAGCTGGTATTCCCACTGCAATGTGGTTTGTGGAAAACTATAGAATGCTCACTTACTGGAAGCAAATGGCGAGGCATTATGACTATTTCTTTATAATTCAGAAAGGTGCATTTGAAGAAGAGCTTAGAAAAATGGGGATTGAAAGATTTTGCTATGTCCCAGTGGCAGCAGACCTTGACATACACAAACCCATGGAACTTCCCCCTGAAGAGGCCAGGAGATATGGATCTGATGTCTCTTTCATGGGGGCTGCCTATACAAATAGAAGAAATGCCTTTGCCCGCCTAGCTAATTATAACTTCAAGATATGGGGAAGTGGTTGGGACCAGGCTGGAGGGGCAATCTTGGAAAAGGTACAGGAAGGAGGAAGGTGGGTAACTACAGAAGAGACCGTGAAAATATATAATGCCTCAAAAATAAATCTAAATCTTCATTCATCCATATATTTTAGATCTACTAGTGGCGACCATGATTTTATAAATCCAAGGACATTTGAGATAGCAGCATGTAAGGGATTTCAACTAGTTGACAAAAGAGCTTTTCTTGATGAAATGTTTGATATAGGCACAGAAATAGCGGTATTTCAAAACGAAGAAGAACTTACAGAACTTATAAACTATTTTTTGACCAATGAAAAAGAGAGAAAGGAAATTGCTGAAGAGGGATATAAAAGAGTACAAAGAGACCATTCTTATGTCCACAGGATGGAAAGGATACTAAACTTTATATGGGATACTAAGCCTTCAAGGTGGGAAAAGGTTTCAAATGACATGAAGATTTCAAGAAAAATAATGGATGAGTTAGCTGAAGAAGATCAAGAACTGAGAAAATTTCTTCAATTAATACCTCATAACAGATTCTACACACTGGATGAAATGATGCAAGTAATTAATTCAAGCAGAGGCGATTTTAAAGATTTTGAATTAATGTTTCTCCTGCTCAAAGAATTTAAGAATGAACTTGAGAGGAAAATATGAAAAAGATTGCTGTTTTAAATATAATGAGGTTTGGGGACCTAATACAATCAATTGGGCTATTGGAACGAATAAAGGCTGAATACCCTGATTGTGAGTTACATTTGATTGTGAATAACGGTTTTTTAGGAGCTTTGGAAATCATTAAATTTGTGGATAAAATTCATGTATTGGAGTATACAAAGATTGCCAACCTCCTGGGTTCATCCCATCTGGGTTCAATACTTTTATATAAGGACTTGTTTAAATTTATTAAGCAACTTAGGGACATAAATTTTGACTTATTAATCAATATAACACCCTCTGACATTGCAGGTCTAATAAGTACTTTAATAAATCCAAAAAGAATTGAAGGAAACTACATTGACAGAAATGGATGCCGTGTTATCAATAATCCAGGGACCCTTTTTTATCTATTTCTCGCAGGGAATGTAAAAACATCCAGTTTTATAAACCTTGTGGATGCCTTTACAAAGGCAGGAGGTTTTACGCCTTCCAGATACAGACCCTTCATCCCGTTTCAGGTTTGGGAAAAGGGGAAAGCACCGCTGGTGGCAGTACACATTGGTGCCTCCACTCCTAAGAAGTGCATTGATCCAGAGACATGGGGGGAAGCGGCCTCCATCATCCACAAAACTACAGGGGCAGAGATCTATCTACTGGGTGTAACCTCAGAGATTCCTCTGGCAGAGAGGTTCTTAAAGGTCTACAGGGGCCCGTTGAAAAACTTGGTGGGCAAGATAAGTGTCAAAGAATTGGCAGAGGTTATTGGCAATTGTCAGGTCCTTTTATGCCACGACACAGGGCCTATGCAGGTGGCTTGGGCAGTGGGTACCAAGGTGGTCTCCTTGTTCTTGGGACCTGTTAGCCCCTTTGGAACAGGACCCTATGGCCCAGGGCACCTTGTGCTCCAACCTTCAATGCCATGCTATCCTTGCTCCCACCAGTTCCAATGCACTGCCTTTGATTGTAAAAAGGCAGTGCCCCCCGAGGTGATTGCCCAATGTGCCATTGCTATACTTCAAGGAAAGCCACCCAAAATTCTCCCATCAAAGGACTTTATAGCATTTAAGACCACCGATTCCATAGATGGCATGACAGAGCCATTGCCCATCATGCCACTGGAATGGTCCATGGAATACTTTGCCAAAGCCCTGTGGCGCTCTGTCCTATTACCATACCTGGACAAACATATTGATATGGCACACATATTGCAGAATCTCCTTGTTAGATTGGACATGTTCTTTGGAAAAGATGCCTGGAGGCAGGGGATCTGGGAGGCCCAGGATCAGAGGATCTATTTGGAAGAGCTCTTATATCTTTTTGATCTTGCCATCTCCATATCCAGGCTCATGGAGAGGGAGTTGCAAAAGGAGGCACCCAGCTTTTTGGAACTGCATCTTTTAACCAAAGAGCTGGAGGAGGTGGAGAGATCCATTGAACTCTGGGGTAACAAAAACAACCTCTGGGAGTTGCCCGCCAGGGCATTGGTCCTCTGGAACAGGGCATTTCCCATGAGAGGTGGCCAGGATCCCATGGAGGTTACCAAGAGTCAACAGTGGGTGATGTCAGAGATTAGGGGATTAATACATTTGTTAATACAAGTACTAAATGAAATCATAAAGGAGGCAGAAAATGGAGACACAGGTAAGATTAGACGGGCAGAGTTTGGATGTTCCTAGTAAGATTCAAACCTTGGAATCTTTGTTGGAGCATCTCATGCAAAATAATCTTCTCAATGACAGGGAGATCATTGAGGTAAAGGTGGATAACGAAACATTCTCCGAATCCTTTGCCCATGAGGCAATGCTCATTGACCTAAAAGAAATATCCTCTGTGGACGTGATCACAGAAAGCAAGGAGGCACTGGCACTGGCAACATTGGAGCAGTTCCCATATTTTATTTACACCATTCGCACTGGCTTTAGGACAGCTGCCAATCTCCTGAGGGATTACAACACCCAGCAGACAGGCCAAGAAATCCTTGCCAGCTCTGCAGACTCACTCAATCATTTCATCACACACTTCTCTCTTTTGCTTCAAAACATAAAAAATGGCAAGAGCAGTGATCTCACAGAGGCCTTTAATAATCTAACCATCGGGCTGGCAGAGCTTCTAGATGAGATATTAGTCAGCCAACAGGCCGAAGACCCCATGCTATTGGCTGATTTAATTGAGTATGAGATAGTCCCAATTTTAGAAAGAGTGGGGATAGAGGTAGAGAGGGTTTTAAACTGAGGACCAAGGAAGAAAGGACGTGGACACCTCTGGCCGGACTCTGGCCTTAAAAGAGGTCCTGAAGATTACCCAGGAACAAAGGGAGGCGTGTGTTAATAAGGAGTGGGATGCCTTTGAGTTCCTCTCAATTAAAAGGGGTGGGCTTTTGAGCAACCTTGAGCTAAATAACCTCTCCCAGGAAGAGGAGAGGGTTGTCCTAACTATATTGGAGGAAAATGCCCTTATTATAGATCTCCTAAGGGAAGAGAAGGAAAAGGCCCTCCAAGCCCTATTGGATCTGAGGACAAGAAATACTAAATCCCTACGCCTTCTACCCCGGTATTTTCTGGACCGACAGGCATAGTTTTTCTCCTATCATTACCACCATTGACGGAATTGCCCTCTTATGAGATAAGTTACTCAATATACCATAACTTAGAGGGCCAAAGGACTATTGGCACATAGACTGGAAATAAGGCTTAAGCCCCATCTCAGGGACCCTGAAGGAGAGATCCTTGTAAAGAAGGCAAGGGCCTATCTGAACCTAGATGTGACAGGGGCCAGGATCGTTAGGGTACTGACCATTGACAAGGACCTCACCTCCCAACAACTGGAAGCCATTCAACACAAGATTTTTACCAACCCTGTTACGGAGATATCCTCTTATCAGCCCACCAGCAGTGAATTTGATTGCCTTATCTGGGTAGGGCTTAGGCCAGGGGTAAGGGATAATCAAGGGGCCACAGCCGTTGAGGCCATTGAGGACCTTCTAAAGCTAAAGTTTGCACCTGAGGAGGCGGTTTATTCTTCCAAGATATATGAGATCATAGGCAAGATAACAGAGGAACAGGCCCATCTTATTGCCAGGGAACTTTTGGCAAACGAACTTATACATCAGTGGAAGGTATATCCCATTAAGGATTGGGACCCGAATTTGGGTATTGGTATTATCATCCCAAGAGTAATCCTGGAAAAGGAACCTGCCTTCTCCTTCATCCCCATTGATTCAGAGGAAACCTTATTAAGGATCTCCTTTGAGAGAAACCTGGCCCTCAATCCCAAGGATGTGCCAGTTATAAGAAGATATTTCATGAGGGAAGAGGTCTTAAAGGAGAGGGCTAAATTTGGACTCAGCCTCCCCACTGATGTGGAAATAGAATATATATCCCAGGCAAGGAGCGATCACTGCAACCACAATACCTTTAAGGGCCTATTTATGTACAGGGACCTCTTTACAGGGGAAGAATTCACAATAGATAATCTCTTTAAGACCTGTATTGAGGAACCTACCCTAAAGCTTGCCAGGGAAAAGGAATGGGTTGTATCTGTCCTATGGGACAACGCTGGCGTCGCCAGATTTGATCAGGACCACTATTACACCATCACAGGAGAGACCCATAATAGCCCCTCCAATATGGAGGCCTATGGTGGAGCAATCACAGGCATAGTGGGAGTCTATCGAGACCCTCTGGGCACAGGGAAGGGAAGCAAACTGGTGGCAGGCATGTATGGGTTTTGTGTGGGCCCCAGGGACTATAGTGGTGAACTGAGACCACACTTACATCCACGCAGGCTTTTAGACGGGGTCATAGAAGGGGTCAGGGATGGAGGGAATAAGAGCGGCGTTCCCACACCTTATGGTATCTTGTTGTTTGACGAAAGCTATATTGGCAAATGCCTTGTCTTTGTGACAGCCATTGGGATTATGCCAGCCAGGGTGAAAGGTGCCCCCAGCCATTTGAAGACCACCTCTGATGGGGACCTGATCATCATGTGCGGTGGCAGGGTGGGAAAGGACGGCATCCACGGTGTCACCGCGGCATCAGAGGCATATAGCGAACACACTCCCGCAGGCCATGTTCAGATAGGAGACCCATATACACAAAAAAAGATGCACGACTTTCTTTTGGAAGCAAGGGACTTGGGCCTCATTAGATTCATAACGGACAATGGAGGAGGAGGGCTCTCCTCCAGTATTGGTGAGTCTGCCCGTTTCAGTAACGGGGCAGTTGTGGACCTGGAAAAGGTCCCCCTTAAATACCAGGGACTGGACTGTTGGGAGATATGGGTCTCTGAATCCCAAGAGAGGATGACTGTGGCTGTACACCCCGATGACCTGGAAAGATTTATGGAGCTTTCAAGACTCCATGGTGTGGAGTCCACGGTCATAGGCAGATACACCAGCGATGGGTATTTACATCTAAGATATAACAAAAAGACCTGTGCCTATATGAGGATGGAGTTTCTCAAGTCCGAGTTTCCCCAATGGGAGTTTGAGGCAGAGTGGGTCCCACCCCAGATGAGGGGCCTTTTTGAGCCTGTGATAACGGAACCAAGCAATTACAATCTCCTTCTCACCAAGATCTTGGAGAGGCCCAACATATGTTCCAGGAACTGGATTCAAAGGCAATATGACCACGAGGTCCAGGGAGGGAGTGTGATAAAGCCCCTGGTGGGGAAGAACTCTGACATCCCCAATGATGCTGTGGTCATACAACCAGTGTTGGGATCAGGAAGAGGCATTGCCTTGGCCCAGGCCCTAAACCCCTTTTACTCCAAGATAGACACCTATCACATGGTGGCAAATGTAATTGACGAGGCATTACGAAAGGTCTTGGCAGTGGGTGGGGACCTGGAAGAAGTGGCAGGGGTGGATAACTTCTGCTGGCCAACGGTGCAGTATGACCCCATAACAAACCCTGACGGCAAATACAAGGCAGCCCAGTTGGTGAGGGCCAATCTTGCCCTACGGGACTACTGCCTAGCCTATGGCATACCACTCTTATCTGGAAAGGACAGCATGTATATCGATGGCAAACTAAAAGGTCCCTATGAGGAGACAAGAAAGGTCTCTGGCCTGCCTGCCATGCTGTTTACTGCCTCCACAATAGTAAAGGATATTAAAAGATGCCTCACAATGGACCCAAAGTTCCCTGGAGACCTTGTCTACATAATAGGGGAGACCAGAGATGAATTAGGTGGCAGCGAATACTATCAGATGCTGGGATATACAGGCCTCAATGTACCTAAGATAGATGCCCACAGGTGTTATTCCCTGTATAAACTCCTTGCCAGGGCAATAGAAAAAGGGCTTTTGTCCTCGTGCCATGGAGTTTCAAGGGGTGGCCTTGGGGTACACCTTGCACTTATGGCAATGGCATCCCAGCTTGGCTTAGAGATCGATCTCCAGTCAGTGCCCAGGGATGAAGGGCTACCTCCATCAAAGATACTCTTCTCTGAGTCTGGTGGAAGGTTTCTGGTCACCATAAGTCCTGAAAAGAAAAATGAATTTGAAGACCTGTTCATAGGTAAACCTGTGGCCCATATAGGCATGGTTAGGGATCACCAAGACCTGGTGGTTAATTTTGGGGCAAAAGAGATCCTCCACCTGCCCATCCCTGTGTTGAGGGCCCATTGGTTAAGGCCTTTTGGGGACTTGATATGAGGCGACCTAGGGCCCTTGTGCTCACTGGATATGGTCTAAATTGTGATTACGAAACCCACTATTGTCTGGAATTGGCAGGGGCAGAGGCCCACAGGGTACACATAAACCAGGTCATTGGCCTAAACAAAAACAAGGTCTCTTTATTAGACTATGAGATATTTGTATTGGGAGGTGGCTTTAGCTGGGCAGACGACCATGGGGCAGGCGTTATCATGGGGCTAAAACTAAAAGAGCACCTTGGGGATGAGATATACCAGTTTATAAAGTCAGGTGGCCTGGCAATGGGTATATGTAATGGCTTTCAAGGGTTTGTAAACATGGGGCTCTTGCCAGGACTGGATGGCACATACCAGACCAGAGAGGTTGCCCTGATTGGAAACGACTGTGGTAATTTTATAGATGCCTGGGTGGGACTGAAGGTAAATCCCAAAAGCCCTTGTGTCTTTACTAAAGGAATAGATTTTTTGGAACTCCCCATCCGGCACGGGGAGGGAAAGTTCTATGCAGAAGAGCATACCCTTGGAAAGATAGTACAAAACAACCTTATAGCCCTCCAGTATGCCATCACAGGGGCAGAGCTTGCCATGGGCAGGTGGCCCTATAATCCCAATGGCTCATTGTTGGACATAGCCGGTATCTGTGATCCCACAGGGAGGGTATTTGGTCTGATGCCACACCCAGAGGCCTATCATCACTTTACCAATCATCCCCGTTGGACACATAAGTGGGAGGCCTATAAAAGGGGGATGGGTCCAAACCCTGAGGCAGACATAACCGGCCTTGCCATCTTTAAAAATGCCGTAAACTATGCCAAGGAAAACCTGATCTAAACATGGGGATACTCCTTAGATGGGTAATATTGACCTTTTGTATTGCCATCAGCAGCTATCTTATAGACGGATTTTATGTGGAAAGTGTATGGTCAGCCTTCATGGCCGGGGCAATCCTTGGCCTTTTAAACACCTTTTTTAAGCCCATCTTGATATTATTAACATTACCAGTAAACCTCCTCACCCTGGGGCTCTTTACTTTGGTGATAAATGCCTTTCTGATAAAAATGGTATCAGGAGTAGTTCCTGGAATGGAGATACAGGGACTTGGCCCTGCCATCCTGGGAGGCCTTGTAATAAGCCTCCTCAATTGGGCCCTGAATAAGATCTTAGAGCCAGGGAACAGGCCTTAGGTAATTGTCTTTAATCTTCGGCCACTGGAGAGCTCCTAAATCTCCTAAGTTCCTCCCTCTCCACATTGACCACATATTTAATAATTAAATCTCTGGCCTCATTGCTTATTTCAACAAACTTCGCTCCACAAATATGGGTGACTCTCTTCCCATCTATGTAACCATGCCCCTCTACCCTCTCCTTTTTTCTTATTAAAGCCATTGTTTCAATGGTAGGAACACCTGGAATGGATATTTTAACATCTTTTAGCGTCATACCTACTTTAAGCACGCTATCTGTGAGACCTGTAAAAAAGGCCACACCCCCGCCACTTATGTCAAAAACCTTTTCCTTGTACTCAATCCCATCTATGCTAAAAAATATATAAACATTATCCTTTGATGGTGGTTTTACCCTTAGATACTCCCTCCTTTGCCTCCTAGTAATCTTGTTGGGTAATTTAATTACATTGGCCATGGAGCCTTTAAACATTATAGCTTTTACAAATTGGCTATTAAAGTCGTATGGTATATTCCTTCTTCCCACCTTATCTTCTAATATAATAAAAGAGACTGTTAAATATTCACTATCCTTTAAGAGCAAATTACCCTCTTCGGGTATTAATTTATCAATAATAAGTACTTTTTCTTTTAGGTCTATAGCAAGGAGATATGAAGTATACTTAAACTGCCTCCCTTCTATTCCCACTGTTAAAACAGTCTTATAATTTAAACACAAGGTCAATACGTTTTTAATTCTCTGTTCTGTACTCAGTTCGTCATATGTGACCTCCTTTGGTATTTGCCTTGCTTTTTTCCTTGAGGCAATAATCAAAACCAAAATGGTCCCTACTACAATGAGTAAAAGGGAGATAAAAAAAGCTATCATCTATTTGAAACTCGCTCCATTGTAGTTTGAGATACAATTATCTTAGCTAGAAACAAAGATAGAGTCAATCATTTTTACAGTCACTGAATCAAAAATCCTGAGGTTAATAAAAGTGCCTTTAGCCATAAAATTACAAATCACTGCCTCCCCTTTGTTGGGCAAATTTTAGAGTTGTTGGGCCTTCCAGCAACTGGATATAAAACACTCAGCCCTTGGGCACAGGGTATTGGGGAAACCCATGCAATGGTTTTGGTGCCCTTATATCACTTTACTACCTTGCCAAAATAACATATAACTCATAACACATCTTTATATTTCAGGCAGATAGTTGGGTCTTATAGCCCAAGAGGATCCTTTAACCGGAGGTGAGAGGTCTTTATGGATATTGCAACGGTATTGGGGCTGATTGGTGGTATGGGAATTGTTGTGGCTGCGATTTTAATTGGAGGTAGTGCAGCCATATTTTTCAATGTCCCCAGCATACTGATTGTGGTGGGAGGCACCCTGGCTGCCACATTTATCAAGTTCCCCATGAGTGATGTCCTTAACTCTGTTTCAGTGGCAATTAAGGCCTTTATTATAAAACTAGAGTCCCCTGAGCAAGTGATAGAAAAAATGGTGAGTCTTGCCCAGATAGCAAAAAAAGAGGGTCTCATAGCACTGGAAAAGGCTGAAACAGACAACCCCTTCATGGCCAAGGCCATGAGATTCCTGGCAGACGGCTATGACGAGAAGCTGATCCAGGAGGTCTTAACCAAGGATATCAGGCTCACCATACAGAGGCACAGCACAGGTCAAAATGTCTTCAAATCCATGGGCACTGCTGCACCTGCCTTTGGTATGATAGGTACCCTTGTTGGCCTTGTGCAGATGCTCAGCAACATGCAGGATCCCAAGAACATAGGCCCTGCAATGGCAGTGGCACTCCTTACAACCCTTTATGGTGCCCTCCTTGCCAACCTGGTGTTTAATCCACTGGCTGACAAACTTGCTATAAGGAGCCAGCAAGAGGCCCTGGTAAAGGAGATTGTATTGGAAAGTTCCATTGCCATGAGCCAGGGCACAAGTGCAAGGGTATTGGAAGAGGCCCTGAAGATATATCTGTCCCCCAAGGTGAGGGATAGATTACAGGTCCAGCCCACTGCCCAACCTGCCGGGGCAGGGTCTAAATGAGTAACCTGGACCTAAGCCAGATGGGGCCAAAGGAAGAGGGGGCCCCGGAGTGGCTCACCACCTTTGCCGATCTTATGAGCCTGTTGTTGTGTTTTTTTGTGCTCTTACTCTCTTTCTCTGAACTTGACAGGCAGAGGTTTAAGGAGATAGCAGGGGCCCTTGCCCAGGCCTTTGGTGTGCAAAGGAAGGTGGTCACCTATGAGATACCAAAAGGGGAAAAGATCATTTCCAAGCAATTTGATCAGGATATAGTTCAAACAAGGCCCCAAGATATACTGGGACAAAGACTGGAAGAAGAGATAAAGACGAAATTTAAAGATAAAAAAGACCTCCTGGATGTGAAGGTAACCAAGCACGGCGTGCTTATCAGGATGATGGGTGAGACCACCTTTGACATTGGGAAGGCAGAGATAAAGCCAGAGATGGAGCCCCTTTTAAAGACCATTGGTGAGATGCTGGAAAAGACCCAAGGGGACATACTGGTAGCAGGTCACACAGACGATGTCCCTATAATTAGCAAGGTGTTTAAGTCCAATCTGGACCTTTCCCTTGCCAGGGCCAGGGCAGTTACAGAGTACCTACTGGCAAATTCCAGTGTGGATCCAAAAAGGGTTGCCACCATGGGCTTTGGGGAGTATAGGCCCATAGTAAGCAATGAAACCCCTGAGGGCAGGCAAAAGAAACGTAGGGTAGAGATAATACTTACCCGACTGCCTTACAGAATCACCGAAACAGGGGAGATCCAGGGAGAGGGCTTTGGACTCACCCCTGAACAGAAATAAAAGAGGACCCCTCTGTCAGCGTTGCATACACTATTATGTGACTTGGGAAAAGGAGTTTCCCCACGGCTGCAAGGCCATGGGTTTTAAATCCAGGTTGATACCGCACCTGGAGGTGAAGAGGGCCTCTGGTATGGAGTGCCTTGCCTATGAGGAAAAAAGATGGAAGTCCGGCCCCCCTCACCTTGTACCCTCATAGGGGTACCAGTCAGAATCCCTGATCCTTTCCACCTTTAAGACCACCACCTCGTTACTCCATGTGTCATAGACCACCTTCCTCCCCACGCTTCCACCCACATCCTCTGAGAGCACCTTTATCCCATTTTTCATCAGTACCCTCCTTGCTATCTGTACATTCTCGTGGCCTATGTTCTTTTCTTTGGAGATCTCATAATTGTGGGCCCCCCCCAGGATCTGGGCCACCAGGTGCTCAATCTTGCAACCTTCTTCCAGCATGAGCCTGATCAGGGCAATGGTGGCCACATTCCCATAGACAGGGGTGGTCCTTCCTTTCTCCAGGATGCTGGGATATAAAAAATGGTTCATTCCACCTATCTTTTTCCTTTTGTCATGGATGCACACACTAACAGCAGAACCTAATACTGTGGAAATAGTGGTGGGAGCCCTTGCTATGTAAACATAACCAGGTGTGAGGTAGTATTTGTATAGGCTAAGTCCTCTTTCATCTCCCATCAGTCTCCCTCAGGTCAAGGATAATGCCCATGTTTTTTAGCATTTCCCATGCCTTTTTTCTCTCATTATTATCCAAGGAGTCTGATGAAATCAATATAATTGTCTTTATCACCTCTTCGCTAAATCCTGCTTCTTTAAGTTCTAAAAGGTCTTTGATGGATGCCGCCTTAATAGGCACTGTTTCCTTGCCAATAACTATTACCTGTTGCCCTTTTAAGAAGCTCCCCTTTCTCACAATCCTTTCCAGTTCTTCGTCCCTGAAACCCACCTTTTTTAGCCGTATTATCTCATCCACGGTAAAGGCACAGGTCTCAATAGCCTTCTCCTCAATTAATGCCTCAATGACATTCTGGCCCACAGAATTTGCCCTTAATCTCACTATATCCTCTGGGGTAAGGCAGTGGGAAAAGTCATGGACACCCATGAGAACAACTAAGGCAAGGGATACAAGAAGGAACTTCACCTTCCAATGCCCTATCTTAGAAAATCCAATAAATTACTCCCCATGATCCTTGCACCAGCTGAAAGGGATGCCTGATAAAGGGTCTGCTGAGTGGCAAGCCTTGTCATTGCATCGGAGATGTCCACATCCCTAATGGTGGACAGGAGCTCGGTGGTATGGTTGGAAAGGTCCAATAACAGATCCTGGGTGCGCTGCAACCTGTTGATCCTGGCACCCACCTTTGCCCTTTCCAGGCTCACCTGGTCAATGGCACTGGTGAGTTCATCCAGCCGTTCGCCAATGGCCACATGGTCATTGTCCTCCATGGCCAGTGCCAGGCGCCTTATTGTCTTAAAGATATCTATCCCCCCAATACCTATGCCCATAAAGACCTCATCCCCAGTCAGGTTAATCTGTAGGTCCTGCTCCTCTCCAATGTGTATCTGGAAGGCATTGTTATCTCCTTCATAGGTGACAATATAAGGGTATTTGGGATGGTATTCAGGGTGCAATGGATCTATAGGCTCCTCAGAGAAGGCCGGGGTATCACTCTTAAACCCCGAGAATATATATCTGTTTTGAAATCTGGTATTTCCCAGCCGTATTATCTCCTTGTATATGTTCCACACCTCTTGGGCTGTCACCTGCCTTGTCTGAGCATTGGCAGTCTGCGTGCTCTGGGACTGGGCCAGTTCCTTTGCCCTGTTGAGGAGTGTGGTCAAGGTATCCAGGGCAGATTCTGTGGCCTGGGAAAAGCCGATGCCAAATTCCACATTCTTCTTGAACTGATCCAATCTCCCAAGGACCGTGTTGTAGTCCAGGATCCTTCCAGCAGCTATGGGGTCATCGGATAGCCTGTGCACCTTTTTCCCAGTGGAGATCTCCTGCTGGGTCTTGTGCAGGTCCACCATTGCACGCCTTATGTTTTCCCTGATAGATTCAGCCATTAATTTATTGGTTATTCTCATGTCCTAACCTATATGGAAAGCAATTGTTCCAACAACTCATCCACCACATTAATAACCTTTGCAGATGCCTGATAAGCCCTCTGCTGTTCAAGCATGTTCATCATCTCCTCATCTATGGACACCCCTGACTCTGATTCCCTGAAATTGTTAAGATATGTTAGCACATCATTTTGATGGGCAGAAAAGCTCTGAGCTTGTTTTACATCAGACCCTATTCTACTCACAAGGCCCTGATAAAAGCCATCAAAGGTGATTGTGCCATTGAGCATGGTCTTCTTATACCTTAGATTGGCTATTGCGAGGGCATTGGTATTATCTCCATAGGCATTGGATTTTGCTGCTGCAATCTTGCCTGGATCTTCAAAGAGTTCTAAATTAACTGAAATGGTGGATATATCCGTTCCAGTGAAGAACTTCAGGCCGGTATATGGAAGACCTGTGTTTGGGTCAATGCTTATGCCGTAACCCGATGCATGGAGTGTGTTCACTTCCTCCATCAATCTCTTGGAAAAGGTATTGAGGTCAGAGATATATTTCTCAATAAAGTCATCCCTGGCTATGAGATAACCTCCAAGCCTACCCTGTCTTATGTAGTTGGTAAGGTCAAAAAGGTTCCCGTTCCTGTCTTGCCAGTTGACTGTCTCCAATCCCCTCTCATCTATGCTTATTACTAGATCCCAGCTGGAGGCGGCCTCCACAATAGGCCTTCCTGCAGCGGTGAGGATGACCACATTCCCATCCCCATCCTCAAAGACATTGACAGGGATCAGCTCTGAGATCTCCTTTACATATAGTTCCCTCTTATCCCTCAGGTCATTGGCGTTTTGGCCACTGGCCTCTGCCGCCAGGATCTTCACATTCAGATCAGCAATATCCTTTGAAAGGGCATTTACCTGCTCCACCGTGTTTTTAAGCCCCTGGCCTATGTCATTCTTCTGGAGGTTTACCAGGTCCCTGTAGGTCTTTTTGAGAAAGCTCACCAATTCATCGGCAGAGCCTAAAAGTGCAACCCTTTCTGCCTGGCCAGAGGGATTATTGGCAAGGTCCTCCCAGGCATTCCAAAACCTGGTGGATAAGTTATTAAAATATTCACCGGAGAAGATCATCTCCACCTTCTCCAATGAGGCCTTTTGGGAATCCCACCTTCCCAGACCTTGCATCTCAGAGTTTATCTGATTCGTGATAAAGGAGCTTACCACCCTTTTTATCTCAGCCACCTTTACCCCAAGGCCCAACTGCCCTGGGAGATAATCCACGGGCTGGTTTGTAACAAGCCTTACCCTCTGTCTGGAATAACCTTCTGTATTTACATTGGCAATGTTATGGGCAGTTACCTGCAGACTCTTTTGATGGGAGAGGACCCCTCCCTTGGCAATATGTAGGACTGAATATATCTCAGTCACCTTTATCCCGCTCTGTCTTGTTTATGTAGTTAATAATTGCATCTGATATCTTTTGCAGGGGCAGGACCACGGAGGCACCCCCAAGTCTTATGGCCTCCTTTGGCATACCAAAGACCACACTGGTCTCCTCATCCTGGGCAATGGTATATGCCCCGGAGTTTTTCATCTGTAGCAGTCCCTTTGCCCCATCTGCACCCATACCTGTGAGAAGTACACCAATGGCATTTTTGCCTGCATGCTCAGCCACTGAATCAAATAGCACATCCACACTGGGCCTTTGGAAATGTACCCTTGGCCCATCCTTTATACGCACGTAATAATTGGCACCCTTTCTCACTAGCACCATGTGTTTATTGCCAGGGGCTATCAAGGCAAGCCCTGGAACCACCTGGTCATTATCCTCCCCTTCCTTGACCTCCATGGAGCAGGTCTCATTTAACCTTTCTGCAAAGCTCTTGGTAAATCTCTCAGGCATATGCTGTACAATAACCGTGCCAGGGCAGTTATTGGGCAGGCCCTTTAATACCACCTCAATGGCCTTGGTACCCCCAGTACTTGCGCCTATGGCAAGGATCTTATTGGTGGTCTCCAGGGAGATCCTGGTCTCCACCTTTGGGACCTGCTCAGGGCTCACCACCTTCTGGATCTTTGCAGCTGCCGCTGCCCTAATAGCCCTTACCAGGTCTTTGGATACATCCACAGTGGAATAGGCAGTGCCTGGCTTACACAGCACCTCCACTGCACCCAGTTCCAATGCCTTTATTGCGTTTTGGCTCCCTTTGGGTGCTAAAGAACTCAGGACCACCACTGGCATGGGGTGATAACGCATGAGCTTGCTCAAAAAGGTAAGCCCATCCATCCTGGGCATCTCCAGGTCCAGTGTTACCACATCTGGTTTTAAGGCAACTATTTTATCCCTTGCCACATAGGGATCAGGGGCTGTGCCCACCACCTCAATATCCTTATGCTTGGAAAGCTCCTCCATGAGGATCTTTCTCACCACTGCACTGTCATCCACCACCAGTACCCTAATCATTTCTCTTCAAACCCCCATGCCTTGATCTAGGCAAATACCAGAATATATGAAAGCATCATCCACTTGGATAAAGGTCTTTAGATAGGTCCTTTCCCATAGTTCTTTAAGGGAATCCATGCCCACAAACTCAGGAGAACCTATGTTAAAAATGGCCTTGCTACCAAATAAAACAGGCAAAATATTCCCACAGGAGACATTTACACACTCCTTTGCGGCATCTTCTGCCTGCTTATCGCTTACAGGCTCATCAGTCCCCAACATATTCTGGGCTATCTCAGTGAGTAATGGCACAGGGAAGACCAGGAAAAAGGAACCGGTATAAGGGCCAAAAAACCTCACCGCCACCGTGGTAATATTATCCCTTTCTGGCTCAGGGACCTCTCCCCGACCGGGGAGTGCAAAGAGGTAGGCAAGCCTTTCCAGGGTATCAATAAGAACCTGCTGCATGGTCTCCACGTAGTTATCTTTCTTTTCCATCATCCAACACTCCCAGGATCTTAAGTATAGTGTCCCTCAACAATTCCGGCGTAAATGGCTTTCTTAGAAAGTGGACCCCCTTCTCCTTTAATCTATTTATCCTTGTCTCACTGCCCTCTGTGCTAACCACTAATACAGGTATATCTCTCAAGGCATCTTCATTCTTCATGGCATCCACCATCTGTTCCCCATCCATCACCGGCATGTTTATGTCTGCTATAACCAAATCTATCCAATGGGAAGCCAATATATCCAAACCCTCCTTCCCATTGGCCCCCTCCAGGACCTCTCCAAGCTCCAGTCCGCTCAAACTTAACGTCTTCTTGATCATGGCCCTCATGACCCCACTGTCGTCCACTATAAGGATATTAAAAGCCATCTCACCCTCACCTTTGATCTTGGTTTTTAGAGACGCCCTCCAACAAGTGATTCATCTTTTCCATGGTGTAACTGGCTGCCCTCTCCATGGCAACCACTGATAGATTCAGTCTTTTGGCAGCATTGCTGGAAGACTTGTACTTCAGCCCCTCCTTGCCCGCAGTGAAGCCCAGCATAAGGCAGATCATATCGCATACGTGGAGTACATCTACGATCATATTGTCAGCAGGGCATTCATCGGGATAATGGTGAAAACGCACTGCATTTACCATGGCCTCTGGAAACCCCCATGCCTTCAGGACCTCTGCCCCCACATACCCATGGTCATAACCAGAGACCTCCCTCTCTATCTCATCAAAGGCCTCATTTCCCCTGTAAAAGGCCTCTGTGGGGGCATCCTTTACAAAGTGCCCCAATACGAGCTTCCCCACATCATGTAAGAGAGAGGCTGTAAAGATCTCATCAGAACGGGGGAGATTCAGCTCTTTTATCAGTAGCTCAGAGGTTACTGCCACTGCTATTGAGTGGTTCCTCAACTCACCCTTTTCTAGGCCATAGCCCTCCACAGAGACACCCATGATAGAGTTGAGACAGGACACCATTACCAGATCAGCTACCCGTTTCAACCCTAAGGTGACAATGGCCTGTCTCACAGAACCAATCCTCTGGGGCAGGGCAAAATAAGCTGAATTTGCCATCCTCAGGAGATTGGCAGTAAGACCGGGTTCATATCTCAACAGGTCCTCCACCTCCTTGGATTCTGTGGCAGGGTCTCTTATGACCTCCATCAGTTTCATTGCATTTCGAGGAGGGGTAGAAAGGTCCTTTATCACTTTTTTTAAAGTGCCCTCATCCAGCTTCATAGGTCCCTCTTATTGCTCCCGGATTGTACCAGCACCTTGCCCGTGGTCAGGTCAAAGTACAATGTCCTGCTTTCTGTCCCACCTGTATCTTCGCCACTTAGTAAGAGGTTGTTCTTCCACAAGAGTTTCTTTAAGACCAACAGGTTCCTCTCCCCTATCTTAAAGATCCTATCGTCCCCAAGGGGGGCACCACACCCTGCAGCCTTTATAATAGCCCTCTCCCGCCTACCCCCCAGCTTGTAGTACTCCTGGAAAAGGGCAGGGACGCCTGTGTCCACAAACATGTAAGGGTTTTCAGCCGCCTTTTCTGGATTGATATTGGATAGTGGAAGCATTGCATGGAGTAGCCCTCCCACCTTACTCACAGGATCATATATCACAAGTCCAAGGCAACTACCCAAGGCATGGGTCACAAGCTCGTCCCCGTTTGTCCCCAACTTCATGTCAGCCACCTGAACTATCTTTCTCATAACAGTTGTAAACCCCTAGGCCTTCAAAGATTTTTACCCCGGCTTCTTGTAAGTAGCAGGTCTTATGTACTTAAAACCATGGGATATGGAAACCAGCCCTTCGGAATGTCCCACCAGTAAATAACCACCTGGCCTAATAAGCCCCCAAAACCTGTTTACCAATGCCTGCTGTGTGGGTTTATCAAAGTAAATCATTACATTTCTGCAAAAAATGACGTCAAATGGACCTTTCATGGGCCAGTCTCCCATTAGATTAAGATAAGCAAAATAAATCAATTCCTTCACTTCCCTCCTTATCCTAAAGTAATTACCTCCACATTCTGGATCAAAGTACTTGGCTATCAATTGCTTGGGCAAGTCCCTTAGAGCCTCATGGTGGTAAACACCGATTTTGGCCTTCCTCAACATCTCCAGGGATATGTCAGTGGCCAATATCTTTATATCCCAGGTCAGTATGTTGGGTATGGCCTCAAAAAGTGTAATGGCAATGGAATATGGTTCTTCCCCAGAGGAGCAGGCAGCAGACCATATCCTGAGCCTTTTGTTTTGTATCTCCTTCAAGATTACATCAGATAGGAACTGAAAATGAGGATATTCCCTAAAAAAAGATGTCTTGTTAGTGGTGATGGCATCTATCATATGGGTGATTTCATGGCAACCCTCTGGAGATCCTATGAACCTTATATACTCATCATAGCTCCTAAAGCCAAGTTCCCTTATCCTTTTGAGGAGCCTGGCCTTTACAAGGGCCTCCTTACCTGTCTTTAGATTTATGCCTGAGTTCTCCTTTACTATCCTACATATCTTTTGGAACTGCTCTTCTTTGAGCTCTCCATAATTAAACAAGTCTGCCATTTTCTAAACTTAATCAACTGTAGGAACTTACCATCTTGATTAAGTGCGTTACATCCAGGATGAGTCCAACACCCCCATCAGGCATGATAGCGCCCCCTGATATAGCGGGTATGCCCTTGAGGGCCTCTCCCAGACTCTTTATTACTATTTGCTGCCTTCCCACTAGCTCATCCACTGCTATAGCAACCCTCCTGTTTTCCTCTTCCACCACCACTGCCAGACACTCTGTCAGGTCGTGGCCACTGTCATAGATTCCTAATATATCCGATAGCCTGAAGATAGGCATAAGCTCATCCTGTAATTTCAGCATCTGACCCCTTCCAAGGATGGAAGATATCTCCTGCTCCCTGGGTTTAACCGCCCTTATTATGGAGGTGGTGGGTATCACATATCTCTCCTGGCCTGCCTTCACTACCATCCCGTCTATTATAGCCAGGGTCAATGGCAGGCTGATCTTAAAAGTAGATCCCTCATTGGCCTTAGAATGGATCTCCACCTGACCCCTAAGCCTCTCTATGTTCTTTTTTACCACATCCATGCCAACGCCTCTCCCTGAGACATCAGACACCACCTTTGCTGTGGAAAAACCTGGCTCAAATATGAGGTTGAATATCTCCTTTTCACTCAAACTGGCTCCCTCTGAGACCAGACCCTTTTCTATGGCCTTTTTAAGGATAGCATCCTTGTCAAGGCCCTTGCCGTCATCCCTCACCTCCACCACCACATTCCCCGAGGAGTGATATGCACATAGGTGAATGGTCCCTGCCTCAGGCTTCCCCTTTTGAATCCTTTCTTGAGGGCCTTCAATACCGTGATCCACAGCATTGCGTATCATGTGTACAAGGGGATCGTTTATAACATCCACCATGTTTCTATCTATCTCTGTATCTTCACCTTCTGTGTACAGGTTTACCTTTTTACCCATCTTTTTGGCCAGATCCCTAACAAGGCGCTGCATCTTATTAAATGTGGCCCTTAAAGGCACCATCCTCATGGACATGCTGAGATCCTGGAGTTCCCTGACTATCTTCCCTGTATGACTTACCTTTTTTAGGAGATCATAATTCTGGGTATCCAGGACCACCCTATCCTGGGCCACCATGGAATGGGCAATGACCAATTCCCCCACCATGTCAATGAGTCTGTCCAACCTCTGGGTACTTACCCTTATGGATGTATCCACCTCCCCTTCTGTCTTAATCTTCCTCTGAATCCTAAGGGCCTCGGCCACATCTTTTACATCTGCCACACCACATGAGACTAGCCTCTCTCCCAGGGGCCTCCCATCTATGACCTTGGAAAGGGCCTCCACGGTCTCCCTTTCCACTACACCCTTCGCAACGAGGATGTCCCCAACCCTGGGCACAAACCTGTCACCAAGCCCAGAGGTCTCACTAATGCCTGCTGCCTCAGGATCCCTCAGGATATCAAGGAGCATATCAAAGTCCTTGGGCTTTTCTACTGGTTTGCCTCCCAGGGCACCCTTTAGACCCTTCAGCAGTTCCTTGATTGTATCCAGGGCCTTTAGGGAGAGATCTGCATACCCACCTTCATACCTGATCTCCCCTTCCCTTACCCGTGAGAGGAGATTTTCAGCCTTATGTGCCAGTTCAGATATGGGAGTTAGGCCCAAGAATGCACTGGTGCCCTTCACAGTGTGGAAGGCCCTAAAAACCTTGCCCACGGCCTCCATATCCCCAGGATCTGCCTCCAGGCAGAGTAGGGCCTCTTCTGCCTGAGAAATAAGGTCCTGAGACTCGGTAATAAAATCCACCAGGAGTTCTGGCTCTGTATCCAAAGGTATCTGGAACTCTTCCACAGGATAGACCTTCTCTTCTGCCTTTCCCACATGGGGCTCTTCTTTGGGCCTCTCCTCTGGCAGAGGAATGTCTGCCTCGGCCATTTCTGATTCCAATTCCAGTTTGTTCATCAGCTCTTCTAAGTATTCACCAATCCTTAAAAGTGAGGATCCCACACCTTCACTTCCTTCCTCCAGGTGCACCTTGAGGTCATCCACAAGACCTGCCATTTTATCCCTTCCCCAGGGAGGTATAAGGCCCTTGGAGATGGACTCCATCAGGACATTGTGCAGGGACCTCAATGCATCTATGTCATCAGGTTCTGTCCTAATAACCATCTCTGCCAGGCCATTTAGGACCTGGTACTTGTCCGCCCCACCCCCTTTGTCAAAGTCCTCAGATATATAAGATGCCGCTATATTTTTCAGCTCCTCCAAGGCAGACCTAAAATCATCTTCCCCCCGTCCTTGGATTACACCCAGGGCACCATTTAAAAGGGCCGACACCACCTCTATGAAGTTCATAGCCTCAGAACTGGTAAGCCTCCCTGCAAAGCCCTTAAAGGCGTTGGCAGCAGATGTAAGGGCAAAGGTGACCTCCTCTAAATCCTGTCCCTTAGCAGCTTGGATCAGCTTATGGGAAAAGGAAACCCAGGCCTCGGGCTTATTCAATGGGAGAGTTTCAAGCTCCTCCTTTAATGCATCAAGGATGTTCTCCATGTCTATCCCCACCAATTCACCTCCTGCTTTAAATTGTCTATCAAGTTTTTTAGAAATTGGCAAAACCAAATATTTTTCTGATAATACTATTTTATGTTTTCAGTCCGTGGAAACATGCAAAGGCCTTGAATCCTGCCACATCCCCAAAGGCCCGGGACTTTACTGCCCAGCATCGGAACTAAGGAAGCCAAGGATCAAAGACTGGAACCCCTGGATGAGCAGAAATGGACCTAAACCAAAGGTAAACACCATTACCAGGAAAAATCCATAATGTGACCATCTAAACAGTGCTCCGCAACGGACTTTGCTGGGAAGCCTTGCCAGTTTTCAGAAACGAGACACGGCACCAGACAGGAAGGGTGATTAGAATCACAAAGGCCTCATAAGAACTGTGACCTGTGAGTTGTTGCCTAAGGCTTTTTTGCATGCGTCTAAAAAATTTATCCCTCCATTTATACAGTGACTGGCTTATCTGATCAAGGCTACATATATCTTCCACTGTTTTCTTCTCTTTCTTTCTCATAACATTGTTTGTTGAAATCACAATTCCTTTTAATGCAGCAGCGCCAATACCTTTACTGTCATTATAATCAACAACTTTTCCATTCCTGTCATTTCGAACCTCCACCATGTCATTTCAAGCAATCACCTTTTCATTTTGAGCAACTCCCCGCCACTTCAACCCACCCCCTGTTTTTGAGCCATAGCCCTATCATTTGTACCCTACCCCTTGGCATATCGAGCCCGCGCCTTTTCACTTCCACCTACCCTCTGTCATTTCGAGCCACCCCTCTGTCATTTCAACCACCCCCTCTGTCATTTCGAGCG
>FWWL01004035.1_pt1 | contig 25532 bp, 25 predicted proteins | sample 2228331 | NCBI WGS metagenome assembly FWWL01 (sample SAMEA103939775, study PRJEB20133) | metagenome | reverse complement strand
ACTTTGCCGATGTCTACCCGGCCGGGGACCCGATCCGGGCCGAAATCAAGCGCATCTACGAAAAGCTCGCCCGCAAACAGCCGGCGGTCTAGGCCCGGCCTTTAAGCCCTGGCCGCCCACCAGTTGACGAGCAGCAGGACGGCCCAGACCACCAGGATGCCGGTCAGCCCGGCCGTGGCCCCGGCGGTCGCCGTCAGGGGTATCCCGAAGGCCAGGGTCACCGTGAACCAGGCCAGGGATGGCTTTCGGCGGCGCTCCCGGAGCCGCTTCTCGACCAGGGCGTCGAGTCGCCTCTCGAGCCTGGCGAGCAGGGCCTCGGCCACGGCGTCCTCCCACCCGGGACCCAGCTCCCGGAGGGCCCCGGCGTAATTTCGGACCTCGGCCCGCAGTTCGGGGTCGTTAACAACGGTTCGGCCAGGCATTCTCCGCCTCCATAATTGCCCCCGGCGGCTCAGCGGCCGGAGCGCGGGGCGTTCTCCCGCAGGATTTCGTTGGCCTTGGCCACGGCGTCATCGAGCAGCTTTTTTACGTCGACATTCGGGTCATTGATAACCCGGCTCATCACTTCCTGGTCGATGATGGTCCGCACCGGGTCGTAGCCGGCCACCGGCGATTCTACCATGGCGTACTGGAGCCAGTCGAAGATCCGGGCGTAGGAGCGGGCCACCGGACCCCACCGCGGGTCCCGCTCGAAGGCGGCGATAACCTCGGCCTTGGCGCTCTGGCGGACCGGCAGGTAACCCGTATTCACCGCCCACTTGACGGTCTGGGCCCGCTCACCCAGGAACTTGACCACCAGCCAGGCCGCCAGCTCCCGCTCGGGCGTCGTCTTAAAGACCGATACGCTCGCCCCGTAGAGGTTGATGGCCGGCTTCTCGGTGTAAGGCAGAAGGGAGATGTCCCAGGCGAACTTGGCGCCCTTGTCGACCGCCTCCCGGTAGAACGGCAGGCCCGAGGACGACGCAAACACGAAGAGCACCTCGCCGTTGCCGAACCGGTTCTGCTCCCCGAACCGCTCACTGGTCGGAATCTCGACGGCGCACCGGTTCTTAAACATCCGCTGGATCATCGCCAGCGTCTCGACCCCGGCCTGGCTGTTGAAAACGTAAGCCGACCCGTCAGGGCTCAGGATGCGTCCGCCCCGGGAGAAAACCATCGACGCAAAGTTCGAAGCGTCGTGCCGGAACGCCCAGCCGTATTTCTTGTTGGCCGGGTCGCTGGCCTTGCAGGCCACCTCCTCCCAGGTCTTCCAGTCCCGGGGCGGCTCGGTGTAGCCGAGCTGGCGGAGCCAGTCGGCATTGTAGTACATCACCTCCACCGACCGCTGGGTCGGAAAGCCGAGCCGTTCCCCCTTAAACTGGGGGTTGACGTCGCTTTCCAGGAACACCGGGAAGTAATCCTTGAGGTCCTCCTCGGTCAGGCCGTACTTCTTGCTCTGGATAAACGGCGTCAGGTCGATGACCGCCCCCTGCGCCCGGTAAAAGGCTGCCTGGTTCTGGTAGGCGACGGCGATGTCCGGCGGCTGGCCCGCCTGAATGGCGGCATTGATCTTATTGTAAACGTCGTTGTAAGAGGCCCCGGCAATTTCGGCCCGGGCCCGGATGCCGTACGGGTTCGTCCGGCTGAACTCGTCCAGCATCGACTGGATGAGCTCCTGGTCCCGCTGGGGCCGGTTGTGCCAGTAGACCACCTCGATGTTTTTACCCGTCAGGTCGATGGCATCGACCATCTCGGGGGTGGTGGGCGGGTTCGTGACCTGCCCGGGACCGGGCTGGGTCGGGGCCGCCTGGGGCAGGCATGCCGCCAGCACGGCGGCCAGCCCGACCACCAGCGTCAAAAACCGGCGAACTTTACCCGCAAACATGCCCTTCATCCCTCCTTAGCGCTTGATACCACTGCTCAAGAATCCCTCGGTGAACGCCCGCTGGGCCACGAAGTACAGGACGATAATGGGGGCTACCATCATGGTGGCAAACGCCATCAAGAGGTGGGTGTTGACGCCGCCTTCGCCGACCATGAACTGCTGGAGTCCCACCGCCAGCACCCGCATGCTGGGGTCCCGGGTGACCAGCAGGGGCCACTGGAAGGCATCCCAGGCCCAGATGAAGTTCAAAACGGCGATGACAACCAGGGCCGGCCGGCTTAGGGGCAGCAAAACCCAGAGCAGGTACTGGAGGTGGCCGGCCCCGTCGATCCGGGCGGCGTCGAAAAGCTCGCGGGGCACCTGCAAAAAATGCTGGCGGAGGAGAAAGATGCCGAAGACGCTTACGGTGAACGGCACGGTCAGGGCCAGGTACGTGTTATACCAGCCGAAGTTGAACATCATGACAACCTTCGGCACCAGCACCAGCTCCCCCGGAACCATCAGGGTGGCCAGGACCAGCAGGAAGATAAAGTCCCGACCGGGCAGCTCGACCTGGGCCAGGGCGTAGGCGGCCAGGACGGAAGTGACCAGGACCCCGACCACGATGGCCCCGCTGACGATCAGGCTGTTGGCGAAGTAGCGCACCATGAGCCAGGTGTTCCACTGCCGGTCCCAGCCGGTGTGCCGCACGGCCTCGATGTAGTTCTGCCACTGGACCGGTTCGTCGCCGAGGGGCCACCAGGGCCAGAGGTTATTGGTGATCACGCTCCCGTACGATTTCAGGGAGCTCGTCACCATGTAGGCAAAGGGCAGGAGGGAGACCAGCGCCCCCAGGGTCAGGACCAGGTAGATTATCAGCCGGGCCCTGGGCGGCCGGAACCTGGACGCCTGCGGCTCGGCCGGCCGGGGGAGCGGGAGGACGACCGGCCTATTCATAGACAACCCTCCGGCCGGCAATCCGGTTCTGGAGGATGGTCAGGACCAGGATGGCCGAGAACAGGATGAACGAGAGGGCGGCGCTATAACCGTAGCGGTTGAACTCGTAGAGCTGGCGGAAGATGTAAATGCTGGCGGTGGTGGTGGCCGTTCCGGGCCCGCCCATGGTCATCACGTAGATATGATTGAACGCCTTGAAGGTGCCGATGACGGTGATAATCGACAGGAAGAATGTTGTCGGCGAGAGGAGGGGCACGGTTACGTGGCGGAAGAGGGCCCAACCGCTCGCCCCGTCGACCCGGGCGGCGTCGTAAAGCTCCGACGGAATATTGCCCAGGCCGGCCAGGAAGACCGTGATGTCGTAGCCGACGAAGACCCAGGTCGTGTAGATAAATACGGCGACCAGAGCCAGACTCGGACCCTGGGCCCAGCCCGGGAGCTCAACCCCGAACCCCCGGGCGACCAGGGCGAAGACGCCGGTCGGCTCGGCCAGCCACCGGGGCTGGGGCAGGCCGAGAATCCCGAGGACCGTGTTCACCAGGCCCCGGTCGGGGTTGTAAAGATAGCTCCAGACGGCGGCCGAAGCCACCGTGGACGTAACGTACGGGAGGAAAAAGACCAGCCGGAAAAGCTCCCGGCCCCGGACCTTCTGGAACAGCAGGTAGGCGAAGAAGAGGCCGAGCCCGAGCTGAACCGGCACCGACATCAGGGAGTAGGTCACGGTAAGCAGCAGGGCCTGCCACATCTGGGGGTCCCGCAGGGCCCGGACGTAATTTTCGGCCCCGACGAATTCGGCACACCCGAGTCGCCAGTTGCAAAGGCTAATATACAGGCCGTAGAAGAGGGGGAAAAATTCGAAGACGGCCAGAAGAATCAGGGCCGGGGCCAGAAGGGTGTATCCGAAAACGTATTCCCGGAGCCGGCGCAGGGCCGGCCCTTTTTTCAGCTCCCCGGCGCCCTTCTTATGGCCAAACATCCGGGGTTGGACCCCAGCCTTTGCCCAACCGACAACCGAAAGGAGTGTGCAAGACCTGCCCGGCGAATAAATGAGGGCTACCTGTGCCGTGGCGGAAAAACCGGCCGCTGCAGGCGCCCATATTTCCCGCCAAGATTATACGGGCCAAATTCGCCCTGCGCAAGGGTGGCCGCGTGCCAGGAGTTCCAGTCCGGCCTCAGTACCAGCGGAAGGTGCGGGCGGCCACCAGGTAGGCAATGACGCCCCACAGCCCGAGGACAAGCAGGTTGGGGGCCACCTCGTAAAGGCCGGCCCCTTCCCCGGCAACCAGCCGCATGGCGGTGTTCAGGTGGTAAAGGGGCATCAGTTCGGCGATGAACCTGAGCCAGCCGGGAAAGACGTCGGTCGAAAAGAAGGTCCCGCCCAGGAGGAACTGTGGCAGAACAAACAGGTTGGCCGCCGGAATGGCCCCTTCCTGACTGGTCCAGTAGCCGCCGATGAGCATCCCGATGCCGAGGAAGGCAACGAGGCCGAGGGCCGAAAGCAGGAGAAGCAGGACCAGCGTCTTCCACCCCTGGGCCAGGTAGAACCCGAAAACGAGGAGTCCGGCGGCCACGATAATAGCGGCCTGGACCAGGCCCATCAGCAGCCGGGCCGTGCCCTGCCCCAGCAGGATGATGAGCGGTGACACCGGCGTCGCCCGGAGCCGCTTCAGGACCAGGGTCCGCTTGAGGCCGATCAGCCCCCAGACCGGACTGAACACCCCGGTTGAAAGTAGCGCCCAGCCAACCTGTCCGGGCAAGGCGAAGTCGATATACCGCTCGTAGCGGCCGGCAACCTGCACCAGCTCCACCCGGACCGGCGGCCGCGAGATTCCGGCCAGGTCGAGGCTTGCCTCGGCCGCCGCCTTTTCAACGGCCAGGGATACCACCTGGCTCTGGGGGTTTGCCGGATTGAGCTCAAGCCGGAGCTCGGCCTCGGCGACCCGGACCAGGCCATCGATTCGGCCCCGCCGGAGCCGGGATTCAAGCTCTTCGGGGGAGCCGTAGACCAGGGTTACGCCCGGACCGGCGGCCAGGGCCCGGACGACCGGGGCGTCCGCCGGGCCGACCACACCGATTCGGACGCCGCTGAAGGCCCCGGCCCCCACGAACCCGAAAATCCCCACGAAGGCCAGCGGAAACAACAGGCCGAAAAAGGTAACCGAGCGGTTCCGGGCCAGGGCCAGGAACGGGTACCAGGTGCAGGCAATAAAGGCCCGTAGCTGGCGCAATGTCAGCCCTCTTCCTCCCGGAGGGACCGACCGGTCAGGTGGATAAAGACGTCCTCGAGGGACGCCTCCTGACGGATAACCGGCTTGCGGAAGCCGGTTGCGAGCAGCTCTTCGATAAGGCCGCGGGGCGTGCCCAGGCGGATGATCCGGCCCCGGTCCATGATCGCCACCCGGTCACAGAGCTGTTCGGCTTCTTCCATGTAGTGGGTCGTTATCACAACGGTTGTGCCTTCGGCCCGAACTTCCCGGATCAGGTCCCAGAGGTTGCGGCGGGCCTGGGGGTCCAGGCCGGTTGTGGGCTCGTCCAGGAAAACGACTTTTGGCCGGTTGAGCAGGCTCGTGGCCAGGGAAAACCGCTGCTTCTGGCCACCGGAAAGCTTGTCAAACGTGCTCCCGGCCTTGTCTTCGAGCTGGAACCGCTTGAGAACCGCCTTCGGGTCCACCCGGACACCGTAGAGGGCGGCAAAGAATTTTATAAGCTGGGTGAGCGTCAGCTCGGGATAAAATCCGGCCGACTGGAGCTGGATGCCGATAATCGCCTTGACCCGGTCGGGGTAGCGCAGGGCGTCGATGCCGTCCACGTAGACCTCGCCGGCGGTCGGCCGCTGGAGGGTCTCGATCATTTCCAGGGTTGTGGTTTTGCCCGCCCCGTTTGGGCCGAGGATGCCGAACACCTCGCCCCGCCGGACGCTGAACGAGATGCCGTCAACGGCCACGACGCTGCCGAAGTGTTTGCGGAGGTTGCGGACTTCAACGACCGTTTCGGATTCCATGGCGGCAGGACGGGTCGGACCCGTTCCGAACCCATTTTACCAGTTGAGCCGGGCGCCCCGGAGTCTACGCCAGGGTTTCGACCGCCCGGCGGATTCGGCCGACAGCCCGCTCCAGGTTCTCCAGGGAGTTGGCGTAGGAGAGCCGCAGATACCCGCTGCCCGCCGCCCCGAACGCCTCGCCCGACAGGGCCGCAACCCCAAACTCTGCCAGCAGCCGGTCGGCAAACTCCCGGCTACCCAGGCCCAGCCCCTTAACCGACGGGAAGGCGTAAAATGCGCCCTGCGGCTGGCGGCACGAGAGCCCCGGAATATCGTTGAGGGCCGGGACCAAAAAGTCCCGCCGGCGCCGGAACTCGGCCACCATCTCGTCGACGCATGCCTGGGGGCCTTCCAGGGCCGCAACCCCGGCCAGCTGAACAAAGGTCGCCGTGCACGAAACGCTGTTGACCATGAGCCGGGTGATGCCCGGCACCAGCTCCGGCGGAAAGACCCCGTAGCCGAGACGCCAGCCGGTCATGGCGTAGGTTTTCGAGAAGCCGTCCAGGATAATGGTCCGGTCGGCCATGCCCGGCAGGGACGCCAGGCTGCAGTGCTCGGCATCGTAGATAATCCGGCTGTAGATTTCGTCGGAGAGCACGTAGACGTCGTGCCGGCGGACCAGGTCGGCGATGGCCTCCAGGTCCTCCGGGGTGAGCACCGACCCGGTGGGATTATGGGGTGAGTTGAGGATGATGAGACGGGTTCGGGAGCTAAGCCTGCTCCGGATATCGGCCACATCGAGCCGGAAATCCCGCTCCTCCCGCAGGGGAACCGGGACCGGCGTGCCGCCGGCGAAGCTCACCGCCGATTCGTAAATGGGAAACCCGGGGTCGGGGACCAGCACCTCGTCGCCGGGCTCCACCAGCGCTAGGACGGTGAAGAAGATGACGGGCTTTGCGCCCGGCGTGATGATAACCTGGTCAGGGTCCACGTTCAGACGGCGGGTCTGGCTTACGTAGCGGGCCACGGCCCGCCGGAGCTCCGGCAGGCCGGCGGCCGGGCCATAGTGGGTGTGGCCGTCCAGCATGGCCCGGTAGGCGGCCTCGATGATGTGCCGGGGGGTTGGGAAGTCAGGCTCCCCGATTTCCAGGTGGATGACATCCTGGCCTTCGGCCTCCAGGGCCCGGGCCCGGGCCAGGACCTCAAACGCGGTCTCGGTGCCGATCCGGCTCATCCGGCTGGCAAGCTTCATCCCAAGCCTCCGTAAGTGCTGGGGTGATTATGCGGTTTCGGAACCCCGCCCGAAGTCCCGGGTTACCGAGATCACCCCCCGGATGCCCTCCAGCTTCGCCATCACCCGGCTGAGCTGGTCGAGGCCGGTAGTTTCCACCGTCAGGCTGATCACGGCGCTCCGGTCCGGCCGAACGCGGGTTGAAACGTAGGTGATGTTGACCTTCTCTTCGGAGACCACCGCCGATACATCCCGGAGCAGGCCGACCCGGTCCCAGGCCTCCAGCCGGATTGATGCCGGGTAGACCTGGCGGGGCGACCGGCCCCAGGAGACCTGAATTAGACGGTCCTTCTCGTCCTCGTTAAGGATATTCGGGCAGTTGCGCCGGTGGACGGTCACGCCCTTGCCCCGGGTTATGTAACCGATAATCGGGTCGCCCGGGATGGGGTTGCAGCACCTGGCCAGGTGGGTGAGCAGGTCACCGATCCCCATTACATCCACCACCGAGTACGGGACCGACCCGTCGGCCTGGGGCGGCCGCTCGGTCAGGGCCGGAGCCTCGGCCGGGGAAGGCTCGGCAACCTTGGCCCCGATCTGGTGGGGATGGATGTCGCCGCAACCGACCGCCACCAGGAAGTCGTCAACTTTCTCGTAATTGAAGAGCCTGGCCAGCTCCTCCAGGGCAACCTGAATGCCGAGCCGCCGCAGCTCCTTTTCAACCAGCTCCCGACCCCGTTCGATGTTGGAGGCCCGCTCCTGCTTCCGGAACCACTGCCTGATCTTCTCCCGGGCGTTGGTCGTCCGAACGTACCCGAGGTTCGGGTTGAGCCAGTCGCGGCTCGGCCCCTTGCTCTGTTTCGAGGCGATGATCTCGACGACGTCGCCGTTCTGGAGCTGGTAGTCGAGGGGCACCAGCCGGCCGTTGACCTTCGCCCCGATGCACCGGTGGCCCAGCTCGGTGTGAATCCGGTAGGCGAAGTCAATCGGGGTCGAGCCGGCCGGAAGCTCTTTAAGTTCACCCTTCGGCGTAAAAACGTACACCTGGTCCCGAAAGATGTCGGACTTGACCGACTCGACGAACTCCAGCGCACCCTGCATATCCCGCTGCCATTCAAGCAGCTGGCGGAGCCAGGCGACCTTGTCCTCGAACTTCGGGTCCTGGTAGCGGCCCTCTTTGTACTTCCAGTGGGCCGCAACCCCGTACTCGGCAACCCAGTGCATCTCGTAGGTCCGGATCTGGACCTCCAGGGGCCGGCCGTCGAGGGCGACAACGGTCGTATGGAGCGACTGGTAGCCGCTCGGTTTCGGGTTCGCGATGTAGTCGTCGATGTGGCCGGGGATCGGGTGCCAGATGCTGTGGACGACGCCCAGGGCGCTGTAACAGTCCTGGACGGTGTCGACCAGGATCCGGACGGCCAGCAGGTCGTAGATTTCGCTGAAATCTTTGCCCTGCTCGGCATACTTGGCGACCTTCTGGGCGATGCTGTAGATGTGCTTCGGCCGGCCGGTCACTTCGGCCTTGATGCCGGCCCGCTCCAGCTCCCGCTTGAGGATGTCAACGACCTGGGCGATGTAGCGCTCGCGGTTCGCCCGGCGGGCCCGCACCAGGCGGGCAATTTCCCGGTAGCGCTCGGGCTCCAGGCACCGGAACGCGAGGTCTTCAAGCTCCCACTTAAACTGCCAGATGCCGAGCCGCCCGGCCAGGGGCGCGTAGATGTCCATGGTCTCCTGGGCGATCCGCCGGGCCTTATCCGGGGGCAGGGCATCCAGGGTCCGCATGTTATGGAGGCGGTCCGCCAGCTTGATCAGAACCACCCGGATATCCTCGGCCATGGCCACGAACATCTTCCGGAGGTTCTGGGCCTGCTGCTCGAGAAGCCGCCGGTCGCTCAGGTTCGAAGGGGACCAGCTGATCCGGGAGAGTTTGGTAACACCTTCAACCAGCCTGGCAACCTCCGCCCCGAACCGCTGCTCGATGGTTTCCGGGGGCACGTTGCAGTCCTCGACGACATCGTGGAGAAGGGCCGCGGCGATTGCCGCCGCATCAAGCTTCAGGTCGGCCAGCAGGAGGGCGGTTTGCAGGGGATGCTCGATAAACGGGGCGCCGGAGGCCCGAACCTGGCCGTCGTGGGCCGCCGCGGCAAAATCGATGGCCGCCTCGACAAGGGCGACCCTTTCCTGGGGCAGGTATTCGCTGACCCGGGTGATAAGCTTTTTAACCAGGCCCTGGACGTCCGTCTGCACTGCTGTCATCGCAGCCCCTTGCACCCCCGCAGGCATCCCCGATCAGAGTATATAACACGAGGTACAGGTCCCGGTCCGGGCAGCCAGGGTGGGTGAAAGCAGTCGGGACGCCAGGGGAGGCGCCCCGACTGCAGTTGTTCGGTCTGGTGGCCTTTCAGCCGGCGGCCTCGGGAGTTACCGCCCCGGTCAGGGCCTCTTCAACCTTGCGCAACCGGGTCTCGTACATGTTGATGCAGTGTTTAATAACCTCAAGCTGGCTGAAGAGGAAGAGGCCCAGAATGTGGGGGAAGAGCTTGCGCATCTGCGCCTTGGCCACCGGCAACAGGTCCGGGTCCTCCCGGATAATCCGGGCCGCCAGGTAGTGGCCGAAGGCGATGTGGCGGGCCTCATCCCGCTGGATGAGCTCGAACCCTTTGACCAGACCGGGCAAAAGGCCGCGCTCTTTAAGGGAGATGTAAGCCGTGGCGTACCCGGCCTCGGCGGCAACGCCCTCCACCATCAGGTGGTAGGTTGCAACCGCCTCAAGCTGGGCCCGCCGGGACTGGTCGTGGTGAAGCTGGTGCAGCACCCGCGGCAGTTCTTCGTAGAAGACGAACTGGTAGTGGGGGCCGACCGGGGCGACCTCATTCAGGTCGACGCCGGGAACCACCGTGCCCAGCCAGCGGTCAAAGAACTCGGTGTGCTTTGCTTCCTCGAAGAGCTGGGTGCACAGGAAAATCTCCTCTTCAAGGTGGCCGCCCTCCTTGCGAATGGCAAAGAGCAGCGGGCTCAGGTCCTCGGTGACGGCGATCTCGCCCCGGTAAAAGCCGGCAACCAGCCGCAGGGTCCCGAGCTGGAGCTCCTCGGAGAGCTCCCCCCACTGTTTTACATCCTCCGAAAGGTCAATGGCCTCGGGGTCCCAGAAGAGTTTTTTGGCCTTTATGTAGTCGGCCATCGGCAGAATGTCATACCGAAGCGCCATTTGGTGCACCCCCCGGTCGGGTTCTGGGCAAATTATAAGCGGTGGCGGGAATGCCGTCAACCGGCCAGCAGGTTAAATCCTGAGCCGCGGGTCCAGCGCATCCCGCAGGGCATCCCCCAGCAGGTTGAAGGCGAACACGGCCAGGCTGATCGCCATGCCGGGTGCCAGGGCCAGCCACGGCGCCCGCTCGGCAAACTGGGTCGCCGCCCCCCGCAACATCAACCCCCAGGCCGGCGTCGGCTCGGCAACCCCCAGGCCCAGGAAGCTTAGCGATGCCTCCAGCAGAATGGCCTGACCCAGGAATGCTGTGAGCATCACCAGGTACGGGGCCACTACGTTCGGCAGAAGGTGCCACAGGATGATCCGGCCATCCGACGCCCCGATCGCCCGGGCCGCCTCCACGAACGGCATCTGGCGAAGGGCAAGGGCACTCGCCCGGATGACCCGGCTTACCCGGGGGATCATCGGGATGGTTATGGCGATGATCACGTTCAACGTTCCGGTTCCCAGGGCGGCTACCATCGCCAGGGCCAGAATTATCAGGGGAAACGCCAGGATAATGTCGGTTACCCGCTGAATGAGGTCATCGACCCAGCCGCCGAAATGGGCGCTGACCACCCCGAGCAGGGCCCCCAGGGTGGCCCCCAGGAACGAGCTGGTAAACGCCACCAGCAGGGCGGTGCGGGACCCGAAGATGATCCGACTAAGCACGTCGCGGCCGAAATTGTCGGTGCCGAGCAGGTACTGGGGTCCCGGTGGCCGGAACATGACCGCAAAGTTGTTGGCCACCGGGTCGTAGGGTGCCAGCTGGTCGGCGAAGATCGCGGCGATGGCAAACACAAGCAGCACCGCCGCCCCGATGGCCCCCAACGGGTAGCGGCGAACGAAGCGCAAAATAACGTTTTGCCGGCGGGTGACCCGCCGCAAGACGGCTTCCTGGGCAACTCCGGCCTGCATCAGCGATACCTGATCCGGGGGTCGAGCCACATATAGCAAATATCCAGCAAAAAGTTCACGATGACGAACACGGCCGCCGACAGCATGATCAGGGCCTGGGTCATGGTGTAGTCCCGGCGGCTGATCGCCTCGACAATCAGCTTGCCCAGCCCGTTCAGGTTGAAGACCTGCTCGGTTACGACCAGCCCCCCAATGAGAAACGCAAACTCCAGGCCGATGACCGTCACCACCGGCAGCAACGCGTTGCGGACCCCGTGGCCAATGATCACCAGGTACTCGGCCAGGCCCTTCGCCCGGGCGGTCCGAATGTAATCCTCTCGCAGGACCTCCAGCAGGGCCGAACGCATCATCCGGGTGGATACGGCCGAATACCTGTACCCGACGGCGAGGGCCGGCCAGATGAGCTGGGTCAGGTTGGCGAGCGGGTTTTGCCAGAACGGGGTAAACACCACCGGCGGCGACCAGCGGAAGAAGATGAGCAGGAACAGGATCATTAAGATGCCGAGCCAGAACGAGGGCATGGCCAGGCCGGCGATGCTGAAAACCCGGACGGCATAGTCAACCCAGGTGTTCTGTTTGACGGCTGCCAGGGTTCCTAAGGGAATCGCGAGGGTAACCGCAATCAGGGTGGCCATGATGGCCAGCTGCAGGGTCAGCTCGAGCCGGATGGCCACCTCGTAGGCTACCGGTTTGCCGGTCCACATCGAGAGGCCCAGGTCGCCGCGGACCAGGCCCCACAGCCAGTTAACGAACTGCTCATGGATCGGCCGGTCAAGGCCGTAGCGGGCCCGCTCGGCCTGGAGCACATCCTCGGAGACGAGGGCACCCGTGCCGTAGCGCAGCATCACGACATCCCCTGGGATCAGCCGGAGCAGGACAAAAGTCAGGACGGCGACCCCGAACAGGGTTGGAAAAATCATCAGCAGCCGGCTGACGAGATACCGCGACATCACTGGGCCAGCCAGACGTCGACCAGGTCCTGGTTAATGTAGTGGCTCGGGGTGATCGTCCAGCCCTTCACCTTGGCCCAGCGGACCACGATCCGGTTCCACCACAACGCCGGAAGCTGGTAGGCCATTTCGCCCACGGCCCGCCGCTCGAACTGCCAGACCAGCTGCTTGCGCTTTTCGGGGTCGAGTTCCCGGCTCTGCTGGTCGTAAAGGTTGTCGAGGACCGGGTCCCGATACCGGGCGTAGTTAACCGGGCTCCGCTCCGGCGAGATGAAGCTCAGCAGCTGGAGGTCCGGGTCGTCCATAAAGTCGCAGTTAAAGTAAAGCATCGCCTCGAAGTTGCCGGTCCGCAAGTCCTGGGTCCAGGGGCCGGTCTCCAGCAGCTGATGCTCAACCTGGATGCCTATCTGCCGCCACTGGTCAATAAGATATACACCCAGGGATGGGTACGGCTCAATGTTCCGGTTCTTGAGGGTGAACGAGAAGTTCTGGGGGACGCCTGCCTGCTGCAGGAGCCGCTTCGCCTCCTCGCGGCTCTTGTTGATGTCCCGCCAGAAGCCGGGCAGCTTCTCAAGTTCGGATTCCGGCATGGCGAACGGCGAGCCAGGCCGCATCAGCGCCCCGACGTGCCTCAGGAACGTGAACTGCGAAAGATGCTGACCGCCGTTCCACCGGTCGATGGCCAGGCTCAGGGCCTGCCGGAACCGCGGGTCGTCAAACGGCTTCTTTTCGTTATTCAGGACCACCATCTGGGAGCAGACCCACGGACTCTCCTCGACCACGACCTGGTTGCCCAGGGCCCGCACCAGGTCGTCCCGTTCCTGGGGCGTAACCCCGCGGAAGTTGATGAGGATCTGCCCACTCCGGAGGGCGGCCACCATCGCCGAGCGGTCGGTCATGAAGACCGCCCGGAAGCCGTCAAGATATGGCCGGCCCTTGATGAAATAATCCTCGTTCTTCTTGCCGACGATGTGGGAGCCCGGCACGTATTCGACGAATTTAAAAGCGCCGGTTCCCATAACGTTCTTCTCGTACCAGCGGGGGTCCTTCTCGATGATGTCCGCCTTGTAAATCCAGTTCCAGCCGGAGGCGAAGTTGGCCAGCATCGACGCCGACGGGTACTTGAGCTTGAACCGGACCGTCCGGGTGTCTGGGGCCTCAATGGATTCGACCGCCGAATAGAGGGCCTTACGGGCGCTGACCACTCCCTGGGGCGGGAAGATGATCTTATTATACGTGGCAACCACATCCCGGCTGGTAAGGGGTGTGCCATCGTGGAACTTTACCCCGTCCCGGAGTTTGAACTCGTAAACGAGACCGTCCGAAGAAACGGTCCACGATTCGGCCAGGTCGCCGACAACCTTCGGGTAGTTGTACTGGTCGAACTTGAGCAGGGTGCTGTAAAAGGGCGCCAGCGGGATGATAACCGCGAACGTCTGCTCCCGGTGGGCATCCAGGGACGGCGGCTCGGCGTCCACCGCAAAGACCAGCTCGCCCCCGTACCGGGGCTGTTCCGCCGCCGGACTCGGCTGGGTCGTCGGCTGCGAGGGGGCCGCTGGGGCACAGCTAACCAGAAATAGGGCGGCCAGTGCGAATAAACCCACCCGCTTCAGCATGACGCACTCCTCCGCGTCAGTGTTGGTCGGTTTATTATCAGATGGAACCCTACGCTGTGTCAAGACCTCGCAGGGGGCGTGTTTGACAGCACCGCCGGCGCCCTGCTACGATAATTTGCGAGCTCACCGCTGCTGGCAGAGGCCGGAGGCCTCGGTTCCAGCGGCTCTTCTTATCCTATCCCTGCACGCAGGAGGTGCACGGATATGGTGGTGGAGTTGCCGGTTATCGAGGCCTTCGAGGCGATCTCGGCCGACTACGACGCCGTCCAGGACGACTGGTACGCCACCATCGACGCCCGCCTCGAAAGTTTGGTCCTCGCCACCCTTGGCCGCAACCTGGAGGGCCGGTTTATTCTGGACGTTGGGTGCGGCACCGGCCTCTACAGCCTGAAGCTGGCCCGGCGGGGGGCACGGGTGCTGGGCATCGACCCGGCCCGCCGGCTTGTCGAACAGGCCCGACGGAAGGCCCGGAAGGCGGGCCTGCGGGGCGTGGGGTTTGCCACCGGCATTGCCGAGGCCCTGCCGGTGGCGGACGGCTGTGCGGACGGGGTGGTCTGCTGCGGCAGCGTGTTTGCGTTTGTTGAGGAGCCCGAAGCTGCCCTGCGGGAGTTTTATCGGGTCCTCAAGCCGGGCGGCTGGCTGGTCTTCGACGTTGAGAACCGGTTCAGCCTCGATACCCTCTGGCTCAGCCTGAGCGGCCTTATCGGCGACCCCCTCGGCTACGGGGTCTCCCGGGCCGACGCCCTCCGGGCGGTCCTCAGTCCGCCCGGCCGGTCGCTGCGCCTGCGCTATCCCCTGGTCCGGGCCGACGGCAGCCGGCTGTACGTGGGCCTGCGCCTGGACCCGCCCGGCGTGGTCAGCCGCTGGCTTCGGAAGGCCGGTTTTGAAGTAAAAACCGTCCAGGGGATTCACATCGCCGGGGCCCTCATTCCCAGCACCCTCACCATCCGGCCCGAGCCGCCCCGGCCCATCAGGACCGTTTTCCGGGGGCTTGTCCGTCTCGACCGGGTGCTGGCCCGCGTCCGCCCCCTCAACTACCTGGGCACAACCCTGGTCTTCATCTGCCAGAAACCCGCAACGGCCGTAGGGCTGCCCGTCCACCCCCTTGAGTCGACGGCCTTGCGGGCGGCGGCCGACTAGCCGGGAAGCCCGACCGCGGCCCGGAGGCCGGCGAGGATCTCCCGAATGCCGGCCGGAAAATCGAAGGGAACCAGCAGGCCGGCCCGGGGATTGAGCCGGCGCCAGCGCCAGAAAAGAACCGTCTGGACCGGGTCCGGCCGGTTCGCCAGGAGCCGCCCGATACCCTCGGCTGAAAGGTCGGCCTCGCCCAGCCAGCCCCGATAGGCGCCGCCGGCCCAGATGTGGGCCTCGGCTCCCGAACCCCCGAACAGGATGAGCCCAAAGCTCCCGGCAAGGGCGGCCAGGGCCGTCTCGGCTTCGGCCAGGACTTCCCGGTAAACGTCGGCGGCCAGTTCGCCCCGACAGACCCGGCAGGGGTCGCCGGCCGCGGCCAGGGCGCACCGGCCCCGGCTCACGGGCAGCCGTCGACGGCAGCCGGGCAGCGGGAACCTTCTCCGCAGCTCGGCCAGGGCCGCCCGGGCCTCCCGGACCGCATCAAAGGCCGCGAAGAAGGGGGCGGTCGGGGGGACCGTCCGCCCCACATACCAGCGGGAAAGGGGCTCGGCCGTCCGGTAAACAAACGCCGGGCCCCGAAGGTGGCGGACCCGGTTGTAGGGCGGGGCCAGCTCGGTGATGAGGCGGCCTTCGGTAAGAATTGCCGAAAGGTCGGTCCCGCAGGGGACCGCCTCCACCGAGCGGGTAAGGGCCGGCAGGCCCTCCAGATGACGGTTGTACGCCGGCGGCCGGTTAAAATATGACCGGACCCTGGCCCGCAGGTTCCGGGATTTGCCGACGTAAAGGGCCCGGCCGGACCCGTCCCGGAGAATGTACACCCCCGGCCCGTCGGGGACCCGGTCGGCCTCGGGCAGTCGGACCGGGGCCAGGGCCGGCCAGCCGGCCACGGCCTCCAGCTCGCCCCAGGTCCGGATGCCCCGGTCCCCGGCCGCCTTTACCAGGGCCGGCAGTACGGCCGCCAGCATCCGGGCGTCCCGGTCGGCACGGTCGCGGTCGAGGACCGGCGCCCCGACCCGGGCCGCAATTCGCTCGAGACTCGGCTTACCCAGGTCCGGGAAGAGGTGCTGGGCAAGCACCGCCGAATCGAGAACCGGCCGGTGGGGCCAGGCGATGTCAAGCTGGCGGGCAATCGACCGCAGAAACTCCCACTGCCAGCGGATGTCCTGTCCGACCGCGACCCCCTCGATAAATTCCCCGAGCTCGGCGAGCACGGTTCTGAGGTCGGGGGCGGAGTCGAGCTGGGGCGCCCAGGGAAACCGGCCGAGACCCCGCCGGACCGGCCGGTCCGGACGCACCAGGGTGTGGAAAACGGCCGGCCGGCCGCCGAGTCGGAGCTTGATGGCCGAGACCTGGACCGGCCGGCTCGAGGCCGGGTCAAGGCCGGTGGTCTCGATATCGAGGACGGTGAACGTCAGGTCCGGGAGGGGCGTCTCGGCCGCCGGAGCCGGGGCGGCCAGGCCGACCTCCCGGCCGTCAATGACAAAGTCCGGGCCGAGGACCCGCCGCAGAAAGCCGACCCAGGGTTCAGGCGACGTGGTCCCGAACAGGTGGCAGGCCAGGTCGGCCAGCGGGGCCCGCCCGCCGGCGGCGGTCAGAAACCGGACGGCCCTTTCCCGCAGGACATCGTAGTCGCCCATGGCGATCTATGTTAGAATGCCCGGAGAATTTAACGCCAGCAGAGACGGATATGGAACGAACGCTCCTCATGGTCAAGCCGGACGGGGTCCAGCGGGGCCTTGTCGGCGAGGTTATCCGCCGGCTCGAGGCCCGGGGGCTCAAACCGATCGGGCTTAAACTGATCTGGGTTTCCACCGAGCAGGCCGAACGGCTTTACGCCGTCCACCAGGGGAAGCCCTTTTACGACGGGCTGATCCGTTATATTACGTCAAGTCCGGTGGTAGTTTCGGTCTGGGAGGGGCCGAACGCCGTTGAGGTTGTGCGCCGCACCATCGGGGCGACAAATCCGGTCCAGGCCGAGCCGGGGACAATCCGGGGAGATTTCGGCCTTTCGATTGGCCGGAACATCGTCCACGCCTCGGATGGTCCGGAGACGGCGGCCCGGGAAGTGGCGATCTTCTTCCGGGAGGACGAGCTGGTCACCTTTGACCGGGTGCTCGACCGCTGGGTTCTGGAGGAGTAGGTCGACCTTAGATTATCCGGACGACCGGCGTCCCGTCGGCCCAGACTTCTTCGAGCCGGTAGTAGGCCCGTTCCCGGGGCCGGAAGATGTGGACGATCACGTCCCCGAAATCGAGGACGGCCCACCCGGAATCGGCCGTGCCCTCCCGGCCGAGCAGGTCAACCCCGGCCTGGGTGAGCTTCTCTTCAAGCTCTTCGGCCACCGTCTGGAGCTGGCGCTCGGTCTGGGCCGAACAGATGACAAAATAATCGGCGAGCACCGTTACCCGCCGAAGGTCAAGGACCAGGATATCGCTTGCCTGCTTTTCCGAGGCGATTTCGGCCGCCAGCCGGGCAACCTCCCGGGATTCGGGTCTGGCCCTTACGATTCCTTTCAACTTGCCCTGAGAATCACCCTCCGGTTATAAAATTGTCGCTGGGGGGTGTCCGTCCGGTTTAGCCCCCCAGAAAACATTATAGCAGTCGGGGCACAGCCGAAGATGTTCATCGAGACCCTCACCCTGGGGTCCCTGTCGGAGAACTGTTACATTGTGGCGGACGAGAAAACCGGGGCGGCGGTGGTTTTCGACCCCGGCGACGAGGCCGGGCGAATCCTGGCGATTCTCCGGGCCCGGAATCTGGAGGTAAAACTCATCGCCAACACCCACGGCGATGTCGACCACGTGATGGCCGTTGCCCCCGTAAAACGAATTACGGGGGCGCCGTTCGCCATCCATCCCGCCGATATCCCCCTCCTGAAGCGGGCCCACGCCCAGTACGTCCAGTGGTTCGGAACCCTCGCCGAGCCGCCCCCGGACCCCGACCTCGAGCTGTTTGATGGCCAGGAGCTCGAGGTTGACGGCCTGAAGTTCACGGTCCTTCACACCCCCGGCCACACCCAGGGCAGCGTCTGCTTTTACTTTCCCAATGACGGGGTGCTGGTCTCGGGGGATACTTTGTTTCAGGGCGGCGTTGGCCGGACCGACCGGCCGGTGGGGAACTGGCGCCAGCTCATCGAAAGCATTCGCACCAAGCTGCTGGTGCTTCCGGATGAGACGGTCGTCTACCCCGGCCACGGCCCGCCCACGACCATCGGCCAGGAAAAAACATCCAACCCCTTCCTGCGGGAGCTGACCTCCGGTTGACGGGCGAAGGCCTGCTGGCGCCCTACCGGGTCCTGGACCTTACCGACGAGCGGGGCTGGGTCTGCGGGCGGATCCTCGCCGACCTGGGGGCCGACGTGGTCAAGGTCGAGCCGCCGGGCGGGGACCCGGGCCGGCGGCGGGGACCCTTTTATCAGGACAGCCCCCACCCCGACCGAAGCCTCTACTTCTGGGCCTTTAACCTCAACAAGCGGGGTATCACCCTTAACCTGGAGACCGAGGACGGCCGGGAACTTTTTCGCCGGCTGGCCGCAATCTCGGACTTTGTCATCGAGTCGTTTGAGCCCGGCCACCTGGATTCGCTGGGCCTGGGCTTCGGCGAGCTGGGCCGGCTCAACCCGCGGCTGATCCTGGTTTCGATAAGGGCCTTCGGCCAGGACGGGCCGTACGCCCGTTACCGGGCGACCGACATCGTCGGGATGGCGATGGGGGGTCTGATGGCCATTTCCGGCGACCCGGACCGGCCGCCGGTGCGAATCAGCGTGCCCCAGGCCTGGCTCCACGCCGGGGCCCAGGCGGCCGCCGGGGCGATGATCGCCCACTATTACCGGCAGGCTACGGGCCGGGGCCAGCACGTCGACGTCTCGATGCAGCAGGCGGTTATCTGGACCCTGATGAACGAGACGCCGTTTCCCCTGCCCGATTTTTACGGCTTCGACCTGCAGCGGGCCGGCGGCCGGCGAACGACCGGCCGGCTGACCATCCGTCAAATCTACCGCTGCCGGGACGGGTACGTTTGCTTGCTTATCCTCGGGGGCGGCCCGGGTACGGCTTTCATCCGGGGGCTGGTGGCCCTGCTGGAAGACGCCGGGGTTGCCCCCGACTGGATGAGGGAGTTTGACTGGGAAACCTGGGATATGGCCACTCCCCGGTGGCACCCTACGGCCCAGGAGGACCTCGAGGCGATCGAGGCGGTGGTCGCCGAATTCTGCCGGCAGAAGACAAAGGCTGAGCTTTACGAGGCGGCTTTAAAGTACGGTATCCTGCTGGCGCCGGTGAATACGGTCGCCGACCTGTTCGCCAACCCGCAACTGGCCGCCCGGGAGTTCTGGGTCGAGGTGGAGCACCCGGAGCTCGGAACCCGGGTGACCTACCCCGGGCCCTTTATCAAGGGCACGCTGAACCCGGCCCGGATTTACCGGCGGCCGCCCCTCATCGGTGAGCACAACGACGAAGTCTACGGTGGCCTGCTCGGCCTGGGCCGGTCGGACCTGGAACGGCTCCGGGCGGTGGGGGCGATCTGACCGATGGGCGCGAAGGCCTTCGAAGGGCTCAAGGTTGCCGATTTCAGCTGGGTCGGGGTCGGGCCGATTACCACCAAGTACCTGGCCGACCACGGCGCCACCGTCGTCCGGGTCGAATCAGCCACCCACCCGGACATTCTGCGGGCGCTTCCGCCGTTCAAAGAGAGGCAGCCCGGCCTTAACCGCAGCCAGTTTTTCGCCAACTACAACACTAACAAGCTGAGTCTGGCCCTCAACCTGAACAATCCCCAGGGCCGGCAGGTGGCCTGGCGGCTCATCATGTGGGCCGACGTGGTGGCTGAAAGTTTCACCCCCGGCACGATGAAGGCCTGGGGTTTGGACTACGAGTCGATTGCCCGGGCAAAGCCCGACATCGTGATGATTTCGACCTGTCAGCAGGGGCAGACCGGCCCCCACGCCCGGTTTGCCGGGTTCGGCCAGCTGGCGTCGGCCCTGGGCGGCTTCTACGAGCTTACCGGCTGGCCCGACCGGGAGCCGGCCGGCCCGTACGGGGCCTACACCGATTTCATCTGCCCGCCCTTTGCCCTGGCGGCCCTGGTCGCCGCCCTCGATTACCGGCGCCGGACCGGAAGGGGCCAGTACCTCGACCTCTCCCAGTTCGAGTGCGGCCTCCAGTTTCTGGGGCCGGCCCTGCTGGACTACGCCGTCAACGGCCGGGTCGCCGGCCGAATGGGAAACCGGGACCCCCAGGCCTGCCCCCACGGGGCGTTTCCGTGTGCCGGCGACGACCGCTGGATTGCCCTCGCCGTCACAACCGACCGGGAGTGGGAAGGCCTTTGCCGGGTCCTCGGCCACCCGGAGTGGGCCCAGGACCCGCGGTTCCGGACGTTCCTGGCCCGACGCCGCCACGAGGACCTCTTGGAGGGCCTGGTGGCCGACGCCACCCGGGTCTGGGACGCCTACGAGCTGATGGCGGCCCTCCAGGAGGCCGGCGTGCCGGCCGGGGTTGTCCAGCGCTGCTCCGACCTCCACCGGGACCCCCAGCTTGCCCACCGGGGCCACTGGGTCACCCTGGAACACTGCGAGATGGGCCCAACCGTCTATGACGGTATCCCCTTCAAGCTTTCGGAGACCCCCGGCCGGCTCGAACGGGCGGCACCGTGCCTGGGTGAAAACACCGAGCTTGTCTTAAGGGAATTTCTCGGCTACACCGACGAGGAGATTGCCGAGCTGGTGATTGCGGGCGCCTTAGAATAGCGGCCGGCTCAGGACACTTTCGCCTCGTCGACGACCGTTGTCACGACCTCAACCGGTACGCCCTTGTTAAGGGTCGCCATCACCGAGCAGTACTTCGTCTCCGAAAGCCGAACCGCCTTTTCAACCAGCTCGGGATTCAGGTTTCGACCCCGGATCACGTGCTCGACGGTTATACGAGTATAGGCCCGGGGATGTTCCGGGGCCCGCTCGCCGCGAACTTTGACCTGATAGGCGGTCAGCTCCTGCCGCATCTTCTTGAGGATCGACACCACGTCGATCCCGGTGCAGCCGCCCAGGGCGATAAGGAGCAGCTCCATCGGCCGGGCACCCTGCCCGGTGCCCCCGGCCTCGGGTGAAGCATCGAGCTGCACCGGAAAATTGCTCCCCTTGCCGGTGCCGATGAAAGCCATTCCGCCCTGCCACACGACTTCGACTTCAACGGCCATTCGCCATCACCTCGACCCAGGTTTAGACTACGGTAAATGTGACCGTTGGTTCCCGGGCCCGGAGTTTGCGCTCCTCGTCCCAGACCCGGGCCCGCTCCTCGCTCTTAAGCCAGCGCTGGTAGGCCTCTTCGCTCTCCCAGATCTGGATTATCAGGTGAACGGACGGGTCAACGTTCTTGCGAAGAATGAGCTGCTGGACCAGACCGTAGCGCCGACGGATTTCCTCGTTTCTTTTCAAAACGTTAACGGCTTCGTCGCGCTTGCCCGGCAAAAAGTAGACCTGCCGGGTCAGGGCCATCTGCGCCATAGTGACCTCCGCAGGGCGTCGCCGTGGGCGGAAATCGTCGTCTGCCAGGATTCTACCATACGTGGCGGTTAGGCTGCCGAACCCGGGGCTGGTATAAAATTGAGCCAAAGAAAGGGCAACCGTTGACCGTAGCCGCCAACCGCCCGAACCCCTGGCTCATCGTTGCCGTCTCCACCGTGCAGCAGGCCGGGCTAACCTTCGTCCGGTTCGGTCTGCCGGCCCTCGGTCCTTTCATCCGCCAGGAGTCAGGCCTGGCCCTGGGCCAGGTCGGCCTCCTGTTCGGTGCCCTCGATGCCGGCGCCCTGCTCACCTTCTACCCGGCCGGACGGGCAACGGTCCGCCTCGGCGAGCGGGCTGTTCTCGCCGGCGGCGCCCTGCTGACCGGCAGCCTGGTCGTCCTGGCCGCCCTGCTGCCCGGCTTCTGGCCCCAGGTCGCCACCCTGGCCCTGGCCGGAATCGGCCTGCCGTCGAGCCACCTGGCCGGAAGTCAGGCCATCGTCAGGTTAATCCCACCGGAACGGCGGGGGCTGGCCATGGGCATCCGTCAGGCCGGGTTGCCCCTGGGTGGCCTGGCTGCCGCAGGTTTCCTGCCGGCCGTTGCGGCCGCCGCCGGCTGGCGGGTTGCCCTCGTCGTGGCGGGGCTTGCCTGCGCCGCCACCGGCCTGCTGGCGCTGGGCCTGGTCCCCCCGGGGCTTGCCGAAAAGGACCCGAACGGCGCCCCGGCGGCCGGACCGGGCCTGCTCCTCAAGAACCCGGCCCTCTTCCGGGCTTCGCTGGCCGGCTGCCTGCTGGTGGCCGGCCAGTTTTGTCTGACCGGTTACCTGCCCCTCTATCTGGTCGACCGGTTTGGCTGGGGCCAGGCCGATGCCGCCCGGACGCTGGCCCTGGTCCACGCCGGCGCCATTGCCGGGCGGCTCGGTTGGGGCTGGGTTTCGGACCGGACCTTCGGGGGCGAACGGGTCCGAACCCTCTCCCTGGTGGCCGGCCTGGGGGCCGTGGTTCTCGGGGCGGTTGCCCTCCTGCCCGTGCTGGACGGGGCCGGCTGGCCGGTCGTTGCCCTGGCCGCTTTCGGGGCGGGTTTAACCCTGCTCGGCTGGCAGGGATTGCACGTGGCCCTGGTGGCCGAGGTTTCCCCGGTGGCGCCGGCGATTGCGCTGGGCCTGGCTTTCACCGGCATCTACGCTTTCAGCATGGCCTCCCCGCCCCTGTTCGGCAAGCTGGTTGAGGCCACCGGAAGCTACGCCGTGGGCTGGGTCGGCCTGATACCGCTTCAGGTCGGGACCGTGCTGGCGCTCAGGCACCTCCGGGGCCGGTTGGGGCGTTCGCAATTTGACACCCGATCCGGCCCGACCCTATAATCACCCTCGAAAGCAGAATACGGCGAAAGACGGCGAAGGAGACCCAGTAGGCGGGTACCGGTAACCCCCAGAGAGCGGGCGGACGGTGCAAGCCCGTGGCACGGTGCCGGCCGAATTACCCTCCGGAGTCGCCGGCTGAACGCCCGGCCAGGCCGGGTCAGTAGGCTGGGCCGGTGGTGCCCGTTAAAGCACCGGGGTGCGGAGCGGCCGCACCCGGCGAGGCTCCGGCAGTGATGCCGGGGCGAACCAGGGTGGTACCACGAAGAAACCCTTCGTCCTTGGCGGATGAAGGGTTTTTTGTATGGGGCAAGCGTATGGCCTGCCGTGGGATTCGGGGCGCAACAACCGTAGAAGAAAACACGTCCGAAGCGATTCTGAGCGCAACCCGGGAGCTGCTTGAGGCCATGGTCCGGGCGAACAACCTGTGTCCGGACGATATCGCCGCCGCGATTTTCACCACAACGACGGACCTGAATGCCGAGTTCCCGGCGGTGGCCGCCCGGGCGCTGGGCTGGACCGATGTCGCCCTCCTCTGTAGCCACGAGATCGACGTGCCGGGTAGCCTGCGCAAGTGCATTCGGGTCCTGCTGCTGGTTAACACCGAGCGCTCCCAGAAAGAGGTGGTCCACGTCTACCTGCGCGGGGCTAAGGTCCTGCGAACCGACCGAGTCTACCCAGGAGGTGAATCGGGATGATTGTGGTGATGAACAGCCGTGCCAGCGAGGAGCAGCTCCAGGCCGTCGTCAGGCGGCTGGGCGAGCTCGGCTTTCGGGCGAACATTTCCCGGGGCGTCGAGCGGACGGTCATCGGGGTCATCGGGCAGGTTTATCCGAGCCTCAAGGAACAGCTCGAAATCCTGCCCGGTGTCGAGCAGGTCCTCAGGGTAACCAAGCCTTACAAGCTCGCCAGCCGGGAGTTTCAGCCGGTGGACACCCGGTTCGAGGTTGGCGGGGTGCCCATTGGCGGCGATGACCTGGTTATCATTGCCGGGCCGTGCTCGGTCGAATCCCGGGAGCAGATTCTAAAGGCGGCCCGCCTGGTGAAGGCTGCCGGGGCCCACATCCTGCGGGGCGGGGCGTTCAAGCCCCGGACCTCGCCCTACTCGTTCCGGGGACTCGGGGTGCAGGCCCTGCGCTGGCTGGCCGAAGCCCGGGAGGAGACCGGCTTGCCCGTAATAACCGAGGTCCTGGCGCCCGAGGATGTGCCCCTGGTCGCCGAGTACGCCGATATACTCCAGATCGGCGCCCGCAACATGCAGAACTTCCCCCTCCTCGAGGCGGCCGGGCGGTCCGGCAAGCCGGTGATGGTTAAGCGGGGCATGGCCGCCACCATCGAGGAGTGGCTCCTGTCGGCCGAGTATGTCCTGAACCAGGGCAACAAGCAGGTTATCCTGTGTGAGCGGGGCATCCGCACCTTCGAAACCTACACCCGCAATACCCTGGACGTGGCGGCGATTCCGGTCGTGCGCAAGCTGAGCCACCTGCCCGTCTTTGCCGACCCTTCCCACGGCACCGGTCACCGGGACCTGGTCGGGCCGCTGGCCCTGGCCTCGGTGGCGGCCGGGGCCCACGGGCTGATGCTGGAGGTGCACCCGAACCCCGAAGAGGCCCTCTCGGACGGCATGCAGTCGCTCAGTTGCGAGCAGTTCGCCGACCTGGTGCCGAAGCTTGAGCGGGTCGCGGCCGCCCTTGGCCGCCGGCTGGCGGTTCGGGGTCTCGCCGCCGAGCACGTTGGCGACTGAAGCACGCCCGAGCCTGGTTCTCCTGGAGGCCCGGCGGGCCCGCCGGCCCCCGGCCGAGCTCCGCCTCGCCGAGCTGGTGGCGGCTGTGGCAGCCGAGGTCGAGGCGTCCGAGCTGGGCCGGGCGTGCCGGGAGCTGTTGGCGGCCGCCGAGCTCCTCGTCTGGAAACTGCGGTGGCTTCTGCGGCCGTGGGATGCACCGCCCCCGCCCGATGAGCCGGGGCCGACGGTCCGTCCCGAGCTGGCCGAAGCCATCAGGGCGGTGGCGGCATTCCTCCGGGAACGGCAGGAAGCGGGTCTGGAGTCCTTCGGGCCGCTGGCCGGTCCGGATGCCCTGGGGCGGCTTGAGGTAACGGTCGAAGACCTGACCGCCGCCCTGGAAGCCTGCCTGAGGCGCCGGCCCGGGTCCGCCACCGTGGTTTCCCTGCCGCCGCGGGTGCCCCTGGTGGCCCTGCTCAGGCGGCTCGAGGCGGCCCTGCACGCCCGGGGCACCCTCTCATTTTCGGCCTTCCTCGGGGAGCTGAGGGGCCGGGACGAGGTTGTGGCGGCGTTTCTGGCGCTGCTGGTTCTGGCCGGCCGGGGGCGGGTTCGGGCGTATCAGCCCGAGCCGTTCGGGGAGATCATCGTCGAAGCCCTGGGGCCGCCTAGCGGTTCGGAATTTTAAGGGTCTGGCCGACCTGAAGAATGGCGGTGTTCGGGTCGGAGATGCCGTTCGCCCGGGCCAGCTCCTCGACGGTCACCCCGAACTGCTGGGCGATGGTCCAGAGGCTATCTCCGGGCTGGACCACGTAAGTCCCGGTCGGGGTGGGGGCGGGCGGGGGGGAAGGAGTTGGCGTGGCCACCGGGGAGGGGACCGGAGTCGGGCTGGGCCGGGGCGTCGGGGTTGAGGTCGCGGCCGGGGCCGCCAGGACTTCCCCTTTCAGGCGCGGAACGAGCCGGACGGTCTGGAATCCCGCCAGGATGAGGCCCGCCGCCAGCAGCACCAGGGCAAGGTAATAAGTTAGCCCGGACGGCATCACGGCTGCGGGCGGCACCGTCTGGCCGGTCGGGGCCAGGCAGTTGAAGCA
>FWWL01004034.1_pt1 | contig 25541 bp, 20 predicted proteins | sample 2228331 | NCBI WGS metagenome assembly FWWL01 (sample SAMEA103939775, study PRJEB20133) | metagenome | reverse complement strand
CCATTACCATACCGGTCTGACGTTTGCCGCGTTTGCTCCCAGTAGCGCCAGCGCGGTGGCCCTGGGCGGGCGCTATGACGCGATGGGGGCAGTGTTTGGGCGCGAGCGCTTTGCTACTGGCTTTTCCATCGACGTGCGCGCGCTGGTGGCGTTGATGCCCGAGGAGGAGATGCCGGGGGCGATTCTCGCGCCTTGGTGCGAGGATCGGCAGGCGCGCGGAGCGTTGCAGCAGCGCGTCGCGCAGCTGCGCGCGGCGGGCGAGGCCGTGGTGCAGGAACTGCCTGGCCATCCGCCCGCGGCGTGGCGCGAGGCGGGCTGCGATCGCCGTCTGGTGTGGCGAGAGGGCGCTTGGCACGTCGAGGCTTGGCAAGACTAGGCAAAAGGGAACGTCAGCATGGCAAAAAACGTCGTCGTCGTTGGCACTCAATGGGGGGATGAGGGCAAGGGCAAGATCGTCGACTGGCTCACCGACTCGGCGCAGGGGGTGGTGCGCTTTCAAGGGGGGCACAACGCCGGTCATACGTTGGTCGTCGGATCGCAGGAATTCAAACTCAACCTCATTCCTTCGGGCATCGTGCGGCCAGAGGTGGCGTGTTTCATCGGTAACGGTGTGGTGCTCAATCTCATGCATCTGACGCAGGAGATTGCCAAGCTCGAAGATAGCGGCATCGAGGTGCGCTCGCGCCTTTTCGTCAGCTCCGGTTGCCCCCTCATTTTGCCGTATCATGTGGCGCTGGATCGCGCGCGGGAAGCGGCCAAAGGCGCGAACAAAATCGGCACCACCGGTAACGGCATCGGGCCGGCCTATGAAGACAAAGTGGCGCGCCGTGCCGTGCGGGTCTATGATTTGTTCCAGCCCGAGGCCCTGCGTGCCAAGATCGAAGCCAATCTCGCCCATTACAACACGCAGCTGACGGCGCTTGGTGCTGAGCCGATCGCGCTGGAATCGTTTTGGGCGGATTTTTGCCGCGCCGCCGAGGAAGTCAAGCCGCTCGTGGCGGATGTGGCGGCGAAACTATACGAGATCAACAAAAACGGCGGTAATCTCCTTTTTGAAGGGGCGCAAGGAACCCTTTTGGATGTGGATCACGGTACCTATCCGTTCGTTACTTCCAGCAACTGTGTCGCCGGCCAGGCGGCGGCGGGTTCCGGGGTGGGGCCAGGGCGCCTGCATTACGTGCTCGGCATCACCAAAGCCTATTGCACCCGCGTAGGCAGTGGTCCCTTTCCGACCGAACTGCCGATGGACGAAGCGGGCACACCGGGCTGGCAGATGTCCACCAAAGGCCGGGAGTATGGCACGGTGACCGGGCGCAAACGCCGTTGTGGTTGGCTCGATCTCGCGGCGCTCAAGCGTTCGATCATCATCAACGGCGTCAGTGGGTTGTGTATCACCAAGCTCGACGTTCTGGACGGACTGTCGGAATTGCAGCTTTGCGTCGGCTATGAGCTCGACGGCAAACGGGTGGAGCTGCTGCCGGTAGGGGCCGAGGAGGTAGCGCGTTGTCGGCCGATCTACGAAGTGATGAGCGGTTGGCAAGAAAGCACCTTTGGCGCCAAACGCTGGGAAGACTTGCCCGCGGCGGCACGCGCTTATTTGCACCGCATCGAAGAGTTCTGCGAAGTGCCGATCGACGTGATTTCCACCGGTCCGGAGCGCAGCGAGACCATTTTGCGCCGGCACCCGTTCGGAGTGTGAGCTGACACCCCCGTAGGGAATGTCGGTCGCTGCGTTGGCGCACGGTTCGGCAAACCTTGGCGCTCAGACAACCTCCGCGCCATACTGCGGGCGTTTCGCACCATCCCCCACCGGGCCGCTGCATTTCGGTTCGTTGGTCACTGCCGTGGGCAGCTTTCTCGATGCCCGTGCCCACGGTGGTCGTTGGTTGGTGCGCATCGATGATCTCGATGCGCCACGGGTCGTCCCTGGCGCCGCCGACGCGATCCTGCGTACCCTCGAAGCGTTCGGCCTGACGTGGGATGGAGCGGTGGTGTACCAAAGCCAGCGCCTCGATGTCTACCGAGCGGCGTTCGAACGGCTCAGGACGGAGGGCATCGTTTATCCGTGTTCCTGTTCGCGCAAAGAGATCGCCGATTCGGCGCTCTCGCGGTTTGGCGCGACCATTTATCCGGGAACATGCCGCCATGGGTTGGCACCGGGGCGCGTGGCGAGGGCGTGGCGCGTCGATACCCGTGGGGTGGTGATGGCATTCGAAGATCGCCTTCAGGGGCCGCAGCGCTACGTGCTGGAAGAGGAGGTCGGCGATTATGTCGTCTGGCGTGCCGACGGGGTGTTTGCGTATCAGCTGGCCGCGGCAGTGGATGATGCCGATGGTGTCATCACCGACGTAGTGCGCGGTGCGGATCTGTTGGATTCCACACCGCGGCAGATCTTTCTGCAGCAGCGGTTAGGTTTGTCCCGCCCGCGGTATCTGCACTTGCCGGTCGTGGTCAATGCGGCTGGGGAAAAGTTGTCCAAACAAACGCATGCCCCGGCGCTCGATCCGCGTCATGCCTCGCGACAGCTGATCGAGGCGCTGCACTTTCTCGGCCAGCCGGCGCCGACGGAACTGGCTCGAGCCTCGGTGGCTGAGGTATGGGCCTGGGCATTGGCGCATTGGGACATCGAACGCGTGCCGAAGGTGCGGACGCGCCTTTGGGTAGCAGTGTCCGACCGTTCAGAGGCACGTTAACGGCGGCGGATGCCTGGGAAAGCGAGCGCGCCACGGTCGTAATCAGACGACGCGCTCCGGGCGTGATCCGCAATCGGGTAAAGACAGTAACACTGGCGCTGCCAGTCACGGTGCGCCGGTGGCAAGGGGGTCAGGGGCGCACCGCCGCAAGGCGCTGCAGCGCTTCGATTCGTTCCTCCAGCGGCGGGTGGGTGGCAAAAAGCTGGAGCAAAGCACTCCCTGTCCCCCCGGAGCGAATGCCAAACGCTTTGACGCTTTCGGGCATGAGCGACGGCATTTGCGCATAGGCGCGAAGCCGCTCCAGTGCCGCGATCATGTGGCGCGGCGAGGTCAGATATGCCCCCGCGGCGTCGGCGCGAAATTCGCGCTGGCGCGAGAACCACGCGACGATCATCGAGGCAAGGAACCCCACGAGGATCTCCATCACCATGGTTGTGATCCAGAACGCCGGCCCGTGGCCTTCTTCGTTCTTGAACACGACGCGATCGACCACATGACCCACCACCCGGGCGATGAAGATCACGAACGTGTTCACTACCCCCTGGATGAGGGTGAGCGTGACCATGTCGCCGTTGGCCACATGGCCGATTTCATGCCCCAGCACAGCTTCTACTTCCTCGGGGGTCATGGTTTGCAGCAAACCTGTGGATACGGCCACCAGCGCGTCGTTTTTCGACGGCCCGGTGGCAAAGGCGTTGGGTTCGGGAGCATCATAGATGCCGACTTCTGGCATCGCGATTCCGGCTTGGTGCGACAGCCGCGCCACTGTATCCACGAGCCACTGTTCTACGGCGTTGCTCGGGTGTTCGATGACCTGCACGCCCATCGCCATTTTGGCCATCCATTTGGACATCATCAGGGAAATGAACGCACCGCCGAACCCGAAAACCGCGGCGAAAATCAAGAGCGACTGGTAATCCAACCCCACGCCGCTCGCGTCCAGGATGCGTTCCACCCCTAAAAGGCGCAGCACGACCGACAACACGACGAGGATCGCCAGGTTGGTGGCAAGAAACAGCAGTACTCGTTTCATCGATATTCCTCCCGGAGAAGAACCGTAAACGAACCCTATAAAAACTGCATATGCCCATCGTTATCTATTGTGACAGATTTTCCAAGGATGCGTTCTTCGAAAGCGCTTGAATGCGTTTTCGAAAAGTCTGGCGTTTTCGCCGCGCTGCAAACGCTCACGTTCGAACTTTCCTTTTGAGCTACATGGGTACCACGGTCGCCGGATCGACCGGAGCGGCTGTCGTTACGCCCAACCAGTCTAGTCCAGACAAGTGCTCAAGCGCCAGGTCACGGTGCCGATAAAAACGCTCAAGGTAGCGTGGCGCGAGATCTGTTCGATGACAACGAGCGGCGAAAGCCGCAGCTTCCAGAAAATAGCCGCTAGTCTCGAGCGCTGCAAAAGCCTGTTCCTGCAATTTCCGTCCCCAAGAGTCGCCGGCAAGGGCGAGGTAGAGCACGACAAAAGCCCACGGGCCGGGATCGATTGCCGACACACGGGATTCGATGATTTCCGACCAGCGGCAAACGACCTCGAGGTCGGTCTTGTCGTGCATCAACGCAGCCCAGCACGCCAGCGCGCGCAGTAGATAAACCGTGTCGTCGTTGCCCTCACCGATCGGATGTGACGCACGAGCGGTAAGCAGCGCGATGGCTTCGTCGCGCCACTTCTGGGCGGCCGAGGGGTCCGTGAGTCCTTGCCGGTGATGTTTCCAGGCGTGAAAATACAGCAGCCACGCCGTCTCGCGCGCTGGCACGTCGGGGTTGAGCGCGCGTTTTCTGCCCATCAGGTAAATCGCTTTTTCCCACTCACCGTTACGAAAGGCGATGCGCGCTTTCCAGTCCAGGCGTTTGAATTCGTTTTCGCTCAGAGTGGTTTGCGTCTGGACAGAGGACAGCTCCTGTTCGCTCAAGCGCTCGTGCGCCTCGACGGCCTTTGCCGCGGCCTCAGGCAGGCACAGATCGATCAGCAAATTGGTCAGCAGACCCAACGCCTTGGCGCGCAACGCGGCGGACAGCGTCGAACTTTGTAGCGCCGCAACAAGGACAGCGTCGAACTTTGTAGCGCCGCAACAAGGGCAGCGGCAACCTGCGGCGGGTGCCCCAGTCGGTATGCGGATTCGGCCAATGCCAAGCGCAGGTCGGGCGTCTTGCGCTCGGGGGCGTGGTTTTGCAATCGCCGCATTGCCGAGTGGTTGATATTTTCCGCAACCCGCAGCAGCCGAGGGAAAAGGTAGTCATAGGCCATCGACCAAAGCGCGGAACCCTGCAACACTGTCGCACAAACCTTCTCGAACTGGTCGTGGTCTCGTTCCAGCGTTCGCTCCAGATTTGCACGGTTGGGATAAGCGCTGTCGTCCCAGACCGCCTCGTGCCAGTGGCTGACTGGCGAGGCATCCAGCGTGAACTCGTCAAAAACCGTCAGACGACGAGCGCCGCCTTCCGCGGTATCCTCGCCAGCGATTTGCCAAAGCCAGCGCTCAAAGGGGATAAACATTCGCGCTTGCGTCCATTGCCGCACGAGCAGTGCGATGGCCGGCGCGGACAGCGTTCCTGTTGCGCAGACCACAGTGCGTACGCCATGCGCCAAGAGCTTTTCCGCCAGACGATACATCGCGCCGTCGACGTTGCAGGCAAGAAGCCGGACGCGCCCCGGCAACGCCTTGGACAGCAGCCAGTCCTCGGGCAGGGGGTTCTTGTGCCGGTCCAGCAGACCACGGGCATCGGCATGGGCGAGGATGAAGAGATCGGCATCCGCCGGAATCGCTGCCTGTTCCAGGCGGGCATAAGGGACTTGCTGCAATTGTCGTTGCGCGGCGGCTTCCTGGAATGTTTCAGCGAAAGCAAAACCGTCAGGCACCGAGGCAGGAGGAAACAGATTGATCCAATAGGACGCCGACGTGGGGAAACAATCCTGGTTGCTGCCAAAGCGCACGCGCGCGCAGCACGCCACACAACCGACCGCCGTCAGCCCGCGGGCGCGCAGTTCCTCTTCCCACGGTCGTTCGTGCCAGTGTGCCTCGAGCAAGGCATCCAGCAGTAGCCACGGCCGCACCCCTTGGGGTCCAAAACGAACGCAGCGCGAAAACGAGCCGGGATTCGACCGAGGCCTCGTCGCAGCTCTCGATGGCCTGTGTGGTGATGAGATGCCAGCGAGCGCGACCTTCGCTTCGACGTAAGGCGACAAAAGGCAATGGCTCGTTCATTTCCGGTGGCACGCGACAGCGAATCACCCAATCGCTGTGTCGTTTATCGTCCAGAACGTTGCTGGGTCATTCTTTCTCGGCCGGTAACGTCAATTGCAGGCGGCGGTTTTGGCGCGCATCGCTTCTGTCCAGGCGGATCCTTCTTTCTCGGCCGATAGCGTTAATTGCAGGTGCAGCGCCTGCTGGCCCCGCGGCGTGATCACCAGCGTCACATCGCCCGTAGCGTCCTCGTCGTCCCAGACGATGCTGGCGTGTTGTCGTGGCGTTGAGGGGTTGATGCGCTTCGAAGCCATGAAGGGGCTGCCCGTTTTATTCCGGCTGGCGAGAACATTTTGCCGGCAGCGTCTTTGCATTTGAACGGCGCATGCGGCATCCGCCGCCCAATCCTGTCAATGCTGGGTTGTCGCTGCTTTACACGCTGTTGAGCGGTGAGGTCGAAGTCGGGATAGTGATCGCCGAATTATCGGTGCAGGGGTTTTTCCCTTGCCATCAAGGATGGTCGTCCGGCACAGCAAATGGATCTGGTTGAACCGCGGCGCCCGCTGGCCGATTGACTCGGGGCGCGTTTGCTGCGCCAAGATCGACACCTGAGGACTTCGAATCCGGCGATAACGGCTGCTGCTTGCGCAACGGACGCCGAAGCGTCGCTTCCAAGGCATGGGAAAAGTTGCTCAACGCCTGCGGGCTCCCGCGTGGCGAGCGCAACCGCTGGTGGCGGCTCATCTGCCGTGAGGCGAGGGTTTTGGCCCAGGCGCTGGGACAAAACGGCACGCCGGTTTTCTGGTATCGGGACGCCCGCGGAATTCGTGGGATACTGTTTGCCGTTGCGATCTTTGACAAGCTCGCGCGCGTGCCGCGGGCGGTGAGGGGCAAAAAGGTCACCGCACGGTAACTTACTGAAAAGCCATAGGAAGTTTCTTCCCCGGGGTGACGGAAGCAGTTTTGTATAGGTTTTCACCAAAACAGGGCTTTTGCCCGGGCGTATCAAGGCATTGAGAGGGTGCTCTCCGTTACCCCCTGAAGATTTGACCTTCTTAGATGAGAATGAATCGAGTATCAAGGCTTTCAGAGAGTGCTCTCCGTCACACCTGCCCGTTGAAAGGGCTTTGTGACTCGTAACCTCGGTCCCATCCCCACGCCGCAGCATGCTCCTTTCCACCTGCCCGTTGAAAGGGCTTTGTGACATTCTTACAGCGTACAGCGGCAGTTTCGTCCTGCCGTCAGAGGGCTTCCAGCGGCACTGGGGACAAGCCTTTGCCCGCCACCAGCGGCAGCGCGCGCAATCACCTATAATCGCCCCATCCCCTGTCCTGGGATAGCGCGATGACTGCTGAGCTCGTGCCCGAACCCAACGACTTTGACAGCGCATGGAAAGAAGCCCTGGAGCGCTTTTTTCCCGAGATGCTCGCGCTGTTTTTTCCCGAGATACACCGCCAGATCGATGGGACGGTCACTCCCGAGTTTCTCGACAAGGAACTGCAGCAGGTGGTGCGCGATGCCGACAGCGGCCGCGGCTACGTCGATAAGCTCGTCAAAGTGCGCGCTTGCGATGGGCATGAGACCTGGGTGCTGCTGCACCTTGAGGTGCAGGGTGAGGCCGAAGCCACCTTTGCCCAGCGCATGTACCGCTACCACTACCGCTTGAGCGATCGCTACCCGGACAAAGACATTGTCTCGCTGGCCATTCTCACCGACACCCGCGCGTCTTTTCGCCCGCAGCACTACGAGCGCGCTCGTTGGGGCTGTCGGGTGCGCTATTGGATGGTGACGTTGCCCGAGGCGCTACAGGAAGCGTTTCGCACCGAAGTCGGACAATACGAGGAGATACGAAACATGGCATTGCTCTCGCGTGGGGAATACGCGGCGTTGAAACAGGGGCTGCAACAAGGGCTCAAGGAGGGCGAAGCGGCGGTGCTGATGCGGCTGTTGCACCGGCGTTTTGGTGAAGCGGCGCTGGCGCGCTACCGAAGCCGCATCGAAGCGGCGGATGCCGAGACGCTGTTGGAGTGGAGCGAGCGGCTGCTGTTTGCGCAAACGCCCGAAGAGGTGTTCGAGTACCGGCACTGATTTTTGCCTCATGTTCTCCGTCACACCTACCCGTTGAAAGGGTCTTGTGACGCCGCGCATGCTTGCGCCTAGGAATCGCCCGCCCGCGCGTGGTCGGGACAGCAACGGCTCGGGCATAATCGCCGCCATGTCAAAGACTGAACCATTTCATGGCTTGGCCCCCTGTGCGTTCGTGCTGCATTTCGCTGGGGGCAGGCGTGGTCAGCGCTGACCGTCCTTGGCCAGGCCACGGATCAAAGCCTGCAACGTGTCTGCGGGCGTGCAAGGAGGCGCAGAGGTTTGCGTAATATCTCTATTTTCCGCCGCGCTAGGAAAAGCGCCAGGCAGGACGCTCACTGAAACCGCGGCAAAAAACCTCGAGGCTTTGGTGCCAAGCGACATCAGGAATTGACCCCCTGGCCACATTTGGAACTGACCCCCTTATGCGGTTTGATGAATGGACGAGGGATTGGCGCAGGGGTGCTGCTGCAGCAGCACCCCTGCGCGGCGTTTTTCCTTGAGCCGGTAGCTCTCTCCCCGGATCGTGATCACATGGCTGTGGTGCAGCAGCCGATCCAGGATGGCGGTAGCGACCACCGCATCGCCAAAGACCACACCCCACTCCGAGACGTTGCGCTTGGGCGCACGATACGCCACGTAACCGCACGCCACGTAACCGCCAGCGGAGAGATAGCGCTGCACGGTGTTCCTCGCGACCCCAAGTTCGCGCGCAATGCGCTTTGACCCCCAACCCAGACCATCTGACGCCACGATCTGGTCAGCACTTCCGCTTCCAGCATCTCGTGCCTCCAGCCGTTGTCAAGGCCTCGATGCTGCACTGCTTGGCTTGACATGATTACCCCCTCGGCGCTTCGCTCAAGGGGTCAGTTCTTCGTGTCCTCAGGGGGTCAGTTTAGACGGTCGGCTGACACTTTGGTGCAGGCCGCCCCAAAGCCGAGACAGCACTACTGCGCCTCAAACACCTCTTCCGGCGTCTTCGCAAACAGCAGCCGCTCGCCCCACTCCAAGAGCGTCTCGGCATCGGCCGCCTCGATCCGCCCCCGCCAGCGCTCCAGCGCCGCTTCCCCAAAGCGCCGGGCGAACAAACGCATGAAGATCAGCGCTTCGCCTTCACGCTTGCCTTTTTCTTCGCCTTCGCGCAAGCCTTCCATCCGGCCTTCCACCCGGCCTTCCATCCGGCCTACCTGTAGGCCTTCCATTCGGCCCCGTTTGACCAATCGTTGCACGACGTTGGCGAGCATCGTCGGTTCCTCCAGTTCTGCTTCGGCACGTTGCAAGAGTTCATCCCAGTCTTCGACCGGCACCTCCTGCCGTGATTCCAAATGGGCAAAGTGCGCCAGCAGGTGGCGCACTTCGTCGCGGTCTTCTTCCGCAATGCGGCGATGCACGAGCCGCGCTAGCTCCGCAGCCGCCCGGTCGATGAGCGCCTCATCCTCCACCCGCACCAGCGCCAACGCCCGCGCAAACAGGTTGACGCTGGCCATGAGTTCGTCAAAGCGGTATCTCACCCCATCGATGACGAAGTAGCGAAACTGTACCTGGTACGGCCACAGGGCCTCAGGCAGTTCCGCGGGCAGGATCTCGCGGCTGCTGCTTGCTGCGTTCCACGGCCGCGTGCCGTGGTTGAGCACAATCGGCAACACCGGCGGGACGTGGGGCGCCTTTTTGTGGTGCAGCGCCCAGCGCCAGTGGTTGATGACGCTTTGTAGCACCCGCAGCAGCATGTGCCGGTCGTTGCGGGCTTGAAACTCGAGAATGATGAGCACCCACAGTTCGATGCCGGCGACTTTGACGCTCCAGCACAAATCGGCCAGGCGCCGTTTGGCGTTGCGGCTCAGTGTCTCGGTGGCGTAGGGGTTGAGCAGGGTGTCGAGGTCAAAGAGGGCGGCAAGTTCCGGGGTCAAAAACCCCGTGAGCAGCTCCCGGGCGAAGGTGGGGTGCGCGAGCAGGAGCTTGAAGGCGCTGTCGTGACGCTGGGCGGGGCGGGACATGGTCGCTGAGCAAGACAGAGTCGAAAAGCATTGTAGCGCATTCACGCAGGCAAAGCGTTCGGATCCGTCGCTGTTGAGGCGGTGCGGGGACACTATTTCCCCCGCAAAAACTTCGCCAATGCCGCGCGATGTGCCGCATCCTCCACCCATGCCAACCCCGCCAGTCGTTCCTCTGGGCTCAGCGGTGTGCCCGTGGCGATGCGCGCGAGCAGCGCCTTGTGCGCTCGCGCCACCCGGGGGTCGAGCTGCGCCAGCCGCTGTGCGTGTTCTAGCGCTGTGGGCAACGCTTCACCTGGCGCGACGATCGCCGCGATCCAGCCGCTGGCTGCCAGCGCCGTCGGCGGCAGCAGCTCGGCGCCGAGTAACAGGCGCGCTAAGATTGGCCGCGGGAGCCTTGCGGCGATCAGCTCCAGCTCACCCGGATACATCGCAAACGACAGCCGCGCAATGGGCGCGCCGAAGTAAGCGTTTTGCGCCGCAATCACCCAATCACAAAGTGCCGCGATTTCCAACCCGCCGCCCACGCACGCACCTTCCACCGCGGCGATCAACGGCAAGGGAAAGTCTCTGAGCGCCAATAGCGCTGGCCGCACTGCCTCCTCGTGATAGCGTGAGGCACGTTCCCGGTCGGCGCGTACGGTGGGAAACTCGCTCAAATCGCCACCGGCGGCGAAATCGCTGCCTGCGCCGGTGATCACCGCTGCCGCGAGCGACTCGTCTGCGGCCAACGCGTCCAGCGCCTCGGCCAGCTGCCGCCACATCACTTCGGAAAGCGCGTTTTTCTTTTCCGGCTGGCTAAGCGTCACTACGGCCACCCGCGGGTTGGCAGGGCGAGTAACGGTCACGCAAGCTGAGGGACTCATCACAGGGCAGGCTCCCATCGAAGCGACGAAAAACGCCGGGGTTGGTTGATTTTTCAGCGGGCGCCGGCGCGTGAAAATCGGGGGTGAAGAACCACTTTCCTCATCCGTCAGATCGAGATCGGCATCATCTCCTCTTGGCTCTAAGCCACGCTTGGCGACGGCGTCTGCTCGCCGATGCGTGGCCTTTCCGTTCCTTGCGTTTCGCCGACGCGAATCGCTTCGCGGCCGCGCATCAGGTGCTCGCGCATGATCTTTTCCGCGACGGGTCCGTCGCGCGCCAGCAGCGCTGCCAAGAGCGCCCGGTGCTCTGTCAGGCTTTGTTGCAACCGCCCGCGGGTAAAAAGCGATTGATGGCGCGCCAATCGCACTTTTTGCCGCAGTGACGCGATCGCGTCAATGAGCCACGGATTGTCCGCCAGTTCCTGCACCAAGCGGTGAAATGCCTGGTTGGCGTCAAAAAACGCGGTGATGTCCTGCGCCGCAAACGCCGCCTCCAGTGCTGCGTGTTGCGCTTGCAGGGCCGCGGCCCCTTCTGGGGTCAGCCGTTCGGCGGCCTGACGCGCCGCGTGCCCTTCCAGTAGGCTCAAAATCGCAAAAATGTCGTCGAGGTCTTTTTCCGAGATCTGGGTCACGAAAGCGCCGCGTCCGGGCGCTAATGTCACCAACCCTTCGACGGCAAGCACCTTGATGGCTTCGCGTACCGGCGTGCGGGAAATCCCCAGGGCTTGGGCGATCGCTTGCTCATCGAGCCACTGGCCGGGCGAGAATTCGTGGCGGAAAATGCGCTCGCGCAGGCGCGCCGCGACTTCCTGATACAACGCTTGGCGGGCGATCGGTCGGGTCATGACGGTTTCCTGGGTACGGGCAAAGACGGTTTTGCTTGAAGGTGCACGGGCAACACATTCATAATTATGAATTATGCATTATACTAGCGCCAAATGCACCAGGGAGCGACCGCGATGACCGACATCACCCAACTTCCCGAATCGGAATATCCCACGGCAACACTCCAGGACTGGCAACGCGCCGCGGCCAAACAGGCCCCCAACGGCGATCTGAAGCAGCTGGTCTGGTATACCCCCGAGGGCATTGCGGTGAAGCCCCTATACACCCGCGCCGACCTCGAGGCGTGCCCGCATGCCGACACCTTGCCGGGTTTCGAACCGTTCATTCGCGGCCCGCAGGCGACCATGTACACCGTCAAACCTTGGACGATCCGTCAGTACGCCGGTTTTTCCACTGCGGAGGAGTCAAACGCGTTCTACAAGAAGGCGCTTGCTGCTGGCGGACAGGGCGTGTCGGTGGCGTTCGATCTGCCCACGCACCGTGGCTACGACTCTGACAACCCGCGCGTCGTCGGGGACGTGGGCAAAGCGGGGGTGGCGATCGATACCGTCGAGGACATGAAGATCCTGTTCGACGGTATTCCGCTGGATAAAGTGTCGGTGTCGATGACCATGAACGGCGCGGTACTGCCGATCCTGGCCGGGTACATCGTCGCGGCGGAAGAACAGGGGGTGCGGCAAGATCAGCTCTCAGGCACGATCCAGAACGACATCCTCAAAGAGTTCATGGTGCGCAACACCTACATCTACCCGCCGGAACCGTCGATGCGGATTGTTGCGGACATCATCGCCTACACCGCCGAACACATGCCCAAGTTCAACTCCATCTCGATCTCGGGCTACCACATCCAGGAAGCCGGAGCGGACCAGGCGACGGAGCTCGCATTTACGCTTGCCGACGGGATGGAATACGTGCGCGCGGCGATGGCGCGCGGCCTGGATCTGGACAAATTTGCCGGCCGGCTGTCGTTTTTCTTCGCGATCGGCATGAACTTTTTCCTCGAGATCGCCAAGCTGCGCGCGGCGCGCTACCTATGGTGGCGCATCATGAAGTCGTTCGGCGCCAAGAACCCGCGCTCGATGATGCTGCGCACACACTGCCAGACGTCCGGCTGGTCGCTGACTGCGCAGGACCCCTACAACAACATCATCCGCACCACCATCGAAGCGATGGCGGCAGTGTTCGGTGGCACGCAGTCGCTGCACACCAACGCGCTGGATGAGGCGATCGCACTGCCCACCGAGTTTTCGGCGCGCATCGCACGCAATACCCAGCTCATTTTGCAGGAAGAAACCCACATCACCAACGTCATCGACCCGTGGGGTGGTTCCTACTTCATGGAGTCATTGACGCAGGAAATGATCGATCGCGCCTGGGCGCTGATCGGCGAGATCGAGGCGATGGGCGGCATGACGCAGGCGGTCGCCTCCGGCTGGGCCAAAATGAAAGTGGAAGAGTGCGCGGCGGCGAAACAGGCGCGGATCGATGCGGGGATCGATACCATCGTCGGGGTCAACAAATACCGCTTGGAAAAAGAGGACCACCCGGTCGAAGTGCTGGAGATCGACAACCGCGCGGTGCGCGAGAAACAGATCGAGCGCCTCAAGCAAGTGCGGGCCACGCGCGACGAAGCGCGGGTGCGAGCGGCGCTGGCGGCGCTGGCCGAATGCGCCCGCAGCGGCGAGGGTAACCTGCTGGCGCTGTCGATCGAAGCGATGCGCGCGCGTGCCACGGTTGGAGAAGTCTCCGATGCTTTGGAAGCGGTGTGGGGACGCTACCGCGCCAACCCGTCGGCCGTCTCGGGGGTGTATGCGCAGGTGGCTGAGCAGTTGCCGGAATGGCAGGCGTTGAAAGCAGAAATCGACGCGTTCGTCGCTGATGAGGGCCGTCGACCACGGGTGATGATCGCCAAACTCGGCCAGGACGGACACGATCGCGGCGCCAAGGTGGTCGCCTCGGCGTTTGCCGACCTGGGATTCGACATCGACATCGGGCCGATGTTCCAGACCCCTGAGGAAGCGGCGCGCCATGCGGTGGAAAACGACGTGCATGCCGTCGGCGTTTCCACGCTCGCTGCGGGGCACAAGACACTCGTGCCGGCGCTGATCGAGGAACTCAAACGCCTGGGTGCGGAAGACATCATTGTCTTTGTCGGCGGGGTGATTCCTGATCAGGACTATCCGGCGTTGTACGCAGCCGGGGTCAAGGAAATCTTCGGCCCAGGCACGCCGATCCCAGAAGCGGCGCGCAAAGTGCTCGCGGCGATCCGCGCGCAACGCCAAGCGTCGGAACCTTGACGCGGTCGCGGCACAGGGGTGAACGGACCCATGATTGCAGAGGGAGGGAGCGTACCTGGCGCTCCGGCCACGGCACGGCGCGAGGCGGCCATGCCTTGCTCTTGCGCTGTCCCAGCGCAGAACGAGGTGAAGGAAGGCGAGGCCGTCTTTGTGCTGCCCGAGCCGGAGCGCACGTGGTACCACGGCATCTTGCGCGGCGAGCGGCGCGCGATCGCCAAAGCGATCACCCGCATCGAATCACAGCGCGACGATCACCGCCGCCGCGCCGAGGCGCTGGTGCAGGCCTTGCTGCCGCACACCGGTCGCGCGGTGCGGGTGGGGCTCACGGGCGTGCCGGGCGTGGGCAAATCCACCTTCATCGAGGTGCTGGGGCTGGCGCTGATCGAACGCGGCCACCGGGTAGCGGTGCTGGCGGTGGATCCCAGCTCCTCAGTGAGCGGCGGTTCCATTCTCGGTGACAAAACGCGTATGGAACGGTTGAGCACCCATTCGCACGCGTTCATTCGCCCGAGCCCCGCCGGCACGAGCCTGGGCGGGGTGGCCGAATGCACGCGCGAAGCGATGTTCGTGCTCGAAGCGGCGGGCTACGACGTTGTGCTGGTGGAAACCGTTGGGGTGGGGCAAAGCGAGACGGCAGTGGCGAACATGACCGACGTGTTCGTGCTGCTGCAACTGCCCAACGCTGGGGATGAGCTGCAGGGAATCAAAAAAGGGATCATGGAGCTGGCGGATGTCATCGTCGTCAACAAAGCCGACGCCGATCCGGCCGCCGCGGCGCGCGCACGGCAGCAGCTCGACGTGGCGCTGCATCTGATGCGCCCCACGTACCCTGACTGGCGGGTGCCGGTGCTGACGGTGTCGGCGCTGCAGCACGAAGGGGTGCAGGCAGTGTGGCAGGCGGTGATGGACCTGTGGCGGCGGCTCGACGACACCGGTCGGTTGGCGCAGAAACGTCAGCGCCAGGCCGAAGCGTGGCTGTGGGAGCGGGTGGAGGTAGCACTAAAGCGCTGGTTCCGCCAACACCCGGCGGTGGCGGCGCGCTTGCCGGCAATCGAAGCCGGGGTGCGCGCTGGAAGGATCGCGCCGGTGTGGGCGGCGCGGCAGTTACTGGAAGCGGTGGTCGGCACGGTGTCCGATACCGATCCGAGACAATGTGGGGCTAAGGAGTCGTAACGTGCAAGCCATTTTGCAGCGTCTGGAAGAAAAAAGAGCGCAGGCCCGGTTGGGCGGCGGACAGCGTCGTATCGCGGCGCAACACGGCAAAGGCAAACTCACCGCGCGCGAGCGGCTGGAGTTGCTGCTTGATCCGGGCAGCTTCGAAGAATGGGACATGTTCAAAGAACACCGCTGCACCGATTTCGGCATGGACGCCGAGCACATCCCGGGCGACGGGGTGGTGACCGGCTACGGTACCATCCACGGGCGGTTGGTGTTCGTGTTCAGCCAGGACTTCACCGTCTTTGGCGGTTCGCTGTCCGAAGCGCACGCCGAAAAGATCTGCAAAATCATGGACCAGGCGATGAAAGTGGGCGTGCCGGTGATCGGCCTCAACGATTCGGGTGGCGCACGCATCCAGGAAGGGGTCGCGTCGCTGGGCGGCTACGCGGAAGTGTTTCAGCGCAACGTGCTCGCTTCGGGCGTGATACCGCAGATCTCGCTCATCATGGGTCCATGCGCCGGTGGCGCGGTCTATTCTCCGGCGATGACCGATTTCATTTTCATGGTCAAGGACACGTCCTACATGTTCGTCACCGGTCCTGACGTGGTCAAGACGGTGACACACGAAGAAGTGACGGCGGAAGAACTCGGCGGTGCGGTGACCCATACCACCAAATCGGGGGTCGCGGATGCAGCGTTCGAAAACGACCTCGAAGCGATTTTGGCGCTGCGGCGCTTTTTCGATTTCCTGCCGTTGAACAACCGCGAAAAACCGCCGGTGCGTCCCACCCAGGACGATCCGGAGCGGCGCGATTATTCGCTCGACACCCTGGTGCCGTCCCATCCCAACCTGCCTTACGACATCAAAGAGCTCATCCTCAAAGTGGTGGATGAGGGCGACTTTTTCGAACTGCAGCCCGATTACGCCAAAAACATGGTGATCGGCTTTGCGCGCATGGCCGGCAAGACGGTGGGGATTGTCGCGAACCAGCCGATGGTGCTCGCCGGGTGCTTGGACATCAAAAGCTCGATCAAGGCGGCGCGCTTTGTGCGCTTTTGCGACGCATTCAACATCCCGATCGTCACCTTCGTCGACGTGCCCGGTTTCCTTCCCGGTACCGCGCAGGAATACGGCGGCATCATCAAGCACGGCGCCAAGCTGTTGTTTGCCTACGCTGAGGCCACCGTGCCGAAGGTCACGGTGATCACGCGTAAAGCCTACGGTGGGGCGTACGACGTGATGGCCTCCAAACACCTACGCGGGGACGTGAACCTGGCGTGGCCCACTGCCGAAATCGCGGTGATGGGGCCCAAAGGGGCGGTGGAAATCATTTTCCGCAGCGAAAAGAACGATGCGGAACGTATCGCGGCGCGCGAAGCCGAGTATCGCGAGAAATTCGCCAACCCGTTTGTCGCGGCGCATCGCGGTTTCATCGACGATGTGATCATGCCGCACGCCACTCGCGCGCGCATTTGCCGAGCGCTGGCGATGCTCGAGACCAAAGAACTCACCAACCCGTGGCGCAAGCACGACAACATCCCGTTGTGACTCGTGCTGGGTAAGGCGCTGCTGTATTGCCGCTGCCAAGGCGCGCAGCGCGGTAACCGCAGCAGTGAAGGTGCAGGAACGCATGGAAAGGAAGGGCAAGATGTTTCGCAAAATTTTGATCGCCAACCGCGGCGAAATTGCCTGCCGGGTCATCAAGACCGCCCGCAAGATGGGCATTGCCACCGTGGCGGTGTATTCGGAGGCCGACGCGCGGGCGTTGCATGTGGAGTTGGCCGACGAGGCGGTATGCATCGGTCCGGCGCCGGCGCGCGAATCCTATCTGCGTGCCGAAAAGATCCTCGAAGCCTGCCGTGCCACCGGCGCCGAAGCGGTACATCCCGGCTATGGCTTTTTGTCGGAAAACGAAGCCTTTGCCCAGTTGCTCGAAGAGCACGGCATCGTCTTCATTGGCCCCAAAGCGCCGGCGATCGCAGCGATGGGCGACAAGATCGCCTCGAAAAAGCTCGCGCAGCAGGCCGGGGTCAACACCATTCCCGGTTATACCGATCCAGTGGAAAGCGCCGAGCAGGCGGTCGAGATCGCCCGTTCGATCGGCTATCCGGTGATGATCAAAGCCTCTGCCGGCGGCGGCGGCAAGGGGCTGCGCGTGGCGTACGACGACAACGAATGCCGCGAGGGGTTCGAGTCCTGTCGCAACGAAGCGCGCAACGCTTTTGGGGATGATCGCGTGTTCATTGAGAAATTCATCGAGGAACCGCGGCACATCGAGATCCAGGTGCTTGGCGACGCGCACGGCAACTACGTGTATCTGTTCGAACGCGAATGCTCGATTCAGCGCCGCCACCAGAAGGTGATCGAAGAGGCCCCGAGCCCTTTCGTCACCCCGGAAATGCGCCGCGCGATGGGTGAGCAGGCGGTGGCCTTGGCACGCGCGGTGGGGTATCAATCCGCCGGTACGGTCGAATTCGTCGTCGGCAAAGACCGCTCGTTTTATTTCCTGGAAATGAACACGCGCTTACAGGTCGAGCATCCGGTCACCGAGATGATCACCGGGCTCGATCTGGTCGAGCTGATGATCCGGGTGGCGGCAGGCGAAGCGCTTCCTTTTCGGCAGGAGGACCTGGCCATCCAGGGTTGGGCGATCGAATGCCGCATCAACGCCGAAGATCCGTTTCGCGGTTTTTTGCCCTCCACGGGGCGCTTGGTGCGGTTCGTGCCGCCAGCGGAAGTTCCCGGTGCGGTGCGGGTCGATACCGGCGTGGTCGAGGGCGGCGAAATTTCGATGTACTACGACTCGATGATCGCCAAGCTCATCACCCACGGCGCCACACGCGACGAGGCAATCGCGCGCATGCAGGACGCGCTCGATGCCTTCGTAATCCGCGGCATCGCCTCGAACATCCCCTTCCAGGCAGCGCTGATGCAACACCCGCGTTTTCGCGCCGGGCGGCTGACCACCGCGTTCATCGCCGAGGAGTACCCGCAGGGTTTCACCGCTGACGCCGTGCCGCACGAAGACCCACTGCTCATCAAGCTCATTGTCGCGGCGCTGGTCTATCGCGAAGAGACGCGCGCCGCGGCGGCCAACGGCGGGACGCGGCAACTGCGGCGCTATGACCCGCCACGGCAGTGGGTGGTATTCGACGGCGGCGACGAAGCCCAGCTCAAAGCCACCCCGCCGCAAGAGCGGGCACAGCTCCAGCTCGGCACGCCGGCGGTGGTGGAGCCGCTCACTGAGCTGCGCTACGCGGTGCGTTCGGGTGAGCGCAGCGTGGAAGTGGATTTCGATCCCGCGTGCAAGTTCGGCGACCTTTGCTTGCGCGTCACGATTGCCGACCAGCCGTTCGTGCTGCAGGTCGAACGCGTTGGCGAGCGCTGGGTGGTGCAACACCGCGGCGCGCGCCTCACCGCGCTGGTGCTGCCCGCCCATGCGGCCGGTTTTTACGTCTGGATGCCGGTCAAGGAAATGGCAGATAGCGGCAAATTCCTGCGCGCACCGATGCCGGGGTTACTGCGCGAAGTGTGCGTCGCGGTGGGTCAGGAGGTCAAAGCCGGGGAGCGCCTTGCGGTGATCGAGGCGATGAAGATGGAAAACATTTTGCGCGCCGAGCGGGACGGCAAGGTCAAGGCGATCGCCACGCACCCTGGGGCGAGCCTGGCGGTCGATGAGGTGATTCTGGAGTTTGAATAACGGGCGGTAGGAGGTGATTGGTCCCGGTTTACCGTGCCGGGATGTCAGGCCCCGGCACGGTGAGCTTGTACGCGAGCGTCATCCCGCCAGCGGCGCCAGCGCCTGCCGCAGTTTCTTCAATGCCGCGGCTTCGATCTGGCGCACACGCTCGGCGGAAATGCCGAACTCGTTACCCAGCTCTTGTAGGGTGGCGGAAGGCTCCTGCATCCAGCGCCGCTCGATGATCGCGCGGCTGCGGCTATCGAGCTGGTTGAGCGCTTCGCGCACCCCAGCGCTTGCGAGCCACTCGCGCTCCGCGGCGATGAGCTCATCCTCGGGCGTTCCGTGCGGATCCGGCAGGTACGCCAGCGGCGCCTGCCACGCATCCTCTTCATTGTCTACCGGCGCTTCCAGCGCTACGTCGCCGCCGGCAAAGCGCGCGTGCATCTCGGCAACCTCTTCCGGCTTGACGTCGAGCTCGGTAGCGATCGCTTCGGCGCGTTCACGCGTGAGCGTCTCGCCGCCCAGCAGCTTGCGCAAATTGAAAAAGAGCTTGCGCTGCGCTTTGGTGGTGGCGATGCGCACCATGCGCCAATTTCTGAGGATGAACTCATGGATCTCGGCGCGGATCCAGTGCGCGGCAAAGGTGATGAAGCGTACTCCCTTATCCGGATCGAAGCGCTTGACCGCTTTCATCAGCCCGATGTTGCCCTCTTGGATGAGGTCGCCCTCGGGTAGCCCATAGCCGAAGTACTGACGCGCGATCATCACCACATAGCGAAGGTTCGCCAGCACCAGAATGCGCGCCGCCTCGAGGTCGTTCTCGTCGCGAAAACGGCGCGCGAGTTCCCGCTCTTCCTCTTCGGTGAGCATCGGCAGGCGGTTGACCGCGCGGATGTATTGATCGAGACTCCCAACGGGACTGGGTAGGGGTTGCCGCCACACGTCGAGCGCCACATTGGTGCGCGAAGCTGTCGCGGCAGGCACGGGCAAAGACTGCGGGACGGGTAGTGCAGTGCTCGTCACGATCGGGGATTCCATGAAAGTTCATCCGAATGCCGTGTGACAACTTCCTTCGCCACGAGGGGCGCAGGGTGCCATAGGAGGCAGGTCATTTCGCGAGGGTGCCAGCACAAGCGCAACAAAGGCGCGCGCAAGCCCCCCTTGTTGGCTGCTCTCTTGAAAAGCACACAGCAAGGCACCATACTAGCACCAACACCCTTTGATGGCAAGGCAAAGGAGGTAACAGCAATGTTGGGTTTGATGCGTTTTCCCGTAAATCTTTTCGATGAGTTCGAACGGGTGCAGCGTGAACTCGAACGAGTGATGACCGGACTGCCGCTTTCCATTCGTGAAGCGGGAGGTGTGCCGGTATTTCCGGCGCTCAATATCGGTCGCACGCAAGATGCGATCTACGTTTATGCGTTTGCGCCCGGGATCAAACCGGAAACTTTGGAGGTGACGATCGAAGACGGGCTGCTGACCCTTGCAGGGGAACGCGGTCCGTGGGAGGCCAAGGAAGGACAAAGCGTTTATGCCAACGAGCGCTTCAGCGGTAAATTCAAGCGCACGGTGAGCCTGCCAGAAGACATCGACCCGGATCAGGTCGAGGCGAAATACAGTAACGGCGTGCTGCAAGTGCGCATTGCCCGCAAAGCGCATCTGATGCCGCGTCGCATCAGCGTACAATGAGCGAAAGGAGGCGAACATGACGGAAAAAACCGTACCGGCGACCAAGCAAGAGTCAGCGAGCAAAGTCACGACCCCGACAGCCGTGTTGACACCGCGGGTAGATATCGTGGAAGACGACACCGGCATCACCTTGTGGGCAGACGTACCTGGGGTGCCGAAGGACAAGCTTGAGCTGCGCGTGGAAAACGACACGCTGAGCATCGAAGGCGAGGTGGCGCTGTCGTTGCCCGAGGGTCTGGAGCCCTTGTATGCGGAAGTGCGGGCAGCGCGCTATGCGCGGCAATTTACCCTGTCGCGTGAGCTCGACGCCAACGGCATCGAAGCCAGGCTGGAGGCGGGGGTGCTGACGCTGCGTATCCCCAAACATCGACACGCCCAACCGCGGCGCATCGCTGTGCAAGTGGCGTGACGCTGCCGGCGGGCGTCGCGTGACCCCGTTTGCGGTCAAAACCAAAGGCGTGCGGCGGCTGTGGGTCGCCGCCCGTTACTCATGGCAGGGTCTGCGCGCCGCCTGGCAGCAAGAGCCGGCGGTGCGCCAGGAGCTGCTGTTATTTTTATTGGCAATGCCTGCCGCGTGGTGGCTGGGTGAAACGGCACTGACCCGCGTCGCACTGTTGGGGGTCGTGCTCTTGGTATTGGTCGTGGAACTCATCAATTCGGCGATCGAAGCGATCGCCGACGCGTTGCATCCGGACGCTCATCCTCTGATCGGCCGGGCCAAAGATTTTGGCAGCGCGGCAGTGTTCTTGGCGCTTGTGCTCACCGCGCTGGTGTGGGGGGCCGCGCTGTGGCAGCGCTGGACGGGGTAAGAAAGGGTAGGAGAACAATTCGTGCCGCCGTCGCCTCCAGAGCTCATCGCACTCATTGCCTGGCTCGAGCAGCAGGACGAACCCCATGTGGTGATCGACCGCGATTATCGTGTGGTAGCGGCCAATGCTGCTTACCGTCAATTGATGCCGCCATCGCGGCCGAATCATTCTCGCTGCTACCAAATCTCGCACCACTACGATGTGCCGTGCGATCGCGCTGGCGAAACCTGTCCCATTCAGGAAGCCCTCATGACTGGTCGCCAGGCGAAAGTGGTGCACGAGCACCACACCGCCGAAGGGGAACGGTACGTGACGATCGAACTGACCCCGTTGGCGGACGCCAGCGGCGAGGTGCGTTGGTTCGTCGAAAAGCAGCTGCCGCATCCCATCGACCGTCATGGCGAAACGGGGGTGCAGTTGGTCGGCCGCTCGCCCGCCTTTCGTCGCATGATGGAAATGATCGCGCGGGTGGCCCCCTCCAATGCTGCGGTGCTGCTCCTGGGCGAATCGGGGACCGGTAAGGAGCTCATCGCCCAGGCGATCCACCGCGCCAGCCGCCGCGCCGACAAGCCATTCATTGCGGTGGATTGTTCCGGCTTGCCCGAAACCTTGTTCGAGTCCGAGCTTTTCGGGCACGAACGCGGCGCGTTTACGGGCGCTGTGCAGCGCAAGATTGGGCTGGTGGAAGCGGCAAACGGCGGCACACTCTTTCTCGACGAGCTTGGGGACATCCCGTTGCCGATGCAGGTCAAATTGCTGCGACTGCTGGAAACCGGCACCTTTCGCCGTCTCGGTTCCACCGAGTTGCGTCAGACCGACATCCGGCTCATTTCCGCGACGCATCAGCCGCTCACCGAAATGATCCGTCAGGGTAAGTTCCGCCAAGACCTGTATTACCGTGTCAACACTTTCCCGCTGCGCGTACCGCCGTTGCGCGAGCGGGCCGGCGACGTACCGTTGTTGGTCGAGGCGTTGCTGGCGCGCATCGCGCCGGGGGCGAACGTGCGGGTCAGTGCCGAGGCGATGGCGCTGTTGCAGGCCTACCCTTATCCGGGCAACGTGCGTGAGCTGCGCAACATTCTTGAGCGCGCGTACCTGATGAGCGACGGCAGTGTCATCGACGTTCCGGCGCTGCCTGAGGAAGTGCGCATCGGTTCCCCATGTCGTCCTGTGCCGGTACGGGAAGCCACCGATTGGCGGCGTGACGCCAAACAGGTCAGCAACGCCGAGCTGCTGCGTCTGGCGCATGAGTTTTCCGGCTCCCGGGCCGAACTCGCGGCGTACTTGGGAATGAGCGTGCGCACCCTCTACCGACGCCTGGCCGAGCTGGGCGTGAGCCGTCATGCTGCCAAAAAGTGACGGAAACTGTCAAATAAGCTGACATATGGCATTATTGGCAGCATGGCGGCGCAAGGGAATGACGAGGCGCCAGGAAAAAAATCATGAATAATCAAAGTGTTATATTTTTCTGGCGAGTTGGAAGATTTCTGGCATGCCTCTTGCTATGCTAATTATCGAAGCGAACCTTCCGGAAAGCGCGCTCTCTGGCGCACCCTCAACCCTGATGCGCTTTCCATTTGGGTCTCTCCTCCTAACCTTCGCTTCCTTTGCCGGGGCACGCATCACGTGCCCCGTTTTTTTTGGTTTGGTGAGTCAGCACTGTGTTTTTATAATCACTCGTTGATGAACCACGGAGCTTTGCTATGACCGCTGCAACCGCCAATACCCACACCCCGCAACCGGACGTGGTGCGCTATTTTCCGTTGCCGCTCTTTGGCTCGATCATGGGGCTGTCGGGCCTGGCGCTGGTGTGGCTGAAGGCAGGCAAGGTATGGGGACTGCCCGAGGCCGTCGGAGGCAGCATCGCTGCCATGGCCAGTGTCCTGTTTGCGCTCTATCTGATGTTCTTTACTGCCAAAACCCTGCGCCATCGTCAGGAAGTCGCCGCCGACTGGCGGCATCCGGTCAAAATCAACTTCTTTGCCGCGATCTCGATCTCGTTCTTTCTTTTGGGCACGGCTTGGCGGGACCTGGCACCGAATCTAGGCAAAGCGTTGTGGCTGATCGGCGCGGTGGGGCACGCGGCGCTGGTGCCGGTCATCATGAGCACATGGATCCGCCACACGCATTACCAGCTGGGGCACATCAACCCGGCGTGGTTCATTCCGGTGGTGGGCAACGTGGTGGCGCCGCTGGCGGGTGTCGGGTACGGGTATCCCGAGCTGTCGTGGTATTTCTTTAGCGTCGGCATCGTATTTTGGCTGGTGTTGCTGGCGATCGTCGTGCATCGCCTGATCTTCGTCGAGCCGTTACCGCAGCGCCTGGCGCCCACCCTGGTGATCCTGCTCGCTCCGCCCTCGGTGGGGATGCTGGCGTGGTTGGCGCTCAACGGCGGCGTGCTCGATGCGATGGCGCGAGTGCTTTACTACGTGGCGCTTTTTCTGGCGCTGGTGCTGGTCAGTAACGCCACTACCTTCTGGCGCACGCCGTTTTTCCTCTCGGCGTGGGCGTATTCGTTCCCGCTTGCAGCGCTCACCGTGGCCACCTTATCGGTTGCCTCCCTCTCTGGCAACACCCTCCTGGCCATGTTGGGTGGGGCGCTGGTGCTGGTGACCAGTGCCGTGATTTTGTGGCTGGTGGTGCGCACGGTGCGGGTAGCGGCGAAAAAAGCCATCTTTTTGCCCGAATAATTGCCTCAAGTTTTTTGGCTAAGTGCCGTAAACTGCTTTCGAGTCCCCTGTCTTTACACGCCTTTGACCTGGTACGCGTGGGAGGAGGGGCAGGGGGCGAAATGGGGTGCTGGTTTCCTGGAGGACTCGTCATGAGCTTTTTCAAAAAAATGTTACTGAGTGCCAGCGCGATGATTGCGGTGTTTCTTGCCGCGATCGTGATGGCGATCGTGCAAGTCAACGCCTTGAGCAGCGAATTTACTGACTACGTCGAACGGTTCGCTGCGGCAGAGTCAGCTTATACCGAAACCTACGCCCAAGGGCTACAGGTGGGGCAGGCGCTCCGCAACATCGTGCTCGATCCCGGCAACCCACGAGCGTATCAAAATCTTGAGGCAGCGCGTCAGGAACTTGACAAGGTGATCCCGGAACTCACGCGGCTCGATGCGGCAATTGGCCTGGGAGTGGCGCCTCGTATCCGCGAACTGCAGCAGCAGCGCACAGTTTTGATCGATCGCATCGTTGCCGAAGTCAAGGCGGGCAACGTCGAAGCTGCAAAGACCGTACTCGTCAAAGAAGAAACGCCGGTGTGGCGGCAAATGCGCGAGCTGCTGCTCGAAGGGCGCAAAAAGAGCGCGGCGTTGTCTGCCGAACACAAGCAAGAGGCGATCGCAGCCGCCCAGCGTGCGCAGTGGGTGGTGGTGGCACTCGCGGCGGTTGCGGGACTCATCGGCGCCGCGGTGGCAAGTTACATCATGGCGACGCTCAAGCGTAACCTCGACGTGGCGCAGCGGGTTGCCGGCGCGCTGGCGCAGGGCAATCTGGCGTTTGACGTCGATACCTCGCGCAGCGACGAGTTTGGGCAACTGCTGCGGGCGATTGCCGCCAGTCGCGACGGACTGCGCACGCTGGTGGCAAGAGTCAATGAGGCGCTCGGGGCGATCGTTCGCGAAGTCGAGTCGGTCGAGAGGACGGCGCACATGGCGCGCCAGCGCGTCGATGCACAGTCCGGGGCGCTGCAGGCGATTGCCGCGTCGACCGAGGAAATCAACGCCAGCGCCAGCGTCATTGCCGACAATGCCCGTGACAGCGAGACCCGCGCTGTGCAAGCTGCCGAGCGTAGCGCCGCCAGCTTTACTACGCTGGAGCAAGGGTTGGCAGCGATGAACGCGCTCAAGGAGCGCATCGCGGTAGCCAGCGATAAGGTGCGGCGCATGGGCGAAGAAGCCGGGCGCATTACTACGGTGGTCGATGTGATTCGTGAGATTGCTGAGCAGACGAACTTGCTGGCGCTCAATGCCGCGATCGAAGCGGCCCGCGCCGGCGAAGCGGGGCGAGGCTTTGCGGTGGTCGCCGATGAGGTCAGGAAACTGGCTGAGCGCAGTGCCGCGGCAACCACCCAGATCCGCGAGATCATCGCTGCGGTAGTGGCGCTCACTGAAGAAGCGGTGAGCGAAATGGGCACCACCGAGGCGTCGGTGAGCGCGTCCAGCGAGGCGCTGACGCGGGTGGAGAACGAACTCAACGTCGCGCAGCAAGACGCCCAGGCAAGCCGAGCGAC
>FWWL01004033.1_pt1 | contig 25545 bp, 21 predicted proteins | sample 2228331 | NCBI WGS metagenome assembly FWWL01 (sample SAMEA103939775, study PRJEB20133) | metagenome | reverse complement strand
CCTGCGACTGTGCTGTTATTTCTTTAAAATTCTTTCTTTTGCCTGATGAATTGAATTTGGTAAAATTATAAGGACGGTTCGCGGTGATTTTGAGAGCGGAGCCATTTTTATTTTAATATTTTAAATAGCCTGCCTCTGGTTGCTATTGTGTCTTCATTCTGATGGGGATAGCAAACGCCTGAGAATTTTCTTAAGGAAATTCGTCTTAGACTGAAGAAGATGATTTTTTGTAATTATTTAAAATCCCTTAAAAATTTACTTGACAAAAATGATATCAAATATAATACCATATAATCACATATAAATGAGCATAAAGAGTTAATTGAAGATTTAATCTGAAGATACTAAAGAAATGAAAAGCTCCCGGAACTTCGGGTGCAGCAGGTAATAGATATTATAAGTAAAGAATTTGAAGAATATGATTATAAAGCTGGTTCTCATATTGTGATAAATGATTCCAGACTAAAAGGGTATTATGAGCTTTCTAAGGACAATGATTTTGCACCAGACGGAACCTTTACCATACCGGTAAAATCAAGACAATTTATAAAGAGTATCTATATAAAAGATTTGGTTAAAACAATAAAGCTATTAAGGGAACGGGAGGACGAAAGTTAGTAAAGAAATCAAGAAAAAATTGGACTATTATTTGAAATTGCCCTATAAGATTGAAATAACTCCGATCCCGGAAGAAGAAGGAGGTGGCTATGACGCCTCCATACCACAGCTCGGAAGGATGGCTTTTCGGGGTTACGGGAAAACGATAGAAGAAGCGATTGCTCATCTTGAGGTTGTAAAAAAGGATTTATTTGAAAGATATCTCAAAAAAGGCGTTGAAATTCCCGAGCCTGCTGCCGAAGAAGAAAAATATAGCGGGCGCATCCTGCTCCGAATTCCTTTCTATTTGCATAAAGAGCTGGCTCATCTGGCTCAAAGGGAGAATATCAGCCTGAACCAGCTTCTGAATCACCTGATAGAGCGCGGCCTGGCCTCACTGAAGTATCAGGAACAATCTTTGGACAGTTCAAAAGCAGGAAAACAGCCTGATGGAAAATATTCAAGGCGAGCTGTAAATGAAAGTCCAAAACCATAGAACCGTTAAACTTATTCTTGTTAGTTCATAGCTGCTCCCAGGAGATTTTGACGCGGCGCAGGGCGTAGCCGACCTCTTTCAGGTAATCGCCGTAACCAGTCATCCAGTGAAAGCCGGGCATGCGGCGGGCAAGCTCCCGGCTGTCGGCCTCGAAGCTGACCTCAATCTGGGAACGGCAGATCGGCATGAAGGGCGCATCTTCGATTTTTCCCCGAAGACCGACCCAGCTTCTCGAAGCGAAATCGGGAATGATGTTGGTGACCACCTGGCCGCGGCTCATTTCTACCTTCGGCGCCGCCCCGTAATCAGATTCAAAATGGGTTAATATTCTGGCTGGTTCGATCTGTATTCCGTCCATCCTGCGCGGAGCTGTGCAGTGTGCCAGCGTTATGATGCCCTCGTGCGGATAGGTGGGGTCGTTCAGAAACACAGGCTTGCCGGAGATGTTCGAGAGAAGCACCCCGGAAGGGATAACCACGAAATCAGATTCGCAGAAAGCCAGATAGCCGGCGTCGTTCAACAGGCTCAGCGTCAGGCAGGCAGTGGTTTCAGCCAGCGGCATGATCGTCCCCATGCAGCCGTTTATGGTGATCGCCCGGCAGCCGGCAGATTTCATCAGCGCCAGAAAAATTTTTTCCAGCAGGAAGGCATTTTCCACAAAGGTCAGGTCGGTTTCTAACCTGGTGCCCGGGAGCTTCAGGTAATCGCGGGCAGCCTGGCGGGCTTCATTGACCGTTTTATGGTCGCGTTTGGCTTCCTGAATCAGCTTTCCCAGCTCATCGTAGGAAATTGTTTTTATCTCAAATTTCCATTTTTCTTCCACCAGTTTCGGGACAACTCCCGGCGGCTGAGCCCAGGCGTCAGGTCCGCCGACAGCGATTATTTTTGCGCCAAGAGTGTTGCGGAGTCCGCAGAGAGAGCGGAGACGCCATTCCAGCTCTTCCTGGCTGTCTATAACCACATCGTCATCGGTGACTCTTTCCAGCGCAGGGTAATCTGTATGCTGTCGGAGGTAACGGGGACTTATGATTTCATACCACAGATAGACCGGCCCCGAACGATGGCGGCAGAAAAAGATTAGCTCCCTGCCAGTTTTTTCCAGATGGTGGAAGACATCCATCCAGCCACCGGCAGCGTAAACGATGATGGCGTCGGCTGAGGCGATATCGGAAGCGTGAGAAGCTGAAAGGTCGGCAGGCTGGCGCACAGCTGAGAGCGGAAGGAATTCCAGCGGAAAATCGGCCTTCTTTTTGAGGGCGGCGAGCTCTCCCTGGATGCGGGCGATTTCCTCTTCCGCCTCCTGCCGGGTTTGAATGCCTCCCCAGGCCCTCCAGCTTGTCTGCGGAGCCCGTTCAGGCGTGCTGTAGACCAGGATCGGCTTTACTCTCAGGGCCAACCTGGGGTCGTGCTGGACAGCAATGCCGGCCTGAGTGTCTCTCGAGCGAAGAGAACCCCAGCTCAGGTGACGGGCGGTAATCGTTCCGAGTGTGCTGAAACCGATGCCTTTTAGAAAATTTCGCCTGCTGATCATCCTGGAAGAACTTACCTCGATGGGTTCAGCTCCATCGGGACAGCAGGTGTGGGCATGATGAATTTTATCAGTCTGGTTTTTACGATCTTCGTCCATATTAAGCCTCCATATCTGTTGATTGGAAGAGATTACAATTATCTCAGAAGAAATCGGGCATGTACAAATTTTTTTGGTAAGAAGACAGGAAAGGAGAAGCAGAAATTCAGAGGGGCTATTTTTCCTCGTATTCGCCTCCGGTAAATATAATCTGCCCGGGGAGGGTTAAAAATAACTTCTGATGGTATTCCGGACTATTTAGCCACAGAGAACTTTAATCATAGCTTTAAAAACAAAACGGGGGAGAGCCTTACGGCTCTTCCCCCGCAGATATGGGAATATGGGAGCTGTCAGAATTTGTATCTTACCGACAGCTGGTAGGTCCTGGTGGCATCAATTCCGGTAACCTTGCCGTAATTATAGTCTACGGTATAGCTTCCGGAAATTGTATTTTCGTCCACCGGTCTCCAGGTGCCTGCCGGATTCTGGCCGAAGTCCACAAATCGGAAACCGAACGGGTTGTAAATGTCAGCCAGAATAGCTATGCGGCCGTAGGGGAGTTTGAACTCTTTCTCTATATGGAAGTCAAAATAGGTCCTGTCTTCATTTCTTCTGGTACCAACCGGTTCAAGTCTCACGCTGACAGACCAGGGAACGACGTTTTGTGCCTGGGCCCAGGAAGTCGGCGGAACGATGGTGATGGTCCTTCCCCAGGGAGTACCCGTCATGTAGCGGAGTATAAAAGAGCTTATGAACCCGTAGGGAAGTCTGAAGGTTCCGTAAAGCTTGAATTGGAAGGGAACATCCAGGCCGTCACGACCGGGGGCAAAAAGGAACTGGTTCGGGTTGTTGCCAACTTCCATAGAAGTGGTTCTGGAAAACACAGCCGAACCGCCAAGAGCCCAGCCGTGGCTAAACCTCTTGTCAAACTGAAGTTCAAGGCCGTCGTATTTTCTGAAGTTTTCCGGTATGTTTTTCTGAACGTTGATAGAACGGTTGTAGGCAGAATCATAGGTCATGAAATAAACAGTAACTTCCTGTTCAGGGAATGCGCCGTAAGCGGGGATTATGGTGGTGAAAGGAACGTACCATTCGGGAGCCTGTTCCAGAGCGTACCAGTATTTACCGGTCACTGGATCGTATTTGGCAGAACCGTAAATTTTGCTCTCTTTTTTGTGAATGTAATTCAACTTTACGGAGACGTCCTTAAAAAGCTGATGCTCCAATCCAACCATGAATTCGTTATGCACTGGAGCTCTAAGAGTGGGATCCACCAGCTGGCGGAGGTAATCCGGGTCAGGCCGGGTGAAATCGCCGAGGCCGTAGCGATATTCGTAATGGTCGACACCGGGCATATCAGGTTCCCCGTTATTGTTGAGGTCCCACCAGTTGAACTGATACTGGGCCATAACTGCCGGAGAAACTGCGGAGAAGAACATGACGGGAACATGTTCCGAATAGTGAGCATAGGATATTTTTACTGCTGTTTTCCCGTTACCGAAAATATCATAGCTAAGGCCGATTCTCGGGGAAAAATTCAGAAAGTCCAGGATTCCCTTGATCGGAGCAACTTCAAAAGGACCGAAGGGGTTAAAGCCCAGCGTCGGTTCGAGCGTCTGACCGATGGCAAAGGGCAGGCCGGTGATTCCGGTGGTTTTTGCCTTGCCGCCCCAGCCATTGTAATAATCAAGACGGAGTCCGAGGTTTACGGTCAGACGATTTTTTATGGTCATACTATCCTGGAAGTACGCTCCGATCCGATATTCCATCAGGTCTTTCCAGCTGTCGTTCCGTCCAGTACCGCAGTTGGTAAAGGCCAGCAATCCGTCTCCCATGATGGTCGTTTCGTTCGTCTGGTAATATCCGCGCCAGTAATATGGATTGCCGTTGTAGTAATACCAGTTCATCGGGTTGGTTCTGGCGTAGGCGTATCTGTCCCAACCGAACTGGAATTCAGCGCCGGCTCCGATTTCGTGATTGCCACCGAGGAAACTGTCCTGGAAATGTGTCAAACGGGCTGATGCCTGGCTGGTGTGTCTGGTGATGAAACTCTGCCAGGATTGTATTCCGTTCCAGATGTATCCGGTGTACTGGTCCCAGTAACAAACGTTAGCGTCAGATTCCTTCCTGGTGGTAATCGGGAAATCTAGATGGTTAACGTTAATGCGAAAATCGATAAATGAATTCGAACTGACTAGCCAGGTCAGGTTGGCGGTACCAACGTATTGTGTGGGCTTGGACCAGAAGGTTGTTTCTTCGGTTTTCTTTGCCTGGGCTTCGTACATATTCTTGCTCTTGCTGTATGAGAAATAGGTATAGAACCTCAGGTTTTTGGAAAATTCCGTAGTCAGTTTAAGGTTGCCTCTGAAATTCTGGCTGGGGACCTTGTACTGATCGTAATAAGTGCCAAGGATGGTGGTGGGAATAAAGGGACTCCAGCGGCTGGATTTGGAGAAGGCCAGGTCGGTAAAGAACCAGAGTTTGTCTTCTATTATCGGTCCTCCAAGGATGGCAGACGTTTCCACATTGTAAAGGGCGAAGGTTGGTTTGCCAATGTTCATTACTTTGAGTTTTTCGTCCGGGAAGAGCACTTGGGCCAGGTCTTTGTTGGTGTAATAACTCTGAAGTTGACCAGAAAAGGTGTTGCCACCAGATTTGGTTACAATGTTGACGAAAGCGCCTCCGGTCGTTCCCACTTGAGCGGGAAGAGAACCGGTCACCACTTCGATTTCTTCAATGGCATCAAACTGCGGGGTACCGAAGGGACCGCCGGTCGTCGGACAATTCGCATTAATGCCGTCGACTTCATAGGTAACGCCACGCCAGAGAGTACCGTGAATCGCTCCAGAGTAGGTGGCAATGGTTCCGACCGCTCCCGGGACAAGGTTAAGAATTCCGGTCAAGGCTCTATTTACCGGCAGGGTTTGAATTAATTCACTGGTAAGCGTGGTAGTAACTTTGGTTTTTTGAACGTCAATGGAAGGAGCGGCCGCCACCACTGTTACTTCTTCCTCCACCGCGGCTGGCTGCAGTTTAACCTCCAGGAAAATTGTGGCTCCAACCCTAACCACGACTTCTTTAAGGGTGGTGGTTTTGAAGCCCTGAAGTTCAGCCGTCAAGGTATAAATACCGGGCGGAATAGCCGGTAGCCTGAAGGTGCCATCTTCCCGGCTCACATCGGTAGCCTTTCCCATCATGCTGGGACCGGAAAGGGTAATAGTCACACCTGGCAGGGGTAGGCCATCGCTGTCCTTAACGATGCCCCTGACCGTGCCGGTCTCACGGGTAATCTGAGCCAGGAGGATGGTGTTTAAGATGAGAACAAAAACCAGAGTTGCAGGAAGTTTTAACCTGCGCATGCTAGATCCTCCTTGAAGTTGAATTTTTGAGATATTGAAAGGAAAAAAGCAGCCGTTCGCGCCTCTTCTGCGGCCCGGCTGGCTTTTTTCTCCTGCTTTTATGTTAACGATAATCATAATGTTAACGATAACGCATAAATAGGCTAAAAAATTTTTCTGTTCAAGTCAAGAACTTTTTTTTGTGGCTAAAATGAAACCGAATTCCGTCTTAATCTGCTGACAGCTTTATGATATCTCTGCCAGTCTGAAAGCTGAAAATAGTGCACCGACCTGGAAACTTTAGCTTACGGCTTTATGGGAGTCGCTTTAATCTTAAGAAAATCCAGTCTCAATGTATTTCAGATGAACAGCTGCCATGAGCTGTTGCCAGCGCCGGCCGGTCGGCATAAAAATATATAAGGATAGACGCTCAGCTATGCTTCATAAAAGTGGAAAGGATTTCTTTTGCCTGTCCTGCGGCCGAAGGAGAGCAGCCAGAATACTCGGGTTTTGCCGGGATTGCTTGCAGGCTGTCGATGCTGATGGACTGAAAAGAACCAGTCATATTTCGCGCGGGAAATTCGGATTGCCAGCCGGTCCGCCGGATGAAGCCGGAGCTCCGGTCTGCTCTTTGTGTTCTAATCTCTGCCGTCCTGATAAGGGGAGTATAGGGTTCTGTGGAGTCAGGGCAAACAGAAATGGGGTGATCCAATCAATCGCTCCGGAGGGAGTTATTCTGGCTGATTTTTATTATGATCCGCTTCCGACCAACTGTTGCGCAGCCTGGTTCTGTTCAGGCTCGAAGGAAAAAGGAGTTAACCTGGCCGTTTTTCTTTATGGATGCAATTTTGATTGTCTTTTCTGCCAGAATGCTTCGCATCGGAGGGTGGCTTCCGCTCCGCATATCCCTTTAGAACATCTGGTTAAGGCGGCTCTTCGGGAAGAAGTCCGGTGCGTTTGCTTTTTTGGAGGTTCTCCTGAGCCCCAGCTTCCGCTGGCGGTCGAAGCCGCCCGTGAAATAATCCAGAGATCTTCACGGAGAATTCATATCTGCTGGGAATGGAACGGTGCGGGTAATCCGGCGCTGGTGAAACAAGCAGTGGAAATAAGCCGGGACAGCGGTGGTACAGTTAAGTTTGACCTGAAAGCATGGAGCCCGTCTCTCGGTAAGGTTCTCTGTGGAGTTTCCATCGAAAGAACTTATCAAAACCTCAGACTTGTCTGGAATCATTTTCAGAATCCCGAACTTTTAACCGCGACCACTCTTCTTGTACCTTACTATGTTGATGAAAGCGAAGTTGAAAACATAGCTTACTTTCTGGCTGAACTGAGCCCGGATTTTCCTTATTCGCTTCTGGTTTTTCATCCGGAGGATCGATTGACTGACCTTCCGGTAACCCCCCGAAGCCAGGTGGAAGCGGCTCTCAAAGCAGCTAGAAAATACTTAAGACGAGTTCATCTGGGCAACCTGCATCTCCTGAGCGATTAGAATGCCCCGCAATGAATTTCTTCTCTAAATTATTGTGTTCCCAGGTAAACTCAAAAAATACTATAAATTGCCATGATTTTCAGCTGTGAAACTAAATTTGGTTTTTCCGGGTATTAAAAGACTGAAGGATCCGAAGATGGCAAAGTGCTGGAATTTTTATTTCTATTTGGTGTTGACACAGAATTTTTTTCATCTATTCTGAAACCTGTGTGTTCCAAAAAAAATTAAAGATATAAAATTTTTTGCCAGAGATTAAATTCCCTGTCGGGTCGCATCAAGAAGAGTTTCAGGATATTGCCGGTAAAACTAAAGCAAAATAGAAGGAGAGGTCATATCATGATAAACAGAAAGTTTGAGCAGGGACTTCTGGTACTCGTAATCTCAGGCATTCTGTCATTACTGACAGTGCAGTCAGCTGCTGGTTTATCTGACCATAAGGGGTCAGATGTTTCCAGCTACGAGCTGACGGCCAGCGAATTTTATTTTGCTCAAGAGGATTTTTCTGGTGTTATTTTCCCGTCTGATCAAGATGCCGGGAGTCGTCAGACAGCAGACTGGAATCAGGAGAAGTCTCAGTCTCAACAGGAGGTGAAGAAGGAGCAGAGCGGCGAGAAGGAAGAGCAGGAAATTCAAAAAGAATCTGAGGAACAGGCAAAACAGGAATTATCGGAGCAGCAGGCACCTGAAGACAAACAGCCCTTGCCTGAAGAAAAAAAGAAAATAACAGACTGGCTGGATCCCTGGAAAAAGACACTGGAGTTAAGCTATGTGGTGACCGGCGGTAATACTCTCTCTTCCTCTTTCAGCTTTGGAGCCAACCTGACGCGTTCTCCCAACAATAATGATACCTACATGTTGAAAACTTTTCTGCTGCGCAGCCATTCGACCACAGTAACCAGGACGGCTGTGGGAACGCCTGAAAATTATTCTGTTGAAGAAGAAAAAAATCGCCGTCTGTCGGCAGAAAATTATATTCTTTCAGGGCAATATGATCACCGGGTGACCGGACGGTTGACCACCAACCTGGCTTTTGTCTGGGATAGAAACAAATTCTCCGGCGTGCTCAGCCGGGCTCTGTGGAGCGCAGGAGCCGGTCTGGTCATGGCCGATAACCAGAAAACAAGAATGCGCTCTCAGGCCGGCGTGAGCTTCACCATCAGAAAATACAGCCAGCAGCCCGTCAGCGCCTTTCTTGGTTTTCGCTACAGCTTTTCCTGGGAACAGAAGCTGTTTGATAACGCTTCCTTTGCCACCGCTTTCATTTTCGACGACAATCTGGCTAAGATAAGCGACTGGAGGTACGAGTGGAATTTTAACGTGGCAGCTCCCATCAGCAAAAAGCTCTCGCTTAAGACCGGAGTTCGTATCCTCAGGAACAACAGACCGCCTGACCTGTCTGTCCCGCTTTTTGACCTGAACGGTGTGGACACCGGCATAAAAGTTTTTATCCCGCGAGGCAAGGTTGACACTTTCTTTACCACTTCCTTTGTGCTTAACCTGTAGGAGCGAATTCGAAAGCTCCGGACCGGGTGACCGGGTCTGAAAGGCTGGCTTGAGGTCGCTTACTGCATACCGAGCGGGTAAATCTGTAGTAGATATCTGCGGAACCCCCGGTGAGGAAATCTGCCCTGAAACTAAATCTTCAATGAATATAAAAGGATTTTTTTTGACACTTCTTAAAATCGGCTGGCGGGTTAAGCCTTTTTCTTCAGAACTCTGTATAAAATGGAATCAAAAGGAAAGAAGAAAAGAAAAAGTATCAGATACAGATAGGAACCCTGCAAGCCGGTGGCTGACAGAAAGCCAGTTATTATAATCAGCAGATGCATTCTCGCCACGTTGACATAGGCGAAGCCAAACGAAGGCCACAAAGCTGTCTGTTTGAAGGCTTTTCTGTAGGCCAGCAGTCTGGAAAAGGCGCTGGCCAGGACAAATACCCAGTACTTCCTTAAAGTTAGAGCCACCAGATTACTGAACAGGGTAAATTCCCAGGAAAATTGCTCTCCGGGCTCGGCTTTCAGAATCGGGAAGAACTCATTCAGGAAAAGACTGTGAACAAAATGAAACCCGAGAAAATGAACAGTGAAAAAGGCTAACATAAAAAAACCAGCTGGAAGCACCTGCAGAAAGGCAATAATTTTGCGATTCAGCAGGGGAATAAGAAAACTCCGGCCTTCTCTCTGCCGGAAACGTCCGACGACGATCAACAGACTGAGGACCCCCGTTATAAATAATGCAAGACTTATGGGGTAAAACTTCAGGCTGCTCGTGCCGATAATCAGGGCGAGGATGAATAAAATTATTATCGACATTATGTCAATTCCCGTTTCCTCAACCTGGAATGAATTGACAGCGCCGTGGCTTTCTGAATATTTCTTTATCCGTGCGGCAAACATGCCGGCGATTGACACCAGGATGTAAGAATAGCCCACGGCCAGGCTTGAAATCCAGAGCGACCAGACGAGGTCTGAAGCCAGCCACCGTTCCTGCCTGGCCAGATAGACAGTTCCCAGAAAAAGAGCCAGGTCCAGCAGCCATTCTTTTTTCGAAAGTGAATTCACGCCGATATTATATTCAGCCGTGATTCAAAGATAAAACCGATAAATAAAGATTCGGCCTGTGCGCTGAAAAGTCTATCTGGAAACTCCCGATCCGTTACCTGGCCGACTCTCTTTTATTCGGATACTGCCCGCCTTCTTGACAGGATAACCTGATTGGGGAGAATATAAAAAAGGGGAAGGAATAATGAAAAAGCGCGAAATTGATGCTTTCTTATGGTCAATTTGCATTTTAGCTGCGTTATGGCTGATGTCTCCGGTTTCTCTGGAGGCCGGGCCACAGGTGAAATCACAGGAACAGCAGCTACATAAGGAACTTCAAATCAGGCCGAAACATGAGGTGACGGTGGCTGTGAAGCTGGTTCAGGTTTACGTTACCGACAGGGAAGGCAAGCCGGCGGCCGACCTGACGGCAGAAGATTTTGAAATTTATGACAATAACAAACCCGTCCCGCTGATTCATTTTGAGAAGCATTTTCCTGAGGAGTTAGCTCCGGTGCCCGAGAAGCCCCGACCGACGGTAACCAGAAAATTTATCCTCTTCTTTGACCTGGCTTTCACCGATGCTCGCGGCCTGATGAAAGCCAGAAATGCCGCCCTTAAATTTATGGAGAAGTCGATCCTGCCGACCGACGAAATTTCTCTTATAACCTACACTGCGATGCGCGGTCTGACGATTCATGAGTACATGACCAGGGATCATGAGCGCGTCAGAAAAATAATAGAATCATTCGGTTTGAAGAGCGTGGCCGGGAGAGCGGAAAACCTGGCTAATTTTTTCTATTCGGATACCCTGATGAGTTTTCAGGGTGATCAGGTGAGCACATCGCTGGAAGATAGCTTTTTTGTGGACCAGGCCAGATTGCAAACGGGCCGTATGCTCGATTCCGTCAGAAGGCAGGGTTATGTCGATCAGGCGCGTTTTTACTTGGCGGCCATGAACAACCTGGCTAAATCGCTGAAGACTGTTCCCGGTTATAAGAACATCATCCTGTTTTCGGCCGGGCTGGCCAAGCAGCTTCTGTTCGGGCGTACCGGTGGAGCCACCGTTGGCGGCTGGACAACTCCTGAAGAATATGCGGCTCAAACCGCCATTTACGATGCGGCTCAGGCTGACGCTGGACTGAGCAACGATTTTACCAAGCTGCTCAAGGAGCTGAAAAATTCCAGCTGCAAAGTTTTTACCGTGGATATTTCCCGGGTTCATAAGGAACTTGATGTTGAAGATTCTACCGGAGCTGCTCCTGGAATCAGGGAAATAGAGGGGTCAGATTCCTTGAAGCTTATAGCCACAGAAACAGGCGGAAAGTTTTATGCCAGCACGGTCAACCTCGAGAACGCCATGGAAGAAATCGTCAACACCACCAGGAATTTTTACATCCTGGGCTTTAAGATGGATGAAAAATGGGACGGCAAGTACCATAAAGTCAAAGTTAATGTTAAGAAAAAGGGTTACAAGGTTTATTCTCAAGCCGGTTATTTTAACCCGAAGCCTTTTAAAGAATACGATAATTTTGAGAAATTGCTTCATCTGATTGAGGTGGCCCTGACAGAGGAACCCTGGCCCTACCTGCCGGTTGACATTCCCGTTTCCGGTCTGACGGTGGTGGAAAGAGGCTGGCCGACGGTTCTGGCTTATGCCCGGGCTTCGGGTGATGCTCTGAAAGAAGTGCTCGCACCGAGGACTGAAGCTTACAGTCTCATTTTTAACGAGCGTGGCGACCTGATAAGCATAAAGAAATTCAGGGTGGCTGTTTCAGAGAAAGATAAAAAAGAAAACGATTCTTTTCTGCCCTCATTTCTTTTGCCCTTAAAGCCGGGGAAGTATGAGTGCGCCCTGGTCATGAGAAATATGGATAACGGCAGAGCTGCTCGAGGTCGGGTTCCGGTGGAAGTTCCGAAGAATCTTCCGGTCATCCCGTATGCCGACCCCCCGTTGATTCTCAGGCTTGATGATCGGGCAAAGGAAGTGTTCGCTTCGGGTGAAATGACCATGGCCAGTGTATACGGGTACAATCCTGGAACTTACTCCCCGGCGGCTGGAGAGATACCGCTGGAAGCGCGACGGGTATATGCCGCGCTCAGAATAGCCTGTCCGGCTGGCTGGGAGGAAGGCATCGAAGTCAGAGCTTTGATGGGTACCTCCGGTAATGAGATCAGCCAGAGTGTTCCGGTAGCCCTGCTGGATAAAAAGAGAGAGGGTCAAGTGTTGAAGCTTTTGCTGGAATTGCAGACAGGGGAGTTGGCTGAGGGAAATTATGAACTCTTCTTCAGAGTAAACGGTCCACAGTTCACCAGGCCGGTAGAGGCAAGCGCCGGTTTTCGGGTGCAAGGAGAAGGTGAATAAGATTCCATGGCTGTAATTTCCCGGAGATAAAATCAGCCCGTTAATTATTGAGGAGCGACTTCCACCTGAAAGGGAAAAAATCTGCTGGAGGCCCGATTAATGTCTGAGAGCAAGAAAGAAACTAAAATTTTGTTTTTTCCGTATATATGATTTGAGCTTCAAGATCTGATCATTGTAAACTGTAACCTCTATCACCACCCGGACGAGTTGCGGGTGAATAAATTAAGGAAGGAGGAGAGAATTGAAAAAAATGAGCCTTCTGTTTCTGGGAATGCTGGCTGTTTTGCTGATGTTTAGCGGCTGTAAACAGCAGGTAAAAGAGTATCCGTTGATTCCCAGGGATCTGCTTTTTGGCAACCCTGATAAGGCTTCAGTCCAGCTGAGTCCTGACGGCAGGCACATCAGTTTTCTGGCTCCGGTGAATAATGTTCTTAATGTCTGGGTAGGACCTGTTGAGGCACCGGAAAAGGCTGAGCCTGTCACCCGGGATACCAACCGCGGTATAAGAAATTATTTCTGGGCTTTCACCAGCAGCCATATCATCTACCTTCAGGATCTGGCGGGCGACGAAAACTGGCAGGTTCATGTGGTTGATATCAGAACCAGGGAAGACAGGAACCTGACTCCTTTTGAGGAAATTACGGGTCCCGACGGAAAACCGATAATTCTGCCCGGTGGAAAGCCGCTGCGCCCGCAGGCTAAGATTGAAGCGGTCAGTCACAAATTTCCGGAAGAAATAATAGTCGGTCTGAACCTGCGCGATCCTCAGCTCCATGATCTTTATAGAGTTAACATTTTGACCGGCGAGTTGAAATTGATGCAAAAAAACGATGGGTTTATGGGCTTTATGACTGACGATGACTACAACGTCCGATTTGCAGCCAGGATGACCCCTGACGGTGGAATGGTATATTTCCGGCCGGATGGTCGGGGCGGATGGTCGTCCTTTGAAACCATACCGATGGAAGATACGATGACCACGAGTCCGGTGGCTTTCGATAAGAGCGGCCAGATAATTTACATGATCGACAGCCGCGGTCGCAACACCGCCGCTTTGCTGGAGGTGAATCTCAACACCGGAGAGAAGAAGCTGATTTTCGAGGACCCCAGGGCTGACGTGCAGGGGATAATGATGCATCCGGTCAAGAAAAAATTGGAAGCGGTCTCGGTTGAATACCTTCGTACCGAATGGACGGTTCTGGATGAGTCGGTCAGGTCTGACCTCGATTACCTGAAAACGGTGTGCGATGGAGATTTCAGGATTTCCGACAGAACACTCGACGATAAATTCTGGACTGTTGCTTATGTGGTTGATGATGGACCTGTTCGCTACTATTTCTACGATCGGGAGAAAAAAGAAGCAAAATTCCTTTTCACCAACAGAAAGGCTCTGGAAGGTGTCAAATTAAGCAAGATGCATCCGGTGGTGATAAAATCGAGAGACGGTCTTAATCTGGTAAGTTATTTAACGCTTCCGGGCTGGAGGGATCCGGACAACGACGGCCGCCCTGATAAGCCGCTGCCGATGGTGCTTTATGTTCATGGCGGTCCCTGGGCCAGAGATTCCTGGGGTTTTGATCCGGTGCACCAGTGGCTTTCTAACCGCGGGTATGCGGTGCTCAGCGTGAACTTCCGCGGTTCCACTGGCTTCGGAAAAGATTTTATTAACGCAGCCAACAGGGAATGGGCCGGCCGGATGCACGATGACCTGGTCGACGCAGTCAACTGGGCGGTTGAGAACAAAATTGCTGATAAGAATAAAGTGGCCATAATGGGCGGAAGCTATGGAGGTTATGCCACGCTCGTCGGCCTGACTTTTACTCCGGAAGTTTTTGCCTGTGGCGTGGACATCGTCGGACCGTCAAACCTGATTACCCTGCTCGAGACGATTCCGCCATACTGGAAGCCGATGTTTGAAATGTTTGCCACCAGAGTCGGGGACCCCAGGACTGAAGAGGGAAGGAAACTTCTCCAGGAGCGTTCGCCGCTTACCTATGTGGACAGAATCAAGAGGCCGCTTCTCATCGGGCAGGGAGCCAACGATCCACGGGTGAAGCAGAGCGAATCGGACCAGATCGTAAAGGCCATGCAGGAAAAGAATATTCCTGTAACCTATGTGTTGTTTTCCGATGAAGGGCACGGCTTTGCCCGGCCGGAAAACCGTCTGGCTTTCTTCGCCGTGAGCGAACTGTTTCTGGCGAAACACCTCGGCGGACGTGCCCAGGAAATCGGAAAAGATTTTGAGGGCTCAACCATCCAGGTGCCCGAAGGAGCCGAACAGATTCCCGGCCTGAAGGAAGCCCTCGCTAAGTGAAAAAACAGGGCAAAAACAGGGGACACTGTGCGGTGTCCCTGTGGAGGCCAGATTTTTGTCCTGTTATCAGGGAAAAAACAGGACATAAGTCAGGGACACCGCACGGTGTTCCATTCTAATTTCTTATCGCCCGGCTGCCGGTCAAAAAACCAGTCGTGCTCCGAAAGAGGCAGGCGGAGGTTCCAGCTTTTTATCCTGAAATAAATTTAGATAACTGTTCCGGGAAAATTGAGGTTGTCAGAGGGGGCTGTTGCTGATATTTTAATTTAAAAGGTTATTTAAGTTCATTATGTGAAAGGAGAAAGGATGAAGACCATAGGCTTGATTGGCGGAATGAGCTGGGAATCGTCTCTCGAGTATTACCGGATCGTGAATGAAGAAGTCAAGAAAAAACTCGGCGGTTTTCATTCGGCTAAATGTATCATGTATTCAGTTGACTTTGCCGAAATAGAGGAGCTGCAGCGCCTGGGTGACTGGGAAAGGGCCGGATGGATTCTCAGTCAGACTGCTTTGAGTCTGGAAGCGGCCGGTGCTGATTTTCTGGTTCTGTGCACCAACACGATGCATAAGGTGGCGCCGGCCATCGAATCAGCTGTTTCCATCCCCTTGCTTCATATTGCCGACCCGACGGCTGAAAGGATAAAAGCTCGTGGTTTTAAAAAAGTGGGGCTGCTCGGGACCAGATTTACCATGGAGGATGATTTTTACCGAGGAAGGCTGGAGAAAAAGCACGGACTGGAGGTAATCGTCCCGGATGAAAACGATCGTCAGATGGTTCATCATGTTATCTATTATGAACTCTGCGACGGCCGCCTTCAGGAAGAGTCGAGAAAAAAGTTCAGATCAGTAATCGAAAAGATGGCTGCGGCCGGAGCTCAGGGTGTTATTCTCGGCTGCACCGAAATCGGACTGCTGGTGAAAGAAAAAGACAGCCCGCTACCGGTTTTTGACACCACTGTAATTCACGCCGAGGCAGCCGTCGAATATGCTCTCAATTGAAACCGGCTGAAAAATTGACCGGTTCATTGAGCCTGAGGATATTGAGTTTATCGACCGAAGCGCGAGATAAATCCCAGGCTCCCCACAATCAGAACAGCCACGAAGAAGTAAAAGACGACGACAATAATCAGCCAGATCAGAGTGGCCTTTGCCCAGTTAGCTTTGCTCAGTTTGGTGTTGTCGCTGAAAGCCCATATCAGCAGCATAACGATGTTGACCACCGGTATCGAAGCCAGAAGCAGGGTGATCAGCCATTCCCCCACAGAAACCGTTTGTTCCAGGAGAGAAACTTTCTGAGTGGAAGCCGGCTGGATATTCTGTTCCATGTTTCTTTGCCCTCCTTTAACAGAAAAAATCCAGCCAGGAAAATAGGCGTCCTGTTTTCAACCGGCTGATGCTTTGATTTTATAAACCATCTGCCCTTTAAGCAAGCTAAACTTTATGAACAAAATTATTATCCTGAACCCTCGATTCAGACAGGAAAGTCTTCAGGTTACCATGGGGCGAAGGAGATATTCCCTCAGTTTCAGCTTTCTTCGTCCTCAAAAATTAAAAATAACCTTCTCCTGAGGTCATCGTTTGAAAAACCCGGATATTTTCTCTAAAATCTGGATTCCAGCGTTCAAACAGAGGTAAAAGTCATGGACGTTTATTTTTATGAAGCCTTTGAAGAAGAAGCCCGGCTGATAAAAAAATTGATTGGCAGCCGTCTGGAATTCGGTTTGACTGACCGCACGATTCAGGAAAGCGGTCACAGCGAACCTCCAGCCAGGTTGATCAGCGTCCGCACTCAGTCGGTCATTCCGGTGGCCTGGCAGGACAGGCTCGATGGGGTTCTCAGCCGGACCACCGGGTTTGACAACCTGAAGGCCTACAGAAATCTTATAACCAGGCGGGTGGCCCTCGGTTATCTGGAAGAATATGCCACCCGGGCAGTGGCCGAGCAGGCGATTATTCTGCTGCTGGCTCTCTTGAGAAAACTTCCTGCGCAGATGAATCAGTTCAAAAATTTTAACCGGGACGGCCTGACTGGCCTCGAAGCTAAGGGGCGAAAATTGCTGGTGGTTGGCGTCGGCAGAATCGGCGGCGAAATAGTCAAAATAGCCAGCGGACTCGGGATCGAGGTCCGAGGGGTGGATATTGTCAGGCGGCATGATTTTGTCCATTATGTCGACAGGGACGAAGGCCTGAAGTGGGCCGAAGCCATCATCTGCGCGATGAACCTGACACCGGAAAATTATCATTACTTTAACTACGACCTGTTGAAAAAAGCTCGTCCGGGAGTAATCTTTATAAACATTGCCAGAGGAGAACATGCCCCTCTGGCTGACATATTGCGACTGCTCAGGGAAGGACATCTCGGTGGACTTGCTCTTGATGTTTTTGAGAACGAGCCGGAAGTCGGCACCGCCCTTCGCAGCGGCCGGCTGGAGGGGTCCGCTCAGGCAAGAATCGTGGCTGAACTGCTGGGGTTTCCAAACGTGATTTTTACCCCTCACAATGCCTTCAACACCGAAGAAGCCCTCGAGCGCAAAGTCAGCTTCAGTCTGGAGGAGATTTTTTATTTCCTGCAACACCGCAGTTTTCGCCACCCTGTATAAACGTAAAAGACCCTTTCTATAAGGAATGATCTCCAGGTTCAGACCGGGGTTTCCCAAGAAGAAGCTCAGGTCAAGGGATGTGGACTATCTGCAGATTTTTTACCTGGAAACCTGCCGGGCGGAGTATGCTCACTGGCTGACCATGTGCGGTGTGGTTCCTTTCTGTTTATGGAATGAATGGTGGGCGGCACTGATTATGCTGGCATACGCCCTGATCGTTAACCTTCCCTGCATCATAGCTCAGAGGTATAACCGCGCTCGCCTTATATGAAAGCTTAGAAGAGGAACATACAGGGGATTAAGGACAGATTAGGCTTCAGGTACAAAACAAACCCAGATGAACATCAAATAAGGTTTATAAACTTTGTTTTTTACCAGAGTTGACCGGGTTGAAACAGCGGAAATTGACATTTGAATAAGCTTGTATCAATTAATGATTAGCGCAACGGAACGATCCAGAAAGCTGGAAAATTTTCGATAGATTTTACCTGTCAGACAAAAGAATATTTTCCTTCTTTCGATTGATTTAAGGTGAGTCCAAGCAGGTCCTTGACATCACTTCTCTCTGATATAAAATTATGTTGAGACTATGTCAGGCCCGCGAGGCCATCCCGGTCTCATTTTTTTTAGGGAGAGAACTCGTGGGCCTGATTGCAGAAAACAAAAAGATAGAAAAAAGAAAAGTAGCTGTTTTTATAATAGACTGGCAGAATTTCTTCGTCCATCCCGATTCTCCCGCTTATCTTCCCTCCACCAGAACAATTCATCCGAGAATAGCCAGTTTTCTGGAGGAACTCTCAGGACATAATGTTAAAATCATAGCCACCAGGCATTATAATTCTGGTTCGCCGGAAGATCCTTTTTTTCGTTTTTATGGCCGGGTAATTGAGAAAGAAAGTAAACTTTTTGATCTGGCTTACCCCTTAACAGTTTGCCGGAACATTTCTGTTCTCGATAAAACTACCTATTCAGTATTTAAGATTCCAGGTCTTGTTCAGCAACTAAAAAGCTCCGGGTTAACTATGGTCGTTCTTTCCGGTCTGCAGACTGATAAATGCGTCCTGGCTTCAGCTTATGACGGTTTCGATTCAGGGTTTGAGCTGATGATTCTTGAAGATGCCTGCTGCGCCAGAAAAAAGAATTATCATCTTCGGGCGCTTGATATCATGAAGAGATCGAGTGCGCAAATTATGACGGTAGATCAGTTTTTAAGATCGTTGAGATGAAACTGTGTCGCGGCAATTAGAAAACATGAGTTTCTCAGAATTAATAATAATTGGCGCTGGTCCGGCCGGAATTTCAGCCGCAGCCGAATGTCTGCGTCATGAAATTATCCCTCTGATAATTGAAAAAGGAGAGACCGGCGGGATTGTTCGCATCGGTCGTTTAATCCAGAATTTTCCCCCACTTTCTCCCATATCCGGGCGAGAGCTGTCTTTAAGATTTCTAGAGATGCTCAGAAGAATCTCTGCCCCTCTTTTGAAGGCAGAGGTGATAATGATTGAGCGGCGGGAGCGGACGTTTTTGATAAATTTAAGAGAAGGTCCACAGGTACAGGCCGGGGCGGTCATTCTGGCCACAGGACAGAAACCGTACGTGCCTGAGAACCTCAAAAAATTCAGGAAATTTTTTCTTCTGCCCGGCGAATTTGAACCCGGGGAGATGGCTCCAGGGAAAAGGATAGCTGTTTACGGTGGAGGGGATGTGGCACTGGATATAGCTCTCAGCATGAGTGAATCAGGGGCGGCACAGGTTGAAGTCTTTAGCCGCAGTCGGCCCAAAGCCTGTTCATTTCTCCAGAGAGAAATAGGAATAAAAAATATAATCGTGAAAACAGGTTATGAACTTATCGACCTGGAAAAAGCCGGTGAAGGGTTGAAGCTGAGGTTCCGAACAGATAAGGGGTCAGAGTCGCTATCAGGCTTTGAGACGCTGGTCTTAGCGCTGGGCTGGCAGCCTCGAGCTCCAGAGATGAAACCTATCGCCCTGGATGAGCTGATTAATATGGGTATTGGCGAAGCGGGTGAGTCAAAAGTTCCTGGGTTATTTTTAGCAGGAGACATAAAAAATGGTCAGAACCGGTTCGTTGCTCTGGCTGTGGCTGATGGCCTTAGAGCTGCTCTGGCTGCCTGCAAGTATCTGGGGCTGAAGTAAATCAATATTAATAAAGAGAGGAGTTTTCGCATGAAAAACTGGAAAATAGTTTCCTGCAGCGGGCGAGAGAATGTGGCCTGGATTTACGTTTTAGCTTCATCTCTTGATGATAAAGTCTTGATTGAATGTGTAGATGCTCTTGACCCTCGATATTCGCCGGGCGAAAAATGGGTAATAATTCTATCCTCTCAGAAAGGCTGCCCTGTAAGATGTCGTTTTTGCGACGCCGCTTTTTATTATCGGGGAAATCTGAGCCATGATGAATTGAAGGAACAACTTGATATTGTTCTGGTGAACCGGGCGGGTCAGGTCGAATATCTTGGCTCGGCCAAGATCAAGCTTCACTTTGCCCGCATGGGAGAACCGGCATTTAACGGTGCAGTTCTCAGTTTCCTTGAAACCTTATCCAGGGATTATCCCGGGATGAATTTTATCCCGACGGTGGCTACACTGGCTCCTGCCGGCCGTGACAGCTGGTTCGTCAGGCTTAAGGAAATCAAGGACAGATATTTTGGCGGGGGAAAATTTCAGCTGCAATTTTCAGTAAACAGCACTGAAGCCGGTTATCGTGACCGTATGATGCCCGTGAAAAAATGGAACTTTCAACAGATCCGTGATTACGGAGAATGGTTTTTCCGGCCGGGAGACAGGAAGGTTACCCTGAATTTTGCTCTGGCTGAAAAGGCGCCATTTGAAGCCAGCAAAATCATCTCGTTATATGATCCGGCAAAGTTTCTCGTTAAGGTAACTCCATTGAACCCGACAGAATCGATGAGAAGAGCCGGTCTGACCACGGCCTTAAAGTTCGATGGGTGTCTTGAGAGCAGGGTGGCTGAAGAGATTTCAATCCTGGAAAGGAATGGATGGGAGGTTATCGTCAGCATAGGAACAGAAGAAGAAATCAGGATCGGGTCTAACTGCGGCCAGGTTGCCCTCCGGCATATTAATGAAGGGGTCAGGAGTGTCTGCTGAAGAAGAGCAACTTCTGGCCTGTCGCAGGCATCCGTCAGCTGTTTTTACTGTCCGAACTCCTTTTGCCTCCGGCCAGGGTTGGCAACACTTAATTCTACCTGAAGGTTTATTTGACGACGATTTTAAGAAGGGTTCCAGAAGGCAAACGGTCGGATAGTTCCAGACCGTTCATGATGGCCAGCTGTTTCTGCCGGCTCTCGTCGTATCCATATCCCTTTAATATATTGCCCAGGGTGTCGGTTCTGGCTACTTTAATGATTTTGATTTTTTCCGGAGGGACGTTGATCCGGGTCCGGTCAGTGAGCGGCTTGAAGCCCCCCAGGGTATCGGAGAGAACCCTGGCGTACTGGCTGAACTTAGCGCTCTCTGTGTAACCAAGAAACATAAACACCCTGTCATTCTTTTGAATAAAATGAGCCAGGCCAGTCAGTTCGGCTTCTTCTGTTTTAAGCGTGAATTTCAGCCGGCTGGTCTGCAGACCGTTGATAGTCTGTCGGTCCGTGGATATCACCGTCACCCTGTTTTTATTGATGAAAGCCTGAGCCGCTTCCTCGGGAGTGCTTTCCGCGGCAAATGTCAGAACCATCGCAGAATCCTGCTGCGGGGAGACCAGCTGCACTCTGGAAACAGTGTTATTCAATTTCCAGCCTGCCGGAACCGGGAACTCAAACGCCAGCAGCGGATGGTAGAAAACCTGATCGGCCAGATAACCCTGTCTGGGATCTTCCCCGAAGGTCAGCCCGTCCAGATGACTTAAATACTCCTCCCGGTTTATCGCCAGTTTCACGCCCGGATTGCTGGTCTGCCAGTCAGCCGCTACTCTTTTGATGGCTTCTATTCTGTCCGGCGGGTCGGGATGGGTGGAAAGCCAGGAGGGGAGACCATCTCTTCCTGATACCGGATTCAACCTTTGCAGAGTAACAAACATGTTGGCCATCCGGCTTCCGTCGTATCCGGCTCTCGAGGCATAGAGCACGCCCAGGTCATCAGCCTGTCTTTCGTTTTCCCGGCTGAAGCTCAGAAACATGATGGTAAGTCCGGCCTCGGCCAGTCCGGCAAATTTTTGAAACGTCCTGGAAAGGGCCGCTCCGAGTGCCAGCCCGATCTGTGCCACCTGAGCTTTGCTGTACAGCTGGGCGCTGTGACGGGCAGTTACATGACCGATTTCGTGACCGATGACTCCGGCCAGCTCGGCCTCGTCATTCAGGTAAGCCAGAATTCCTCTGGTGAGATAGATGTAACCGCCAGGTACGGCAAAAGCGTTTACCACCGGGCTGTCCAGAACCTTGAACTTGAAATCAAGGTCGGGTTGATGGCTTACGGCCGCGAGTTTTTTCCCGAGGTCTGAGATGTATTGATTCAGGCGAGCATCCGGGTACAGGCCGTAACTGCTGGTGATTTCAGCGTCAGTCCGCTGGCCAATAGCCATTTCCTCGGATCGGCTCAGGAGCATAAGCTCTCTTTTCTGGGTAACAGGGTTGACAGCGCAGGATAAACAGGAGAAGAAAAAGCAGAAAATCAGCAGCCAGGACCAGAAATGAACGCAGCCGGCGTTAGGCAGCTTGCGATTATCGGCCTCTTTAATACCAGCCAGGTGACGGCAAATTCTAAAAATTTCTTTTTGCCTTTTATTTTTCATGATCTTCCCTTTCTCCAAATTTTATTATGAACAGGAGTTGAGGCTCAACCAGGTTCAACTGCTTCTGCTGGAAGGTTAAAGTTTGTTTCCATCAGGCCGGGATTGCTCAGTTCATTCTGATGATCAGAGATCGCCTGAAGCGATAATATGGAATTAACAGAAATATGATGATTATCAGCGAAAAAAAATAAATTTTATTCACTCCCGGCCCGAGTCCATGAGCCAGCCAGATCAAGCTTCGCTGGATGTGAATGAAGATAAGGTTGAAGAAAATCATCAGCAGAAGGACCAGTTCCTTTTTAAGACCGGTCAAAATTTCCGTAAGTTCAGCTCCAGCCCCGGGACTGTCGGGTTTTTTTATCCAGCGGCTTGAGAGCAACCAGAACAGCGGCAGAAAAAGGCTCTGGGCGGCTGGATATATGAAGATTATCGGGCTTTTCGGAAAACGAATGACCTCCTGCCCGGCCAAGTTAAGCCAGTAAGGGATTTCACCGGGCAGGTGTGGATAGGCCTGGAGCATCATTATCCAGGTTACTGACAGAAGAATAACGTTAAATGACAGCAGAAGTAAGATTGAGATTTTCTGGAATTTTTTCTGATTCACTTTATAAGTCTATCACAGTTAGAACTGGCAAAAAAGCTTGGATTTTTTATGCTGGAAATCCTGGCCAAAACCAGGAAAAAATATGATATAAGTATAAGGGAAGGAGCTGAAATCGCAGAAGAAAAGGCCGATCGAAAAAAATTTCAGAATGGAAACAATGTTAAATCATTTAAGGATTAGTAAGATGGCTTTCCCTGCAGCCAGGAAGAAATTGATGACTTTTCCAGGATCCAGGTCCGAGAAGGAAGCTTCTCCCGCATTCGGTAAAAATTATCCTCCGGTTTTGCCAGCATCTGTGTTCTTTTGCTCTTTGGTTTTCGTGCTCCTGGTTTATTTTCTTTTTGCCGGAACCGCAGGTGAGATCGATTCCGAACTTAAAGTTATGACCTTTAACCTGCGATTTGACAACCCGGCTGACGGTCCTCATCGCTGGCCGCATCGTCTCCAGGCGGTGGTCGAGTTAATAAGAACTCAGGCGGTTGACCTTTGCGGCACCCAGGAAGTTCTTAAAAATCAGCTGGCGGACCTGTTGCTTCGATTGCCTGAATACAATTATGTTGGCGTCGGTCGGGAAGACGGAAAAGAAGCCGGGGAATTCAGCGCGATTTTCTACCGGCGGGATAAATTTATTCCGGAAAATTCCGGAACCTTCTGGCTGAGTAAATTTCCGGAAATTCCCGGCTCAAAGGGGTGGGATGCCGCCTGCGAGCGGATTGTCACCTGGGGGATTTTCCGGCTGCCGTCGAGCGGAAAGTGTCTGGCGGTTTTCAACACGCATTTTGACCATCTGGGCGAAACAGCCAGGAGGGAAAGCGCCCGGCTTCTGGTAAAAAAGATAAAGGAACTGGCCGGTGAACTTCCGGTAATCCTGACCGGAGATTTCAACGCTCCTCCCGATTCGGAACCGGTAAAAATTATTCTTGAAAGCAGATGGCTGCTGGATAGCCGGACTGAAACGGTAAGCCTCATCGGACCGGCCTGGAGCTTTCATGGTTTTGGCCGGGTACCGGAAGAGCGGAGACCTCTCATTGATTTTATTTTCGTCAGTCGCCATTTTTCAGTTCTTGAGTATAACAACATATTCAGAGAAATTAACGGGACCTATTATTCCGACCACAATCCGATCGCGGTCAGGCTTAAATGGAAACCGGAGACAGATTAAATTCGCACTGCAACCGGGACCTTGGTCTGGATTCCGGTTGCAGGAGACAGGAAATGAAAGAAAGGGCTCCGAGAAACAGAACGCTGACTCTGAGCGAAGAAGAGATACAAAAATACAGAGAAAGATTGCTGCGTCTGGAGAGGCCGGTTTCTGTGGCCGAGGTGGAGAACAGGACGATCTGTCAGGATGTTTTTGAGGCTCTCGATTATCTGCCGCCTTCTTTTGTGGACCTGGTTTTTGTTGATCCGCCTTACAACCTTAACAAAACGTTCAACCTGACCACCTTCAGAGAGATGGACTCAGACCGCTATGAACAGTGGCTCGAAGCATGGGTGAAGAAACTGATACCGCTTCTGAAGCCGCAGGCTTCTGTTTATTTCTGCGGAGACTGGAAATCATCCGGGGCGATTTTCAACGTCATCCGGAAATATTTCCGTATTCGGAACCGCATAACCTGGGAAAGAGAGAAAGGACGCGGCTCAAGGAGAAACTGGAAGAATTGTTCCGAGGATATCTGGTTCTGCACCGTCTCTGACGATTACTATTTCAACGCAGAAGCTGTCAGGATCAAGCGCCGGGTTCTGGCTCCTTACCGTGATGAAAACGGCAGGCCGAAGGACTGGCAGCAGGAAGAAAAAGGACGTTTCCGGGTGACCTATCCGTCGAACATCTGGTTTGACCTTACAGTGCCTTTCTGGTCGATGAGGGAGAATACCGACCATCCGACCCAGAAGCCGGAGAAACTCCTGGCCAGAATTATCCTGGCGAGTTCACGTCCTGGCGACCTGGTTTTTGACCCGTTTGCTGGCTCCGGAACGACTTCGGTCGTGGCCAAAAAACTCGCCCGGCGGTATGTTGGCGTGGAGATTGATGAATATTACTGCTGCCTGGCCGAGAAGCGTCTGGAACTGGCGGAGAGCGATCGCTCGATTCAGGGTTACGAAGACGGAGTTTTCTGGGAGAGAAATACTTCTGTCTGGAGAGGGCGTTCGGAGAAAGGTAAATAGTCTCAGCTGGAGAAAAGTCCTCAGGCTGATTTGAAGGCTTTCCCCGGAAGATTCTCCCCGCGGGAAAGCTGAAGGCTGCATTTTTAAGCATAAGTACAGTCACGGGAAAACATTTGATATGTAATTTCTTAAAATGAAGCACAAAATGATAACAGGGCTTTTTAATTCTGATTGACAGTCAGGGAAGCAGTTGTTAAGTTAATAACAAAGGATGATAAAAAGGGAGTGACGGAGACAACCAGAAATTAATTTTTTCTAATAAATGGATTAAAATAAAATCAAAAAGAAGGGAAACATGAGGGCAAAATCCCTGGTTATAATCGCTTTGCTGGTTTTATTGTCTGGAATTATAATTCTACTCTGGAAGTCAGGTTCAGAACCAACCTTTATCACCGAAATTGCCCGACCGCTCGAAGAGCCTCCAGTCATCAGCAATATCAAAGATCTCAGGGGAGCAGAATTAAACTGGCCGCTTTTTTTTATCTTGAACAGAGGTCAGGTTGATCCGCAAGTAGATTTTTATCTCCAGGGAAGCGATAAGAATGTTTATTTCAGCAAGGATGGGATAACCATAAGCTTATTAACCAGAGAAGAAGAAAAAAGCTCTTCCGTAAAGGGTGTCAAAGAAACAGCCGGCAAAACAGACCTGCCCGGGGTGTTGACCGCTTCGGTTTCGGGGGCAGCGGCCGGAACCCGTCAGG
>FWWL01004032.1_pt1 | contig 25548 bp, 21 predicted proteins | sample 2228331 | NCBI WGS metagenome assembly FWWL01 (sample SAMEA103939775, study PRJEB20133) | metagenome | reverse complement strand
AAGCCCTCGGGCTTGCAAATTTTAAATCCGCAGAAATTTTGATACCATAATACAGTGGAAATTCAAACGACCTATCCTTTAAATTTATATCTGCAAACCTCAGAAAAGTTCGGTTCATATCTTGCGAAACTACAAGATATGTCTCGGACGGGAAATTTTTTCCAATGTATGCGGATACAGTAAAAACTTGACTAAAACATACTTGAAATGGGAAAAAGAAAAACAAAAAAGCATGAATCAGTTTCACTTGAAAGTTTTAATTTTATTATTTAAAAACGAAAAAGCGGGGGAAACCCCCGCCCATAAAGATTATGGGTAAAGCCCACGAAGTTTAACCGCTTCAGCAACTCTACTAATTCCAAGCATATACGCAGCCATTCTCATCGAAACCTTGTTTTTCAAATGGATATTAAGAACCTCGTCAAATGCTTTCTTCATAATTTTTTCAAGCATGCTATAAATTTGCTCCTCATCCCAGAATAAATGTTGCTCATCTTGAACCCATTCGAAGTAAGACACAGTTACACCGCCTGCGTTGCAAAGTATGTCAGGTATAACGAAAACACCTTTATCTTCAAGTATTGCATCTGCCTCAGGGGTTGTCGGTCCATTTGCAGCTTCTGCGATGATCTTTGCGTTTATCTTTCCTGCGTTTCCTTCATGAATCGCATTCTCAAGCGCTGCAGGGACAAGTATATCACACTTTAAAGCGAGAAGCTCATCGGCACTTATAGGTTCAGAGTTGGGGAATCCAATAACTGAACCAGTTTTATTCTTATGCTCAATAAGTTTCATTATATCAAGACCATTCTCATTATAAACACCGCCTCTTGAGTCATTTACAGCTATAACTTTAGCGCCAGCTTTTTCAAAAAGCATCGCTGCTACTGATCCAGCATTTCCAAACCCTTGAACCACAATTTTTGCTCCATCAAGTTTAATTCCAAGATGTTCAACTGCTTTTTGAGTTGTATAGAAAACACCTCGACCCGTTGCTTGATCACGCCCAAGTGAACCACCAAGCGAGACAGGTTTACCAGTGACAACCCCCGGAACCGCATAGCCTTTCATCATGCTATATGTGTCCATAATCCAAGCCATAACTTGAGGATTTGTATAAACATCAGGCGCTGGTATATCCTTTTCAGGTCCAATCAAAGGCAAAATCTCAGCGGTATAACGTCTTGTCAATCTTTCAAGTTCACCAAGCGACATTTCTTTTGGGTTGCAAACAACGCCACCTTTACCTCCGCCAAATGGGATATTAACAATAGCGCATTTCCATGTCATCCAGAATGCAAGCGCCTTAACCTCGTCAAGTGTAACATTGGGATGATATCTTATACCTCCTTTTGCTGGCCCACGAGCTGTGCTATACTGAACTCGATAGCCCTCAAAATGTTGAACCCTTCCATTATCCATTCGAACGGGAAAATTAACAATTAAAATTCTCTCCGGATACTTGATATGCTCACGGATATCCCACTCAAGATTTAAAAGGTCCGCCGCTTTGTCAAAAGTCTCAAGGGCCATATCATAAATTGATCTTGCCCCGTTTTTAAGTGCTTTTTCCTTCTCGGTGATCATAGTTGTTTCTCCATTTTATTTTTAAATAAAAAATCCCGAACGTTTGGTTCGGGATTTATTTAACTTGGGTTCCGCTTTCGATCTCATCAAGCGTGGTTATGATTGATAATTTGTCGTCTTTAACGGCTGCAAGAAGCATCCCTTGAGATTCAATGCCCATCAATTTTGCAGGCTTCAAATTTGCTACTACTACGACGCGCTTCCCAATTAGTTCTTCAGGTTTATAGTTTTTCCCAATTCCTGCTATAATTTGCCTTTCCTCGGTCCCGATTTTAACTTTCAATTTCAAAAGTTTCTCAGAATTTTTCACTCGCTCACATTCGACCACCTCTGCAACTCTTAAATCAATTTTCTCAAAATCTTCGATTGTTATCTCAGGCTTAAATTCGGTTTTAACTTCAGCAATTTCACCGGATGCAATTTTCAATTTAGTTATTTGCTCTTCTATCTCCGAATCTTCAATTTTTCTAAATAAAATTTTCGGCTCACCAAGTTGATGCCCAGCCTCAAGTTTAAACTCATAAGCACTGTCCCAACCAGCTTTTACTATATCATCTTTAAGATTTAACATCTCCCATATTTTTCTTGCTGAAAATGGCAAAACTGGTTCAAACAGAATCGCAAGCGCCCTTACGGTTTGCAAACACAGATTTATAGTTGTTGAAGCGCGCTTTGGATTTTCTTTTATGGTTCGCCATGGTTCCGTGTCATTGAAATACTTATTCGCAAATCTCGCAAGGTTCATCGCCTCAAAAACACCATCCCTTATTCTGAAGTTCTCATAATTCTCAGAAATTTTATCCGCATACTCCTTTAACTTTGCGACCAACTCTTTATCGATATCTTCAAGTTCGTATCTTTCCGGCACCCTATTTTCAAAATTTTTCTTGGCAAACATCAATGTTCTATTCACAAAGTTACCAAGTATATCCGCAAGTTCGTTGTTATTCCTCGCTTGAAATTCTTTCCATGAGAAATCCGCATCTTTCGTTTCCGGCAATATACATGCCAATGCATAACGAAGCGGATCTGGCTCAAACTTTTCAAGATACTCATTTAACCATACAGCGTAATTTCTACTTGTAGAAAATTTCTTTCCTTCAAGATTTAAAAATTCATTTGCCGGAACATTATCTGGCAAAACATAAATTTCGCTCTCCCTTCCCTCATTCCACGCCATCAACATTGCTGGAAAAACAATGCAATGAAAGACGATGTTATCCTTTCCGATGAAATGGATCAACCTCGTTTCTTCACTTTGCCAATACTCACGCCATTTATCCGGTTGACCAATCTTTTGAGCCCACTCTTTGGTCGAAGAGATATACCCAAGCAAAGCATCAAACCAAACATAAATCACTTTCCCCTCCGCCCCCGGAATTGGAACCTTAACACCCCAGTGCAGATCACGCGTCACAGCTCTATCTTGTAAACCTTCTTTAAACCATGAATAAACGTATTGTTTAACATTCTCCTTCCAATCAGTCTTTGTGTTAATCCATTCTTCAAGTTTATTTTGGAAATCGCCAAGTGGCAAATACCAATGCGAGGTTTCCCTTATAAATGGGGTTGAACCACAGATTTTGCATTTCGGCTCGATCAAATCAGTTTGCTCAAGCCAACTTCCGCATTTTTCGCATTGATCACCTCTCGCACCAGGCGAACCACATACGGGACATATCCCCTCAACATATCTATCCGCAAGAAACATCTTGTCTTTCTCGCAATAAAGCTGTTTCGTAGTTTTTTCCTTCAAAATCCCTTTCTTGTAAAGTTCAAGGAAAAACTCTTGGGCGGTTTGATGATGAAGTTGAAGCGAGGTCCTCGAATAGTTATCAAAGCTCATCCCAAACCTTTCAAAACTATCCTTGTTCATATAATGATATTTATCGACGACCTGTTGCGGAGTTATACCTTCTTTTTCCGCTGTGATTGTAATCGGAACGCCATGTTCATCGGAGCCACAAATATAAATTACATCTCTGCCCTTCAACCTTTGGTAACGAACATAAATATCTGCTGGAAGATAAGCCCCCGCAAGATGCCCAAGGTGAATTGGTCCGTTTGCGTAAGGAAGAGCCGCAGTGACAAGTATTCTCTTAAAGTTCTTATTCAAGGCTTGTTGATTTTTTTGTTAGTGTCGTTAAGAATTTAAGGAAACAAAATTTTTAAAGCAATTTTTGCTCACTGTACCAAACCATCGGGGAAAATTGTCTTGTTATGCTCAAACGCTTCGGGCGGAACAAGTTTCTTTATCTCATCAAGCGTATATCTCTCCCAAATGTCGTTGCCGTAATGTACATAGACATAATTTTTGAAAATGTCAAATTTTTCAATCTTACCAACGCCTTTTTCGGTTTGGATTTCATAATCAATCGGTGGAAAGTTTTTCAACGCCTCAAGATAGGTTTCCATCTCAAACAAAAGACAACATTTCAACCTTCCACATTGTCCAGATAATTTGATTGGGTTTAATGGCAGATTTTGGAATTTCGCATGGATAAGCGTAACCTTGTTAAACTTCTCAAGCCAAGTGGCACAGCACAAAGCTCTACCACAACTACCAATTCCTCCCATCTTCCTTGTGGCGTCCCTAACCCCAATTTGCCAAAGTTCAATCCTAGTCTTAAAAATTTTAGCAAGGTCCCTGACAAAAGCTCTAAAATCAACACGCCCATCAGCAGTGAAATAAAATATCAACCTATTTCTATCGAATTGATACTCTACATCGATTAACTTCATATCAAGGTTGAAAAATTTAACCCTTTGCTTAAATATGTAGTAAGCCTTGACCTCATCCTCCCTATTCTTCCCCAATTTTTTCAAATCTTCCTCATTCGCTGGACGAATAACCTTCCTCATCAACTGCCCAACTATCCCGAGAAATTGTCTTTTATGATGAACTTTCTCCCCAACGAGATGAACTCTCCCAAGGTCAATTCCTCGAACAGCCTCAACCAAGACATAATCGCCAACTTTCAGGTCAAGGTTGGGCTCATTTATAAAGAAATCTCTACGCAAGTTTTTAAATTCAACCTCAACCAGATTTAAAGTATGCTCGATTTTCGCAAGTTCAGGGTCGAAAGGTTTTTTAAAACATGATTCACAAGGTAATTTTGCCTCCTCAATTTCAACGCCCTCGGATTCGATCCCTGCGACGAATCCCTTATCTAACTTCTCCCATCCACTTTCAAATGAATCCCAACCTTCATCAAGCCAAAATGGTGAATCTATTTTTCGGTCCATTGCATTGCGCCAATTTGTTTTGTTTTAAGGTATGCCTCGTGCATAAGCTCTGAAAGTTCTATCGAAAGATTTATCAAGATCAAATTCAATTGAACATTTTTCTCAACCTGCGAGATCGCTCTTTCAACAAGCGAGATAGCCTTTTGATAGTCAAGTTCCCCATAATTTTGCACAAACTTTTTTAGCCTCTCTATCATATCCACATTGATAATTTTTTCATCCATCCCAACCTTAAGCATAAGCGCATCTCTAAACCAAGTTAAAATGATTCGCAAGAAATTTTCAATTTCACTTCTTTCATAATCCGTGACGATTTTTTCAACTTCGATCAACAACTTTACAACTCTCCCAGACGCAATTGTAGCAAGAAAATCTATCGGCTTTATTCTTTTATCTTTCACTGTGACATCAAGGAGTTCGATCGCCTTCCCAAAACTTCCATTAGCAAGACGCGCAATAAGCCTTGCCCTCGCCTCACTTAATTCATATCTTTCCACAAGCGCTCTCGCTATTTCATCATCTGAAAGATAAGAGAACTTTACAAGTTGACAACGTGATATAATCGTTGGCAAAAGTTTATCTTTATTTGAAGTGGTCAAAATTATAACCGTTTTAAGCGCTGGCTCTTCAAGCGTCTTTAAAAAAGCGTTCGCTGCCTGCTCGGTCATAGCATCCGCTTCAGAGACAATTATAACCCTCCACCCCGGAATAAGCATGCTCCGGGAAACTTCCATCTTTATCTCTCTTATGCTGTTTATCTTGATATTATTTGCGCGTGGAATTGTAATTTTATGATATGGGTTCTGTGCCTTTAACTTAACTTGCTCTTGAATTATTTTTATCTCCGACTCATCAAGTTTATCAAGCGGTAAATCGTCTTTTGTCTCGTTTTTCCCAACAGGAAGTTTAAAAATTAATTTAACATTGGGATGTGAAAATTCAGATATAGCCTTACAAGTTTTACACTCATCGCATGCCTCAGCTTTATTTCGCTCGCAATTCAGCGCCTTTGCAAACTCAATTGCCATCGCATCTTTGCCAACTCCTTCAGGTCCGTAAAAAAGATATGCATTGGGGATTTTCTCTTTTAAAATCGCATTTATCAAAATCTGCTTTACCTTATCTTGACCTATTACATTTGACCAAGCCATTCTGAATCTTTAACTTTTTCTTAAAAAGTTTGACCTACGCCTATATGAAACACCATTTCTTTTAAAATCTGTTTTCCTGTCTTTTTGAAAATCAACTTCTGCGTAGCGTTTGGATCGTACACCTTAAAACCAAAATCAAGCCTAAAACCGCCAAAGAATGTCAAATATCTCAAACCAAAACCACTTGCCACAGCCAATTGATTAAATTTAACGTATTTTAATCCGTCCCATAAATTTCCAACATCAATAAAAACGACGCCCCCAAAGTTTCTCCAAAAAATCATCCTATCTTCAAAATTTGCTTCTATCAAAACATTCCCGCCAAGTGCAGGCTGGGGGACATTCCCAAGTTCTCTAACTCTCCAACCTCTCACGCTTGCACTTCCACCGGCGAAAAACCTTCTATTTATCGGTATCGGAGCCAAACTAAATTCCTCTGCTGACTTTATAAAATATCTATTCGCAACGCCTAATTTTAATTTAAACGCAAAAACAGAATTATTCAAATTGAAAAACCTACGAAACAACCATGTAAACTTATAATACTGTGAAAAAGGCAAAACCTTGACCCCTGCTTTACCCATAAGATATGGAACAATACCACCCTCCTCAACTGAAAACGTATGAGAATATCCAGACCTTGGATAGATTAAATCATCAGTTTTGTCAATTTGCAATGTCAAGCCAAATATCGAGTTTAGCTGTCTCTGATAAAGTCTTGCAAGTACGGTGTCAACCGCCTTTTGAAATCTTATATCCACGCTTTCAATATCCCAATCGAAAAAACCCGAATATTCGGTGCCAACTTTATAAACAAATCTAACTCTATTCCTAACTATGTTTATCACATAACTTTTCTGCTTATCTATCATCATCGATAAACCAATCTCACCTGGAATTCTCCGTCCTAAAAGATAAGGTTGTGTTAATTTTAAACTTGACTCGATAAGCCCAGCATTTGTTGTATCCGTCATTGTGGGGAATTCTTTAAAACTTAAACTTTGAACTTGAAACTTTAAACTTGACAACAGAGCCCTTCCCCCGCCGAGAAAATTTCTATTTTGATAATCAAACGAAATCCCAACATTAAATGCGCTTCTCTCATCGCTGAAATAAAGAGCCGTTGAAACATCATGTTTGTTCCTCGGCAAAAGCGAAATGAGCACATCAGCGGAATTTATCGAATCGTTTTTGTCATTTCTTTGCTCAATGTTAATTTTAACACTTTCGAATAAACCAGTTTGAAGCAGATTCGCCTCGCTCTTTAAAATTAAACTTCGATTATAAAATTCACCGCTCTTAAACTCAAGTTCTCTCCTCACCAAATCCTCAGAAATTTTCATCTTGGTTGTGTCATCAAAGGAAATTTTTATATCCTTAAGAACAAATCTTCCATCTGGCGAAATCGGTATAAAGACAGACACGCTTTTACGAGTTGTGTCAACCAAAACTTTAATTTTAACCCTGTCGACATAAGCATTTGGATAACCGTTATCATAAAGCAAATTCAAAATACGCTGGATTTCTGATTCGACATTGAATCTTGTATATCTATCCCCATTCTTGAGGAAATGAAACTTCAAAGCGATATCTTGCAATGAATCAGAAACTTCTTCAAGTCCGTAAATTTCCGCTCTCTCGATTTTATATGGTTGATTTTCATCGATCAGAAATGTCAACACCGCGCTTTTATTGTCATAGTCGTATTGGATCAAGGTATCGATTTTGGCGTCGAAAAAGCCATTATCTCGATAAAAATTTTTAAGACTAATTAAATCGTTTATAACTTTGATCTTTTCAAGATACCGTGGTTTATCCCCGAGGCGTTCGCTAATTTTATAAAGGAATTGCCAAAACTTTGATGGACTTTCCCTCGAAACAAGAACTGAATATAACTCCTTTTTACTAAAAGATTTATTCCCTTTAAATTCAATTTTCTTCAACTCAAAATCCTGCTCCATAACCAGATCTTGCGAAACCGAAAATGAAATCACAGATAGTAAAAGAACAATTATAACTTTTCCCATTTTCATCGAACTTAATTAAATGGTTAGCCCCCGACCTATAAGTCGGGGGAAAATATCAATATTCATCTTCCTCACCATAGAGATAATCGTCTTCATCCTCTGGCGAATAATCAGGCCAAATATCTTCAATTCCATTATATTCTTCGTCAGTATCTTCAAGTTCTTCAAGGTTTTGTATTACTTCCGGTGGAGCGCCAATTCTTTTGGCATATTCAATGAGTTCCTGTTTTGTCGCAGGCCATGGTGCGCCTTCAAGATAACGGATAAGTTCAGGCGTCCACAACATATTTTATCAGCCTCCGTTTAATTTGTTGTTTGATTCTTGAACAAGTTCTTTATATTTCGCTGGATCAATGTCCTCAAAGAAATAATTTATTGGGTTTTGCGGAACTCCGTCCTTCCACACTTCATAATGCAAATGTGGCGCTGTAACAAGCCCGGTTGCACCACTTAAACCGATCCTATCACCACGCTTTACCTTTTGACCTTCCCTGACAAAAGCTCTTGAAAGATGCGCATATATAGTCACATAGCCAAATCCATGATCAATTTCAATTAAAAGCCCATATCTACCTCTATATCCAACGTAACTTACAACACCATCACCTGTTGCATAAACAGGGGTTCCAACATCAACTACAAGATCAACACCCTCATGCATCGCCCAAATCCCTAAGATCGGATGCCTTCGATATCCAAACTTTGATGTCAATCCACCTTTTAAAGGTAAAATTGCTGGTATGTGCCTAAATTTTTCTTGATTTGTTTTATACTGTTTGTAAATCTCCTCGTAACTTTTCTGCTGTAATGCTATTTCCCTTTCGAGTTTGCTAAGTTTTGAAAATAATTCACCGAGCAACTTCTCGGCTTCCCTATCGGAAAGATTAAACTCATATTTTTCCTCAACTCCACCGATTCCAACCCTTTTGATATCTTCGTCTAATGGCTTCAAATCCACCGCAAGTCGTAATTCTTTGTCTTGTTCGAGAAGTTTTGCGACGATGCTTTCAAGTTGTTGAAACTTTTCTTTCAAAATTCTTAACTGTTCCTTCAAAAGGCTATTTTCCCGCTGAAGTTTTTCAGCTCTCGCCTTCCCAAAGCCAAGTATATCTCCCGTTAAGTAATTTAATGCGAATAAAAATCCTAAACTGAAGAATAAGATTAATAAAATCAAACCCAGGAACTTTAAATGAATTCTTTTAACCTCGTTTAAACTTAAATTTTCGGTATTAATGTAGAAAACTTTTGTCTTCATAGGTTTCTCTCCTGTATTTTGGGCTTCTGCCTTGAAGATAATGAATTTAAAGCAATTTGTCAAGTCTCCAATATTCTGCGAAAACTAATTTCTCTTAAAAACCCAATCAATGCCTCTAAAAAGGAATAAAAATTCTCGAGAAAAAGAAGGATAACCAAAGATAAGAAGTAAAAGTAACGAAAAATTAAAGCGCTAAAAGAAATTCTAAAAAAGCGAAAGTTTTGTAGTTAGCGAGCGGGAAAAAATCTAAATGAACAGCTAAAAATTCGCTCTGATTTTCTAATGAAAATGTAAAAGAAGAAAAACAAAACCAAATTATTTTTGCAACTTAATATGTCTGTTAAGTAAGATTCTTTCAACATCTTTTAAGCTTAACCCCAAAAATTTAGCCAAAACAAGCCAATGAAACAGTAAATCAGCCGATTCCTCTATAAATCTTTCTTTGTTATCTCGAATTGCTTCAATTATCGCTTCAATGGCTTCTTCACCTACTTTTTTAACGATATAACCTATTCCTTGTTGCTGCAATCTTTTTACGTATGAATTTGTAACGGTTTCATTTGAAAACCTTTGTTCAATTATCAGCTCTAAATGACTTAAAAAGCCATAGTTAAATTTAGGAAGATCACCTTCCTCCCCAAAGCAACTTTTGCTACCCCTATGACAGGTAGGTCCTAATGGTTGACACAAAACTAGCAACGCGTCATAATCACAATCAACAAACATCTTTATTACTTTTAGCAAATTGCCTGATTCTTCTCCCTTTTTCCAAATCCTTTGTTTTGAGCGAGAGTAGAAATGTACATAACCCGTTTCTTGGGTAAGCTTATATGCTTGCTCATTCATGTAACCTAACATAAGAACAGAACCATCGTTAATATCTTGAATAATTACAGGCAATAAACCATTATGTTTTTCAAAATCTAATTTGATCATAGTCTTACATTTATGTTATTTTGAAGGAGATACAGTTTTAGATCTCTTATTTTTAATTCCCCTCTATGAAATATTCCAGCTGCTAATGCAGCGTCTACGCATGTATACCTAAATATTTCTAAAAAATGACGTTTATTTCCTGCACCCCCTGACGCAATAATCGGAACATCACTATATTTACAGGCAAGTTGATACAATTCTATGTCAAATCCATTATTCATGCCATCAGCATGTATGCCTGTAATCAAAAATTCTCCACAGCCCAATTTCTGAGCCTGAATCATCCAATCTATCAAGTTTATATCCGTAGGTCTTTTCCCCCCATGCGTAAAAACTTTATACTGTCCGCTGTCATCCTTTTTAACATCTATGGCTACAACTACACTTTGTGAACCAATTTTCTCAGATAATTCCTTTATTAAATAAGGATTTTTAACGGCTGCTGTATTTACTGAAATCTTATCCGCACCATTTAATAATAGTTGCCAAGCATCCTGATAATTTTTGATCCCCCCGCCTACTGTAAAGGGGATATTTATAACTTCCGCCACTTCCCTTACCCACTGAAAACGAGTAGACCTATTTTCAAGCGATGCAGTAACATCAAGAAAAACTAATTCATCTGCACCTTGCTCTGCATAACTTTTCGCTAATAAAACAGGATCCCCTAATTCAATTAATTGCTCAAATTGTACTCCTTTAACGACTCGATTCTCTCTTATATCTAGGCAAACAATAATTCTCTTTTTCAACATAATTGAGAAATCTTATTTATAAGATTAGGATATTCATAAATTGCTTTCCCAATAATACAAGCTTCACAACCAATCTCTTTGAGCTTTTCGATATCGTCAATCGTCCTTATACCTCCACTAGCTATCCAATTAATTGGAATTTTTCTTATACCTTTTTGATATAAATTGAAATTAGGTCCTCTTAATGTACCATCTCTCTCAATATCCGTGCATGCCACATATTTTAAACCTAAATTATATAGGCCCTCAAGGAAATCAAAAATTGAAATTCTGCTACTTTCAAGCCAACCAGAGATTTGTATTATTTCGTTTTTTACATCCGCTGAAAAGATAATTTTTTCAGAACCAAATAGATTAATTAACTCAATAAAAAAGTTAATATCCTTAACGATAGAAGTACCTACATTGATTTGATGAACACCGACATCGAACCATTTTTTTGCAATATCTATATTTCTTATCCCTCCCCCCACATCAACTAGCAAAGTAGTACTAGAGCATATCTTTTCTACTATATCAAATATTACTGGTTGTCCAGTTCTTGCGCCTTCTAAGTCCACTATGTGGACATATCTAAAACCAAGATCTTGTAGTTTCTTTGCCATTTCAAGGGGATCGGTAGAGTACCATTTTGGAAAACTATAGTTTCCTTGATATAATCTTACTATTTTTCCCTTATAAATATCGATCGCAGGAATAATTCTCATGGCTAAATTTTATATATAAAATTGCTTAGTAAAACCTCGCCCCATCTACCAGATTTTTCTGGATGAAACTGAACACCATAGAAGTTGTCTTTTTGCATAGATGCGGTGAATTCCTGCCCTCCATATTCACATATAGAAGTTGTAAAATCTCCCAATTCCATATAATAAGAGTGCACAAAATACATGTCTATATTTTGAGGAATATTTTCCCAAATTCCCTTTCCATCGTGTAATATACTATTCCATCCAATATGGGGAACCGGAAAGGCAACGTTAAATCTTTTGACAGATATATTAACAATCTTTAAAGTCTCTAAATTGGATTCCTCGGTTGAGTATCCTAATAATTGCATTCCTAAACAAATACCCAATATAGGTTTTTCACAATGCTTAATGAATTCAAACAAACCTTTTCTATGAAGTTGCTTAATAGCATATTCAGCATGTCCTACTCCAGGAAATAGTATTTTATCAGCAAAAGATAATTTTTCAGGGGAATCAGAAATTTCTACGCGAACGCCCAATCTCTTTAACGCTAATTGGAGAGAAAATATATTTCCTACTCCGTAATCTAAAATCATTACTTTCATAATACGCCCTTTGAACTTGGAATACCAATAATGTTTTCATCATGAGAAAACGCCATTTTCATAGCTCTTGCCGCCGCTTTAAATATCGCCTCAGCTTTATGATGGTTATTTTCTCCAAATGCTTTGATATGAATATTGCATCTAGCATGATCGGAAAATGACTTAAAAAAATGCTTAATCATTTCAGTTGACATCTGACCAATTTTTTCGGTTGTAAAGGAAACATCCCATAATAAGTATGGTCTACCTCCAAAATCGACGATTACTTGAGCTTGTGTATCATCCATAGGTAATATAAATCCGTAGCGAGATATGCACTTTCTCTCGCCTAACGCTTGATCAATTGCTTGACCTAAAGCGATTCCAACATCCTCAACAAGATGATGCTCATCTACATATAAATCTCCTTCGGCTCTTACTGTAAGATCCAAATTGCCATGCTTAGCAAACTGCTCAAGCATATGGTCAAAAAAACCTATGCCTGTTTGAATATTTGAATTTCCTTGCCCATGTAAATTAACTTCTATAAAAACTTTTGTTTCCTTGGTTTCCCTATAAATGCTGGCTTTTCTATGAAAACCTTTAAGGATCTGATAAATCTCACTCCAGTCCTTAACACAATAATCAGCCAGTTTATCTTCTTCCTGAGTTATTCTTATTGACTTACAGCCTATATTTTTTGCTAACAAAACATCGGTATGTCTATCGCCGATTACAAAAGAATTTGGCAAATCATAATTTCCATAGATATAATGTAATAGCATGCCTACGCCCGGCTTCCGAGTTGGCTTATTTTCGTGTTCAAATGATCTGTCTATCAAAACCTCTTTAAACTTTATACCTTCGTTCTCCAAAAACTTAAGCATCTTATTGTGCACCAGATAAAACTTATATTCCGGAAATCCTTCCGTGCCCAATCCATCCTGGTTGGTAACCATTACAAGTTCGTATTCCAATTCTCTCGCAATTTGCCCTAACCATCTAAAAACCCCAGGCAAAAACTCTAACTTATCTAGAGAATCAACTTGTCCGTCAGGAGGTTCAATGATAATAGTTCCGTCTCTATCTATAAATAATACTTTCTTTTTCATCTGCATAATAACTCTTGAAATTGTTTTGTATATTCGAGAAATAACAAATTTTCCTCTGGTGAACCTACAGTTACTCTAACGGTACTCGGTATTTCAAAAGATTTATCGCGAATTACAATCTTTTTACTAAGCAAAAAGTTTCTCCACTCATTCGAGTACCGTGTCTTAATAAGGATAAAGTTAGCATCGGTTGGGAATATATAATCTATGAATGAAATCTTTTTTAACTCACTTATTAGATTTTCCCTTTCGGTGATAATTAGTTTTACATTTTTCAACACTTCATCCTTATGTTTTTCTAAAAAACTAATCGCAGTTTGCATAGCAGGTTGACTAATATTGTATGGTGGCTTAATGCTGTATAACTTTTGAATAAGCTCCGGATTTGATATAGCAAACCCAATTCTTGCACCTGCTAAAGCCCATGCTTTGCTTAATGTTTGGACAATAATTAAACGATAATCGTTTTGCAAAAGCGGCAAATATGTTTTTTCTATACAAAAATCAATATATGCTTCATCTATAATTACCCAACCCTCGTAGAAATCAAATATTCTCTCAATATTATTTATCACATTTCCCGTTGGATTATTGGGCGAACATATTATTATAATTTTGGGTCGATCAGATATTACTGTTTGCTTTAGGGCTTCCCAATTAATTTGAAAATCTGGATAAGTTAACGAAACCTCCAAAACTTTTAATTGATTAAGTTTGGCAAATATTTTATACATCCCATAGGTAGGCGGACATATAAGAACACTATCTTTTTTGGGTTCACACAGTAATCGCATACATAGATCTATGACTTCATCGCTACCATTCCCCAAAAATATTCGGGATATATCAACCTGACGAATTTCTGAAATTTTTCGTTTCAATTTTTCATGATATGGATCAGGATAGCGATTCCACTGCCCAAAAGGATTCTCGTTGGCATCTAAAAATATAAAATCATCCTTACTTTGAATTATAGATCGAGCTGAACTATAAGGCTGCCAATCTTTTAGGTCAGCCCTTATTTCATCATTTATATTTATCTTACTCATTGGAAATATGCGTTTACCCTTACTTTTACAGCGTTTGCATGAGCTGGCAATCCCTCAGCCTCTGCCATTGTAATTATGTGAGAGGATAATTTTTTCAACGCTGAGCTTTTAAGCACCTGAAAACTAATTGCTTTCATAAAACTTTCCACCGATATTCCAGAATAAGCTCGCGCATGCCCCGAAGTTGGTAAAACATGATTAGGACCAGTTATGTAGTCCCCAAACGCTTCAGCACTCCAACGTCCAAGAAACACAGAACCCGCGTTACGAATTTTATCTGCTACAGCGTGATAGTCTCTCGTTTGAATTATTAGGTGCTCCGGTGCATAATAATTGCAAAATTCAATACACTGCTCTAAGTCTTTAAAAAGTATTAATAGAGAATTTTTCCAAGAAACCTTTGCAGTTGTCTTGGTAGACAATTCCCGCAATTGATTTTCTGCTTCAACTCTAACTGCCTCTAAAATATCTTTTGAATTAGTTACCAAAATAGCTTGACTATCTGGGCCGTGTTCACATTGAGATAAAAGGTCAGCAGCGATGAATCTTGGATTAGCTGAATTATCAGCGATAACTAATACCTCACTTGGCCCAGCGGGCATATCCAAAGCAACATTATAGTACTGAGAAGCCCACTGTTTTGCACGCGTAACCCAAGGATTACCGGGACCAAAAATTTTATAGGTCTTTGGTATCGTCTCAGTGCCAATAGCCAAAGCTGCAATAGCTTGAGCTCCTCCGCAAAGAAAAATCCGATCTATTCCACAAACATGAGCAGAATATAATATAGCTGGATGAACGGTGCCATCTTTCGTAGGAGGAGTAACGACGACTATCTTTTGACAGCCAGCAATTTTAGCTGGAATCGCCAACATAATTAATGTTGAAAAAAGCGGAGCGCTACCCCCTGGAATATAAAGTCCTACGGATTCTATAGGAACGAATTTTTTCCAAGCCTTCACCCCACCAGCGGTTTCAACAATAACATTGTTAAGGCAGATTGTTTTTTTATGAAATTTAAAAATGTTTTTATAGGCTGTGTTAATAGCAGTTTTCAGTTTACTATTTATCCTTGGTTCAACTTTTTTTACTTCTTTTTCAACATCAATCACAATTCTCTGTAAATCAACTTTATCAAAAAGTCTAGTATAATATTTCAAAGCCTTATCACCATCTCTTTTTACGTCAAGGAATATCTTCTCTATTACCTTATCATCGGCTACTCTATTTGATGGTCTCTTAATGAGCTTTTCCCAATTATTTTTCTTTGGATATAGGATAACTCGAGCCATATTATATAACCATTTTTTCTATTGGTATTACTAAAATACCTTGCGCTCCGGCTTCCTTTAGCTGACTTAACACTTTCCAAAAATCATTTTCATTAATAACGGAGTGTAAGCTACTCCACCCCTCCATAGCTAATGGTAATACTGTTGGCGATTTTATACCTGGAAGTATTTTAGCAATTTCAGGCACTTTTTCAGTCGGACAGTTAAGCATTATATAACGATTATATTTGGCGTTTAGTACAGAATTAAAGCGAAATATAATTTCCTCTAAAATAGATTTTTCAGCCAGTGATAAGTGCTTATGAGCAATTAATACAGCTTCACTCTTCATTACCACTTCAACCTCTTTGAGCCCATTCATCGTTAGAGTACTTCCAGTACTAACCACATCAAATATCGCATCAGCTAAACCTAAGGATACAGCTATTTCTACACTGCCTTTTATATTTTCAATTTCCACTGGGATATTTTTCTCGCGGAAGAATTTAGATAAAATGTTAGGATAGGACGTAGCTATTTTCTTATTTTTAAAAAATTCTATCCCGTTATAATCCACTTCTTTTGATACGGCCAGAGATAAACGACAAGTTCCAAAGCCCAATTCTTTTAAGATATCAACATCACTATTTTTCTCTACAACAACATTTAGCCCAACAATGCCCGCATGCACCACTTTATTTTGAACATATTCGGGAATATCATCATCTCTTAAAAATAAGATTTCAACGGGTAAATCCTCTACTAATGCCTTTAGAGTTTTATCGCCATAATTAAACCTTAAACCACTTTCTTGTAAAAGAGAAATAGTACTTGCTGTAAGTCTACCATTTTTTTGTATAGCGAATTTTAGTATTACGTTTACCATAGCTCTTACTTTTAAAGATTTTTTACAAAATTAACTTTTTGAATTTATAACGAAACTTTCTAATTAAATTATCTTGCCTTAAGACATTAACAACATTAAAAGGAAGAGGGCTTTAGTATTCTAAAAATCTTGAAATTTTAACTAACTAAACCGAATATAAAAATTTTTATTTTCAAATTCAATTGAATTTGCCAAAATTAAAAGTTTTTAACAAACATTATGCAGTAGACAAAAAGACCGGATAGTTAAGTAAACTATAACACAATTTTCTAATTATTCAAACCCAATTGAAAACTGAACTACCGTTGGACCCCAAAGCAATATCTCTTGCTTCAAAGTTTTAAAGATAAAACTCTTCCCCACAATTATCCTCAACGCACCAATTGGAGTGTCAAACCCAAGTTCGATGCCAAAACCCTGCCGTAGATCCTTCCATCTTATAGACTCAAATTTCCCCCATGCTGAACCAATATCATACCGTAACGAAATAAAATTATTAAACATGATCTTAACAGGATTCCTAAACCTTACCTCAACTCCACCAAGTATTATTTGTCTTCCGTAAATTTCATCTTCCTTCATCCCAGAGAAAGAATTTAAACCCGTAACCGAGCCAAGAAAGAATTGTTGTGACAAAGGCGTTGATTCATCGCATAAGCCAAATAGAAATTTAAATTTCAAAGTACCATGCTTGAAATAGGTGTTGTAATTTTCGTAAGCGAAGAAAATTTTTGAATAAGAAATATCTGAGCCTAAAAACTTTTGCGATATCTCATAAAAAGCATTTAAATAAACCCCACGATTCGGGAAATATGCCCTATCCCGTGAATCGATAGCGATATTTAATTGCAACTTCGACAATAGGTTCTTCTCTTCTTTAAATTCATCTCTCGAAACATTTCTAACGCCCACTTTTTCAAGTTGGTATTTTAACAATGTATTCCCAAGTTTTTCAAATTGCCCACCAACCGATAGCCCCACTCCAAAACCAACAAATTTTATCTCGCCTTCATTTTTTAAAGAGAAATTCCTCTCGCCAAAATCTGTTTTATAAGTGTACACCTTTCTCTCAAAATGATAAAAATTCAATCCATAAGTCAACATCGTTTGTAGGAGCCGATCGACCTTATACTCAAACTTCAAAAGCGAGTTTCTCATTCCTCCTTGAAGAGTTATCCCTAAGTCATCGTTCAAACCAAATGTATTCTCATTTCTAAAATCCGAGAAAATTTGCGCCCCGCGTTCATTGTCAACCCTTATCCCAAATCTTAAAAATTGTGATGCAGATTCACGCAGATCAAGCGTGATTTCAACGCTGTCCTCAATTTGGTATTCAAATTTAATCTGCGAGAATAAATTCGTCCCCCACAAATTTTGCATCGTTTCAACAATTTTCCGCTCGGTCACGATATCCCCGGGTCTAAACATAACATCGCGAAGAATGACAAAATCCCTTGTCTTGTTGTTTCCGGAAATTTTTATATTTGAAACATAACCATCCAAAAGATAAATGTTTAGTTCACCGCTTGACTCATCAAAATAAAAGTTTTTCACCCTCACAAAAGGAAAACCAGCGGAACGAAAAATTTTCAAAATCTCACGCATAAGTTCAAAAATCTTCTTATCTGAATAAAAAATTTTTTCATTGAGCGTGAACACAATGCAAGAGTCGTTAACTGAAACAGAGTGAAACCAAGACGTTAAAAGATTGCTAAAATCAATTTGAAAATTTTCAATTGATTGCGGATAAACATTGATTTTCTTTATCTCTGGATTTAATTGTGTCTTGATAATCACATCATATGTTTCTTGGTCTTTGCGAATTTCGACATCGATTTTTTTGTATTCACCCTCTGTAATTAACCCGCACATGGCTTTTGCCAATTCTCTATCTGTTAACTCATTGTCCTGCGAAAGGGACATAACAACATCGGCTGGCAAACCGTCACCATAAAGTTTCAATCTATAGTTTGAAATCCTCTTTACTTCACCATTAGATATCAACTCATATTTCGAGTTTATAAGCGAAATTATCTCGTCTATTTTTTCTTCTGCAATTTCCTTTCCCTTTTCAATTATAAACTTTGCCTTGTTAAAATCTGCGGCTGTCACATCGTCAAGCTCGGGTTTTAAAACTATGTCCGATTTCTCAAGTTGAAACTTATTTGAAAGTTGCATCATTATCCCAACGATTTGGTCAGCGGTATTCCACGGAAGTTCTACTTCTGAAGGACTGCGAAGAGGGCTCGTGGCATCAACAGTTATAACGACATCATATCCTAAGTCCCTTGCGATATCCGCAGGTATATTCGAAATTAAACCTCCATCGACAAGGACAAGTGAATCGATGACAACGGGTTGAAATACAAGTGGAATCGTAGCGCTCGCCCTAACAACATAGACAAGATTGCCATTCGAGAAAACAATCCTTTGCCCAGTTATAAGATCGGTTGCAACGGAGTAAAATTTTGGATTTAAATTTTCAAAATTAGTGACGTAGTGAAACGGGGTTTTAAAGAAAATTTTCAAAAGAGATTCCGTTATCTTTTGCCCTGAGATTATGTAAGATGGTATTACTGGTTTTAGACCTTTAAAGCGAAAATAGATAAAGCTTTTTTCAATCAAATACTTTCTATCAAGAAACACATTTGCCCTGTTTTCACCTTCTCCAAATGTCAAAATTTCACTCCAATTTGTTTCAATCGCAATTTTTTCAATTTCATCCGCTTTAAGCCCTGAGCAATACAAACCCCCAACAATGCTTCCCATGCTTGTCCCAATTATACAATCGATGGGTATATTATATTTTTCAAGAACTTTTAAAATCCCAATGTGAGCCAATCCCCTTGCACCTCCACCACTTAAAACAAGTGCCACTTTGGGGCGTTTCAATTCATAATCTATTGTCTTACTCTGATTCCCATCGTAAAATTTTATCTGAAAATTTTTCTGGGAGTATAGGCCAAGAGCAGAGATGCAAAGACTCAGGAAAATCAACTGGGCTCGTTTCATCCACATTGCTTCAAATGTAAATTTTGAAAAAGTTTCAATTCCTAATTAGGTAGGCTAAAAATTTAACTTACATTTGTTCACTTACATTTCAATTCCTCAAATAGGTAGATTAAAAATAAGGGGGCAAAAATGCCCCCTCAGAGATTTACTTAAACTTTAACATACTTGCGAACGAGGTCGTAAGTGTTTACGACGTTTAATTTTTGCACCAGCAAACTGAATTTTTTCTCAAGAGCATTGCCAATCTCATCTTTCAAAGATTGAGGTAGATCCCAAAATTCTTTCTTAAACGGACCGAATCCTTTCTTTCTTGTTTTATAAATAAATTGCTCTTCCGTATCGCCAGCTTTCCATTCATCTTTAAACTCTTTCTTCAAGAACTCGTAAATCTCTTGCTTAAACTCATCGGGAAGCATCGAGTAAATCATATTTTGAAACTCAGTTGCAAGATGTATTTCAGCTGTTCCAACCTGTGGGAACTTATCGAATAATTCCTCTGGCAAAGTTGAAGCCCCATGTTGAACAGCGCCTGACAAACCATATTCCTTGCGGGCAACTTCAGACAAAGTTCTCAAAGTTTCAAAATCAATCTTAACCTGTGCTATAGTTCCATCTGGTAGAGGAATACCGCCATGCGTCGTTCCTGTTTGAACGCTTATCTTGCTAATTCCTTTATAATTTCCTTTCTCCGCAAGAAGTCTGAGATAACCTGCCATATAAGCTCTTAACTCCTCCGGGGTGCTATTTTTACCGCCAACCTCCCCAATTTCTCCACCGACTGAAATTTCAACTCCCTCGGGTTGAAGTTTTCTTATAAATTCCGTCATCTCAGCTGCGACTTCATAATTTGGTCTCTGTTGCTCGTCAAGTGTTGGTTTGCTTAAATCAACGAGCGTTGAACTATCGATATCGATATTGTAAAATTCCGCTTCAATTTCCTCTTTAACCAAAGCTTTGAGAGAATTGATTTCTTTCTGCGGATCTTCCGCGTATTTCTTGGCGCTTACTTGAACATGGTCACCCTGAATGAAAACCGGACCTTGATAGCCTTCTTTTATACATGCAGCAAGGACACAAGCGGTGTATTCGCTCGGTCTTTGGAAAGTGTAACCAATCTCCGATTTAGCTATTTCGAAAATGAATGCGCCTACATTATGTTTTTTCACAGCTCTAACATAAGCCCTCGCGACATCGTAAGTTAAACCTCTTATATTCACTGCTGGAACCGTAAATCCCCCAACTTCCCCTCTTCCCATAGCCTCATAAAAATGCTGTATTGAAGCTGGAACTGCACCCAATTTTCTTGCGATTTTGCTTATCAACTTTCGAATCTCCGTTTTTAGATTCTCATCGGGATTGAAAACAGCGTTATAAACAAGTTCATCGATCGCTTTCTCTCTTAATTTCACAGGATCGAGCACTTTGACATCGCCATTAAATTCGACTATACCTGCGAGATAGTTTCTCAGTTCAGTTAAATCTCTAAACATAATGCCACCTCCTTTGTTTAAAAATTTTTATGAATTTTTAGTTTTGGGGCTTTTTTTGTAAATTTACAAAGAAAATTTAAGAATTATCGCTTTTTCAAGCAAACGTTTATCAGCCTCATGAGGAAAAGAAATTTAAAATCAAATATCATTTTAACCCTAATCCCAAAAGACCACAAAACTTAGACCCTTCCCTATTCCTCTCAAAATTTTCCACTGCGCATTTTTTATCTTTTAAATTTCAAAACAAAAGGAGGTTTTTATGTCCAGAAAACGAGTAATCATCATGGGCGCTGCCGGTAGAGATTTCCACAACTTTAATATGTATTATCGCGACAATGAAAATTATGAAGTTGTAGCCTTCACAGCAACACAAATTCCAAACATAGAAAATCGAAAATATCCACCTGAACTTGCTGGAAAGCTCTATCCAAAGGGAATTCCAATCTATCCAGAGGAAAAACTCGAAGAGTTGATCAAAAAATTTCAAGTTGATGAGGTCGTCTTCTCCTACTCAGACGTTTCACATCAATATGTGATGGAAAGAGCCTCAAGGGTAATCTCAGCAGGTGCAAGTTTTAGACTTCTTGGGCTTAATCAGACAATGCTCGAAAGCAAAGTTCCCGTTGTTGCAGTTGTAGCAGTAAGAACGGGATGCGGTAAAAGTCAAACATCGAGAAAAGTTGCGAAATTATTAAGAGAAATGGGGTTAAAAGTTGTTGTCGTTCGACATCCGATGCCTTATGGAGATTTGAGAAAGCAGGTTGTCCAACGCTTTGCTTCAATTGAAGATATGCACAGGCAAAATTGCACGATTGAAGAGATGGAAGAATATGAACCTCACATCGTAAATGGTGGAGTTGTTTACGCCGGGGTTGATTACGAAAAAATCCTCCACGAAGCTGAAAAAGAAGCGGATGTCATCATCTGGGACGGTGGAAATAATGATATGCCATTCTTCAGACCAGATCTCACAATTGTCGTCACAGATCCACATAGACCCGGGCATGAGCTGACATATTATCCCGGCAGTTCAAACTTGAGAATAGCCGATGTCGTCGTGATAAATAAAGTTGATTCAGCAAGACCAGAAGATGTTGAAACCGTTAGAAACAATATTCGAGAGGTAAATCCAAAGGCTATAATTGTTGAATCTGCATCGCCGATTTTTGTTGAAGATGGACATCTGATCTATGGTAAAAGAGCTCTTGCGGTTGAAGATGGACCAACACTTACGCATGGAGATATGAGTTATGGTGCAGCTGTCCTTGCAGCGAAAAAATTTGGCGCAAGTGAACTTGTCGATCCACGAGAATACGCAGTTGGCTCAATTAAAGAAACTTTCAAAAAATACACCCAGATAAAAAATCTTCTCCCAGCGGTTGGCTATGGAAAAGAACAAATGAAAGAACTTGAGAAAACAATTAATCGAACTCCTGCGGATATCGTAATCATTGGAACTCCTATAGACCTGAGAAGAGTATTAAAACTCAACAAGCCAAGCGTTCGCGTAAGATATGAACTTCAAGAGATTGGAAAACCTGATCTTAGTGATATACTATCTGAATTCGTCAAATCAAAAATAAAAAGAAGAAAATAAATGAGAACAAAAGATTTCATCTCAATCCACGATTTAACAACTGAAGAAGTTTATCACATATTTGAACTTGCAAAGGAAATGAAATCAAACCCCAAAAAATTTTCAAAATCGCTTGAGGGGAAAATTCTTGCTTTGATCTTTGAAAAACCGTCTTTAAGGACAAGGGTAAGTTTTGAAGTTGGGATAAGACAACTTGGCGGAGACGCAATTTATCTTGCACCTTCAGATATTCAAATGGGAAAGAGAGAATCAGTTTATGATGTTGGAAAAACGCTTGAGAGAATGGTCGATGGAATAATGATTAGAACTTTTGGACATGAGATCGTACTTGAACTTGCAAGGGCTGTGAAAATCCCCGTGATAAATGGATTATCTGACCTTCTCCATCCATGCCAAGCAATGGCAGATTATTTTACAATTCTTGAAAAGAAAGGAGATTTTAAGAATTTAAAGGTAGTTTTTGTTGGTGATGGAAATAATGTATGCCATTCGTTGATGTTTGGTGCTGCAAAACTTGGTGTTAACTTCTGGGCTGTTACACCCAAAGGTTACGAGCCAAAGAAGGAGATTTACGAACTCGCTTTGGAAGACGCAAAATCGACCGGGGCAAAAATAAACATCGTCAACGATCCTGAGGAAGCGGTAAAAGATGCAGATGTTGTTTACACTGATGTATGGGCAAGCATGGGTCAAGAAAGCGAAGCTGAGATAAGGAAGAAAATTTTCCAACCATATCAAGTAAATAAAAAATTGTTTTCACTTGCTAAACCAGATGCGCTTTTTATGCATTGTCTACCTGCTCATCGCGGTGAAGAAGTCACAAATGATGTGATTGACTCACCAAACAGCGTTGTCTTTGACGAAGCGGAAAATCGCCTGCATGTGCAAAAAGCGATAATGTATGAATTGATGCGCGAAAAATAATACTCGATTAATCCAATAAAAAGTAACCGCGGGTCTAAAAGACCCGCTTTTTAATTTTAAAATTAATTTCCTAAACCTATGAAAACAGTCCTACTTGCAGTAGGTGGAAATTCGCTCATCAGAGCTGGTCAGCGTGGCACAATTGATGAACAATTTGAAAACGCACAAAAAACAGCAGAACATATTGCTGACCTTATACAAAACGGATTTAATCTCGTCATAACCCACGGCAACGGTCCGCAAGTTGGAGCTCAACTTATAAGATCAGAGCTTGGCTCGGGTCAAGTTTATTCAATGCCCCTTGATGTATGCGTAGCCTCCACACAAGGTGAGATCGGCTACATACTTCAAAATTCAATCCAAAAAGCCCTCTGGAAACGGGGAATTTATAACCCAGTAATCACAATTGTAACTCAAGTCGTAGTAAATGAGGACGATCCAGCATTTAAAAAACCGACGAAACCAGTTGGACCATTTTACACTCGAGAAGAAGCGGAGCGAAAGAAAAAACTGGGCTGGGAAATAATTGAAGACGCGGGAAGAGGTTATAGAAGAGTCGTGCCTTCGCCAAAGCCAATCGATATAGTTGAAAAGGAAGCGATAAAACAATGTTTAAACGACGGTATGATAGTTATCGCTGTCGGCGGTGGTGGAATTCCTGTGATAAAGAAAAATGGTGAATATGTCGGGGTTGAAGCAGTTATCGACAAAGACAGAGCTTCTGCGGTTTTGGCAAAATATCTTGAGGTTGATTATTTTATAATATCAACCGACACGGACAAAGTTTATTTGAATTATAAAAAACCAAATCAAAAGGCACTTGACACAATTACACTTGAAGAGGCGAAAAAATTTTACGAAGAAGGACATTTTCCGGCGGGAAGCATGGGACCAAAAATTGAAGCTGTGATCGACTTTATCGAAAATGGTGGAAAATGTGCAATTATAACATCTCCTGAGAATTTGATCGAATCTATCTTTGGCAACGCAGGAACAAAAATTGTAAAATAAATCTCGTTTAAATAACGATGACAAAACTAAAACATGTGATCGAATCGCAACAGTTTACACTGCCTTTAATTCACGAGTTATTCCAAAGAGCTGACCAGATGGAGGAAATACTCAAAAGAGGTGGAACGCTTGATTACCAAAATAAAATCATGGCTTCGCTTTTTTACGCTCCTTCAACAAGGACAAGGTTTTCTTTTGAATCTGCAATGTTTAGATTGGGCGGGAAAGTTGTCTCAACAGAACAAGCCTCGCTTTTTTCTTCGGTCATCGGTGGTGAAACTCTTGAGGATACAATAAGAGTTGTATCAAATTTCTGCGATGTCATCGTTTTAAGACATACTGAAGTTGGTGCAGCGAAGAGAGCCTCCCTTGTTTCATCCGTCCCGATAATTAATGCGGGTGATGGCAAAGGTGGTCAACATCCAACTCAAGCGCTTCTTGACCTTTACACAATCTACAAAGAACTTGGTTATATCGATGGCTTGAAAATTGCATTTGTCGGGGATCTTGAACAAGGTCGAACCGTTAGATCGCTTGCATATCTGCTTGGAAAATTTGAAAGAGTGATGCTTTATTTCATCGCGCCTGATTTTTTGCAAATAAAAGAAGATATACAAGACTACCTGACAAGGCATAATGTATGGTATACGCTTGAAAATGACCTTCACAAAGTTATCTCCGAAGTCGATGTCGTCTATGTTACAAGAATGGAGAAAGAAAGGTTCGGCGACAAAATTGACATTTATGAAGAAACTGTAAAAAATTATTTCATCGATAGAAATGTGATTTCAAAGATGAAACCAAATTCGATTGTTATGCATCCACTTCCGCGTTTAAACGAAATTTCCCCAGATGTCGATTCAGACCCGAGGGCTGTTTATTTTAAGCAAACAAAAAATGGTCTTCTCATACGAATGGCACTTTTGACAATGGTTCTTTAATCGTTTCGAGGTCGCAAATCAA
>FWWL01003301.1_pt1 | contig 25554 bp, 20 predicted proteins | sample 2228331 | NCBI WGS metagenome assembly FWWL01 (sample SAMEA103939775, study PRJEB20133) | metagenome | reverse complement strand
CGACGTGGACTTTGCTCCTTCTGTCCCGGATGCTGGTGCGCCGGATGAGCGACAGGTCCGCCTGCGGATAGCGGCTGCTCACCGGAGCGCACCTCCCGCCTGCAGCGGAAGGCCCGCCGCGCCTTCGCTACCTGAACTCGTTGTCGGACACTCCCGAGTTGATGCGGATATTGCTGTAGACGCTGGTCCCTCCGAGCCGCCCATTGCCGTTGAAGACCCTCTGCTCTCCCGGCACCCAGATGCCGTTCACATTCCGGTGTTTGCTGTAGACATACCGGACCCGCAGCGAACCGTCCGCTTCCCGCTTCTCACGGCGAAGCAGTCTCAGGTCCTTCGTGTCCACCCAGATATACTGCTTCTTTTGCGGGCTGTTGGCAAGGGAGAGGGTCAGCACGTAGCAGGGGACGCCGTCCAGCGTCTCGGTGCGCACGCCTTCCACGTTGAAGAACTGCCAGAGCGACCCGGTCACCAGTCCCACGTCCAGCGCGTTCTGCTTCTTGTGCGGCTCGTCCCCGATGTCGTCCGTCTTCTTGATGAGTCCCGCCTTCACGCGCTTGATGTCGCCCGTGACGATGTACGTGACGTTCACCAGTCCCGCCCGCGCCGTCATTTTGAACTTGTCCGGGTTCTTGAACACCAGCTGCGAGTTCTTGAACTCGTAGGCGCGGCCGTAGTCCCTGCCGATGACGGCAAGCTCTCTCTGGTTGGCGAAGGCTATCTCGACGTCCATCCTCAGGTCGCGGAACCCGGCCGTGGCCTGCTGGATGCGGGAGCGGACCTCCGCCAGGGTCACCGCGTCAGCCGGGTCCGCCGTGGCCTGCTTGACCAGGGCGCCCAGCGCCAGTATGAGGATGGTCTTGCGGAGAACACTGTTCAACGTCATCGTCACGTGGACACTCCATTTCTATGCGGGGGACCGTCCTGTCCGGACAGCCCTTCGGGCTTCCAGAGCTTGGCCTGCCGGAGGAAGACCGAGTAGGCCGCCAGGCAGGCGGCCACGAAGCCGTGCTGCCCGTCCAGGAATCCCCGCTTCCAGATGTATACCTCAAGGAACTTCCGCAGCAGCGTCAGCGCCATCCCGGCCGGGGTGATGCGAGGACGCCGGCCTGTCCTCAGCACCTCGAGCGCGGCCAACGAGCTGTAGCGGTCCTGCCTTTGCACGTAGTCGCTGATGGACACGTAGGTATGATGCAGCAGGTCGCCCGAAAGATGCCCCGCCGGATGCTCCGTCACGAAGGCCTCGTGGACCGCCCGCTCATCGAACCGGCCGCTTCCGCGCCGGACCAGCCGTATCGTGCGATCCGGATACCAGCCCGAGTGTCTCATCCAGCGGTCGATGAAGCAGCTCAGCCTGGGGACCGTGTAGACGAGATGGCCCGCGGTCCTGCCGGACACCACGGAGCCAACCTCCTCCGCCAGCTCCGGGCTCAGCTCCTCGTCAGAGTCCAGGATGAAGATCCATTCCCTGCCGCACGACTCCAGCGCGAGGTTCTTCTGCGGGCCGTAGCCCAGGAACTCCTTGCGGATGATGCGGTCCGTGAAGCGGCGGGCTATCTCGAGCGTCCCGTCCGTGGAGCCGCTGTCCACCACGACGATCTCATCCGCGAAACGGACGCTGCTCAGCGCTCTTTCCAGCGTCCTCTCGCTGTTGAATGTGGTCACGGCCACCGAAAGACCGGGCTGCGCCTCGCGCTCTCTGTTTGCCATTATGACCCGACTGCCTTCCGGCCGGTTTCCATCCCCGCGAATCGATATCCGGACGCCGCCAGGCGCGCGGTCTCGATGAGTTCGACACACGAACGCTCCGGCGTCAGAGCCAGCGCCCTCGGCCGCGGCTGCAGCCGGCCGGTCCTTCGCCACTCATCATAGAGCCTGCGGACCTCCGACCGCACGGCCTCCGCGTCCCGCAGGTCGGCCGGAATATGGCCGTATTCCCGCAGAAGGGAGTCCAGTTCAGGGTTTCCACGGGTCAGGCCCAGCACCGGCCGTCCCGTCTGAAGGTACTCGTAGGTCTTGGACGGGATGGTGAGGCTCGAGATGGGGCCGTTGTGCTGGATCAGCGCGAGCAGGCTGCAGCGGCGCATCCTGTCCAGAGACTGCGCCTGGGATGTTGCCGCCTCCACCCTGACCATCTCCGGGAACGGGAATGCCGCGAACTGCCGCCTCGCATCCCCGTCGCAGCACCCTGTCTGGCGGAAGCGCACCTCGCGCCGGAAGCGGGAGTCCTCGCGGGCCAGATGCTCCAGCGCGTCCAGCAGAGGGCCGGGGAGCCGTCCCATCGTCAGCGAGCCGAAATGCCCGATGAGCAGGACGCCGCTGTCCTCGGCATCCCCGCCGGGCTCCGGACAGGGGGTGGCGCCGGGATAGATGACCCGCCCGCGCCCCTCCAGCGGGTTGCGCTGCTCGAAATCCTCCAGCGCGCGCTGGGTGACGAACACCACCGCGGCCGCGTGGCGCGCCACCGTCCTCTCCACGAAAGCGTTGAAGGCCCTTTCGCCGCGCTTCCGCGCTTCTCCAAAGACGACCGGGTCCTGGAACTCCGCCAGCCACGGCAGACCGGCCAGCTTCGCGCACATCCAGCCGGCCAGATGCGCCGACGGAGCCCCGCTGGTGGAGTAGACGAGTCCCGCGCGCCGTCTGCGGGCGCACGCGGCGGCCACAGGACCGGCGGTCAGGAACCACGACCAGGTGGCGTCCATCCTCAGAAGGGCCGATTCCACAATGTGGCCGGGCAGCAGGGGCGGCAGCAGGAAGCAGCGCGCCGCACGGCGCCCCACCGGTCCGCGGCGGGGCGAAGCAGCCATCAGCCGGACCTCCTGACGCAGTCCGGAGAACGAGGGGCAGGGCACTCTGCGCTGCTCCGGCCACGCTCCGGGCGGCGCGGCGCAGGACGTGACGACAAAAGGCTCCACGCCGCACTCCCGCAGCCGGGGAAGCCGGATGTCGATGTGATGGGAGGACGCCCGCCCGTCCAGCCCGCACTGGTGGCTGATGACGATCCACCGGGCCGGTACCGCCCCGTTCACCTGTCCCATCCTCCCAGCAGCCGTGTGTAGGCCGCGCTGTCCCGTCCCGGCATCCCCAGAGAGAACCAGACGAGCACCGCCGTGCGGGTCTTCAGCCGCTCGCGGTGCCGGGGGCTGAAGGGTGCCGCAAGGGCTGCTGTCGATGCGCGCCGCAGATGCCCCAGGATGCATGCGAGCCCCGAAAGCGCCGCCGCCCGCTTCCCCCGGTGTTCCGTCAGGAACTGCAGGCGGCTTCGCACCATCTCCACCGACGCCGCCGCCCCCAGCCGGTTTGCCGACGCTCCGCCCAGGTGCACGGCGCGGGCGGAGCGGCACACTTTCAGCTTCCATCCCTTCTGCGCCATCCGCCAGCTCAGGTCCGCGTCCTCGTGGTAGAAGAAGTAGCGCTCATCGAAGCCCCCGGCCTGCTCGAACGCTTCACGGCGGACCATCAGCACCGCCCCTCCGAGGTAGCCCTCCGGAGGCAGCGCGTCCCCTCTTTCCACGGCTGCCCGGACGCGCTCCGCCCGCTTTCTTCGCACCGCGGGGAAAAGGTCGGCGAGAGGGTCCGGCAGGACGTCCGCGGTCTTCTGCGGCTGTCCGTCCGGCCCGGTCAGCAGCGGGGCGGCCGCGCCGAGAGCGGCGTCCGCTTCCAGCTCCGCCGCCAGCGCCGGGATGCAGCCATCCGCGACCAGCGCATCGGTGTTCAGCAGCAGGAGCAACCTGCCGCCGGCAGCGCGGGCGGCCAGGTTGTTGGCTCTCCCGAACCCTGTGTTCTCGTTGTTGCGGATGACGAGCGCGTCCGGAAACCGCCTTTTCACCTCCTCGGCCGTGCCGTCATCCGATGCGTTGTCCACGACCACGGGACGGGTCATCCCCGGCGGGGTGGACCGGTACACGGATTCCAGACACTGCAGGGTCATCTCCCGGGTGTTCCGCGTCACCACGATGCAGGTCACGGGAGGGGAGTCATCCGTGCTGCTCACCGGGACTCTCCCGCTTCGGGACCGCTCGCACCACGAACTGATAGGTGAAGGCGTCCGGGCACAGCCAGTGCAGACGCCGGTCGGTCTTTGCCCGGTAGACCCGCCGGAGGGCATCGACCCCGTAGCCGCTCCCTTCGAAGAGCTCCTTCACGGTCTTGCGGGTGAAGAAGCGGAGGTGCGAGTCGTCCATGATCCCCGAGTCCGTGTAGTCCCACCGACCCAGCAGAAGCTGCTTGCGGATCTTGTAGTAGGCGACATTCGGGATGGATGCCACCACTGCTCCCCCGCCCGCCAGATGCTCCCTGCACCGCCTCAGCACCGCGCCCGGGTCGGCAAGGTGCTCCAGCACGTCGGCGAACACCACGAAGTCGAATCCGCCCCCTGCCTGCTCCCACACGGCGTCGTCCGTGATGTCACCCACCACCATCCGCTCCGCGAACGGCGCCGCCTGCTCCGCCGCCGCGGGGTTGATTTCCACGGCGATGACCCGGCAGCCCATCTTCTCCGTCAGGTAGCGGGTGAAGTAGCCGGTGGCGCAGCCGGCCTCCAGCACGCGCGAGCCGGGACGCATCAGGCCGGCTATGGCGAGCTGGGTCTTCCCGACCGAGTCCTGATGATAGGTCTTCAGGGGGACTGACTGCTTCCCGTGCATCCTCTTGGTCTTCCTCGGCAAGGGAGTATACCTGAGAATCATTGGCGGATTCCAGTGCAGGAATATGCCGGGAAGCATCGCGATGCAAAGTCCGGGCGTCGCGACCCCGTCGCGCCCGCGATTGCCGTGCGGGGGGCGGTATGTTATACTTTGTGAAACTGTGAATGCGCGCCGCACTCGCAGCGCCTGCCCGGCCGGCAGGCCCGCAACGCCGCGGATGAAGCCCGGCCGTCATCCCGGTGCGATGGCCGTTCGCCGGGCGAAGGAGTGGAGAGCACCCGATGAACCAGACCTCCAACAGGGTCCCGGTCCCCACCCTGGAGCGGATGGCCACGTATCTCGCCTGTCTGCAGGAGCTCGACGCCAGAGGGGTGGAGACCATCTCCTCGGCCGAGATCGAGAAGCTCACGGACGTCAACGCCGCACAGTTCCGGAAGGACCTCAGCTACTTCGGAGAGTTCGGCAGGCCGGGCATCGGATACAGCGTGCCGGAACTCGCCCGGCGCATCAGTAAGATCCTGAAGGTGGACCGCGAGCAGCCGGTCATCCTGGTGGGGGCGGGCAATCTCGGGTCGGCGCTGGTGGGCTATCCCAGCCTCTCCCGTGAGCACTTCCGCATCGCCGCCGTCTTCGACAACAACCCCTCCAAGATCGGCCGCAGGCTGTGGGACCACGAGATCCGGGACATCTCCACGCTGCCGGAGGTCAACCGGGAGATTGGCGCCCGGATGGGCATCATCGCCGTTCCGGGCAGCGCGGCCCAGTCCGTGGCGGACCTCATGGTGAGTTCCGGGATCAGCGCCATCCTGAACTTCGCGCCCGTCTCGCTGAAGGTCCCGCAAGGGGTGGTCGTCCGCAACGTGGACTTCGTTCAGGAGATGGCGGTGCTTTCCTACCACCTGGCGGTCTGAATGGTCTCCAGACGGCGCCTGCGCTCGGTCCCCGTCAGGGTCAAGATCTTCGTGCCGGTGACCGCAGTCATCGTGGCCGCCTTCGCCTGCATCGCCTACGCCACATCTCTCATCCTGGAGCGCCAGCTGCGGGAGGCCGGTGAGCGCACCGCCCTCCAGAAGGCGGACGTCGCGGAGGCTGCCATCCGGCGCTCCATGCTGGATGGTCTCTCCGGCCAGCTCGGACACACCCTCGAGGAGCTCGGAGAGTCGCCCGAACTCCCCCGCATCGCCCTGCGCAAAGTGAACGGGCAGTTCGTGGCGGACCGGCGCGTGCCCGGCCACGCGTATGTTGCGACATCGGAGTTCCCCCTGCCGGGCACGGCCGTCACCCGGGAGATTGTCTCCGACGGTCAGAGCTACCTCAGGGTCACGAAGTCCATCGCGAACGACCGTTCCTGCTATCAGTGTCACGCTCCCTCCCAGAGGACGCTGGGATACCTGGAGGTGGACGTCTCCACCACCTGGCTGTCGCGCCGCGTCAGCCAGTCCTACACCCTCATCGCCCTGGTGGCGGGACTCACTCTGGTCCTGGTCTGGCTGGCGGTGACGCTCTCCGTGAATGCCGCGGTGCTCGCTCCGCTGGTGCGTCTGGGAAAGGCCATGTCGGGCCTCAAGCGGGGGGACAGACAGATCCGCATGGAGGCGGACTCCAACGACGAGATCGGCCGCCTGGCTCGCCACTTCAACGAGATGGCGGAACAGGTGCGGGAAGCCGAACAGGAACTGGTCCGCACGGAGCGCCAGCTGGCCGAAGCGGAGCGGCTCGCCAGCGTCGGATTGATGGCGGCCGGCATCGCGCACGAGATCAACAACCCGCTGGCGGCGCTGTCCGTGGCGGCGGAGATGCTGGATTCGCCCGGCATCACCGAGGAACAGCGCTCCAGACTGGCGAAGATAGTGGTGGAGGGCGCGGAGCGCATCCAGAACATCGTGGCGGAGCTTCTGACGCTGGACCGCAGACAGGCTCTCGTGGTCCGGCCGGAAGACCCGGCCACGGTGCTCCGGCAGGCGCTTCATTCCGTGGACGTCCCGGCGCACATCCGGGTCCACTTCCGCGTGCAGGAGGATCTGCCGAAGATCCTTGTGCACAGGGACAAGATCGCCCGCGCGCTGGGTAACATCATCAAGAACGCCGTGCAGGCGATGCCCGAGAAGGGCGAGCTGACGTTCTCCACCGAGACGGCCGGCGGGAAGATGAACATCTACATAACGGATACGGGGTGCGGCATCGCGCCGGAGATCCTGGAGCACATCTTCGATCCGTTCTTCTCGACGCGGGAGGTGGGAAAGGGCTTCGGACTGGGGCTGGCCTTCGCGCACAGCATGATCGAGCAGCACGGAGGCGAGGTGTTCGCGGCGAGCACTGTCGGAGAGGGCAGCACGTTCACCGTGGTCCTCCCGCTGGCTCAGGAAGAGACTCGAGATGCCAAAGAGGGTATGGAGCCCGGATAGGGTCACTGAGGAGATCCGGGATCTGAACGGTCAGGGCGTGGATCTCCGGCACGGCGCGGTGCAGCAGGAGCACAAGCGGCTGGTCAGCGCGGCCATCCGCTACTTCGGAAGCTGGCGCGGAGCGGTGGAGGCCGCGGGTCTGGACTACGACTCGCTGCGGAAGACCTCGGAGGAGCAGAGGCTCCAGAAGATCGGAAAATGGTCCCACGAACGCATCCTGGAGGAGATCCGGGAGCTGCAGAGAAGAGGCGAGGACCTTCGCGCGGTCACCGTAAAGAACAAGTTCCCCTCCCTGTTCTCCGCCGCCGTGAGCCCGCGCTACTTCGGCAACTGGCGCAAGGCTCTGGAAGCTGCCGGGATAGACTATGACAGCCTGCTGTCCAAATCCCCCCGGGGCCGCCCCCGCCGGACGGAGGTCTGGCACACGGGTCTCATCCTGGACATGATCCGCTCGCTGAAGGATGCGGGGGAGAGCCTGGATGCCGAGCAGGTGTCTCTGAGGCATCCCCGGCTTCTCCGGCTGGCCACCAGCCGGCTGGGAAGCTGGCACGCCGCCGTGGACCTGGCGCTGAATCCTCCCCGCTGAAGCCGGCGAAGCCCCTCGCAGAGCGGTCCGGCCGTCTCAGACGGCGAACTTCGAGCGCAGCCGGTCGGCTTCACGGCGGATGTGCAGCCTCTCCTCCTCCGTCCATCTGCCCGCATTCCGCATCTGCATCGTCATCCGCGGGTTGTGCTGCAGCGCGGCTGCGTTGCGCAGCAGGAAATCCCGGTACAGCACCGTGAACGGACAGCCGTCCGGTCCAGAAGCCTTCGCCGGGTCGAACCGGCAGGAGCGGCAGTAGTCGCTCATCCGCTGGATGTAGCGCCCGCTGGCGCAGTAGGGCTTGGACGCCATGACCCCGCCGTCCGCATACTGGGACATCCCCAGCGTGTTCGGAAGCTCCACCCACTCCACCGCGTCCACGTAGACCGCCAGATACCATTCGTGCACCTTCCGGGGGTCCACGCCCAGCAGAAGGGCGAACAGCCCGGTCACCATCAGGCGCTGGATGTGATGCGCGTAGCCGTATTCCAGAGTCTGAAGGATGACCTGGCGGAGGCACTCGGCCTCGGTGTGGCCGGTCCAGTAGAACCCCGGCAGCCCGCACTGCGCGTCCAGCGCATTGCGGTCCGCGTACTCCGGCATCAGCAGCCAGTAGACTCCCCGGACATACTCCCTCCACCCGATGATCTGCCGGATGAACCCCTCGGCCGACGCCAGAGGGACCCTGCCGTCCCGCCAGGCGGACTCGGCCGCCCGCACGGCCTCGAGGGGCGAGAGGAGCTTCAGGTTGAGCGAGGACGAGAGGCGGGAGTGATACAGAAACGGCTGCGCGGTCCACATGGCGTCCTGGTAGGGCCCGAACAGGGGAAGGCGGTGGGTGACGAAATCCTCGAGCGCCTGACGCGCCTGCCCGGGCGTCACCGGCCAGTCGAACCGCGCGAGCGAGCCGGGGTGGTCCGGGAACTCGCGCTCCACGAGAGCGATGACCTCCCGTGTCACGTCGTCCGGCGGGAACTGCAGGGGCGGGGGGATTTCCCCCGGACCTTCCCGTCCGAAGCTGCGGCGGTTCTCCGGGTCCAGGTTCCAGGTCCCGCCCGCCGGCTGGCCGTCCTCCATCAGGACGCCCAGGCGCCGGCGAATCTCCCGGTAGAAGAACTCCATCCGGAGCTGCTTCCGCGACGCCGCATGCCGGGCGAACTCCCCCGGCGGGCAGAGGAAGTGCCGGTCGGGACGCTCCTCCAGCGGGACGGCGCACTCCCGCGCGGCGCTGCGAAGCTCCTCCCGGACGCGCCATTCGCCCGGATGCGCGGCAACGGCCCGCTCCGGACGGAGCGACCGGAGCGCCCTGCCCAGCTCCTCCCGCAGGGAGCCGGAGTTGCCGGAAGCGTCCAGCTCCGTGTAGTGGACGGGGACGCCCGCGTCGCGCAGCCGGTCCCGGAAGTGGCGCATGGCCGAGAGGAACAGGGCGATGCGGGCTTTGTGGCTCCAGACGTATGTCCCCTCGCCGCGGACCTCCGCCATCCAGACCGCGTCGACCGCCGGGTCGAATCCATCGAAGGCGGAGGAGGACGGGTCCAGCTGGTCCCCGAGCACGATGACGAGATTGCGCATACGGAGATTGTAGCGCCCCGCCCGCCCGGTTGACAGCCCGCCCGGCGGCGGGCTAAAGTATTGCCGGCCCCTTTTCCCCGGATTCAGGAGTAGAACGCACATGGCAGCCAGTCTCAAAGAAGGCGACGCCGTACAGGTCGTGGACCGGGAGGCGACTCCCGCCGACGAGAAGAACCGCACCTTCTTCAACCATTTCCGGAACGCCTGCGGGGTCCTGGAGAAGCTCTACGACGACGGTACCGCCACGGTGGTGCTGGACCCGGAGACTCTGCCGGAGGCGGTGCGTCAGCGCCACGAGGAGTTGACTGAGGCGGCGCGGCGGAAGTGGCTGGACGGGCTCAGCTCCGAGGCGCGCGCCCGTCTGACCCCCGAGGAGCAGCAGTTCCGGATGCGCTACACAATCCTGGTGAACGTGGACGACCTTCTGCCGGCGGGCGCGGTGAAGAAGCGGGCGACGACCGCCCCTTCCAGCGCCGGGGAAGCCCCGGGCTCAGAGAAGACGAAGACCGCCGGGAAGGCTGCGGGCAAGGCGCCGGCCGAGCGGAAGGCCGCGGAGGAGCCTCCCCGGACCCTTACGCTGAGCGACCTCGAGAAAGCCGAAGAGGAAGCGCTCCGCCGGAGGCAGGCGAAGGCGGGCCAGTAGCGCGATGGGCCCGGCGGGCTCCGGTGGCATCAGGCTTCCGGTTCTGGCGGCGGCTGTCGCCTGCGGCATCCTGCTGGCGGGCGGATGTTCCCGGCCGCCGGAGGGAGGGGACGGTGCCCCGGGCGTGGTCCGCATCGACGTCTGGCACCCGTGGGGAGGGACGCAGGCGGATGCGTTCCGGGACATCACCCGGGAGTTCGAGAAGGCGCATCCGCACATCCGCGTGCGGCTCCTTTATACCCCGAACGACCTTTCGGCCAACCAGAAGTTCTTCACGGCGGTGGCCGCGGGGATGCCTCCGGACGTCATCATGGTGGACGGCCCCCAGGTGGCGCAGTGGGCGGAACAGGGAGCGCTTGCGCCCCTGACGGAGCGTCTGCGGAAGGCGGGGCTGAGCGAGAAGGACTACTTCACCCCCTGCTGGAACCAGAACTTCTACGAGGGGGAGGTCTGGGCGCTGACCTACTGCGCGGACCCGAACTTCGGGTTCGGCTGGAACAAGAAGGATTTCCGGGATGCCGGGCTGGACCCGGAGCGTCCGCCCCGCACGCTGGAGGAGCTGGACGAGATGGCCCGGCGGCTGGAGAAGAGCGAGGGCGGCAGGCTCCGGCGCATCGGGCTCATCCCGTGGGGTCAGTTCGGCTACGCCAACTCCCTGTTCACCTGGGGATGGGCGTTCGGGGGCTCCTTCTACGATCCGGAGACCCGGACGGTGACCGCCGACCATCCCCGCATCGTGCAGGCGCTGGAGTGGATGTGCTCCTGCGCCCGGACGTACGACGTGAACCGCATCGGGACCCTGCAGGCGGGCTTCACCAGCCAGGAGCAGAACCCGTTCTACATCGGGAAGCTCTCGATGCAGTGCCTGCACATCTCCAGCCTGAAGGACATCGAACTCTACGCACCGCGCGACTTCGAGTACGGGGTCACCTTCATCCCGGCGCCCTCCTTCGGCGAGCAGCGCAGTTCGTGGATCGGGGGATGGTGCATGGCCATCCCGAAGGGGGCTCGCAACCCGGACGCGGCGTGGGAGTACATCCGCTGGATGACCTCCACGCCGGAGGGGACCAGGGTGGTGGCGGAGAAGGCGGGCCTTCTGCCGGGGTTCCGGGAGAGCGCCTACTTCGACCCGGCCGTCCCGAAGCCGCCTCACTACGAGACCTTTCTGGCCATCCTGCGCGAGACGCGCCACCAGCGGCCTGTGATGCCGGCCCAGGCTTACTATATGAGCGCGCTGGGGAGGGCGGTGGACATGGCCATCCACGGCATCATGACCCCGCGGGAGGCGCTGGAGGAGGCGCGGCGCGATACTCAGAAGGAACTGGACAGGATCCTCGCGGGACGTGCCGCGCCGGGCGCGCAGAGGAGCGGCAGGTGATGGCTGGCCGGGACACGGCACGGCGCGTCAGGAGGCAGCGGCCCGTTGCGGGACTCGCCGTGCAGAGGCGGCGTCTGGCCGGCGATGTGCTGCGGCTGCTGGCGGTGCTCGCGGCCATCGCCCTTCTTGCGCGCTGGGCCTGGTCCTAGCCTCTCAAAGCTCCCCTTCTCCCCTTGAGGGGAGAAGGTCGGGATGAGGGGGATTGTGCCGGTCTCTGCCGGTGCCGCCGGATGACCGGTGGGGTGGGAGGTCTCACCCTCACTCCATCCCTCTCCCCGGGAGGGAGAGGGGGTATCGGTCTGAAGCCGGGCTGGAGGGGTTATCTCCAGATGTCCGGCTGGCGCGCCACCTTCACCTGTCGACCCGAACCCGGCTGGCGCGGCGACGAGATGCCCGACACCACCACGAACTCACCCACCGCCGGACGCTCCAGACTCCCGCTCTCCACCCACACTCCTCCGTCCACGCTCCCGTCGCTCACACGGAAGCCCGTCCCCGACACCTCCGTCACCACCCCGAACACCCGCACATACAGCCCGATGTTGTGCAGTCCCACCCCCTCAGCCACTCCCGGAGTCAGAGCGTTCAGCGCAGAACCGCCCACGTCACGCCCCTTCAGCCACAGCGGCGCCGGAACAGCCCCCGCAACCGGCGCTCCCGCAGACTCAGCATCCAGAAGCACGCGCTCCCCCGCGGACGTCCCCATCACTCCCCTCAGGCTCACACGGCTCCCCGCCGCTCCCGGCGCAGAGCCCTCCACGCGCAGCCCCGACGAGCGGTCCTCCTCCTGCACGTAGAAGTGGTCCGCAAACACCGCGCTCACCACCTTGCCCTCCAGCAGCACCGCCTCGCCGTCCCCAGACGCCTTCGCCTCCCCGATCCGCACCGGCTCCAGCAACGCCGCCGTCACACCCGCAGAAGCCACCGGCTGCGTCTCCCACCCGAAGTTGTCCACAGCCTTCACCCAGACCTGATACGTCCGCCCCGCGACCAGCTGCACCGGGATGGTCACGCTCGTCTGCACCCCGGCCGGGGTCCAGCCCGCCACCTCCGGTCCGTCCTTCTCCGTCACACGGTAGAAGTAGCCCGCCAGACCCGACTTCGCGTCCACGCTCTGCTGCCAGGACGCCCGGATGCGCGTCAGCGACGCCTGCACCGGTCCCCCGTCGTCCACCGGACCCGGACTGCCGGGAGGCGAGGAGTCCACGCTCACCACCTGTGCCACCGTCGGACCAAACCACACCCCGAACCGGTCGTGCACCATCCTCCAGTCCGTGTAGTAGGCCAGGTCGGTCAGAGGGGCCGTCATCGGGATCTGGAACGTCACCATCTCGCCCGGACCCACGTTGCCGGGCACGCTCACCCGCGTGACCGAGGCCAGGGGGTCGGAGTTGCCCACCGCCCCCAGACGGAACTGATGCTGCTCGTTCCAGACGCAGCCCCGGTTGCGCAGCGTGACCGACACGGTGAAGCTGCTCCCCCCTTTGACCAGAGTGGGGATGTTGTGGCTGACCACCTCGCACGACCGCAGGTCCCACGTCGGAGACACCCCGAAATAGTCGCAGACGGCCTTGTACAGCCCCCACTGGGAGATGGAGCGGAACACCGGGTCCACCAGATACTGGGCGTCCTTGCTGCAGTTGTCGTGGAACGCAAGCTCCACAAGGCAGGCCGGCTGGTTGGGTATCCTTATCTCTCCGTAGGCTCCCGCGGCGTCGCGCGGCTGGCCGTTGTTGCGGATGGGCCAGGCGATGTCGTAGGCGGCGCGGATGGCGGCTTCTATCCCGTTCTTGGCCTTCTGGGCCAGGCTCAGGCTGTTCGCCACGTGCGCGGGCTTCTCCATCGCCGTATCGTAGTAGACCTCGGTCCCGCTCGCCGTCCCGTTGAAGGCGTTCGTGTGGTGCGAGATGTAGATGTTGGAGCCCACGTAGTCGGCGTAGAGCGGTCTCGCGCGGATGTCGTCGTTGATGTCGGAGGTGGAGGAGTCCCACACGCTGGACGGCAGGCCCAGCTGCTGCAGCCAGTAGCGCGCCGCCAGGCGCCACCAGTTGTTGCCGGTGGCCGCGTGGCAGCAGACGGCCTCGTTCAGCTGGCGCGGGACGTAGACCGTGGCGCCGTCCTGAGTCAGATAGCGGTGCAGGAACTGCATCAGCCGGATGCTGTTCAGGTCCTCCCGGATGGCCTCACCCAGCCCGCACGTCTCGGGACGCTGGTACACCCAGCTGGTGCCGTTGAAGTAGAGCCCGTGGGACGGCCCGATGGTGATCTTCCGTCCGGCAAGCGCTCCCGACGCAGGAAAGACCAGAGGCTCCTCGCCCTGTCCGCGCACATCCGGCGCGGGAGGCAGATAGGCCGACAGCGGACGTCCCTGGCACAGCAGATGGACGTCGGAGATATCCTCGAAGGGAAGCAGCGTGGAGCGGAACTGGTTGAAGATTCGCGCCAGCCGTGCGTCATCCAGCCCGTCCAGGATCCCGGAGGAGAGTCCGATGAACAGCTTGCGCTCCTCGCGGCGCAGGCTTTCCAGAGACACTCCGGGGGGTATCGCGGACGTCAGGGCGAACGCAAGGTCTTCGTCGGAGGGCCCGGCAAGCAGCTGCTCCACGGCCACCCGGACCGGGTCGGCTCCGGCCGGCAGCTCCCGTTCGGACAGGGCGACCTCCCCGAAGGCATCGTAGAATGCGACGGTGACCGTTCCCGCCGCAACCGCCCCGGCGGTCAGGGCCAGGGAGAGGACGAGCAGGACAAGGCGCGCTATATGACTCATGTGACTCCTCCGTCTTATTCCTAGACTCCGGCGACCTACTTCCGGTTCCTCCAGCTTCATCCTTCCACAAAGAAGGCCCGCAGTTCGACCGGAGCTACCCCGCGCTGCTCAGACGGGCGGGCTACAGGACGGGCTTCATCGGCAAGTGGGGTCTGGAAGGCGAGTTGCCCGAGTCCGGGTTCGACTTCTGGAGGGGCTACGAGGGGCAGGGCGAGTATTTCCACGATGTGGACGGGCGGCGGACTCATCTGAACGCCATCAACCGCGACCAGGCAAGGGAGTTCATCGAGGGCTGCACGGGGGACCGGCCGTTCTGCCTGTCCATCAGCTTCAAAGCGCCCCACGAGATGGACTTCGACCCGTGGCCCTACCAGCACGAGCCCGACCTGGCGCACCTCTTCGAAGACGTCGAGGTGCCGCTTCCGCCGACGGCGGGAGAGGAGTATTTCCGGAGGCTGCCGGAGTTCATCCGCGACTCCGAGGCGAGGGCCCGCCGGCAGGTATACTTCGGCGACCCGGAGCTGTTCCAGAAGTCGGTGAAGGACATCTACCGTCTCATCACCGGGGTGGACCGGGTGGTGGGCGACCTGTTCCTGGCGCTCAGGCGGCGCGGCCTGTCGGACAACACGGTCATCATCTTCACGTCCGACAACGGAGCGTTCCACGGGGAGCACGGACTGGCGGGGAAGTGGCTGATGTACGAGGAGTCCATCCGCACTCCCCTCCTCATCTACGACCCGCGGCTGCCGGCGTCTCTGCGCGGGCGCAGGGTGGAGGAGATGTCACTGAACATCGATCTCGCCCCCACCATCCTGGACCTGGCGGGGCTGCCGCCCCTGGAAGACGCCGACGGGCGCAGCCTGACTCCTCTGCTCCGGGGGGACTCGTGCGGCTGGCGCACCGAGTGGTTCTACGAGCAGCGCTACTCGCACGGCGGGAGGATTCCCGTGACGGAGGGGGTCCGGACGGACCGGTGGACCTACGCACGCTACCCGGAGACGCGGCCCGTATACGAGGAGCTGTTCGACCTCTCGGCCGACCCTCTTCAGGTCGAGAACCTGGCCGGTGAGCCGCGCTGCGCCCGCATCCTGGACGACCTTCGGGGCCGGCTGGACGGATGGTGTGAGCAGCAGGCCGGGCGGCGGGGGCGCAGGCCGGTCTGACCAACTTTCGGTGGTCATATGACTTGTTTTATGTGGTCATTGCGCGCGCGCCGTGCCATAATGATGGCAGCAATGTTGACCGCCGGACGTTCACAGCTTTTCGGCAGCCGCACGCGGACCCGTCTGCTCATCCTGCTCAATCTGCTGGAGGAGAGCTATCCCCGCGAACTGGCGCGCCTGCTCGACGCGCCGCTCTTCTCGGTCCAGAGAATGGTGGACGCTCTGGAGAAGGAGGGTTGCGTGGCCACTCGCGTCATCGGGCGCGAGCGCCGCGTGTCGCTCGACCCGCGCTACATCGCCGCCGAGGAGCTCAGGGCCCTGCTCTCCCGGCTGTCGCTTGCAGAGCCCGAGCTGGAGCTCGCGGCCGCATCGCTCCGTCGACGCCCGAGAAGGAGAGGCAAGGAGCTTTGAAGGTCACGCGGGACTCTTCGCTCCGGGAAGTCTGCTTTGCTGTCTGCACCGCCCTGGAGCGCTTCCAGCAGTTCCTCGACCTGCTCCGCCGCTGAGCTCGGCGGCCGCCCCGCTTCCGGATGTCACCCGCCCCCTGTGGCGTCGAACGGCTCCCCGGAGGCTCCCGCGGCGCGCATCGTGATGGAATAAAGCGCCACCCCCAGCGTGCGGTGGTCCCCGGAGCCGAGTATCGTGTCGCGGGGGACCCATCCCCGGCAGCGCAGGGTCACCGTGACGCTGCTTCCCGACTGCGGCGGGATGACCGCCTGCACGGCCTGCTCTCCCGCCTTCGGGATGGAGGCCAGCCTCCGGCCGTCCAGATACACTCCGGCGTCCGGCTGCAGGGCGCTCTCCGGCGCCAAGAGCTGAAGCGTCAGGGCGTAGCGCTTTCCCGGCACCACCGGCAGCACCAGGACGGATTCGTCCCGCGACCAGCGCATGGTCTGATGGGGGAAAGCGGACGGCATCGTCTCGCGGCCGTGGAACCTCCGCACGAACGGCCGGTCGCCCTCCGCCCCCACCTGCACCCTGTAGTGCTCCAGGTCTTTGCCCGTCAGCACCACGTCCGGCTGCTCGTTCGCCGCCAGCCGGGTCCTTTCGCCCGCGTGGTTGTCCACCACAAGGCCTCCCGCGGCCTGGTTGGCCGTCAGGATGGCGCTGCGGACCTTCTCGCCCACCAGGACGTGCACGCTGCCTTCACCGAACGTGTTGGCCGACAGGATGAGCCGGCCTGCGTCCGCCTGCACCGCCGGGCTGGACACCGCTCCGATGTCGAACCGTCCGAAGTCCACGCCGGTCGCCGTGAACCAGGCCTGGTCCGAGCGCACCCAGACGCAGCGGTCCAGCGGACCCCAGAAGGTGCTGTTCATCAGGCTGACCTTGCCGTCCGTCCCGGGCAGGATCTCGATGCCCACCGAGTCCGTCGTCCCCCACGCGCCCACCAGCTCGGCGTTGGTGATGAGCAGCCCTCCCGGCTGCACGGCCTCCACCAGGATGGGGCGGCGGCAGCAGTCGGCCCCCAGCCCCAGGAAGTTGCCGTTGCAGGGACCGTGCCTGGACTTCGTGAAGCGGTAGCCCACGGCGTAGCCGAAGCAGAAGGTGTTGTGGACGTACTGCCAGTCCGTGCGCGCGAACTCGAAGGCGACGGCGTGCTGGAGCATCCAGTCGTTCAGTTCTTTGTTCTCGTCCTGCCATCCCGTCCAGAACGGCCACAGGTGGCAGTTCTCGATGCGTCCCACGTCGTAGCATTCGTCCACGTAGATGCCCAGGCGCAGCGGCTGCCCGTACAGCCCGCGGACGTAGTGCCTTCCCGCGCCGGTCAGGTCCAGCAGCCGGTACGGGTTCACGGCCAGCACGTCGATGACCGAAACGTTGTCGCCCGGCCCTCCCCGGATGGTCCACGGATACGGGGTGGGCGGGGCCTGGGAGCGCTTCTGGTCGGGGTAGAAGATGGTGACCCCTTTCAGGGTGGAGTTGGCGGCCATAGTGATGAACGGCGTGCCGTCCTCCTCGCCCGCGCCGCCGGTGGCCAGCAGAGTGGTCCCCCTGTTCTGGGTGAACGCGGTCGGGATCTGCCAGACCCCCTCCAGGGTGACCCCTGCCGGGATGCGGAGGCTCCCGGCTATCAGGAAGTTGCCCACGGGGACGGTCACGCGCGTCCCTTGGGTCTTCCCCGCCTCGTCCAGAGCCTTCTGGAACGCGGCGGTGTCGTCCGTCCTGCCGTCGCCCACCGCCCCGAAGTCGGAGACGGAAAGCACGGCCGCTCCCGCCGGTCCGCAGGCCAGCAGGACGCAGAGAAGCAGGCGCAGCACTCCTGACATTGCAATCTCCTCCGGCACTCTCGAGTTGCCAGAGTTTACCAGAATGCAGGCGGCCGTGGAAAGCCGGGTCCGTTTCGCGGGGAGCCCGGCCCTTCCCGATGCAAAAAGCCGGGGGCCGTCGGCCCCCGGCTCTCTTGTGCGGGAATGCGCAGGCGTTCAGCGTCTCTCCGCCTGCCGATGCCCGCTCACCCCTCCTCCTCCTCATCCCCCTTCTGCTCTCCGAAGAGCTCTTCAGGCGGCATGAACGACTCCGGCCGCAGCCGGGGGTCGGGGCCGTGGACGCCCACCCACCACTCCACATAGTGGCGGTTGGAGCAGAACCCGAGCCTGGAGCCTTCGTGGTCCACCTTGAGGCCCTGGAGGACGCGCCGACCGCAGATGTCGCAATCCACGACCAGATCCTTGCGGGGTTCGTTCTTCCCGTTCCACGGGATGCGGGTGTAGCCGTCCTCCCAGCGCCCCGAACCCATGATCGGCCCCGTCGGCCTCTGGGTGAGGAAGTCGACCTCCCTGGGGACGCCCCGGGAGAGCGGACGGTAGTTGCGGCAGTAGGTCCAGAACGGACTGGTGATGTTCGCGTCCCTCAACAGGCAGTGCGACAGTTCGAAGAAGCGTTGGCGGTGCTCACTGCTCCGCCAGCTCAGCTGATGGGTCGCGCGGTTCCAGCTGCAGAGGGCGCAGCAGTCGGTTCCTCCGTTGGGCATGTGTTTCACCTCCGGGCATCCGCTTCGTCAGCAGGTCCCGGTCTTCCTGCTTCCTCCGCGCCGGAGCGGCGTTTCCGGCCGCGCCTCCGCCGCGGCTAGTCCGTCAGCTGGATGCTGTTGAACAGCGCCGGGCGCATTTTGTGCCAGTGAAGCCCCCTTCCCCAGCGCATCTCGCCCGGATGCCTCCCCTCGTCGTAGTCCAGGAAATAGACGCTGCAGCCGAGCACCGAACCGGCCTTCGGCTGCGCGAAGGGGACGAACTCCTGCTCCCAGCTCATGGCCACCTCGAACGTGATGGTGTCCCCGTCCTTCACGGCCGCCACGCGGCCCCCCTCCGGCGCCCCCATGCTCCGCTGCGCTCCCCAGTGCCGGTACACGTGCGCCTCCCCGTCCAGATAGCCGAACACGTAGTCGCAGTCTCCCCGGTCGAAGAACTGCTCCGGGTCCGTGGAATCCCGCCCGAGGTCCAGCCCCAGGTGCACGCTGTCGAAGTCCTTCATCTCCCACGTGGTGACGTGCTGCACGTGATGGTCGTCCCGCACGCGGAACGCGAAGTAAAGGTTCTGCTCGTCCCACTGCGTCCACACCGTGCCCGATATGTCGCCCTCGCCGCCCCAGTCCCGGCGAAGGAAGCCGTCGAAGTCGGCGACAGAGGCCGCGGTGACGGACGGGACCCCGTCCCAGTCGTCCAGCCGTCCGTCGATGACCACCGGCCGCCGGGCGCGGGGCGATGCCAGAGGGAGCGTGACCGGCACCTCGAGAGCGTGGACCACGGTCCCGCCGGAGAGCAGCCGCGCCGTCAGCAGGTAGCGGTCCGGCCGCAGGTCCGCCCCGAACGAGACGCGCGCCTCCGCGGTCGCGGCCGCTCCCGGCCTCAGCCTCACGGTCTCCCGCGCCGGAACGACCCGGATTCCCGGCGGCGCTTCCCAGACCAGCTCCATCTCCCGCGCGCCGGGCGTGCGGCCGACCGCTTCGACCGCCGCCATCGCCTCCCGCGACAGCACGGACGCGTCGATGTGCGCCGCGTCGCGCCGCAGGAATGCGGGGCTATCGGTCTGGAACTCCAGCGCCGCCTGCCCGATGGCTCCCCCCGTCCTGCTGCGCACCCAGGCGTTGAAGTAGCGCATCGTCTTGACCGTCGAGGGCGGGGGCTCCACGCTGAAGCTGAGCGGATTCCGGGAGACCATCTCCACCTTCCACAGGTCGCGGCCGGCCGGGTCGCGCAGGAGTTCAAGGTCCAGGTGTTCATCGTAGCGGGGCTCGATGGTCACCAGCGCCTTCTCTCCCGTCCAGATGCGGAAGCGGTCCGCCCGCGCGACGACGTTCACCGGGGGACGCTCCTCCGGCCTCAGGGTGATGAGCGTCACCGCGTGCAGGGGCAGCATGAACGTCGCCTCGAACGAGCCTTCCTCGATCAGCTTCATATCCTCGTGGGCCTCCCGTCCGGAGCGCGAGAGGATGATGTCCTGAGCGGTGTGCAGATGCGCCGAGGCGGGGTCGGACAGGGCGTTCGAGTGCGTCTGATCGACCACCTGCCGCGTATAGCGCACGCCTCCGGAGGCGAACGGCAGCCGCTCCATCCGGATGCGCACCGGGATGTCCAGGGGGGAGGACGGGTAATGGATGGCCTTGTCCAGCAGTCCCAGGTATTCAGCCGGCCAACTCCATATCAGGATGGTGACCTCGTGCTCTCCCTTCGCGGCGACGACCCGGACGGACGGGTCGCTGGAGACGGCTTTCACCCGGGTCCCGGAGAGGGACTCCCACATCAGAGCGGCGTTGTAGACGGGCTTGGGGATGAGGTGCGGATAGGTGACCATCCCCCATCGTCCCCAGAAGTCCCTGCTGGGGCCGTGCGGGTCCCATCCGTCCCGGAACTGGAAGTGCATGGGACGCACCCGCGGCCACCTGTCCATCACGGCCTCCAGGATGGAGCTGTAGTAGGCGGCGTTGTAGAGCGTGTCGCAGCTCCCGTTCATCCCGGCGTCCACCCCCCACTCGGTGATGAGGATCTCCAGGTCCTTCATCGACGGGTACCGGGCCAGCATCCGCTCCACGTTCTCGATGTGCTTCACGAAGCCGTCCGGCATCTCGTAGTAGAGGTGGAACGAGATGAACCCGAGCGGGACGCCGTTGTCCACGCAGTATTTCACGGCGTTCTCCAGCACGTCGACGGGGCAGCCCATCACGGCCGGCCCGCCCACCTTCACCGTCGGGTCGGCGCGGTGCGCCGCGGCCGCCGCCACCGCGAAGCCGGGTCCGTCCAGACCGGGAGGCTCGTTCAGATACTCGAAATAGCGGATGCCGCGCTTCTGCCGGACGTTCCAGTGATGGGTGACCTGATAGACGAACTGGTCCAGAAGAGCGTGGACGGGTCGCTCCTTCTCGTCCAGCATGGTCTTCGGAAAGCTCGCGATGTTCCAGACGGGCTCCGCGCCGGCCCTCTGCAGGGCGTCCACGATGGCGTCCGCGGCCGAGAAGTCTATCTCCACCGTGCCGTCCGGGGTCACGGTGACCTTGCCGGTGTCCGAGAACGGGTCGCAGCGGACGAGACGGCCTCCCATCCGGCCCAGCATCCCGCTCATCTGGATGTAGAACATGGGGTCGCCCGTTTCCGCGCCCTGGGAGACGTCGGAATGCGGGCGGGGCATCGGGCCGATGGAGTGGTCCGGGAAGACCGCTATCTCCGCCCACTGCGTCCTGACATCCGGGAGACCGTCCGGGACCTCCCCCAGAGGACGGAAGACCACCGTCGCGGAGGCGCTCGCGCAGGCCAGGACGGCCGCCGTGACGGGGATGAGGATGAGGCAGGCTCTCATTGCGTCGTCTCCTTCACCGGCCGGAAATGCCCGGTCCGGTTCAGCCTTAGACGCCGCCGCCGCGGTTCCTGCCCGGGCAGCGGCGGAAGGGAACGGCGCGCCCTGCGGCGAAGAGCCTCCTGCAGGGCGGGCGGCAGACCCGCCGACACGGAGACTCTGAAATGACCTCGAGAGAGCGCGTGCAGAAGGTGCTGTCCGGACAGCTTCCGGACCGGCTCCCCTTCAATTTCTGGATGGACCGGGACCGGATGGCGGAGCTCGACCGCCGCTACGGGGCGGATTTCCGCCTGACGCACTACGGTGCGGACGTAATCGAGGCGTTCATCAGTCTCGCGTTCTGGCCGGGCCTGACGGCGAAGACGGTGGACGACGGCAAGACGGTCTGGCAGGTGGAGCCAATGGTGGACGACATCCGCAAGGCGGTCGACCACCCGATGCCGGACCCGGCGGACGACGCGGTCTACGCCGACCTGCGTCAGAAGCGCGCCGAATGGCCGGACAAGGCCATCTTCGCCCTGACGACGGGGCCGTTCAGCGTGCTGGAGCCCCTCCGCCTTGCGGAGAACGTGTTCTACGACCTGATGGACCATCCGGACGCGGTCCACGCCATCCTGAAGAGGGCCGGGGAGGTGTTCACGGAGGCGGCCAGACGCGCGTGTGCCGAGGATATCGACGTCCTGTACATCGCCCACGACATCTGCAGCCGCAACGGGGCCATGATGTCGCCGGACATGCTCCGCGAGTTCCACTTCGAGTATCTGCGGCCGATGGTGGACGCGGCCCATGCGGCGGGCAAGAAGGTGTTCCATCACACGGACGGCTACGTGATGGACATCCTGGACCTGTTCATCGAATACGGCTTCGACGGCATCAACCCGCTGGAGCCGCGCTACCACGACATGGAGGAGTTCGTGCGGCGCTCCGGGGGAAGGCTGATGGTCTACGGCGGCGGGGACAACTGCAACATCATCCCGGACGGGACTCCTGACGAGGTGCGGGCGCACGTGCGGCGGCAGTTCGAGGTCCTGGGAGCGAACGGCGGCTACATCTTCAGCACCCACGACATCCCCTCCCACTGCCCCGACGAGAACCTGGACGCGATGGTGGAAGCCATCAGGGAGTGCCGCTACTGACCGGATGCGCTTCCGGCGCGCCGGGAAGAGCGCCGGGCGGCAAGGAGAAGCCCGGCCCGGCGCCGAACTTCCCGGTCGGCCTGACACGACTATGCCGGGCGCAGGCGCCGCCCGGACGGAGGTTTCGAACATGAGCGGAAAGATCAGCCGCCGCAGACTGCTGAAAGGCGCTGCGGCCGGAGGGGCGGGCTTCCTGTTCCTCAGAGACAGTCGGCTGGCGTTCGGCTACGAGGCGAACGGCAGACTGAACGTGGCCTGCATCGGCTGCGGGGGACGCGGAGGAGGCAACATCGACGGCGTGGCGAGCGAGAACGTCGTCGCGCTGTGCGACGTGGACGAGAACCAGGCGAAGGGCAAGCGGGAGCAGTTCCCGAACGCCCGGTTCTTCACGGACTTCCGGGTCATGCTGGACCGGATGGGACGCCAGATCGATGCGGTGGTGGTCAGCACTCCCGACCACACCCACGCGGTGGCGGCTGCGATGGCGCTCCGGATGGGCAAGCATGTCTACTGCGAGAAGCCGCTGACCCAGACCATCCACGAGGCGCGCGTGCTGCGGGACCTGGCTCGCAAGGCGGGCGTGGCCACACAGATGGGCAATCAGGGCACGGCTTCCAGCGGGATGCGGGAGTCCGTGGAGGTCCTTCGCGCGGGCGCTATCGGGCAGGTCTACGAGATCCACGTCTGGTCGAACCGTCCCGTGTGGCCGCAGGGCATCGAGCGGCCGCAGGACACCCCGCCGGTCCCCGAAGGACTGCACTGGGACCTGTGGCTGGGGCCAAGGCCCGCCAGACCCTATCATCCTGCGTATCACCCGTTCAACTGGAGGGGATGGAAGGACTTCGGCACGGGCGCCATCGGCGACATGGGATGCCATACCGTGAATATGCCGTTCATGGCGCTGGACCTGCGGGACCCGGTGGCGGTGGAGGCGGAGGCGTTCGAGGGGACCGCGGAGACCTATCCGAAGCGCTCCATCGTGCGCTACAGCTTCGGGACCCGCGGAAGCCTGCGCCCCCTGCGGATGTTCTGGTACGACGGGGGGCTCAAGCCTTCCCCGGACCTGCTGTTCGGCCGGGAGCTTCCGGGAAGCGGGGTGGTGCTGGTGGGCGAGAAGGGCCTGATGTTCTCGCCGGACGACTATGGCGGACAGTATGAGCTTCTGCCCGCCGAGCGGTTCACGGACTTCCGCAAGCCGGAGCCCACTCTGCCCCGCTCGCCCGGCCACCACGCGGAGTGGATCCGCGCGTGCAAGGGCGGAGAGTCGGCCATGTCCAACTTCGACTACGCCGCCGCCCTCACCGAGACCATGCTCCTCGGGAATCTGGCGGTGCTGGTGGGCGAGCCCATCTACTGGGACAGCGCCAACTGCCGCGCCATCAACTGCCCGAAGGCGGACTACTACGTGAACATGCCTTACCGGAAGGGGTGGCGGCTGTAGAAGCCGCTCCGATTCCGCTCCGGTCCCGGCCCCCGGGCGTCCCGCGCCCGGGGGCCCTGCCGTTCCGGGAGGCTTCCGCGCGTTGACAGGCGCAGGGCCGTCTTCTAGAATGCCCTCGAGCCCGGCCTTCGCGGCGGCCGGGAAGGGGGAGGAGACGTCTTCGAGATGCTGGATTCCGGAATGGTCCTGCGCGTGATCTTCATATTCGCGCTGCTGGCGTCGGTGTCGTCGCTGTCGGCCGGGGCGCGTCTGGTGTATCACGAGCCGTACGGCTCGCCGTTCTCGCGCGCTCTCCGGCAGGAACTGGAGAAGGCGGGATTCGAGGTGCGCCCGGCGGGAAACTCCGGGCTGGCGGAGGCGCTTGCGTCCGGGCCGGATATGGTGGCCCTGCCGGATGTCCGGAGGGTGCCGGCGGCGGCCGTGGAGCCCCTGGCGGCGTATCTGCGTTCGGGCGGGCGCCTGCTGGCCGTCGGAGGCCCCGCCTTCTCCGAGCTGCTGGTGGAGTATGAGGGCCAGTGGATGACCGCGGAGGAGGCGCGGGAGCGCGTGCGCCAGCAGCCTCCGGAGAGGCCGCTCTTCCAGTTCCGCCCGGGCGACGAGAAAGGTTGGGTCCGCAGCACCGACCGTCCCGACATCGAGGAGCGCCTGAGCGTGTTCGAGGCGGCTCTGGCGGGGTTCGTGGCGGACATCGAGGGCTGGAACACCTATCAGGCCCCTCCCCTGAAGGACCCGTTCGAGGGCGGGTATTCCCTGACCGTGCTGGAGGCCATGGGAGGCCCGAACACGCTGCGTCTCTGGGTGGAGTGGCGGGAGAAGGACGGCTCCCGGTGGGTGACCGAGCTGCCCCTGCAGGAGAGATGGAAGCGCTACGCGCTCGCGCCGTCGGATTTCAAGTTCTGGGCTGACGGGTCTCCTCCCGGACGGGGAGGACGGGAGGACCGCTTCGACCCGGCGAACGCCGCGTCGCTGCACATCGGGCTGGCGGCCAACTACGGACGTCTGCCGAAGGGGCGTCACCTCTGGTGGATACGGAACGTCGGCGTGTCGCGCGACCCTCTCGCGGCGGTGGTCGGACCCCGGATGGAGCTTCCGGTGGTCGAGACGCTGAGTCCGGCGTATAAGACCTATCCTCTGCGGGACGTGCACCGCATCTCCGCGCGCCAGGACCAGCAGGTGGTGGAGAGCTCGTTCTCGCTGGAGGGGAGCTTCCAGGGCGCTATGCCCGTGTGGCGGCCTCGAGGCCTGGGCTTCGTGCCGGGAGAGCATCCCCCGATGCGGTTCATCCCGCTGGTGGACGCCTACGACCATCACGGGCACTGGCGCGGGACGGCGGCGTGGATGCTTCTGGACTTTCAGGGAGAGTTCGCCGGGTCGGCGCTGGCATGTCTGGGAGTGGATGCCGGGGCGCTTCCGGACGCGGCCGCGGCGCGGGCGGCGGGGCTGGCCGCCGGGTTGGCTCGCCGGCTCCTCTCCGGTCCGTTCCTGCGGAACGGAGGGGCCGCGCTCTTCGCGGCGAAGCCGGGAGCGCAGCTTTCCCTGGGCGCATCCGCACTGCTCCCGGCGTCGGCGCCGGCCGGCGCGTCCGTCACGTTCAGCCTGCTGCAGGAGGGCAGGGAGCAGCCGCTCGGCCGGGGGGACGAACGGGCCCTTGCGCCCGGAGCGGCGCAGGTGTGGGAGGGTCTGTCCGCCACCCTGCAGGCGGTGCCCGGCCCGGCGCGTGTGGTGACGCGCCTGCTCTCAGGCGGGGAAGTCGTGGATGAGATCACTCAGCCGCTCACCGTGCTGGGCGAGCAGGACGCGGGCGGTCCGGTGCGCGTCGAGTCGGGAAGGTTCGTCCACCGCGGTGCCCCGTTCTTCGCGAACGGGGTGAACTATTGGCCGCGCTCGTCCATCGGGCTGGAGCGGAACGAGTTCCATCAGGGATGGCTGATTCCCTGGAGCTACGACCCTGAGGTGGTGGAGCGGGACCTGGTGGCGCTGGAGGCGCTCAACGTCAACGTGCTGAGCATCCAGTACCGCGAGCCGCGGCTCCG
>FWWL01004029.1_pt1 | contig 25559 bp, 25 predicted proteins | sample 2228331 | NCBI WGS metagenome assembly FWWL01 (sample SAMEA103939775, study PRJEB20133) | metagenome | reverse complement strand
CGTCGCGGTCGGCGTCGGGGCGGCCGTTGGAGTGTCGGTCGGCGTCGGCGTGGCGGTCGGGGTGGGCGTCGGGGTCGGCGTCGACGTGACGGTCGGGGTGGGCGTCGGGGTGGGCGTGGGCGTGGCGGTCGCGGTGGACGTGGCGGTGGGCGTCGCCGTAGGGGTCCGGGAGGGGGTCGGCGTGGAGGTGGGGGTGAAGGTGGGCGGGACCCACTGGGTCGGGGTCGGCACCCGGGTTTCCGTCGGCCCGAAAGGGAACGTGGGCGTGGGGATCCCGATCGGGGTGATCCCCAGCGGGGTGAGCGTGGGGAAGGGCGTGGGGCTCGCCGGGAAGGATCCGGACGGGCGGGCCATCGCCAGCAGCACCCCGCCCAGCAGGTAGCAGGGCAGCGTTGCCAGGATGATGCTGATGAACACCACATACAGCGTGCGCGTGCGCGGCGGCAGTTGCTCCAGCCAGTTCATCCGTGAGCGCTCCGAAGAAAGATGACCCTGGGGGAAGGGATCCCAGCCTCGCGCCCGATGGCCCGAGGAGGCGATCCATGGAGGGCGGGGCGTTGCCTCCATCCTTCCCCTCGGCTGCGAAACCAAGGGAGAGGGGTGAGCCTCTCCTCACCGATCACCCCCGAAAGCGAGTTCATTGTAATGCAGATCCTCGGGCCAGCAATCGTCCCCATCGGTTGCCCTTGCCAACGCTTCCCCCGCATGTTTCAATGGTGCCAGCGGGTTCGGACGGCCCAGCGCTCCATTGTGCGGTTTCCGCCGGGAAGTTCCTGTCATCCCGTGCGAGGGGGAGATTCGATGGACGAGCTGGAAGCGCTGCATCAGGAAGTGCGGGGGTGCACCCGGTGCCCGCTGGCCCGGGGGCGGACCTACGCGGTGCCCGGCGAGGGCCCGTGCAACGCGAGGGTGATGTTCGTCGGCGAGGCCCCCGGGTTCCATGAGGACCGGCAGGGCCGGCCGTTCGTGGGGGCGGCCGGGGCGTTCCTCAACGAGCTCCTCGCGTCCATCGGCCTGAAGCGGGAGGAGGTCTACATCACCAACATCATCAAGTGCCGGCCGCCGGGCAATCGGGACCCCTATATGGATGAGATCGAAGCGTGCAGTCCTTACTTGGACCGCCAGGTGGCGCTGATCAACCCGAAGGTCATCGTTACCCTGGGGCGGTATTCCCTGGCCCACTGGCTCCCCAAGGCCAAGATCTCCCAGGTGCACGGCAAGCCGATCCGGGTGGGGGATCAGACGGTGTTCCCGATGTATCATCCCGCGGCGGCCCTCCATCAACCGGCCCTTAAGCGCGCGGTCGAGGAGGACTTCCAGAAGCTGGGGGCGTTCCTGGCGGGGCTGCTTCAGGCGGAGGAGGAGCAGCCCCCGGAGGAGCCGAAACAGCTCACGCTGTTTTAGCGCCTGGCCGCTTAGGCCTCACTGTAAGGATGTGCGGGGGTTAGGGGTTATGGAAGGCCGCCCCAACCCCCGCGCGGTTCCCTGGCTGTACGTCACCACCAACAGCCTTCGTCTATCGCTGCAACGTGCGGATGTAGGCGACGATGGCGCGGAGCTGGTCGTCCGTCAACGAGGGGTCACCGCCCTTCGGCGGCATAGCCACCCCCGTCGTGTTAGCCGGGTCGGTGGCATCGCGCCCTTTCTTGATGAACTCCACGAGCTGCTCATCGGTTTGGCTCTTGACGAACGGACTGGTCGTCAGGTCCTTGCCCAATCCCGGCAGGCCCTTCCCATCCACCCCATGGCAAGAGGCACAGACGGCCTCAAATTTCTGCTTGCCCAGACGGACGTCCACCGAAGCCGCCTGGGGTGTTGGGGCCGGGTTAGATGCACTGCTCGAGGTGCACGCGCTCAAAGCCAGCGCGGCCAGCAGCAGTCCAGCGAGGATGAGGTGGGATCGCATTCGGGGTCTCCTCCTTGTAAGGTTGGTTAGTGCTCGTGGCGGTGCGCGGGCTTCTCTGCCTGCATCGCCACCACTTGCTCAAAGCTCATGACCGTTACGCCCCGGGCGAACTCCTCCGCGAACCTCTCGGCTGAGGCACGGTCGCGGAAGGCCGCCAGGCCGCTCCCCATAGGCGTGGGGATATCACTCTGGACGAAGAAGGCGACCTTCGCGTCAACCCACGCTTCTGTATTGTAATCATGAACGTAAATCGCAGTGGCTTTTATCCCACCATGGACATAATCGTCCAGCATGCAACCGATGTCATCGTATTTGCGCCATTCGCCCTCTAAAGTGAGAAGCACGGCGGCGAATTTGGGATCGCTGATATGCATGCCGCAGCGGGCGCATGTGTCCTGCCCGTAGTAAATCTCCGGCGGCTGCGGCGTCCCTTGGCCCTTCCCGCAGGCACCCAGAAGCAGGCCGGCGAGCGCCAGAACGGCCAGCGAGCGCAAACGTTTCATAGATCGCTCCTCCTTGTGAACAGGCCGAAGGCGGCCGTAAGCGGGAGCAACGCCCAAATCACCAGGAGCGCCGCCAATGCCCAGGCCAGCCTCGGCCCGAAGGTGCGCACCAGGTAGAGGCCGGACGGGCCGAGCACCTCCAGCGTCGCCTCCAGGCCGAGCACGGCGGCCAGCTTGAACACCTGCAGCGGGTTCAGGAGCGTCAGGAGCGCGGTCTCGCGGATGCCCAATCCCAGTGCCAGGCTCGTCCCCATGACGCCTAGGTCACTGAGGAACACCAGCGTCAGCCATCCGAACAGAGCCACGCCGGTCGCCGCAGCCGCTTTCTGGCTCAGCGCCGAGATGAGCAGTCCCAGGCTGAGCATGTCCAGGCCGAGCAGGAAGGCGAAACCCACCAGCCGCAGATAGGCCCCGGTGGGCGCCTCACCCCCGGCGAAGGCCAGCGCGCCCCCGGCCAGGCCGAATCCCAGCCCCAGCGAGGCCGCCAGCGCCAGCGCCCCGCCCAGCACCTTGCCGCACAGCACCTCCGCGCGGGTCACCGGCTGCGCCAGGAGATACGCTAACGTGCCGCGCTCGCGTTCGCTGGCCAGCGCCGCCGCGCCCGCGCTCAGGCCGATCAGCGGGATAAAGAGCATCACCGCGTTGATCAGGCTGGCGGCAGTGCGACCGAAACCGCCTAACTGCACGCCGCCCAACCCGCTGAGCGTTAGCGCCGAGAGCGCCAGTGCCAGCGCCGCAAAGGCCACGCTTTGCAGGATGAACCAGCGGTTGCGGATCGTATCGCGCACTTCTTTACGCGTCAGGACCAGGATGTTCGTAATGGACATCCGCTTCCACTTCGAAGTCGGAGACGGCGATGCCTGCGCGCTCCAAGACGCGGATAGGCCAGGCCTTTTCGCCTGCAGGGACGGTCACCACGAGCATACCGTTGTGGTCGCTCCGGGCGGTCAGCCCCTCCTCCGTCAGGCGGATGAGCGCCGCCTGGAGGGAGTCCGACTGCACCAGGCGCAGGCGCACGCGGGTCCACAGGCCCAGCCGCGCCGTGAAGCCCGCCGCTGGGACCTCCGCGACCACCCGCCCCGCCTGTAACACGATGACGCGGTCGGCCAGCGCCTCCACCTCCTCCGGGCGGTGCGATGAGAACAAAATCGTCACCCCGCGCCGCTTGAGCGCGCTCACCAGCGCCAGGAACTCGGCGCGGCCCGCTGCATCCAGGTTCGCGGTGGGCTCGTCCAAGACCAGGAAGGGAGGATCCGCCAGGAGGGCAACGGCCAGCGCCAGCCGCTGCTTCATGCCACCGGAAAGCGCGCTGACCGGCTTGGCGATCTGGGCTTCCAGCCCGGTCTGCGCCAGGACAGCCGCCACGCGGTCGCGGCCCACGCGCTTCAGGCGCGCGTAGAAGGCCAGCGTCTCGGCGACGCTCATATCGTGGAAAGCCACCTCTTGGGGCACATAGCCCACGCGGGCGCGCACCTTCTTCCCATGCCGCCGCGCGTCCAGCCCGGCCAAGCGGATCTCGCCGGTGTAGCGGACCAGTCCCAGCAGGCATTTGATCAGCGTGGTTTTCCCGGCGCCGTTCGGCCCCCACAAGGCCACCGCCTCGCCGGGCCTCACGTTCAAAGACACCTCCTTCAGCGCGACCACGGTGCCGTAGCGCTTGGTGACCGCGTGGACCTCCAACCCGGCGTTGGCCTGAGCGAGGGCCTCCTGGGCCGTTCGTGTCCGCTCCGGCAGCGCGGCCCGCCGCCCGAAGGCGAGGACAGCGGCGAGGGCGGTCAGAAGCATCCCGGTCATCAGCACCCATCCGTTGGTCTGGGTTGACCCGTTGGCCTGAAGCGCCCGAAGCGCCTCCAGCGCCCGCGCGGGCAGGGCCGGCCGCATCAGCGGGCTGGGGTCCACCAGCTTAGGCGCCGGCCTGAACACCGGGAAGGCCCGCGCCGCCAGGTCCAGCGCCAGCGCCGCCGGGCTCATCAGGTAAATGCGCAGCTTCGGCTCCCGGGCCATGAGGTCCTCGAACAGGCTCTCGGCGCGGTAGGGCAGATCGCCGATGCCGTCGCCGTCCGCATCGTAACCGACGTAATCGCTCCAGAAGTTGCCCCGCCCGGCCACAGCCCACAGGTTGCCCCGAAGCTGGCCCCCGCCCTGGATGTGCACCTGCTGGATGTTCTCCCAGAAGGTGTTGCCGCTGAAGGCGTTGCGCTGGACCATCGGCATGAGCATGAGGCCCACGTCGTTGAAGGCGATCACGTTGCCTTCGAACAGGCCCTGGGCGTCCAACGACACCGGCGAGTTGTCCAGGTAGATCCCCACGTGGTTGTTGATGATCAGGTTATCGCGGGCCACGACGTTATCCATATCCTTCAGGCCAAGGCCATAGCCGCTGGGCCCACGACTGCGCGTGACGATGTTGCCGGTGAACTCCAGGCCGCGGCTATACATCAGGAAGGCGCCCACGGTGTTATCGGCGAGGAGATTGCCTTCGATCCGGCCCGAGTCCAGATACATGGTGTGGACACCGTAGCGGCCATCGCGGACGAGGTTGCCCCGCAGGGTGGTGTTCGGCGAGAACCACAGGAGGACATCGCGTGTGCCCTCCACGCGGTTGCCCTCCAGGAGCACGCCTTCGCTATACCACAGCTTGATGCCGTCGCCCCGGCGCACCACTGGCAGGGCCTTGCCCCGCACCAGGTTGTGGCGCACGACGCCGCGCGGCGCGTTCTTCAACACGATGCCGAAGAGCACGTCCACGACCTGGTTGTCCTCCACCAGGACATCCGCGGCTGTGACCAAGATGCCGCTGTCTTCGCGCTCCAGGTTGTCGCCGCTGTTGCGCACAACAAAGCCACGCAGATGGACACCCGCCGCCTGGATGTGCACCACCGTGCCGCGCCCACCGCCGTCGATCACCGGCGGGGGATCGCCTATGCCCACCAGCGCCACGCGCTTAGCGATCACCAGCGGGCCCGGATGCACCCCGCCGTGCACCTCGATGGTGGCGCCTTCCGACGCCGCCGCCAGCGCCTGGGCGATCGTCTGGTAGGGACCGCCGGGCGAAACCACCAGCGGACCGGACGGATCGCCCTGTGCAGCGGCGCCGCGCGCCCCCACCAGGGCGATCCATACGGCCAGGATCCATCCCGCCTTCGGCGGCCTGGGCATCTTGTCCCCCTTTCACCCTGGCCGGGCTTCTACGCGCTGGGCCTGGCGCTTGCGCGCATCCACAATGGGCTTGTAGGCCCGGCGGTGGAACCACAGGCCGATCAGGATCACCAGGGAGGCCCCGATCGCCAGGACCAGGCCGGGACCCATGGAGGCCGTCGTGCGGAACTGGCCGACCACCCCCTCGCCCAGCACGGGCGGGGTGAACGGCTGGATGGATCCAGCCAGCGGCGCTTTGGGGTCCAGGCTATGGCCGAACGTATATAGCCAATAGGCCAGGTCGGCCAGGAAGATCACCGGGTAGAGGATCGCTGGCAGCGCCAGCACCCCGGCCCACTGGTTGTGAATGAACACGCCTGCCATCAACAGCAGCGCCAGCACCGCGATCACGATGACTGAGAAGGACCGTTCCAGCAGGGCGGCCTCCTCCAGCTTGGGCATGCCGATGTAGTGGTTCAGGAGGTCTACCTCCTTCACATCCCCGGCGATTTTGTTGACGTAGACCTCAACGTGCAGCCCCTTGGGGTACTGAGGCGCTTTCAACGTCATCCGCCAGTAGGGCAGGAACATGGAGACGACGATCAACATCGCCCCCAGCATGAGGAAGATGCTGGGCAGCAGGAACGTCGCCAGCGTCATGCGGATCTCTTCCTGCCCGACCCTCACGATGACCTCTTCGCTTTCAGATCGCTTCCAGCTCATGTCGAATTCACCAAGGTGTAAGGATGCTCATACTCTGGATTGAGCGGAAGGGGGGTGGAAGGGACCCAATTTCATCATTATTATGAGGGCAATGTGTCGCGGGAAGCAAGACGGGGTGCAAGGAAGCGGGAGGCTCATGGGAACCCCTCCCTTCCCCTTGGGGGGGAGGGAGGGGAGGAAGCGGCCTCCCCAACCCTCCCCCGCAACGGAGAGCGGGACAGGGCTACGGTTGCACGAGGAAGTAGCCCATCATCTCCAGGTGCAGCGCCGAGCAGAACTCGGTGCAGTAGAAGGCGAACACACCGTCCTGATCGGCGTCGAACTCGAAGGTGACGGTCTCGCCCGGCTCAATGCTCAGGTTGATGTTGTAGCCGGACAGGGCGAAGCCGTGCGTGGCGTCGCGGGCGCGCTCCACGTTGGTGATATGCCAGATCACGTGGTCGCCCTTCTTGACTTCGATGCGCTCCGGCTTGAAGTGGCTGCGCACCGCGGTCATCCAGATCTCCACCGTGTTGCCGCGGCGCTCAACGCGCTCCTGGCCGAGCTGCGGTGCAGTGGGATCCACCGCCTGCTGGATCGGATCCCAGCCGACCTCCGGATAGACCTCCCAGGGCCGGAGCTTATCGGCCTTGATGATCTGGGCGTAATGCGGCTCGCCGAGGCCGATGGGCATGTCGTATAGGATTTGCATCTTGTCGCCCGGCTGGCTGATGTCTATGAGCTGGAAGTTCTGCGGGTGCAGCGGGCCCACCAGGGCGAAGCGGTCGATGGACCACTTGTTGAGGGCCACCAGGTACTTGCCATCGGGCGAGACCGTGTCGCCCTCAGCCGCCGCGATGTGGCCGACGTTGTAGTGGACCGGCAGCTTGGCCTCCAGCTTCCAGCCGTCCTTGCGGTAAGGCTCGCCCAGGCTCCAGCGGGCGACGGCGCTATCCAGGAACAGGCTGGTGTAGGCATAACCCTGATTATCAAACTGCGTGTGCAAGGGCCCCAGGCCGACCTCAACCTGGGCCTCAACCACATCCTCAAAATTGAGGATGGGCACCCCATACGCATCCTTCTGCGTCGGCCCCTTGGCGATGGCGTTCAGGATCTTCTGGAAGCTATAGACGGTCACGTGGGGGTCCAGCTTGCCGCCAACGACGATGTAGTCGCCGCGTGGGGCGACATCGACGCCGTGCGGGCTTTTCGGCTCCGGCGCGAAGAAGAGCACGCCTTCCTTCGCCGCGGTCTCCAGGCGCAGGACCTGGATGCCGTTGATGGCCTCGGCCTTGCCGGCCTTGACCAGCTCCTCGGCCTTCTTCCAGTTGATGATGTGCAGGTAGTCCATGTCGCGCTGCGCCGTGCCCGCCTCGAAGGGCGGCAGGCCCAGCTCGATCCCGCCGGTGGCCAGCTCGGTGTTGATGGAGTTGCAGAAGACCCAGCCGTCGCTCACCCCCTTGCCCGCGTCGCACAGGTCCTGCCAGTAGGGGGGCAGCTCGATCTGGAAGGAGCGGGCCACGTCGATGCGGCCCTTCTCGCGGTCGAAGGCCCAGAAGGTGATCATGCCGCGGTATTTCTCTTTGTATTGATCCAGCGGGGCATACTCCCAGCCGATGGGGGCGGCATACTGCGGCCCCTCAATGACGTATTCCGTGTTCGGGGTGACGAAGCCGCCGCCGTGATCGTTGATCGCGTTGGGGGCCTTGACGATCTGCTTGGTCTCAAAGTCGCGCAGATCGATCACCGCCACGCGGGCGTTGGCCTTGTCGTTGACGAACAGGAACTGGCCGTCATACTCGCCGTTCGTCTCGGACAGCGCGGGGTGGTGGACGTCGCCCCAATAGATGGGCTTGCCTTTGGCGAAGCCGCCCTCCAGGACCTTCATTGTCCTCTGCTCGCCGTAGCCGTAGCCTTGCCAGGGTTCAGGGGTGAACACGCCGATGACCTTGAGCAGGCGCATGGAAGGCAGGCCGATCACCAGCACCTGTCCGCTGTGGCCGCCGGACGCAAACATGATGTATTCATCCAGCTTGCCCGGGGGCACGTAGGTCTGGAGTGCAGCGGCCACCTCATCCGGGGTCAGGCCGCGCTCCGCGATAATGCCGGCCGCGGCTGGGGGGAGGCCCACTACCGCTGGCGTGGGCGTGGCCGCCGCACGGCGACAGCCCACACCGACCACCAGCGTCGCCAGCACTAACAGGGTAAATATCGTGCGCTGCATCGCATCCTCCTTTCCATAGAGGATAGTCGTGACGGAGGGGAGGAACGTCTTCATCTATGGGTGACCTTTGCCCTAGATTTTAATGAAAGCAGTCGCGGAGTGAAGAGACGAATGTCACTGTTAAAGGATGACATCTATCACGATTTGGAGATTTTGGACCTGCTGATTAACATAAAAGGTAGCTCAATTCGTGTTCACTCTTCCCATCGGAGGTCGGGTGCTTCTCCCCTCGGCCAATCCGATCCCGCTGGCCCCCGGGGGCTGGCCGGGCGGGCCCTGATCGTCCATCCGGATTCCGGGGGCTTTCCTTCGCCGACGGCGGTCTGGTTGGCGCCGGCCATGAGGCGGGCGTCGTCATGCTTGGGAATGGATCGCCCCAGGGCATGCGGCGCGTGAAGACGCCCATGGGTGAGGACAAGGGCTTTCCAGTTTTCGCGAGGTGATGCGGGGTTCAGGAGGTGATCAGGTCCTGGCAGACACGGTTGTCGCGATTGAAGCCGTTTGAGTCCGCTCTCCCACCCGGAGATGGCTGCCGGTCGGCCGCCTCGGCGCCGCCGTGTTGACGGGTTTCGGGCCATGAGCATCCGCCGGCTGTGAAAACTGGCCAGCCCGGGGGCCCGACGGCGATCTTGACGGGCGGTTCCCCCGCGTGGTATATTCCCTTAGTAGAGAAGCGGGCCCGTGGTGTAGCCTGGTCCAACACGCCGCCCTGTCAAGGCGGAGATCGCGGGTTCGAATCCCGTCGGGCCCGCTGAAGAAGCGGGGGCGGGCGCCTCCAGACGCCCGCCCCCCGCTTTCCGATGGGGCCACCCCGCTCCTCCTCCTGCCCCCAATGAGGTCAGGCCAGGCGGCGGCGCAACCCGTAGCCGACCCCCATCAGGGCGGCCCCGGCGATCAACAGCGCGGCCCACAGCGGGAAGGCGGCCGGCTCCCCGCCGGTCCGCGGCAGCGCCGCCACGATCTCCCCACAGGCGACGTAGACCGAGACCTCCTGCGCCGATTTGTGGACGTTGATGGCGAAGGGTTTGGCCAGCAGATCCGTCAGCTTCGCGTTGACCGTGGTGGTCGATCGTCCATCCCGAACCGGGCTCAGCGGGAAAGCCGGCCTGGGGTTCAGGTTGGCGCACGTCCCCTCGTGGATATGGGCCGGCTGATCCACCCCGGCGGGGCCTGGGGTGATTTGGATGGTCACTTCCGTCTGGTCCCCCATCGCCCGCAGGACCGCCGTGCCGGACTGCCCGGATCGGTTCTGCTCTTTGAGGGAGATGGTGACGGTCTCCTGAGCCGGCGCGGCGGCGACGAGCAAAAGCGACCACAGGACTCCGAGGCTGAACACGATCCGCTTCATGGCACCCTCCTGATGGATTTTTCCAGCGTTTACACACCCGGGAACCCGATCCGCAAAACCGGGTGGCCCCATCGCTCCCGGGCGTCCTCAACGACCTTCGCCCTCCGAAGCCAGCGCGCTCAGATAGGCGATCAAATCGGCGACCTGGGTGTCGGTTAGGTCCGCCCCGATCGCCGGCATCTGTCCGCCTCCTTCCCGGATCTGCCGGGCGATGAAGGCCGGGGTGTGCCGCCGCAGCGCATCCGCCAGCACTGGGGCCGGCGGCTCGAACCCCAGCCCGACCCCCGGCGATCGCCCGCCCTCCAGGTGGCACGATTCGCACCGCTGGCGGAACAGCTCATGGCCTCGCGCCGCCGCTGCCGGATCAACCGGCGGCGGGCTCCGGTTCCAGGACGGCTCGCCTTGGAGGGTTTGAAGGTAAGCCAGCAGCAGCTCCACTTCCTCTTCCTTCAGGCGATCCCTGAAGCCCGGCATGTCGCCCCGTCCGTTCAGGATCTGCGCCCGGATGAACCCGACGGAATGTCGCTGGGCCACGCCGCGCAGCGAGGGGCCGGTTCCTGGCACGGCCCCACCTTGCGGATGACATGCTTCGCAGAACGCGGCGAAGGGCGCCGGCGCGGCCCCGGAGGACGGCGTGGGGGAAGCGAGGGCGGGCGCGCGGGCGGGAGAGGGGACAGTGGGCGTGGGCACGGCCGGGCCGGCCCGCTCCGGGGTCGGAGGGGTGGGGGCGGCCATGCATCCCGCTCCCCCGATCATCCCCATCAAGATCCAGCGGCGCCATGGGCACCCCCTCGTCGGCGAATCTCGGGACAACGAACGGGCGTTGCAGTTTCCGTTCATCATCTCATCCCCGTTCGGGCTTCCCCGGGGCGGATCTGGAAGGGCACGGCGGTTCCCCCTCCGGACCCGGGGACGGGATCGCGACGTCGCCCCACCTCGCTCTTCATCCACTTGATACGCAGCGGACTTCCCTGCGGTTGATCGAGGGCCGGGATGGAGGACCGCCTGCAGTGCCCCGACGGAGGTTTTCAGCCAGCACTATCATGTGAGGAAGATCTCCAGGGAGGAGCCCGCCATGGCGCGGATCGGTGCCTTCACCTTCGTCCTTCACGCTCACATCCCCTACTGCCGACGGGCAGGGCGCTGGCCCCACGGGGAGGAATGGCTCCACGAGGCGATCGCCGAGACCTACCTCCCGCTCTTGGACGCCCTCGAGGAGCTTCACGAGCAGGGGATCCCCGCTCGCCTCACCCTCAGCCTCACCCCGGTGCTGGCGGAGCAGCTGGCGGACCCGCTGATCCAGGAGCATTTCATCGAATACGTGAGTGACCGACGGCGTCGAGCGGAGCAGGACATCGCGCGCTTCGCAGCGGAGGGGAACCCCCATCTGCAGGGGCTGGCGCGGTTCTATGCGGCGTTTTATGAGCGCCGCCTCCAGCGCTTCACCGGGCACTACGGGAGGGATCTGATCGGGGCGTTCCGGCGCCTCCAGGAGGCCGGGGTGGTCGAGCTGGCCACCAGCGCCGCCACCCACGGCTATCTTCCCCTGCTCTCCCGGGATTCCTCCATTCGAGGCCAGCTGCGCACGGGGGTGCAGACCTACCGGCGGTTCTTCGGAAGGAACCCCTTTTCCATCTGGCTCCCGGAGTGCGCTTACCGGCCGGCGTATCGCCTGCCCGACGGCACCGTCCGGCCGGGCCTCGAGCGCTTCCTCGCCCAGGAGGGGCTGCGCCTGTTCTTCGCCGAGACCCATGCGGTGGAGGGCGGGCGACCGGTGGGGAAGGCGGCCGGCGACGCCATCGGTCCCTACGGCCAGATCGTGCGTCATTACGTGATCCCCTTCGAAACCGTGGAGCACGTCCGGGGGACCACGTATCTGCCCTATTACGTGGCCCGCACGGACGTCCCGGGCGGGGAGCACTCCGGCGTGGCGGTGGTGGCCCGCAACAACCGCACCGGAATGCAGGTGTGGTCCGCCGACTGGGGCTATCCCGGGGATTTCGATTATCGCGAGTTCCACAAGAAGGAGGGGCGCTCCGGCCTCCAATACTGGCGGGTGACCGGCAAAGTGGATCTGGCGGAGAAGGACGTTTACCACCCGGAGTGGGCGGCTCATAAGGTGGAACAGCACGCCCAGCATTTCGTCGGCCTGGTGCACGATCTCCTGCGGGAATTCCATCGCGCCACCGGACGGATCGGCCTCATCGCCTCCAACTATGACGCCGAGCTCTTCGGCCACTGGTGGTTCGAGGGGGTGGACTGGATCCGGGCGGTGCTACGACGCCTGGCGGAGAGCGACGAGGTTGAACTGACCACCGCCCGGGGGTTCCTGGAGGCCCATCCGCCGACCGAGGTGCTGTGGCTTCCGGAGTCCAGTTGGGGCCTGGGAGGCGGGCATTGGACATGGGACAACCCGGAGACCCACTGGATGTGGGAGCCGATCCACGCGGCGGAGGCCCGCATGGAGCGGCTGGCTGCCCGGCACCCTGAGGCGGACGACGCGACCCGCAAGGTCCTGAACCAGGCGGCCCGGGAGCTGCTCCTGCTACAATCCAGCGACTGGCCCTTCCTGGTGACCACCGGCCAGGCGCGGGCCTACGCCATCGAGCGCTTCATGGCGCACCTGGACCGTTTCGAAGCCCTTTGTCGTTCCGTGGAGGTCGGACGCCCGGACGAGGACTTGGCCGAGGAATACTGGGAGCTGGATCGGGTGTTCCCCGATCTGGATTACCGCTGGTGGGCGCCATAAGGCGGCGCGCACCCGCTCCGACTGCGAAGCGCCTTCGGAGGAAGCGGGGTGGCCTTCATCCCTTTAGCCTCCCCCGGACCATCGCCGGATGGCTTCCTCCAGAAGGGCGCGGAGATGTGGGTCCGGCACCTCCTCCGGCCGGCGGTAGCGCTGCCCGCCCACGGTGATCCCCAAAGTGCCATCCGGGAGGGTTTCGAAGCGGACCGCGCGGTAGGGCAGCTCGGGGCGGTTGCGGAGGAGATCTTGAAGGATCGCATCCAGCTGCTCGGCCAGGGGGGGCACCGAGGCGACGCTCCCGAGGGGAGGGAGGGGAAGCTCCGCGGCGCCCTCGGTCATCTCCCGGGTGGCCCGCAGGGCCTCCAGGACCAGCATCGCGGCCTGATGGTCGTGGATGTCCTGGAGGTGGCGATAGCGCTGCTTGCCGACCTCGATCCACCAGGTACCGTCCGGGCTTCTCACCAACGCGACCCCGGTCTCCGCCTTGGGGGGCGGCGGCGCGCTGGCCCTCTCCGATCCTCTCCCTCCCCCCAGCGCGAGCCCGATCGCGACCCCGAAGAGGAGGCCGACGATCAGCGCTCCACCGGCGAAGAAGTAAACCAGCTCCAGGGAAACCATGCCCTCCCCCTCTTCAGGCGCCTATGAGGATAGGCGAAGCCTTGAAGGCGCTCCGCCCCTCCATAGGGGGAACCCCCTGACCTGTTCAGCTCACGCCTCTTCCAGTTTACCTGAAACGCGCGCATCAGGGAACGGGCGAAGGCCCGGCGGGGGCTTTCCCGGGAACGTCGAGAGGGGGGAAGGTCCCGTTGCTTTCCTCCTGTTTCTTATCGATGTACCCAGACCCACGTGCCGGGGTTGTCCGGCGTGGCCGACACGAAGGGCCGATCCCCGTAGGGCTCCGCCCATTCGAACAGCCAGCGGGCATCCATAGGCGCCAGGTTCACGCAGCCTCGACTCTGGGGGAAGCCAAAGCGGTCGTGCCAGTAGGCGCCGTGGAGCGCATAGCCCTGATGGAAGAACATCGTCCACGGCACATCTTCCAGATAGTAATAACCGTAGATGTCCCCATCCATCAACGTCGTCCGGGCCTTCACCCGGATGCGGAACAACCCGGTGACCGTCGGGGTGCGGGCTCGGCCGGAGGAGATCAGCGTGGCGTAGATCATGCGCTCCCCTTCGTAGGCCGCCAGGGTCTGTTCATAGAGATTCACCTCGATCCACTTCGCGCCGGGGGGAATCCCGGCGGGCGGGCGGCTGGGGAACACCAGCCCCACCGTTTGCTCCTTGATCCATTGATTGGGCCCCACCCGATACCACTTCTCACCCCCAACGAGGCGGGTCTCCTCCACCGTGACCATGGTGTAGCGGGCCAGAACCGGCGCCTGCGGGCCGGGGGCCTTGCCTGGCTCCTCCGAGGGCCGAGTGGCCTGGACGATCCAGCCGAAGGGGCGATCAGGTGGGGCGGTGAGGGCTATGCCATGGAAAGCGGAGGGGGCGCCGAAGGCGAGATGAGAGGCCTCGATGTATTCATCCCGGTTGATGCGGTAAAACACCCGACCGCCGGCCTCCACCCGGCCATGCACACTGACCCATACGTAGCCGTTGGGGAAGACCCGCCGCGGAGGGTCACCGCGCAGCGCCTCCTCCGGTGAGCGATAGGTCGGCGCGGGCGTCTTCACGGCGGCATAGACGTAGGGGACCAGCGCCTGTGCCTGGGCCGTCGGCCGGGCGCCCCTCGCGGAGGCATCCCTCGGAGGCGCGCGGTTTCCATCCGCCGATGGGCGAGAGGTGCTGGGCCGAACGCAGGAGGGTGAATCCCCATCCAGCGGGATACAGGGGAGGGCGACCGGGAGGATGCTTCCGATCAACAGAAGGATCAAGTCCACCATCCTTGCCTCCATGGTCAAAAGGCCGGAGCTTGGGAACCGGGCTCCCCCGCCCGAAAACTTTCCACGGCCGGCCGGAGGATCCTGGATCCTCTTGATGAAAAGCGAGCAATAAAAAAATGACAGATAAGTTTGATAGATCAAACGAATGGAAGCAAAAACAATTCTAAAAGTCCACTATGGCCAGTAATGGGATTTAATTTTAACAAAATTTTTCACTTGAAATACCGATAATGGGCTTCAAATGTCCTTTCAAGCGCCTTGAGACGAACCTCATCTTCTTATTATATAACGGGGTGGAGGGGGGAAAAGTTCCAAGGTGATTGCCCAACGGGAGGCCGACGGTTAGCCGATGGGGCAGGTGAGCGCTGCTCGTCTGGAGGCTGTTCATTCGAACAGCCGGGCGAGCTCGTCTCGGGGGAAGGGATGGAGCGGCTCGCGGTGGCCCGAGCGCTCCACCCAGTGGCCGTCCTCGGGCGGCCGGAGCTCGCCGATGATCGCCGCCGGACGCCCGGCGGCGATCAGGGCGTCCCGGATCGCCGGCGCCTCCTCCGGCGGGGCCGCGATGAGCAGCGAGCCGGAGGCCAGCAGTCCCCACGGATCCAGCCCGTAGTGCTGGCACAGCGCGAGGGTCTCCGGATAGATCGGCACCGCATCGCCGTCCACCCGGATCCCCAGGCCCGCTGCCTGGGCCAGCTCCCACAATCCTGTGGCCAGCCCGCCTTCGGTTGGATCGTGCATCGCGTGCACCCGGCCGGCCCGCAGGGCGATCTGCGCGTCCTCCAGGACGCCGATCCCAGGGTTGTAGAGGAAATCCGCGCACCGCTGGAGGAATGCCTCCCCGAAGACCGGCTCCAGCTCCGCCCGCTTCTCCCGTGCGATCACCGAGGTCCCCTCGATGGCGATGGGCTTGCTCAAGATCACCCGGTCGCCGACGCGGGCGCCGCGCGGGGTGACCAGCCGTTCCGGGGCGACCTCCCCCAGCATGAACCCGGCCACGATCGGCCGGTCCAGCCCGTAGGTGACCTCGCTGTGGCCGCCGATCAGGGTGATCCCCAGGGCCTCGCAGGCGGAGCGGAGCTGGCGGAAGATCCCCTCCACCAGATCCATGTCCGTGCGCCCTTCCGGCAGGAGGAGGATGGCCATCATCCAGCGGGGGAGGGCGCCGGTGGTGGCGATGTCGTTGGCGTTGACCTGAACGGCATACCAGCCGATGGCCTCGGTGGCGAAGGTGATGGGATCCGCCTTGATCACCAGGCAGCGGTCTCCCATCTCCACGACCGCTGCGTCCAGGCCGATCCCCGGCCCGAGCCGCACCCGCGGATCATGGATCGGGAAATCCAGCAGCCGCCGCATCAGGTCGAGGGGAAGCTTCCCCACGGGGAAGGTCTTCGATGCCGCCATCCGCCCTCCTCGAAGGCGAAGTCCCTGGGGGATGATCATTACGCCCCAAATGCCTCATACTGTCGGATCCCCAACCGCCAGAGCGCGGCGACGGCGGCCACCGCGAAGGCCAGCCACAGGCCCTGGGCGGCAAAGCCCTGGGCGATGCGGTCCGGCGGGAGCCGCCCCAGTAGCATCTCCAGTGGGAACGAGAGCATGAACGGGAACGGGGTCCAGCGCAACGCCGCCTGGATCCCCTCGGGCATCAAGGCGAGCGGGATCACGTAGCCGGACCCCAGGGCTTTGAGGAAGAACCAGACCTCGTGGAAGGCCACCGCCTGGGACGTCCAGAAGGCGGTGAGGCCGATGGCATACTGGAAGAAGAACTCCAGCAGCAGGGCGAGGAAGGTCGCCGCGGTCACGCGGGCGATGTTAATCGGCGCGAGGTCGAGCTGAGGGCCCGGATACAGGTAGAGGGCCAGGGCGATGGGGGGGCCGACCAGCAGCGCCTGGAGCGGGCGGGAGGCCAGGGTGCGGGCCAGGTCGTAATGGAGGGGATGGAGCGGCCGCAGCAACCGGGCGCTCAGCCCGCCGGTCCGGATGTCCCGGTTGAGGTCCCAGACGATCCACACCCCGGTCATGCGGCGCAGGAAGATGGCGGCCAGGTAATACCCCACGAACGTCCCGGCGTCGAAGGACCCGATGGGGCCCTCCCGGGCCATGGAGAGCCAGACGGCGAGCATCACCAGGGGCACGGCGCCCGAGAGGATCCAGATCATGATCTGCACGCGGTATTCCAGGGTCCGGGCCCAGTAGATCCGCAACAGCGTCGGATAGGCCCGCAGGGTTGCCCCCAGGGCCGCCGCCCATTCGGAGAACGGGGAGGGATGCGTCGGGCGCTCCATCGCCTTCTCCCGTCCTTTCTCACCCTTATAGGAGGTCGTTCCCTACTTCGTCTTCCCTGTGGACGCCTTCCCCGGGGTCCCGCTGGGCCGCTTCGGCGAACACACGGCGGATCACCTCCTCCACCGGCGGCTCCTCGATGGCCAGATCGGTCACCGGGAGGGCGGTGAGCAGCGCGGCGGCGATCTCCGCCGTCCGGGCGCGGGGGACCCGCAGCGCGGCGCGGTGGGAGTTCAGGCTCAGCACCTCTCCGAAGGGAGCGAGGGCGCCGGCCGGGAGCGGCTGGGCCATGGTGACCCGCACGACCCGATAGGGCGTCACCCGCTCCGCGAGCGCCTCCAGGTCCCCGTCGTAGAGCAGATGGCCCCGGTGGATGACCAGCACCCGGCGGCAGAGGGCGGCCACGTCCGCCATATAGTGGCTGGTGAGCAGCACCGTCGCCCCGGTCCGGCGGTTATATTCCCGGATGAACTCCCGGATACGTGCCTGCATGGTCACGTCGAGCCCGATGGTGGGCTCATCCAGGAACAGCACCCGGGGGCGGTGGAGGAGGGCTGCCGCCAGCTCGCATTTCATCCGTTCGCCCAGGCTCAGCTTGCGCACCTGCTTCGTCAGCAGCCCCTCGAGCTCCAGCAGATCCACCAGCTCCCCCAGCGTCCGTCGGAACTCCGCCTCCGGGATCCTGTAGACCGCCTGGTTCAGGAGGAAGGTCTCGATGGCGGGGAGGTCCCACAGCAGCTGCTGCTTCTGGCCCATCACCAGGGTGATCTGCCGCAGGAAGGCGCGCTCCCGGCGCTGGGGGATGAACCCCAGCACCCGCACCTCGCCGGCGGTGGGGTGGAGGAGGCCGGCCAGGATCTTGAGGGTGGTGGTCTTGCCGGCGCCGTTGGGGCCGAGGAAGCCGACGATCTCCCCCGGCTCGATGGTGAACGAGATGTCCTCCACCGCGCGGATGACCTGGTGACGGCGGCGGAAGAAGGCCCGCAGGGAGCCCATCAGCCCGGGCGCTTTGTGGTGGACCCGGTAGTATTTGTGGAGATGACGGACCTCGATGGCCGGCATTGTTTCCGCCTCATCCTCCTCGGGCCGTCCGGGTCGAGCGGGAGCCAGGCGGGGCGCCCTCAGGATTCCGGCGGGGGCTCATGGGATTCCGAAGAGAGCGGTGGGCGGGAGGGGGTTCGCTCTTCCCATCCCATCCCCGCGAGCAACAGCACCATCCCCACGACGATGGCGCTGTCGGCCAGGTTGAAAACCGGCCAGAACTTGAAATCCAGGAAATCGGTGACGAATCCGAACCGGAGGCGGTCGATCAGGTTGCCGAAGGCCCCGCCCAGCTGCAGGCCCATGGCGATCTGGACCGGCCATCGGGCGGTGGCCAGCTGTTGGGTGTAGAGCAGCAGGAAGGCGATGACCACCACCGCCACCGCGACCAGGAGCGATCCCCACTCCCGGAACAGGCCGAAGGCGATGCCGGTGTTGGTGACGTGGGTGAAAGTGAAATAGCGGGCCAGGGCCGGGATGGGGGCCCAGGACTCGTAGAGGGCGAGGTTCTCCCGCACCCACGCCTTGCTCCATTGATCGGCGGCGAAGGTGAGAACGGCCACCACCCCCATGATCCAGCGTGATTTCATCGGGACGCCTCCGAAGGGATTCCGATGGGGCCAGGCCCCGGTGGGGGCGGGTCATCGCTCGCGTTTGGCCTGGCATTCCAGGCAGAGGGCGGCGAAGGGGAGGGCCTTCAGCCGCGCGACCCCGATGGGCCGGCCGCACGCCTGGCAGATCCCGTAGGTCCCTTCCTCCATCCGTCGGAGCGCCGATTCCACCTCGCGGAGGCGGCCCTCCAGGTGCCGGCGCAGGGCCACCCGGGTCGTCTGATCCATGACATCGGTGGCGTCGTCAGCCATGTGGTCATGGTAGCCGATCCCCTCGGGGGCGCGGGCATCCAGCCGGGCCAGCTCCTCCTTCAGCCGGGCCCGCTCCTCTTCCAGCGCCTGGCGCAACTGCTCGAACGGGAGCGTCATCCGCCGCCTCCTCGAAGACCCGCACGGGCGTTAACGCGTTCCGCATAATTGATTGTAGAGCAGGACCGGGGCGGTGTCATCCGGGAGGGTTGGCCATCGTCCCCCTGCATCCTTTGTGAAAAAGATTTCACCTCCCTTTCGCGAAATATGGAAGCCCGCTTCACCCATCCCCTTCGGTTTCCGATTAGGATGGGAGCAAACCGGAAGCATAGGAGGCACAATGGAGAACGGGGTCCTGGTGGAGGAGCGGCTGCAGCGGCTCCGGGAGGAACTCACCCGCCTGGTCCAAAGCGGCGAGGATGAGGAGGGGATCCGCCTCCGGAGCCTGCTGGCGGAGATGGAGCGCCTGGAGGCGTTGCGCCGGGAGTTGCGGGCGTGGCGCATGGCGACGGGATCGGCAATCCCATAAACCCGACGTGAGGAGGTTGCGATGCGACGGCGTTTCGCCTGGATTCCATGGATAATCGCGGGCGCGCTCTGGGCGGCGGCATGCCAACCGGGCGCGGCGCCGGGCACAGCCCCGACGCCTGGTGGGCCCGCCCCCCTAAGCGGTGAGATCAAGATCGACGGCTCCTCGACGGTCTACCCGATCACCGAGGCGGTGGCCGAGGAGTTCCAGCGGGCCCATCCGGGCGTCCAGGTGGTGGTGGGCATCAGCGGAACCGGCGGGGGGTTCAAGAAGTTCTGCGCCGGGGAGACCGACATCTCGAACGCCTCACGCCCCATTAAGACCGCCGAGATGGAGGCCTGCCAGAAGAACGGCATCGAGTTCATCGAGCTGCCGATCGCCTACGATGCCATCTCGGTGGTGGTCAACCCACAGAACGATTGGGTGGCGTGCATGAAAGTCGAGGAGCTCCGCGCGATCTGGGCGCCGGAGGCCCAGGGGAAGATCACCCGCTGGAATCAGGTGAACCCCCAGTGGCCGGACGCCCCGCTCAACCTCTTCGGGCCGGGCACCGACAGCGGGACGTTCGACTACTTCACCGAGGCGATCGCGGGCAAGGGGGGCGCCAGCCGGGGCGATTACACCGCCAGCGAGGACGACAACGTGCTGGTCCAGGGCGTGGCCAACGATCGCTACGCGCTGGGCTACTTCGGCCTCGCCTATTATCTGGAGAACCAAGATAAACTGAAGGCCCTGGGGATCGACAACGGGAAGGGCTGTGTTCTGCCCTCTGTGGAGACGGTGCGCGATGGCACCTATCAGCCCCTCTCGCGTCCCCTCTTCATCTACGTCAACCGAAAGGCGGTGGACCGGCCGGAGGTGGAGGCCTTCGTCCGGTTCTATCTGACGCAGGGCCCTGCCCTGGCGAAGCAGGTAGGCTACATCCCGCTCCCCGATGCGGTCTATCCGCTGGCCCTCCAGCGCTTCGAAGCCCGCAAGGTGGGCACCGTCTTCAAGGGAGAGGCCCAGGTTGGGGTGCGCATGGAGGATCTGCTGAAGATGGAGCAGTGACCCGTCGAGGCGGGGTGCGGGCCGTTGAGGGCGCCCGCACCCCGAACGCTTATAATAGTGGGTGTGGGTGGCCGCTGGGCCCGGCGGCCGTTTGGCCTTTCATGAAGCCGCATGGGCGGTGGATAAGGGGAGGCGATCGGAGCGGATGACGGCATGGGGCTGACCACCCGTTCGGTGACGGAGATCTACGCAGCGCGCTTTCAGCGGGGGGTGGCCGCCCGCTGGCGGGAGCTGGGGGAGCTGGCCATCCAGGCGGTCCTCTTCTTCGCCGCCATGGTCTCTATCTTCACCACGATGGGCATCGTGGCCGTCCTGCTGGTGGAAGCGATCCCCTTCTTCCAACGGGTCTCCCTGATCGAGTTCCTCACGGATCCCCAATGGACGCCCCTGTTCGCCCAGAAGCATTTCGGGATCATGCCGCTGGTGGCGGGGACCTTCCTCACCTCGGCGGTTGCCCTGGCCTTGGCGATGCCGCTGGGGCTGTTGAGCGCCGTTTACCTCAGCGAATACGCCCCAAGCCGGGTCCGGGCGATCCTGAAGCCCGCCTTAGAGGTCCTGGCCGGGATCCCGACGGTCGTCTACGGCTACTTCGCCCTCCTGTTCGTCACGCCGCTTTTGAAGCGAATCGTCCCCGGCCTGGAGACCTTCAACGCCCTGAGCGCGGGCCTGACGATGGGGGTGATGATCCTCCCCCTGATCTCCTCCCTCAGTGAAGATGCCCTCTACGCGGTGCCGGCCTCCCTGCGGGAGGCCGCTTACGCCCTGGGGGCGACGCGCCTGGAGGTCGCGGTGCGGGTGGTGATCCCGGCGGCGCTCTCGGGGATCGTGGCCTCGTTCATCCTCGCCGCCTCCCGGGCGATCGGGGAGACCATGATCGTAGCCATCGCTGCCGGCCAGCGTCCCATCCTGACCCTGGATCCGCGGCGGGCGATCGAGACGATGACCGCTTACATCGTCCAGGTCAGCCTGGGGGATGTCCCCCATGGCACCCTGGAGTTCCGCACCATCTTCGCCGTGGGGTTGGTGCTGTTCTTGTTCACGCTGGCCCTCAACCTGTTGGCCATGCGCATCATCGAGCGGTATCGCGAGGTCTACCGGTAGATAGGCTCCCGCCTTCGAGGGGAAGGCTGGGGGAAGCCTGCGTTTACGAGGAAGATGCGATGGAGCGGCGACGCCGGCGGGAGATCGCCGGGAAGGTTTTTGAAGGGATCGCCCTGGGGGCCACGGTCTTCGGATTGGTGGTTCTGGCCCTCTTGCTGTTTGACATCGCCCGCCGGGGGATCGGGGTGCTGTCGTGGTCGTTCTTCACCCGTTATCCCTCCCGCTTCCCAGAGCAGGCAGGGATCCGCTCGGCCCTCCTGGGGACCCTCTGGGTGATGGGCCTGACGGCGCTGTTCACGGTCCCCCTGGGGGTGGCCGCGGCAATCTACCTGGAGGAATACGCCCCCCGCAACCGGTTGACCCGCCTGATTGAACTCAACATCAATAACCTGGCGGGGGTGCCCTCGATCATCTACGGCCTGCTGGGCCTGGAGCTTTTCGTGCGCAGCCTGCGCCTGGAGCGCAGCATCCTGGCGGGGGCGCTGACCCTGAGCCTCCTCATCCTGCCCATCCTGATCACCGCCTCGCGGGAGGCGTTGCGGGCGGTTCCCATGAGCCTGCGGGAGGCGGCCTTCGCCCTCGGGGCAACGCGGTGGCAGGTGATCCGGCATCAGGTGCTGCCCGTGGCCTTCCCCGGGATCCTCACCGGGATGATCCTCGCCCTCTCCCGGGCGATCGGGGAGACCGCGCCCTTGATCACCATCGGGGCGTTGACCTTCATCGCCTTCGATCCGAGGAGCCCCCTCGATCCGTTCACGGTGCTCCCCATCCAGATCTTCAACTGGATCTCCCGGCCCCAGGCGGGCTTCCACGCCCGCGCCGCCGGGGCTATCCTGGTATTGCTGGCGGTGTTGCTTTCGATGAACAGCCTGGCCATTTACCTGCGCAACCGCCTGCAGCGACGATATCGTTGGTGACCGATGGGGGAAGACGGGGATGGAGGAGATCGTCCTCGAGGCCCAGAACCTCACGGTCTATTACGACGGCCGGCCGGCGATCGAGGGGATCCACCTGAAGATCCCCCGTTGCCGGATCACGGCGATCATCGGCCCTTCCGGGTGCGGCAAGAGCACCCTGTTGCGCTGCTTCAACCGCATGAACGACCTCATCCCCTCCGCGCGAATCGTCGGGCGGGTTCTCTTCGAAGGCGTCGATCTCTACGGTCCCGATGTGGATGTAGTGGAGGTGCGGCGACGCATCGGGATGGTCTTCCAGAAGCCGAACCCGTTCCCCAAGAGCATCTATGAAAACGTCGCCTTCGGCCCGCGCATCCAGGGGATCCGGGACCGGGCGAAGCTCGACGAGATCGTGGAGCGGTGTCTGCAGGCGGCGGCCCTGTGGGACGAGGTGAAGGACAAGCTCCACCAGAACGCCCTCACCCTCTCCGGCGGGCAGCAGCAGCGCCTGTGCATCGCCCGCGCCCTGGCCACCGAGCCGGAGGTGCTGTTGATGGACGAGCCCGCCTCCGCTTTGGACCCCATCGCCACGATGAAGATCGAGGATCTGATGCGCGAACTGGCCCGGCGGTATACGATCGTGATCGTCACCCACAACATGCAACAGGCCGCCCGGGTCAGCGACTACACGGCCTTCATGCTCGCCGGGGAGGACCGGGTGGGCCGGCTCATCGAGTTCGGGCCGACCCAGCAGATCTTCACCCGCCCGCGGGATCGGCGGACGGAGGATTACATCACCGGACGGTTCGGATGAGGCTGCCATGGGCCGTCGCAGGTGGCGTGTGCTGGTCCTCTGCACCGGGAACGCGGCCCGAAGCCAGATCGCGGAGGGGTTGATCCGCGCCGCGCTGGGGGATCGGGTGGAGGTCTTCTCCGCGGGCACGCATCCCGCCGGGTTCGTGCACCCCTTCGCGATCCAGGCGATGCGCGAGATCGGGATCGACATCTCCGGCCATCGCAGCAAGCCCCTGGCGGAGTTCCTCGGCCAGCCCTTCGATCTGGTCCTCACGGTTTGTGACGACGCCGCCGAGGAATGTCCGGTCTGGCCCGGCCAGGGGGAGCGGATGCACATCGGGTATCCGGATCCCGGGCGATGGGCATGGGATGAAGAAGGGATGCTGGAGGCGTTCCGCGCCGTCCGGGACCACATGCGCGCGGAGCTGGTGCCGATCCTGCAGCGCTGGATCAAGCGCCGGGAGCGGGAAGGGGCGGGGGGATGAGGGCGACGTTCGCCCGAAGCCCCTCGGCGTGATGTCCCCGATTGTTTCGTGGGGGCGAGCAGACGTTGAGGCATCCAGCCCCAAACCGGCCGTGGGGCGGGGAAAGGGGGTGGGGCCTTCGGGTCTCTTTTCCCCAGCTCATCCGATCCTGCCAAGGGGGGTGGAATGGTTGACCCGGATCGGATCTCAGGCTACCATACGGAGGCCAGGTCCGGATCGGGAGAGGAGGGGCCGATGCAAGCCCGGGTGATGCTGGAGCGCGATTTGAGCGCGATCCGTCAGGATGTGCTGCGGCTGGCGGGGATGGTGGAGCAGGCCATTGACCGGTGCATTGAGGCCTTGAGGCGGCTGGATGTGGGGATGGCCCGCGAGATCATCGCCTTCGACGAGGAGATCAACCGGACGCGCTATCAGATCGAGGAGGCATGCCTGGAGACCATCGCCACCCAGCAGCCCATGGCGGGCGACCTGAGGGCCATCATCGCCGCGATGTTCTGCGCCACCAACCTGGAGCGCATGGGCGACCACGCCAAAAGCATCGCCAAGCTGACGATCGAGATGGCGGATGAGCCTCTGCTGAAGCCGCTCATTGACATCCCACGTATGGCCCAGATCGCCAAGGAGATGCTGCGGCAGGTTTTAGAGGCCTATGTGGAGCACGACGCCGAGAAGGCCCGCGCCGCCGTCGCCCGCGACGATGAGGTGGACGCCCTGGATGAGCAGGTCTATCGCGAGCTGATCACATACATGATGCAGGACCCCCGCACCATCTTCCGGGCCACCCGGTTGCTCTGGATCTCCCACAACCTGGAGCGCATCGCGGATCGGGTGACCAACATCGCCGAGCGGGTGATCTTTATGGTTACCGGGGATCTTCAGGAGCTGAATTAGCGCTCCGCCGGACCGCGAAGATGATCCGGGCAGGACCGGTCCCGGCCGGCGCCCGGCCCCATTCGATCCGGTCGTCGCCATGTCCCTGCGCGGCCTCCGGGAGACCCTGCAGCCACCGTCCGAGCGGCGGAGACGCGAGGCGATCCGTCCCCGCCGGTTTCCCTTTTTGCTGTATCAACGGCTGGCCCGCATGTATCGCGCGCCGGCGTGGTTGACTGCTATCGCGGCGCTGGCGCTGTATTATCTTCCCCTCTTCGTGGAGGTTCAATATCCCTGGCCGCCGGCGCAGGACTTCCTCTTGCTGGCGCTGGCGGGGGCGGTGCTGGGGGTCTGGCTGATCCCGGAGATCGGGAGCCGGCTTTCGGGGGTGGAGCCGCGTCCGGAGGCCTTGGTCTTCCGTGCCCCCTTCTTCGCCCTTCGCGTCTCCTACCGGCGGATCCGGGCCACCCGCCCCACGGCGTTCTCGGAGCTTTTCCCCCGCGTCCCATATCGTCACCGGCGGTGGGTGGAGCCGTTTTACGAGCACACCGTGCTGGTAGTCGAGACCGCTGGCAATCCCCTGCCGGTCCGTTGGATCCGGTGGCTGCTGGGGCCCTACGCGTGCCTCCCCCGCGGAACCGGGTTCGTCTGTCTGGTCTCCGACTGGATGACCCTGAGCCGCATGATTGACTATTACCGGGAGAGCGCCCACGGTTCACCCCCGCGCGGATCTTGAACGGCATCCCTGCGTTGTCCTTGAGACGATCCGGGCGCCCCAACGTCCCCGACGGCCTGCTCCGTGGGATCTTCCTTCCCGGTCGTTGGCCGCTATCTGACTTTTGAGCGGGCGCCCCCTTGGTGGAGCGCGCCCCCCGGTCGATGCCCTTAGGCATCCAAAGTGGCGCAGATCCGGCTTGGCCGCTTCGGTCGTATCGGTTATCCTGTCCTCGGCTCCATCCTGGAAAGGGAGGGAGTGTGTTACCGATGATATTTCCAGGGATGGAGGAGCGTTCGAGGGGTGGGGATTGCCTTCGGCCGCTTCCTCCTCCTGAATCTTTCCCAAAATTCAAGTTGACGGAACAATAGAATAGACACGAAGGGGGGATTTCCGCCATGTCGGGCGAGGAGATGAAACGGGATCTCCGTCGGGATGCGGTCCGGATCCTTCACGCCGCGTTAGGGGCGGTGGATCC
>FWWL01004027.1_pt1 | contig 25566 bp, 35 predicted proteins | sample 2228331 | NCBI WGS metagenome assembly FWWL01 (sample SAMEA103939775, study PRJEB20133) | metagenome | reverse complement strand
AAGCTTTTGGGCGTGCGGGCGGTGCTCGCGGAGAGCTACGAGCGCATCCACCGCTCCAACCTCGTGGGCATGGGGATTCTGCCCCTACAGTACCCCGAAGGCCAGAACGCCCAAAGCCTGGGTCTCACCGGACGGGAGGTGTACGACATCCTGGGGATCCCGCAGCTCCGGCCAGGGGGCGCGGTCACCGTGCGGGTCCATCGGGAGGACGGGACCACCCTGGAGTTCCAGGCCATCGCCCGCATCGATACGCCCACGGAGCTGGAGTACTACCGGCACGGTGGGATCCTGCCCATGGTATTGCGGCGGCTGCTCCAGGGCACGTAGAACGCGGAGGAAGCACACCGCAGCGCCGAACCTCCGCTTCCGGGACCGCCCGCGCGCGGAGCCGCATCCGCCGTGGCCGGGATCCGATCGCACGCCGAGGAGGGGCCGAGGGCCTAGAGTCCCAGGTAGGCGGTTCGAACGAGGTCGCTGTCCAGCAGTTCCTCCCGGGTCCCCTGCAGCACGATCCGCCCGTTCTCCATCACGTAGGCCCGGTCCGCGGTCTCCAGCGCTTGCTGGACGCTTTGCTCCACGAGGAGCACCGTGACGCCGTTCGCCCGCAGCTGCCCGACCAGCCGGAACACCTCCCCCACCACCCGGGGTGCGAGCCCCGAGGAGACCTCGTCCAGGATGAGCAGCTGCGGCTGCCCCATGAGGGCCCGGGCGATGGCCACCATCTGCCGCTCCCCTCCACTGAGGCTCCGTACCTGCTGGCGCTGGCGGTCCTTCAGCGCCGGGAACAGCTGGAACACCCATTCGAGACGATCCCGACGGGTCCTCCACACCTGCGGGGCGTACGCGCCGAGCTCCAGGTTCTCCAGCACCGTCATCTCCGGGAACAGCCCGCCTCCCTGGGGCACGTAGGCGATGCCCCTCTCCGCGATCCGGTGAGGCTCCATCCCCGCAATGGGCTCCCCCCGGAAGACGACCCGTCCGGCCATCGGCCGGAGGTGGCCCGTGACGGTGTTCAGCAGGGTCGTTTTCCCCGCCCCGTTCGGGCCGAGGATCGCCACCACCTCCCCTTCTCCCACCCGGAGGGAGACGTCCCACACCACCTGCACCTTCCCGTATCCCGCGCAGACCCGTTCCACGTCCAGCATCACGCGCTTGCTCCGCTCCCGAGGTAGACCTCAATCACCTCGGGGTTCCGCACGACCTCCTCCGGGCGCCCCTCCGCGATCTTCCGCCCTTGGTGGAGCACCAGGACCCGATCGCAGGCCCGCATCACCGCCCGGAGCACGTGCTCGATGAGGACCACGGTCATCCCCTCCGCCTGCAGCCGCCGGATGAGCGCCACGGCCTCCTCCACCTCCCGGGTGGTGAGACCCGCCATGAGCTCGTCCAGCAGGAGCACCCGCGGGGCTCCTGCCAGGGCCCTCGCCAGCTCCACCCGTTTCTGGTAGGCGATCTGCAGATCCCCCGCCGGTACGCCCGCGAGGGCCTTCAGTCCTACCATCTCCAGCGCCCACCACGTCCGGTGCTCCGCCTCCGCGCGCGTCCGTCCGGTCTCCGGGCCGAACCACGCGCCCGCCAGCACGTTCTCAAAGACCGTCATCCCGCGGAAGACCCTCACGGTCTGGAAGGTGCGGGCGATCCCAAGCCGGTAGATCTGATCCGGGCCGAGCCCCAAAATGGGCTGCCCCCGAAACCACACCGCTCCCTGATCTGCGCGCACTGCTCCCGTGACCACGTTGAACAGCGTAGTCTTCCCCGCCCCGTTCGGGCCGATGATCCCCACCACCTCCCCTTCCCCTACCGCGAAGGAGGCTCCCGCCAGGGCCATCAGGCCGCCGAACCGTTTGACGAGGTCTCTGCCCTCCAGGAAGGTCCTGGTCACTTCGCCGACCCCACCTTCTCCCACCGGCTCCAGGCCACCGCGCGCTCCCACCACCGTCCCGCGAGCGCCGTGATCCCTCCGGGACTGTACAGCATCACCGCCACCATCACCAGCCCGAACAGCAGCATGTAGTGGTAGGGGAGTCGTGTGATCAAGAAGTCCTCCAGCGCCACGAAGGCTACCGCTCCGAGCGCCGCCCCATACGGGCGCCGGCTACCGCTGAATACCGCGATGAGGACGGGAATGAAGGACAGCTGGAGGTTGAAGGCGATGCGGGGATCCACGTACGTCCACCGGGTGGCCATGATGGCCCCCGCGCATCCCATAAACGCCGCGCTCACGGAGAAGCCCACCACCTTGACCCGGGTGGTGGGGATCCCGATGTGGGCCGCGGCTTCCTCGTCCTCCCCGATGCACCGTAGGGCCATGCCGAGCTTCGATCGCTGGACCAGCTCCCAGGTGAGGAACAGCAACCCCAGCAGGCCGAGCATGGCATAGTAGATCGTCTCCTGTCCCACGGGCAGCACGATCCGCCCCACCCGGCCGAAGAAATGGGCCTCCGCCCACCGCGTGGCCGAGGTGGCCAGCTCCACCGCCCCCAGGGTAAACATGCTGAAGTACGCTCCCCGCAATCGCAACGTGACCACGCCCATGCCCGCCGCGGCCGCGCTGCTCAGCAGCCCGCCGAGCAGTGCGGCGATCCAGAACCCCAGGGAAGTACGCCACAGAACCGCCGCGTAGACCCCGATGCCGAAGAAGACCGCGGAGGCGAGGGAGACGTACCCCGTGATGCCGGCAAACAGCATCCAGCTCACGGTCAGCACCACGTACATGCCCAAATTGCTGAGAAAGACCAGGGTGTAGACGGGTGCATAGAGGGGCGCGCTCACCAGGGCCACGGCAGCGAGGGCCACCGCCGCGCCTCGGAGCGCCGTCCCGCTCCGCTTCACGCTGCCAACAAGCCTCTCGGTCTCCACCATAGGAGGACCACGAAGAGAAGGTAGTACGCCACCACCGCGAGTCCCGGCTGCCAGTAGGTGACCGCCGTCCCCACGATCCCCAGCAGGATCCCCCCGAGCAGGCTACCGGGGATGTTTCCTAGGCCTCCCAGCACCACCACGACGATGGCGATCACCGTGTACTCGAATCCCATGATGGGGTTGATGCTGTAGGTCATGCTGATCAGGGAACCCGCCGCACCGGCAGCCCCTGTCCCCAGGGCGAAGCAGATCCCCAGGACGTTCCGCACGTCCACCCCGACGCTGGCCGCGCCGGACCGGTCCTGGGCCGCGGCGCGGATCGCTTTGCCGACCCGGGTCCGTCGGAGCAGCTCGTACAGGAGCAATCCCAGGACCAGGGAGAACCCGAAGATGATTACCCGGTTCAGCGGGAGGACAAGTCCCCCCACCCGGAGGGCCCCGGGGAGGTAGGAGTAGCTCCGCACCTCCGCCCCCCACAGGAGGACGATGGTGTTCTGCATCGCGAAGAGGATCCCGAATGACGTGAGCATACAGGCCGCCTCGAAGGCCTCCATGGATCGCACGTGCCGTTGGAGGCGCGAGAAGACCCACCGGTACAACCCCCATCCCAGCACGAAGCTGAGCGCCAAGGACGCCACCAGTCCGATGAGCGGGCTGATCCCTGCGGCCACGTACAGCCACCAGGTGAGGAACGCGCCGAGGGTGGCGAACTCGCCGTGGGCCACGTTCAGCACCCGAGCCACCCCGTACTGCAGGTTCAGACCCAGGGAGGCCAGGCCGTAGATCCCTCCCAGCATGATCCCCCCCAGAACGATATCCAGCACCCGGTTCAGCACCATCTCCGTCTTCTCTTGGGATGCCTTCTTGAATGAGCAGGGCAGGGCCGGCACCCGCCTGGAACCGGCCCTGCCTCAAAATCGCTGCTAGCCGATCCTGAGACGACGGGCCCTCACCGCTTCTTCGGCCACGCCGGCTTCAGGATGGGCTTCGCCGTCCGGTTCTTGCCAGGATCCACGACCTCGAAGACCCCCTTCTGCCACTGCCCGATCTGGCCCAGGTGGCCCCGGAACTGACGGTCCCGGTCGTACTTGAACGGCCCCACCACGGTGTTGAAGGTGCGGGTCGCCAGCACGTCCCGAAGCCGCTGGTTGTCCAAGGTCCCCGCAGCCTCGATGGCCTGCTGGAGGTGCTCCAGGGAGGCATAGTAGTACAGCTGGCCCCACCAATCCGGCGGGTCCGTCTTGTAGTGCTTCCGGTACAGCTGGATGAACCGACGGGCGCCCGGCCCGCTCTTCGGGCTCCACGCGCCGCCGCCCATCATTCCTTCCACCACGTTCGCGCCGAAGGCGTCGCGGAAGGCACCCAAGTTCACGCCTACAGAGATGAACATGGCCTTGAAGTTCGCGTCCAGCTCCATGGCCTGTCGCGTCAGGAGGAACCCCTGATCCGGATAGGCGAAGGCCACGAGGGCGTCCACCCGTGCCGCGGTGGCCTCCTTCAGCAGCGGTGCCATGTCCTTAATGTCCATGGGGAAGCTCTTCACGAAGGCCACCTGCAAGCCGGCCTTGCGGAACTCCGGCAGGGCCACGTCTTTATACTCGACCCCGTGCAGGTCCTCGTGGTGGATGATGGCCACGGTCCGCAGCCCCAGCTCTCTGAGAATGGCGGCGAGGACGGGCATCTGGCTGCGGGAGTAGTTCAGGACCTGGAAGAAGTACGGCAGGTTCGGCATGATCTCTTCGAGTTTGGCTGCCCCCCCGGGGCCACCGATCAGGATCTTCCGGTACTTGTTGGCGATGGGGGCTGCCGCGTACAGGAACCCCGTGCTGATGGGAGGAAACACGATGTCCACCCGGTCCTCGAGGATCAGCTTCTCCAGCAGCCGGGTTGCGGTCCCCAGATCGGACTTGTCGTCGTACTTGATGAACCGGATGGGCAGACGCCGCCCGAACTCCTGCACCAGGATCCCGCCGCCAGCGTTCACCTCTTTCACCCACATGTCATACACGGGGCCGATGGTGGCGTTGGTGATGGGGGCGAGCGGTCCCGAGAGGGCGAACGCCACACCCATCACGATGGCATTCTTTCCCGGAGCGCCCCATCCTGCGCCGAGCGCCAAGGCGAGGCACCCCGCGACGCCCAGGACCAGGCCGATCCCACGCAGCCTACTGGATCGCATTCCCTAACCACCCCCTCCGGTGTATTCGCAGCATGTTGCCTCGGACGGATTCCCAATCGGAGATCCTCCCCGTGCTCCCTGGCTCTCCGCTCGCTCCCACCCCCTTCCTTGCTCTCCGAGGACTCACTGGAACCGCGTAATCACCGTGAACCCCACGGTGCGGAACTCCGTCATGGCCTGCAGGACCTCGCTCGCCTCCTCCAGGGAGACCGTGCGTCCCACCAGGCTCTTGGGGGACAGCTTCCCCTGCTCCACGAGGGCCAGCAGGCCCGCGTACTGGGGATGGGGGTTCCCCAGGCTCCCGTAGAACTCCAGCTCCAGGCCCACCATCATGTCCGTAGGGAGGGCCACCATCCCCTGCTCGGCCTGGGTGGTGAGTCCGACCTGTACGTGACGTCCGCCCTTGCGCAGGCAGAAGATCGAGTTCTGGATCGTGCTCTGGATGCCGAGGGCGTCCACGGAGACGTGTGCGCCCCCGCCGGTGATCTGTTTCACCGCCTCCGGCACGTTCTCCCGTCTGGCGTTCACCGTGGCGACGGCCCCCTGTTCCCGGGCCCGTGCGAGCTTCTCCTCGTCCACGTCCACCGCTACCACCCGGGCTCCCGCGGCGTTCGCGATCTGCACCGCGCTGAGCCCCACCCCACCGACTCCGTGCACCGCCACCCACTCTCCGGGCCGCACCCGGGCCCGGTGCACCACCGCGTGGTAGGCGGTCATGTACCGGCACCCCAACGCCGCCGCGGTCACGAAGTCCACCGCGTCCGGGAGCCGGATGAGGTTGAAGTCGGCGTTGGGAATCCGCACGTACTGCGCGTAGCCGCCATCGAAGGAGAAGCCCACCATCTGGAGGCTGTCGCAGAGGTTCGGCCGCCCGCTGAGGCAGTAGGCGCAGTACGAACAGCCGAGGTGGAAGGGGACCGTCACCCGCTCGCCCACCTTCGTCCGCCGCACCTCCGGCCCCACCTCCACCACCACCCCGGCCAGCTCGTGGCCCAGGGTCAGGGGCAGCTGCGGTCTGAAGCCGATCCACGTCCAGTCCCCCATCCAGGCGTGCCAGTCACTGCGGCAGATCCCACACGCTTCCACCCGGAGCACTGCGTCCTGAGGTCCGGGTTGGGGGTCCGCCACCTCCTGAACTACAAGGGGTTTCCGGTGCTCTACCATCTGAGCGGCTTTCATAAGTCCCCCTCTTTCGCGACGGGTTGTGCTTGCGCATCCCTATTCGATATTCGATGCCTCCCGGCTCTCCTCCTTCCCGTGCAGAGCGGATCTCCCGACCACGGGGGCCGGAATGCTGGTATTGTCTAAACTTTCTCTCGCGGAACCTCCGCGCTCCCTTCCCCGTACGAGTTGAAGGAACGTCCACGCAGGAGGACCCCATGCGCCTCTTGGTGCTCTTGGCGACAGCCCTCTTGGCCTCTGCGGGACCTACGCACGTGGTCCGGGGGACGGAGGTGGAAGTAGCGCTCTCTACGGATCGGTCCCGGTACGAGCGGGGGGAACCCGTTTTCCTGCGGCTGACAGTACGCAACCGGGGCCTGGCGCCCGCCCTACTGGAATTCGCCACCGCGCAGCGCTACGACTTCCGGGTGCTGCAGCCGGACGGGAGGCTCGTGTGGCAGTGGTCCCACGACAAGGTCTTCGCTCAGGTGCTCGGGACCCTCCGGCTCCAGCCCCAGCAGACCCGCATCTACACGGAACGGTGGGACCAGGTGGACAACGAGGGGCGGCCCGTTCCGCCGGGCCGGTACGTGGTGGAAGGGATCTTCCCCGCCCGGGTCTCCCCCGGATGGACGCTGCTCCTCCCCCATCCGCCCCGGCTCACCCTCGAGATCCTGGCCCGCGGCGCCCGGGATGACCGAGCCCACCCGGAGCCCTACCGGAAGGTGTTTGTCCCGGGGGCCATCCGGGTGCGGTTTTTTCCGTGGGCCTCGGCGGAGTGGATCGAGCGGCGGCTGCAAGCGCTGGACCTCCGGGTGGTCTCAGTGGAGGCTGACGGCCGGACGTATGTGGTCCGAACTCCGTCCCCCCACCGGACCGCGGAGACCGTGGCGGCCTTAAATCGGGCCGTGATCGTGGAGTGGGCGGTGCCCCACTACGTCCTCGTGCCCAGGCGGGAACCCCCCACCCGGAGGCCCTAGAGGCGAAAGGCGTCCTGGAGGAGCTCCGCCCGCACGGGGTGCCCCTGCGGATCCAGGTGCACCGCCACCACGTCGAACCGGCAGGGGCAGTGGAGCAGGCCCCTGCGCTGGAGGTAGGCAAGGGCGAGCCGGGCGAGCTGCCTCTGTTTGTGCGGGGTCACCGCTTCCAGGGGATGCCCCCGGGCACTGCCAAACCGTGCCTTGACCTCCACGAACACGACCACCCCCGCCTGCTCGCACACCAGGTCCAGCTCCCCGAACCGGAACCGCACGTTGCGATCCAGGACGCGATAGCCCGTGCGCCGCAGGAGCTCGGCGGCGGCCTCCTCCGCTTCCGTACCGATCTGTCTCCGGTTCATGCCCAAAGGACCTAACGCAGGCCCTAGGGGGGTTGGCACGTCCGGCTCCGGAGGGGGCCGAAGGACCTCCGGTGCGCGGGGCAGGGGCCGAGGCGGGCGAGGGCCTGAAGGTGCTCACGGGTGGGATATCCCTTGTGGCGGGCGAACCCGTACCCGGGGTAAAGGGCGTCCAGTTCTGCCATCATGCGGTCGCGCTCCACCTTGGCGAGGATGCTGGCCGCGGCGATCAGGGCCACCCGGGCGTCTCCATCGACCACGGGCCGCTGGGGCAAGGGTACCGGAATGGGCCAGGGGCCGTCTACGAGGACGAGCTGGGGTGGCTCAGGCAGGGCGGCTATGGCCCGGGCCATGGCAAGCCGCGCCGCGTTCCGGATGTTGAGGGCGTCGATCTCCTCCACGGTAGCAACCCCGATCGCCCAGGCCGTAGCTTGGGTCCGAATCTGGGTGGCCAGCTCCTCCCGGCGTTCGGGAAGAAGCTGCTTGCTGTCCGCGATTCCTCGGATGCGGAGAGGGTTATTGGCGAGGACCGCGGCCGCCACCACGGGGCCTGCGATCGGCCCGCATCCCGCTTCATCTACCCCAGCGAGCAGGCGGTACCCGTGACGCCGGAACTCCCGCTCGAGACGCCCCAGGTCCACGGTCAGCGCACGAGGCCGATCCGGTGCGGAGGCCAGTAGATCACCAGAGCCCGGCCCACCACGTTGCGGGCGGGCACGAGCCCGAAGAACCGGCTGTCCTCGCTGTTGCACCGGTTGTCGCCCAGCACGAACAGATGCCCCGGGGTGACCGTCTTCGGCCCGTAGTCCTGGATGCAGGCGGGATCACCGTCCGCGGGCGTGAGGTCAGGCCTCGGTTTCCCGTTGATGTACACCACGCCCCGGCGCAGCTCCACCCGGTCACCCGGAAGCCCCACCACCCGCTTCACGAAGTCCTTCCCGGGATTGAGGGGGTAGCGGAAGACGATCACGTCCCCCCGCTGGATGGGAGCCAGACGGTAGTAGAACTTCGCCACCAGGATGCGGTCCCCGACCTGCAGGGTGGGCTCCATGGAGCCGGAGGGGATGAAGAAAGCCTGAACCACGAAGGTGATGATGAAGAAGGCGAGGACGACGGCGAACAGGGCCGCATCCACGGTCTCGAGGATGGCGCGGCGGAGCGCAGGGGAGAGCAGGACGAATTCCCGGACCGCAAACCGCAGCACCACCAGTCCCGCGGCCACAAGGAGGATCAGGACCGGGATGCTCATCTCGTTCCGGATAAGGGCGAGCTGCACGATCCCCTTCCCTACCGCTTCTCCTTGATCCGGGTCTCCTTGCCCACCTTCTCCCGGAGGTAGTAGAGCTTGGCCCGGCGCACCTGCCCGCGCCGGACCACCTCGATGCGCACGATGTTGGGAGAGTGGAGGGGGAAGATGCGCTCCACGCCCACGCCGTGGGAGATGCGGCGCACGGTGAAGGTCTCCCGCAGCCCGCCGCCCCGGCGGGCGATCACCACGCCTTCGAACACCTGGATCCGCTCCCGGCCGCCCTCCCGCACCCGGGTGTGCACGCGGACGGTGTCCCCGGGCCCGAACTCCGGGATGTCCGACTTCAGCTGGGACCGCTCCACGAGTTGGATCTTGTCCATGGCCTACTCCTCCGTGTCCCCTCGATTATACCCGGATCCCCAGCTCCTCCTCGATCTCCCGCAGCAGGGCCCGGTCCTCTGGGGTGAGTTCCGCGGTCTGCAGGAGGTCTGGCCGGCGGAGCAGGGTGCGCCGCAGGGCCTCCTTCCGCCGCCACCGGGCGATGGCCGCGTGGTTCCCGCTGAGGAGCACATCCGGAACCCGCATCCCCCGGAACTCCGCAGGCCGGGTGTAGTGCGGGTAGTCCAACAGCCCCGTGGTGAAGGACTCCTCCCGCACGGAGCCCTCATCCCCCACCACCCCCGGTACCAGCCGCGCCGTGGCGTCTACGATGACCATGGCCGCGAGCTCCCCGCCCGTGAGCACGTAGTCGCCGATGGACACCTCCTCCGCGCCGAGGCCCTCCACCACCCGCTCGTCCACCCCCTCGTACCGGCCGCACAGGATTACCAAGTGCGACTTGCGGCTCAGCTCTTGGGCCATGCGCTGGTCGAACCGCCGGCCCTGCGGGGAGGTGAGGAGGATGTGGCCTCGGTCCTTGGCCTCCTGCTCGATGGCCTCCACCGCGGCGAAGAAGGGTTCGGGCTTCATCACCATCCCGGGTCCGCCGCCGTACGGGTAGTCGTCCACGGTGCGGTGGCGGTCCGTGGTAAAGTCTCGGAGGTTCCAGATCTTGATGCACACCAGCCCCCGCTCCTGCGCCCGGCCTAGGACACCGACCCGGAGGGGCGCGAAGATCTCCGGAAAGATCGTCACGATGTCGACCCGCATCCCTCAGTCCACGAGCCCCGGGAGCAGCCGCACGACGATGCGACCCGTCTGGAGGTCCACCTCCTCGATGACGTCCTCGATGGCGGGGAGAAGGATCTCCCGCTTTCCGGCCACCACGTACACGTCATTGGCACCGGTCCGCAGGACGTCCCGTACCCGGCCGAGGACCTCCCCTTCTACCGTCCGCACCTCTAATCCCAGGATATCCGAGACGTAGTAGGTGCCCTCCGGGAGGGGGGCTGCCTCCTCACGGGGGATGCGCACCTCCCGGCCCCGCAGGGCCTCCGCGGCCTCCCGGGTCTTGATCCCCCGCAGCTTCACCAGGAAGAACCGGCCGTGCGGCCGGACGGATTCCACCTCGTACGGCACCTCCCCATCGGGCCCCGCCACCAGGACCCGCCGCAGGGTCAGGAACCGGTCCGGGAAGTCCGTATCGGGAAGGACCCGGACCTCGCCGTGCAGGCCGTGGGGTCGGGTGATGGTGCCGATCCGCAGGGTCCTCATGCCTCACGAGCGGATCTCCATGACGATTCCGTCCTTTACCACGATCTCCACGCGGGAGAGCTTGCTGAAGAGGTTATCCCCCACCCGGACCTCGATCTGAGCGTCCACGGTGGTTTGAGGGAACTCCGTGTTGAGCTCCAGTCGCTCCGCCTCCCGCAGCCGCTCCAGGAGCTCTGTCCGCAACGCCTCCTGCCGGGAACGCTCCAGCTCCAGCTGCTGGCGCACCAGTCGGTTCTGCGGGGTGATCTGGCGCTCGAGCTCCAGCCGCCGGATCTGGCTTTCGATGCGGGCGAGGAGGTCCTCCACGCCCCGCAGGGCCTCCTGGAGGTCCCGCTTGTAGTTTTCCTTAAAGGTCTCCGTGACAATGGCCTTCACCACCACGGGTCGGATCAAGGTAATGGCGTTCATGGCGACCTCTCCTCCACGACCTCCACGTGTACGGATCTCTTGCCCCGGACGGCGATCCGGGCCAGGGTCCGCAGGGCCTGGATCACGCGGCCGCCGCGGCCGATGACCTTCCCTCGGTCCTCCGGGGCGACATGCACCCGCACCACGGTCCCCTCTTCCTCCACCCGGACGGCCTCCGGGTGGTCCACAACACCCCGGACTACGTACTCCACCAGCCCCCGCACGTCCCCGGACGGGATGGGTTCGTCTGGCATGGCTACGAGGCCTTGCGGCGCTTCTGCTCCTGCCACAGGCGCCAGACCCCCGCCTTCTCCAGCAGCACCCGGGCCGCATCCGAGGGCTGGGCGCCCCGCGAGAGCCACAGCAAGGCTTTCTCTGTGTCCACGTGGATGGTGCTGGGCTCGGTGCGGGGGTTGTAGGAGCCGATGGCCTCGATGTACTTCCCGTCCCGGGGGGCGCGGCTATCGGCCACCACCAGGCGGAAGAACGGGCCGTTGCGTTTGCCCATCCGCATCAGACGGATCTTGACCGCCACGTTTCCCCTCCTTTCCGAAATGGTTCAGATCCCGAATGGCCACTTCCACTTCCCCATCCGGCGGCCGGTGGCCTCCAGCTGCCGGATCATGCGCTTCGTTTCCTCGAATTGCTTGAGGAGCCGGTTCACATCCTGCACCGTGGTGCCACTGCCCCGGGCAATGCGGCGCTTGCGGCTGCTGTTGAGGAGGGCGGGGTTCTGCCGCTCCTCAGGCGTCATGGAGTTGAGGATGGCCTCGAACCGGATCAGCTCCCGGTCGTCCAGCTCCTCCCGCAGCCCCCGCACCTGCGCGAGGCCGGGGATCAGCTCCAGGAGGCCTTGAAGCGGCCCCATCCTCCGCATCTCCCGCAGCTGCTGGCGGAAGTCCTCCAAGGTGAACTCCCCCCGCCGAAGCTTCCGCTGGAGGGCTTCTGCCCGCTCCGCGCCGATGGCCTCCTGGGCCCGCTCGATGAGGGTGAGCACATCGCCCATCCCCAGGATCCGGGAGGCCATGCGATCCGGGTGGAAGGGCTCCAGGGCTTCGATCTTCTCACCCGTTCCCACGAAGAAGATGGGCTTTCCGGTCACGGAGACCACGGAGAGGGCCGCCCCGCCCCGGGCGTCGCCGTCGAGCTTGGTGAGCACGATGCCGTCGATACCGATGCGCTGGTCGAACGCCCGGGCCACGTTCAGGGCCTCCTGCCCCGTCATGGCATCCACCACCAGCAACACGGAGTGGGGGCTTGCCGCCTGCCGCACCCGCTGGAGCTCCTCCATCATGGCCTCATCGATGTGCAGCCGGCCTGCCGTGTCCACCAGCACCCAGTCATATCCTGAGCCGCGGGCGTGCTCGATCGCCTTCCGCACCACCTCTACGGGGTCCCGGGTGTCGAGGGTGAACACGGGGACCCCCGCCATCCGGCCCACCACCTCCAGTTGCGTAATGGCGGCGGGACGCTGGAGGTCTGCGGCCACGAGGAGCGGGTGCCGTCCCTTCCGTCGGAGGTAATAGCCCAGCTTGGCCGCCTGCGTGGTCTTTCCGCTTCCCTGGAGCCCACAGAGGAGCACCACGGTGGGGGGTTTTGGGGCCGGTACGAGCTCGCGGTGCTGTCCGCCCAACAGGTGCACGAGCTCCTCGTAGACGATCTGGATCACCTGCTGGGTCGGGTTCAGTTGCTTCCACACCTCCCGGCCCACGGCCTTCTCCCGGACCCGGCTAAGAAAATCCCGGACCACCTGGAAGTGCACGTCCGCTTCCAGGAGCGCGAGCCGCACCTCCCGCAGGGCCGCGTCCACGTCCTCGGGCCGCAGCATCCCTCGTCCGGAGATCCTGCGGAAGGTCTCCTGCAGACGGTCCCGCAGGTTCTCAAACATCTCACCCCTCCTTTACGGCCCGGTATACCCGGTACCCACCGCCCCGCTCCACTTCCTCCACGTTGCCGAACGTCTCCCCGATGATGCGGCCCAGGGTGCGGGCACCCTGGGCGGTCCGGGCCACGAGGTAGAAGGAGCCGCCTGGCTTCAGGTGGTAGAAGGCGCCCTCGATGATTGCCCGGACCACGGCCCGTCCCGCCCGGATGGGCGGGTTCGTGGCGATGAGGTCGAAATACCGGCCGGCCACGGGCTCGTAGAGGTCGCCGTGCAGGACCTCCACGTTCAACTGCGCGTTGCGCACGGCGTTGCGCCGGGCAAGCTCTACGGCTCGAGCGTTGATGTCCACGAGGACCGCTCGACCCCGTGGGGCCATCGCCGCGGCCACGATCCCGATCACCCCGTACCCGCAGCCCACATCGAGGATCTCGTCCTCAGGCCGTACCTCCAAGGCCTCCAGCAAAAGCCGTGTCCCCCGATCTACGGCACCCCGGGAGAACACACCTCGGTCCGTCTCGAAGACGAAGATCCGGTCCCGGAACCGGAACCTGACCTCTCGGGGCTGAGACCGGACCGCAGGGGTGGAGACGAAGTAGTGCTCCGTCACAGGAGCTCCCTCACGCGTTGGATGTAGGTCAGGATCCGTGCCACCCGGCTGTCCGGACCTAGGGCCCGCACCTCCTCCTCCAGCCGGTCCAGCTGCCGCAGGGCCTCCAGCTTTCGGCGCTCCGCGCTCCGCGCCTGCTGCGCAAGACCCAACCGCTCCTCGTACCGGAACAGCTCCGCCAGCGACCGCCGGAGGCTGTCATGGATGGCCTGGCGGGTGACCCCGAAGTACTCCGCGATCTCCCCTAAGGACAGGTCCTCGTGGAAGTACATCCGGACGAGCTGCTGCTGGCGCGGCGTGAGCAACCGCGCGTAGATGTCGAACAGGCGGATCACAGTGAACCGATCCGCCAGCACCCGCTCCATTCCTGACCCTCACCTCACGCCTGTAAAGGGATTTTCCTTTACAGGGTAGCACGGCGCCCCGCGGGCCTCAAGCCTCCGGGAGGAGGGCCTCCACGAAGGCCTCGGGGTCAAAGGGGCTGAGGTCCTCCGGGCGCTCGCCCGTGCCCACGAGCTTCACGGGGATCCCCAGATGCCGCCGGATGGCGAGCACCACCCCGCCCTTCGCGGTGCTGTCGAGCTTGGCGAGCACGATCCCGCTCACGTCCGCCGCCTCCCGGAAGAGGTGGGCCTGGCTCAGGGCGTTTTGGCCCGTGGTGGCGTCCAGGACCAGCAGGGACTCCACGGTCCCCTTGAGGAGCTGGCGGTCTACGACCCGCCGGATCTTCCGGAGCTCCTCCATGAGGTTGGTCTTGGTGTGGAGCCGACCGGCCGTGTCCACCACCAACACGTCGTAGGGCCTGGCCTGAAGGGCCTGGAGGGCGTCGAAGACCACCGCGGCGGGATCCGACCCTTCCCGGTGCCGCACCAAGGGGACCCCCACCCGCCGGGCCCACGTCTCCACCTGGTCGATGGCCGCGGCCCGGAAGGTGTCCGCGGCGGCGATCAGCACCCGCCGCCCTTCCCGCGTGAGGTGGTAGGCCAGCTTGCCCACGGTGGTGGTCTTCCCTGAGCCGTTCACGCCCAGGACGAGGACCACGGCGGGCGGCGGATCGAGACGCAGGGGCTCCGGTTCCCCCAGAAGGTCGAGGAGGATGGCCCGGAGGGCCTCACGGAGGTCCTGGGGCCGGTGGAGGCCTGAGAGGGAGCGGCGCCGAAGCTCCTGAGTAATCTCCTCCGCCAGTTTGGGTCCCACGTCCGCGCGCAGCAGACCCTCCTCCAGCCGCTCGAAGAAAGCCTCATCCGGTGGCCCGCTAAAGAGGGCCTCCAGGTGCTGGAAGAGGGCCTCGCGGGTCCGCCGGAGGCTCTCCCGCAACCGCTGCAAAAATCCGACCCGCGTCTCCATGGCCGACCGATTCTATCACACCTCCGGAGGCTCCCCGAACCCGTACACTCCGGGGAAACGGAGGCTCAGAAGCCTCACCAGGAGCGCGGCGGGAAGCCCCACCACGTTCAGGTAGTCGCCCTCGATGCGCTCCACGAGGGCCGCCCCCCGGCCCTGGATGGCATACCCGCCTGCCCGGCCTTCCCACTCCCCGGTGGCCACGTATGCCGCGATCTCCCGGTCGCCAAGCGGCCGGAAGGTGACGGCGGTGACCTCGTGGTGCAGCTCCTCCCACTCCGGGGTTCCCAGGTAGAGCCCTGAGACGACCAGGTGGGTACGGCCCGCTAAGTCTTTGAGCATCCTGTGGGCCTCCTCCGGATGCGCTGGCTTTCCGTAGACCCGACCCCCTAGGACCACGGTGGTATCCACGCCGAGCACGGGCCGGCCCTGGGCCTCCGGGAGGACGGACCTGGCCTTGCCCCGGGCGTGCTCCCGCACCATGGCCACGGGGTCTAGAGCGGAGTCCTCTTCCTCGTACCGCGGAGGGATCACCACGAAGGGGATCCCCAGCTGCCGGAGGATGGCCCGGCGCTGCGGTGAGGTGGAGGCCAGAACGATCCGGGGCCTCCTCGGGGTGCGGATTCGGTGTTGGCCCACAGTTCCCTAGTGTACCGGGCGGAGGGGGTGCCGGAAGTTGCCAAAGTTAGGCATCATGGAAGAGGCGACCTTCATGGCCGAAACTCTTGTCAAGGAGGTGATGGTATGGCCACCCGGACGGTTGTGAGGGACGCCGCCGCGACCTGCTACCGGGAGCTCGTGCGCATCCAGAAGGAGCTGCAAAACCTCGGGGAGTACCCGAGCACCAAGGACGTCGTCAAGCACCTCCAGGCCCTCGTGGAGGCCCTCCAGCGGTTCATGCGGGAGGCAGGAGACTGAGGGCGCCTACGGCCCGCGGGGAACTGCCCCGCGGCCTTTCCGTTTGTAAGTGTGTATGATATACTTTCAGTAGGAGACACTTCCATGCCGGGGAAGCGGGTGACCCTTTACCTCAAGCGAGAGGACCTCCTGGAATGGGTGCGCCGATACACGGGGAAGGAGTCGCTCTCCGAGGCCGTCACCGCGGCCTTGGCGGAGCTGCAGGCTACGGTCGCCCAGCGACGGGCAGAGGTGCTGGACCGTTTCCGTGGCATCTGGGCGGGGGATCCGGGAATCGCGGCCGCCTTCCGTGAGCTTGACGAGGGCTGGCAGGAGTGGCGACGCAGGCTCGAGGACTCCTGATCGATACATCGGCCCTGGTGGCGCACTTCCGCGGGGAGGTGGACCTGCGTGACATCGTCCGCCGGTATGGAGGCGTCTACGTGAGCGCGGTGACGGTGTACGAGCTGGAGTATGGTGCGCGCAGGGCTGGAAGGACTTCGGACCTCGCCGCGTTCGAGGAAGCCTTTCAGCTGGAGGTGATCCCCCTGGGACGGGTCGAGGCAGAGCGGGCAGCTGCCCTCAATGCCGAGTTGGCCGAACAGGGCCGGAGGATCGGGGACCGGGATGCCCTCATTGCGGCCACCGCGCTTTCCCACCACCTGGACCTGGTCACGCGAAACGTCCAGGAGTTCCGGCGGGTTCCGAATCTCCCCGTCGTGGTCCCCCAAACGGGCGCTACGGGAGGGCAGGAGGCCGTGGAAGGGAGGCGGGGGCAGGCGCAGGGGCGTAGGGGCCGCCGGCGGTGAGGTCCACTCTGGCTTCCATTCGCTCCTCCCCGATCCGCACGGGCACCACGAGGGCGAGAGGCCACCGGCGGGATCTCTTCTCGAAGACCAGCACGCCCGAGGCTCGGCCCTGTGCGGGGATCTCCTCGGGGAAGGTGGATCGCAAAAACCGGATCCCCAGTTCCCCGTCCGGGCCCGTGAGCACCGCGCTCATGGTCTGCATCAAGGCCGTCCGCGGCGCCCGATTTTCTACGGACAGGGAAAGATTCCAGGCGTCTTGGAGCTCGGAGAGCCGCTCCGGCTGCAGCACCACCGGGCCTATCTCGTGACGGGTCCGGAAGTGCCGGACGCGGAGCGGAAGCCCTTGGGCTCCGAACGCCTCGTAGGCCTTCCGAACTGCGACCACACGGTCTGAGAACCCGGGGTGGGTACCGGTCCAGTGCGTGCGCTCCTGCCGGCGGCCCGTCACCTCGTTGAACCATGAAAGGGTGCGAGAGGCGGCCTCTGGATCAAACCCCGCCTCCACCAGCATCCGCAGGGCCTCCCGGTCCGCCTCCATCTCCAGCTCCCGGGCAAACCCCAGGGCGGACAGCTGCACCAGCAACTGTACGGCGTCCGCGGCCGCTCGGCTGCCCGTGAGGATGCCCACGAGGATGCTGGCGAGCTGTCCGGCCTGGGCACGGGCCACGTGCTGGGCGACGTGGCGGCGAGCCACGTGGGCGATCTCGTGGGCCAGGACGAAGGCCCAGGCGTCTACGTCCGGGTTCAGCCGCACGAGGCCCACGGTGACGAAAAGCCAGCCCGGGGTGCTCACCGCGTTGGGCACCGGGTGGTTGAGGATGCCCACTTGATAAGGGATGTGGGGACGACCGGAGAAGGGAACGAGGCGATCGCGAAGCCCGCTTAAGAAAAGCAGCCAGTCCGCATCCGGCACAAGCCCGTACTCCGCGATGAGCTGGGCCGCCACCACTCGCCCGATGGCCAGCTCCTGCGGCTCGGGGATCATGAGCTGGGCCGAGGCCGGTGCTCCCCCGAGCACCAGGGCCAGGGCCACGCTCAAGAGCCTCACGCCCACCCAAGACAACGGCCGCAGGCGTTTCATGCCTTACCCCTCGCGCGCGCCGTCTCCGTGCCTCACTTCCTCCCCGTCCACCCGGATCGTAACCGCCACGGGAATTCCTTGGCGCACGCTGGCGGTGACGACGCAGAAATCCTCAAACAGCTGAAGGCACCGGGCCACGGCCTGACGGTTCTCCTCCCCCACCTGCGTCAGATCCAGCTCAACGCGGATCCCCGTCACCCGCAACCGGCCCCGCTCGTTGCGCCGGACCTCCACGTCCACGGTAGCGGCCACCCTGGTGCCGGAGATCCGGGCCCGCTCGAGGCAGTACTGGAGGCTACTGGCAAGACAGTGCCCCACCGCGGTGGCCAGGAGCCGCGAGGGGTTCGGGCCGGTGTCCGTCCCGATAGGGGGTGGCTCGTCCACCACCAGCTGCCACTCCGGCCGCCCGAGGTCCACCTGGAACCGGTACCGGTCCTCCTGGGCGAGCCGTACCCTCGTCTGCCGCTCCTCCGCCATCCGGACCTCCGTGGGCTAGGCCCGCTCTCCGATGGGCGGTTCAACCCCCGCGATCTCGCTCTGCCGGATCTTCGCGAGCTCCACCAGCCACTCGGGGTCTTCGTACACGTAGTCCTTGCGGAGGGGGTGTCCCTTCCAGTCCTCCGTGAGGAGGATCCGGCGCAGGTCCGAATGTCCCTCGTAGACCACCCCGAACAGGTCATAGGTCTCCCGCTCGTGCCAGTTCGCACCCACCCACAGGTCGCTCACCGTAGGGATCCGAGGGTTCTGCCGGTCTACGGGGACCTTGATGAGCAGCTCGTGGTTGTAAACCGTGGACCAGAGGTGGTAGGTGCACTCCATGCGATCTCCCCAGTCGATGGCGCTGCAGAAGGAGAGGTAGTCCATCCGGAACTCGGGGTCGTCTCGGAGGAACGCCATGACCTCCCGGAAGCGCGCAAGCGGAACTTGGATCGCAGGCGTGAGGTACCGGTGGATTGCGGGTTCTTCCCGACGGGGTGGCCGGGGAGGGGCTTTGCCTTCTGCCTTGGCCCGCTCCACCTCCTCCTGATAGGCCCGCATCCGCTCCTGCTGCTCCCGTTCGAACCGCTCCAGCTCCTGTTGGGCGGCTTCTGCCAGGTCCTGCACCTCCGGAAAGCGTTCCCGGAGTTTCCGGATCAGGGCTTCCGGGAAGTGCCCGCCGCTGGGACGGGGAGTTGGGCTCACCATCGCAGGATCCCTCGGGCGATGGGTTCCTTGGGCGCGGCCCGGTGGAGGTCTTCCAGGGTGTACAGGAGGTTTGCGCGGTTATACGTGCTGGCCTCGTAGTGGGGGATGAAGACGATGGCCTCCGTGGGGCAGACCTCCACGCACAGCCCGCAGTACTGGCACTTGTCCATCTCGATGTCGAACCGTGTGAGGACCCGCTCCTTGCCCCGGCCCGTGGCCTCGATGTGGATGCACCGGCTCGGGCAGATGCGCTCGCACTGGAAGCAGATGATGCACTTGTCGTTGCCGATCTCGCTGTCGATGGGAAGGGCCAACAGCCCGTGCCAGCGGGGGGAGATGTTGGACTTCTCGAGGGGGTACAGCAGGGTGGCCTTCGGACGGGCCGCGGTACGCAACGTCTCCCGCAGCCCCGTCACCAGTCCCCTGACCGCCGCCGTCGCTCTCTCGAGGACCGCCGGCATCCGTCTCCTCCTACCGATCCACGTCCGCGAGGACGATGTCGATGCTGCCCAAAATGGCGATGATGTCCGCCACCTTCCACCCCTTCATCATCTGGGTGAGGGCGAACAGGTTCGAGAACGAGGGAGCCCGAATCTTCACCCGCCACGGGGTCTCCCCGCCGTTGCTCACGAGGTGGATCCCCAAATCCCCCCGCGGGCTCTCCACCCGGGTGTACACCTCGCCGGGCGGGAGCTTGGGGGTGAGGGAGACCCGAGGGGTTCGGACCTCTCCCGGCGGCATCTGGTCCAGGCACTGGAGGATGATCTTCGCGGACTCCCGCATCTCGTCCATGCGCACCAGGTACCGGGCGAAGCAGTCGCCCTCGGTGTAGACGGGCACCTGGAACTCTACCCGATCGTAGGCCTCATAGGGGTGGCTCTTGCGCACGTCCCAGGAGAGGCCGGAAGCCCGAGCCACGGGCCCGGAGGCTCCAAACGCGATGGCCTGCTCGCGGGTGAGCACCCCGACTCCCTGGGTCCGGACCTGCCAGATGGGGTTCCCCGTGAGCAGCCGGTGGTACTCCCCGAGCCGGTTGAGGAAGTAGTGGCAGAACTCCCGGCACCGGTCGGTCCAGCCCGGCGGCAGGTCCTCGTTCACCCCGCCGATGCGGAAGTACACGTGGTGGAGCCGGCCGCCCGTGACGGACTCGAAGAGATCCATCACGAGCTCCCGCTCCCGCATGCACCACAGGAAGGCGGTGGTGGCCCCGAGGTCAATCCCGTAGGTCCCCAGCCACAGGAGGTGGCTCGCGATGCGCTGCAGCTCCATGAAGATGGTGCGGATGTACCGGGCCCGCTCGGGGACGGGAATCCCCCCCAGGGTCTCCACGGCCCGGAGGATGGCCATCTCGTTGACGAGGGCAGCGAGGTAGTCCATGCCCCGGTCCGCGAGGGCGATGCACTGGGTGTAGTTGCGGTGCTCCATCATTTTCTCAACGGAGGAGTGGAGGTAGCCGATGTCCGGCATCACCTCCACGATGTTCTCCCCGTCCAAGGTGACCACCAGCCGCAGCACCCCGTGGGTGCTGGGGTGCTGCGGTCCCATGTTCAGGATAAGCTCCTCCGTGCGCAGGGCCTTCGTCATCCTACGCTCCTCGACGAATTAGCCGCCGCTCCCGCTTGATCTTCTCCTGCAGCTTCAGCACGCCCTCGATGAGGGCCTCCGGCCGCGGGGGGCAGCCCGGCACGTACACATCCACCGGGATGACGGTGTCGATGCCCTTAAGGATGGAGTAGTTGTCGTAGTAGAAGGGGCCACCGCAGGTGGCGCAACTGCCCATGCTGATCACGTACTTGGGCTCCGGCATCTGCTCCCACAGCCGCCGCACCACGGGCGCCATCTTAATGGTGCACCGGCCGGAGACGATGATGAGGTCCGCCTGCCGGGGCGTGGCCCGGGGGATGACCCCGAACCGGTCCAGGTCGAACCGGGTCGCGAACGCCTGCATCATCTCCATGGCGCAGCACGCGAGTCCGAAGGTGAGGGGCCAGAGGCTGCTGGCCCGGGCCCAATTCAAGACGTTCTCGATGGTCGTCAGCAGCAGCGCTCCGCCCGGCAGCTTGTAGAGGACGTCCGCCAGCTGCTCGATGGGGGCCACCTGTGAGCCTTCCACGGGGATCCGGACGATCGAGGTGACCTCCGGGCCGCCCGCGGTGGGAGCCCCTTGTCGCTCCGAAAAACGCTCCTGCGGCATACCCAATGCTACATTCTTGCATAAGGCGGGACGTTCCTCAAGAAAAACTTAGGGGCCCGCGGTCAGGACGGGCAGCTCCGTGGCCGTCACGCGCCGCACGTCTGCGCCAAGCCCCCGCAACTTCTCGTCGAGCCCCTCGTACTTCCGGTCGATGTGCTGGACACCCCAGATCTCCGTCACACCCTCCGCCACCAACCCCGCCACCACCAGGGCGGCTCCGCCTCGGATGTCCAAGGCCTGGACCGGGGCCCCTGTCAGCTGCTCCACGCCCCGCAGATAAGCGGTGTTTCCCTCCACCCGGATGTCCGCCCCCATCTTCATCAATTCGTATGCGTACCCCATGCGGTTCTCGTAGATGGTCTCCCGGATCACCGCCTCCCCCTCCGCGGTCGCGAGCAGGGCTGCGAAGGGCGGGTGGAGGTCCGTGGCGAATCCGGGAAAGGGAGCGGTGTCGATGTCCACGGCCCGTAGCCGCTTCCAGGCCCGCACCCGCACCCGGTCCGTGTTGGCCTCGATCTCGCAGCCGGCCTCCGCGAGCTTGGTGAGCAGGGCCGTGACGTGCTCAGGGATAAGCCCGTCCACCTCCACGTCTCCCCGGGTGGCGGCGCCCGCGATGAGGTAGGTGCCCGCCTCGATCCGGTCCGGAATCACGGCAGTGCGGGCGCCGTGTAGGGTCTGCACGCCCTCGATCACGATGGTGGAGGTTCCTGCCCCCCGGATCCGGGCGCCCATGAGGTTTAAGAAGACGGCGGTGTCCGTGACCTCGGGTTCTAGGGCTGCGTTGTGGAGAACGGTGGTCCCCCGGGCCAGGGTGGCGGCCAGCATGAGGTTGATGGTGGTGCCCACGCTACGGCGTGGCACGTAGAACTCCGCCCCCCGCACCTCCTCCGCCCACCCGACCAGATACCCCCGCTCCGTCACCACCTCCGCGCCCAGGGCCTGGAATCCCCGGATGTGGAAGTCCACGGGCCGGCCGCCGATGCTATCGCCGCCCGGAAGCCCTACCTCGAACTGCCGGAACCGGGCGAGGAGCATGCCCGCGGCATAGTAGGAGCCCCGGATGCGGCCGCACAGCTCCGCGGGCGCGTGGGTTCCCGTGAGCCGGCGGGCGTCAACGGTGCAGCGTCCCCGCTCGAGCTCCACCTCGCATCCCAGGGCCCGCAGGATCTCCGCCATCACCAGGACGTCCCGGCAGTGCGGCACGTTCTCGATCACCGAGATGTCCGCGGCCAGGGCCGCGGCCGCCATGATGGGCAGCACGGTGTTCACCGCGCCCGCCACCTGGACCGTCCCCTCTAAGGCCTGACCTCCCCGGACGACCAGGATCTCGTTCGCGTTCATGCCGACCTCAACGCAGGTTCGATGCGTTGCGCGATGTAAAACCCGAGGATCTCGTCGAGGATGCGGTCCCGGCTCACCTTCCGGATGAGGGACCGAGCTCCCCGATGGCTGGTGATGTAGGTAGGATCCCCACTGATCAGGTAGCCCACCAGTTGATCCCGGGGGCTATAGCCTCGTTCTTGAAGGGCCCGGTACACCTCGAGGAGGATCCCGAAGACGTCCGCCTCCCCCTCGCCCACGCGGTAGATCCCAGTCTGCTCCGGCACACCTCTCCCTCCCTTCAGGGCTTCCACGCCACGTACACTACCACGGCTCCACTCGCAAGCTCGTGCACCTGCACGGAGGTAAACCCCGCCCTCCGGAGGATCTCGGGAAACGTCGTCTGGTCCGGCCACGCCCGGATGGAGATGGGGAGGTACAGGTAGGCATCAGGATGCTGGGAGAGGGATCGGCCGAGCCAAGGGATCACGGTGAAGGAGTACAGATCGTAGAGGGCCCGGAAGAGGGGGTTTCGGGGCCGCCCGAACTCCAGGATCACGAGCCGTCCGCCTCGACGCAGCACCCGGTAGAGCTCCGCGAGGGCCTGGTCCAAATCCGCCACGTTGCGGATTCCGAACCCTACCGTGGCCGCATCGAAGGCCCCGTCCGCAAGCGGGAGGGCCTCCGCGTCGCCCTGCACGAACCACACCCCCCTCCTTCCGCCAGCCCGTCTCCGGGCCACCTCCACCATGGGTCCCGCGAAGTCCACGCCCACCACGCGGCCGCCGGACCCCACCCGTGCCCTCAGCAGGAACGCCAGGTCTCCGGTCCCGCAGCAGACGTCGAGCGCGGACGCACCGGGCCTCAGGTCCGCGCAGTCTGCGGCGAACCGCTTCCACCGCCGGTGTAGCCCAAAACTCAGCAGGGTGTTCAGCAAATCGTATCGCCGCGCGATGGCGCTGAACATCGCGCGGACGTACGCCCGCTTCTGCCTTTGAGGCACGTCTGTTCCGAGGTGGAGGCCCACGGAACTTAGTTTACCGTGGACCGGCCCCGCCCGTTCCAACATGTCCTCCGTTTCCTCCGCCGTCGCGCCGCCCCGATCATCCTGTCGGGATAACCCCTACGGGGGCAGCACCAGGCGCGGGTAATCTTACCAGGAAGACCTCGCCTCCTCTGGCCTGCTCGGGGGTTCCGTGGCCAACCCGGATCTCCGGGGGGAAGGCCGGGCGGGATCACACCCCCGCCCGGCCTAGGCTCACTTCGTCACGAGGAAGGCGAACCGGAAGGCGGGCAGCCTCTCCCCGGGGTGGTCGGCGGCATAGGTGAGCTGCGGGATGCGGAAGTTGTTGACACCTGGCACATCACGGCCTCGGTAGATCCCAGGGTACAGGTCGATGAAGTGCCAGCCGGGTTCACCGGTGGCCCTGAGGAAGACCTGCACGTCTCCCTGGGAGTTGAACCCGCAGGCGTACCCGACGTACGCGTTGTCGTACACCACGTGGTAGATGTTTGCCGTCTCCGTCCACCCGACACCCTTAAGGTGGATCTTGATCGTAGTGCCCGCGGGACCGGACTTCGGCTGGATCTCGAAGGCCGATGGGGTCAGGGTGAACATGGTCTGCCCCACCACCCTCGGCCCGATCCGAGCCGTGATAGCGTGCGCCCCGCCCACGTCGTCCGGGACCTTCGTGGTGAGAGAGACGTTGCCCCTCTCGTCCACGACCGCCTTCCCCAAGCTCATGTCTCGATCTTCCCAACCCTGGCCGGAGACGCGGTTCCCCACCACCGTCGCCCATGTGAACTCCACCGTCTCTCCGGGCGGTAAACCCCGGCCTAGGAGTCGAAGCGGTGTCCCCACCGGAGCGGAGACGGGATCGGTCCAAATAGCCGGGCCTGTTCCCGGCGGAGCGCTGCCCGGCTGGACCGGCAGGCCCTGGGAGCTGGCGGGGGGCGGAAGGACGGGCTTGTCGTCGGTGACGGTGAACTCGAAGGTAAAGGTGGGCCGGTCCGGGCGGGGAGACTGTTGCATATTCATATATGGGAAGGTGAACGAGCCGTGGATGATCTGGAGGACGTGCTTGCCGGGTCGCCCGGTGGCGGGGATCACCGCCCTGGCTCGACCCCGGGTTGTGACGGCAGACAGCCAGCCGGTGAACCGGTTGTCGTAGATGAGCATCCAGCTGTTCTCCAGGTTCTGCCAGCCGATCCCCCTGACGTCAATGATGATGGGCGTCCCTACGGGCCCCCGCGTGGGGTAGATCCTTGCCTGCATGTCCACCTTGAACAGGGTTTTGGCCCGGATCACCCCGTCCTGGAGCAGCAGCACATCGTGGTGGAAGCCGTAGTCCTCCGGGACCCGGAACCGGGTCTCCAGCTGACCGGTGGCATCGCTCCTCACGCGCCCCAAGGGGACGAAGACGAAGTCGAACTTGCGCCCGTGGAACTCCTCCCGCGAGGGCCCTCTCAGGACCCACGAGCCCTTGACGGTCTGCCACACGAGATCAAAGGAGGCGTTGGGGGGTAACCACGTCCCCCGGACCGTGACCACCGTCCCGGCGGGCCCGTGCTCGGGCGAAAGGCTGAGCCTCCCGGTGAGGGCCGCAGGGGGATACCCCGCGCCCTGGCTCTCCGTGGGCTCCCCTTGCGGGAAGCCCACGGAGGCCATGGTCAATACCAGCAACGGCACCACCCACAGCAGTCTGCCCCGAAACATGGACAACCCCTCCTCCGTACCGTTACCCGCGCTTCTCAATGATCACCCTGGCCGCGGGAAGGTTCGTCCCCGCTCCAATCGGATCGAAACGAACGAACGCGCCTGCATTGTCGCGGACAATCACCCACCACAGGAGCGTACCCGGCGGGTAGTCGTCAGGGATCTTCCAGGATCCCGCCCAGAACCACCGGACCGGCTCGCCTTCCTTCGGACGAGGCGGGTGCTTGTCGTACCTGAGGGGGACGGACACTCCGTTCTCCAGGTAGGCGGTCACCGTCAGGCCCCGCTCCTGGATCTCGGCCACGTTCCTGCCGTCGTCCCCGATCTCTCGGCCAGTGGCCGCATCGTGTACCCTAACGCGCCAGACGAGCAACTCACCCTGCTTGAAGACGTTGGTCTGTACGCAGACCGTCCCCGTCGGGTTCTCGTGCCCGCGCACGAGGTCTGCTACCACGAAGTACCGAGGCCGCACCGGCGCGGTCTGCGCCGGGTAGGCAGCCACCGCCAGGACAAGTGCCGCTACGCCGAGGGCCGCGAAGAACGTTACCCTTTGCATGTTCTCCCTCCTTTCCGTTAAGATATTGGCCCACAGATGGGGGGATCCCGTCAATAGGTGTGTAAATGCTCAGGCGGCCGCCTCCTCCTTGGTGACCTCAACGCCGTCCTCGTAGCAGACTCCC
>FWWL01004026.1_pt1 | contig 25576 bp, 24 predicted proteins | sample 2228331 | NCBI WGS metagenome assembly FWWL01 (sample SAMEA103939775, study PRJEB20133) | metagenome | reverse complement strand
ACTGCAAAAATTGCAATAATAAAACACAACGGCGAGCTTGTTGAAAAATTATATCTCAAACATCTTGGTAAACCTGCTGAAGTTGTATCGAAAATTCTCAAAGATGTAATAAAAAAATATAATAATCTTAAGATAACTTTTACAGGTGTCTCTGGAAGATTTATTGCAAAAAACCTCAATGCTCCCTATGTCAATGAAATTGTCTCGCAGGCAACAGCTACCTCATTTTATTATCCGCAGGTAAGAACAATAATAGAAATCGGAGGGGAGGATTCAAAGCTAATTTTCCTTGACCATGCTGGAAGAATAAAAGATTTTTCCCTAAACAGCATTTGTGCTGCAGGCACAGGCTCTTTCCTTGAACAGCAGGCAGAAAGGCTCGGGCTGACAATACAGGAATTCAGCGAACTTGCTGTCAGATCTCAGAAACCATCAAAAATAGCTGGTAGATGCAGTGTTTTTGCAAAGTCTGACATGATTCATCTTCAGCAGATTGCAACTCCTGTGGAAGACATTATCTCCGGGCTTTGCTATGCACTTGCAAGGAATTTTAAAGCAACTATGTTTAAAGGAAGGGCAGTTGAACCTTTGGTTGCCTTTCAGGGTGGTGTGGCGGCAAATAAAGGAATGGTGAAAGCGTTTAAGGAAGTTTTAAATGTTGAGCAAATTCTTATTCCAGAGCATTTTGAGGTAACAGGTGCATTAGGTGCTGCTATTAAAGCAAGGCTTTCAGATGTCTATCTTGATGATAAAATAATTAAGAAGCTGAGCCAGATAAAGGCAGAAATTGAATACGGACTTCCACCTCTCAAATTATCTGATGTCTCTCTCACCAAAGACAACTTATCCCAACCACCAAAAACCAACCACGAGTCACGAGCTACGAGCTACGAAGCCTATCTTGGAATAGATGTTGGCTCAGTAAGCACAAACATAGTTTTGCTTGACGAAGATGGAAATTTACTTGCTAAGAGATATCTCTACACCTCTGGCAAGCCAATAGATGCTGTAAAAAGAGGATTGACTGAGATATCTGAAGAATTTCCAGATATTAAGATAAAAGGCGTAGGTGTTACGGGTTCTGGCAGGTATATGATTGGTGACTTTGTTGGTGCAGACATTGTTAAAAATGAAATCACAGCCCACGCTTATGCTGCAGTTCATTTTGACAGAACAGTGGATACTATTTTTGAAATTGGCGGGCAGGATTCAAAATACATCTGCCTAAATGACGGAAAGGTCATAGACTTTGAGATGAACAAAGCCTGTGCTGCTGGAACAGGTTCATTTTTGGAAGAGCAGGCTGACAAGCTCGGTGTTAGTTTGCAGGAATTCCAAAGCCTTGCATTTTCATCTGAGAAACCTTGCAGACTTGGTGAAAGATGCACAGTTTTTATGGAAAACTCCTTAGTTATCAATTTTCACAGGGGAGCAAAAAAAGAAGATATCATTGCAGGGCTATGTTATAGCATTGTAGAAAATTACATAAACAGAGTTGTAACAGGCAAACCAATCGGAAAAAAAATATTCTTTCAGGGCGGAGTTGCATTCAATAAAGCAGTTATTACTGCCTTTGAAAACTATTTAAAAACGAAAATTTCTGATGATTTTTGCATAGTTGTTCCTCCACATCACGAGGTTATGGGAGCCATTGGAGTGGCTTTGATAACAAGGGATTTGATGAAGAATGGAAAAGTTAGCAATTTCAAGGGATTTGATATTAAAAACAAGTCCTACAATATCACTTCCTTTGAATGCAGCGGCTGTGCAAATCATTGTGAGATAAATAAGATAAAAATTGATGGCAAGGAAGGTTATCTTTTCTACGGTGGAAGATGCGAAAGATATGAAAGAAAGGATATAGATACCAAAATTCCTGATCCCTTCAAAACAAGGGAAGAGCTTTTGTGGAAGGCACATTTTGAGTATGAGGAAAAATTTAAAGAAAGAAAATCGCCTGTAATTGGAATCCCTTATCTCTTCTTTTTCCATGATTATCTCCCATTCTGGAGCACGCTACTTTGGGAACTTGGCTTTAAGGTAGAAGTCTCAGGTAAGACAAACAAAGAAATCATTAGCAAGGGCATAGAGAAAACCCTTTCTGAGGCTTGCTTTCCAATAAAAGTTGCTTATGGACATATTGCAGAGTTGGTTGAAAGGGGCGTGGATTTAATTTTTCTGCCAAGCTTTGCAAATATGAACATTAATGATGAATATCAGCGAGGACTTGCATGTCCGCTTGTTCAGACTATTCCATACATAAGCAAGGGAATCTTCAAAGAGATAAAGATAATAACGCCAAGAATAGATTTTTCAAGGGGCTTTGATTATTTAAAGAAAGAGTTAAAACAAGCATTCAAAGGCTTAATCAAAACAAAAGATTTAGACAGAAAAATTTCTATTGCCAATAAAAAACAGCAGGAATTTTTAAAATCACTAAAAAAAGAGGGCATTAAATTCATTGAATCAGCCAAGACAAAAGATTTTGGGCAAACAGCAACAGTAGTTATAGTTGGAAGAGCATACAATGCCTATGACAGGTCTGTCAGCCTTGATGTAGCTGGTAAATTAAGACGCCTTAATGTACTGCCTATTCCTATGGATATGCTTCCAACAGAAAAAATCAGCATAAAAGAGGAGTGGGATAATCTTTACTGGCTTTCAGGACAAAGGATAATCAGAGCAGCAAAGTTTATTAAGAAACTATCAAATACTTATCCCGTATACATAACCAACTTCTCCTGTGGTCCTGATTCTTTTATAACAAACTATTTCAAAGAAGAATTGGCAGGGCATCCCTATCTGATACTTGAGATTGATGAACATAGTGCGGACGCAGGACTTGTAACAAGGCTTGAAGCCTTTATTGATAGCCTTGAGGGAAGAGAAAAACAGAATAGAGAGAAGTTTTTATTTGTTCCGTTTATTAAAAGACAGCAGTCTGATTTGTCAAAAAGAATTATTTACATTCCCAGAATGGCTGATCATGCTTATGCCATTAAGTCTGCATTTAATTTCTGTGGAATAGATGCAGAAGTTATGCCTCCTTCAGACAAGCAATCCCTTGAACTAGGCAGAAAACATATCTCAGGTGGTGAGTGTTTTCCTTATCTTGTAACCTTAGGAGATATGCTAAAAGTAGTCCACTCTTCAGATTTTGATCCGAATAAAACAGCCTTTTTTATGCCTTCAGGAGCAGGTCCTTGCAGATTTGGGCAATACAATGTCTCTCACAGAATGGTTCTTTCAAAATTAGGCTACGGAGATGTCCCTGTGTATTCACCTCAGCAGGACAGTCAATTTTACAAAGATTTGAATATTGCTGGTGGAGAATTTTCTTTAAGAGCGTGGCAGGGAATTGTTGCTTATGGACTTCTTCAAAAGCTATTGCTTCAGACAAGACCCTATGAAAAAAACAAAGGAGAGACGGATGCACTTTATGAGGAATATACAATAAAAATCTGCGATGCTCTCAGAAGCAGGAATTCAGATATTGAAACTTGGCTAAAAAATATGAAAAGGGACTTTGAAAGTATCCCAAAACATAAAGAAGAAAAACCTCTAATCGGAATTGTAGGAGAAATATTTGTCAGGTCCCATGAGTTTTCAAATGAAAAATTAATAAGAAGACTTGAAGCACTTGGTGCAGAGGTTTATCTTACACCGCTTGAAGAGTGGATTCATTACGTAAATACTGTAGCTTTAAGAAAAGCCTTGATAAAAAAGGACAAATCTGCTATTATAAAAATTCTTGTGAATAAATTTTTCCAGTGGAGGGTTGTAAAAAAGTTTTCATCTGATTTTAAGGGCTTTCTAAAATTTTTGCACGAACCTTCCATCAGGGAAATATTTAAATTTGCTTCACCATATATTCCTGACAGTTTTGAAGGAGAAACAGTATTGAGTGTTGGCAAAAGTGTGGAACTCATAAAAAAAGGCGCTAAGGGAATTGTAAATACAATGCCATTTGGATGTATGCCCGGTGCAATTGTAACAGCTTTGTTAAGATTCATCCAAAAAGATTATAATATACCTATAGTCTCATTATCATTTGATGGTTTGAATTCAACAGTAAATGAGCTTTGGCTTGAAGCCTTTATTGAAACAATAAAACAGGGGAGGTGAACTGAGTGGGAAGCGTTCTTAAGTGGAGAAAGAAAAAAATGAACAAACACAAATACAGAAAACGCCGCAAAAAAATGAGAGCCCAAAGAAGAAATAAATAGTTAAAGGATTAAAAATGAAAGATCTGCTTGCCTTAAAAGAGCAGCTTGCCTTGATTGAAAAGGAAATCAAGAGCTTGGCTGAGAAACTTGACCAGATTGATAAAAAGTTAAGCTTAATAGAAGATTTAGACCTTGAAATCAAGGCAATAAAGCTTTTTTTAAAAAGGAATTTTCCCGACTTTACGAGGGAATATCCTGAGATTTTCAAAAAAATCAGGGCTAAGGAGTAATCATGACTTTTGAATCCTTTTCTACAACTGGCATTGGAAGTATGCCTCATTTTGAGCCTTCAAAAGCATGTGATTTGGTCTTTGATTACTTTGATATACCCTTTTGGCCTCAACTGCCTAAATTATCAAACAGGGAGTCCATGATTGCGCAGTTTTCAGAGGGACTCCCTGGAATATTCGTGGAAAATGAAAAAATATACCTATTGAAGGACGAGGAAAAAATTACTGAATGGCTAAGCTTATACACAGATGACATGGTCTCGCCAATGAGCAGAGATTACGCTCAAGGGCTTTACGAAATTGCAGACAGGCTAAACGGAAATCGTCTAAAATTCTATAAGGGACAAATCACAGGACCTGTTACTTTCACTCTTTCCCTTAAAGATGAGGAGGGCAAACTTATTTACTTTGATGAAACATTAAGAGAGCTGGCATTACTTCATCTTAAGGCAAAAGTAAAGTGGCAGATAGATTTTTTGAAAAATTTTGCCGATGAAGTTATTATTTTCATAGACGAGCCGATTCTGCAGGCTGTTGGGACATCTGCGTATATTTCAGTAGAGCAATCTGAGGCAATGAGATTGATTAACGAATTGGTTTTCTACATTAAATCTCTCGGAGTCAAAGTTGGCATTCATTGCTGTGGAAGGGCAGACTGGAAGGCAGTGCTATCTTCAGGCATTGACATATTGAACTTTGATGCTTTTTCGTTCTTTGATTTTTTTAAAATCTACATTGACCAAATAGCTGAATTTTTAAACAAAGGCGGAATAATTGCATGGGGATTTGTGCCAACAACTGATGATATTTATAGTCTCAGTGATGAACAGATAATAAAGCAGGCAGTGGATAAAATCTCACAATTTTTCAATGATTTATCACAATCCATTGACCAAAAGCCTTCAGCTACCATATTAACGCCATCCTGTGGAATGGGTTCATTGGATGAAGATGCTGCAAAAAGAGTTTGCAAGATTTTGAAAAAGTTGAAAGAGATCTTAAAAACAAGTGGCTGAGGAAGTTATTAATTTAGCTGAGAAAGTTATTAATTTAATAGATGAAAAAAGGCATTTTTATAACCTTTGAGGGAATTGAGGGTTCTGGAAAAACAACTCAGGTAAAACTACTTGCTGAAAGACTAAAAGAGCAAGGCTTTAAGGTCATAAAAACTTTTGAACCCGGAGATACTCAAGCAGGTGAAAAAATTCGTGAAATTCTTCTTTCACCATCTATAAACATAAATCCTTTAACTGAACTAATGCTTTATTTTTCAGACAGGATTCAGCATGTGGAGGAAAAAATTAGACCTGCGATTAATCAAGGCATCATTGTTATATGCGACAGATTTACGGATTCAACAATTGCATATCAGGGATATGGGAGAGGATTATCCATTGAGCTTATTGAAGAATTGAACGATATTCTTCTTAATAACTTTAAACCAGACTTGACAATTCTTCTGGATTTGCCCGCAGAGATTGGTCTGTCAAGAAACCAAAAGATTAACAAAAGAGATAGATTTGAGATGGAAGATATAGCTTTTCACAATAAAGTAAGAAAGGGCTATCTTCAAATTGCTAACTCTGAGCCTGAAAGGTTTTTTATTGTTGATGCAACAGAAAATGTTTCAGAAATCAGCCAAAAAATATACGAAATAGTGCGAACAAAGGTTAATATTGGATAGATGATGGCAGATAACAAAATTATGAGGGAAATTATTCATTATCATAGAAGGGCAATTAGAATTCTTGAAGGCACAATAAAGACTGGCAAAGTTCCGAATGCTTTTATTTTTATTGGAGACCCTTATGTAGGGAAAACCGAGACTGCAATAGCCTATGCAAAGGCTTTGAACTGCCCTGAAAATTCCCAATCTTTTTATTATTGCGATATGTGTCCATCGTGCAAGAAAATTGATTCAGGAATCCATCCAGATGTAAAAATTATCGCTCCTGAAAAGGACACTATTACTGTCAACACAATAAGGGAGTTGGAAGAATTTGTAACTTACCGAATTCTTGAGGGAAAGTATAAAGTTATTATCATTAAGGAAGCTCATAAAATGAATATTGCAGCTGCAAATGCCTTTTTAAAAACCGTTGAAGAACCACCCTTTAACACTACAATAATTCTAATATGTGACCATATTCATTCTCTACCTGAGCCTCTTGTTTCAAGATGTTTCAAAATTCATTTTTCTCCATTGTCCAGAGAAATCATGGGAAAAATTGTCTTAACATATTTAAATGACAATCAGACTGCTGATATTCAGACATTATTAGAATTGCTCATGGGACGTCCCGGATTTTTGACTTCGGGAAACATTATAGATAACATAAAATGGTTTACAGAAACCCTTGAAAATTTAAATAATAAAAAATCACCATGGAAAGACAACGAAGAAGTTAAACTATGGATAGACTTTTTCTGCATACTAATAAGCGATATAATTAAAGTCAAGATTATCAAAAAAGGCAAACAAATTCTGCCTGTTGAATTAAAATTTAAAAAAGGCTTAACATTACAGCAAATGTTTGATTTATTTGATAGACTTCAAGAGATAAGAAAAAATATTGATTTAAATCTCAACAAATCTATAGTATGGAATTATACAAAAAACTTGATGAATGGAGTTGTAAATGTCTAACATTGCACATCTTAAAATAAAACCCTTTGGGAAGGTTTATCGTTATAAGAATGAAATTGAGAACCTAAAGCAAGGAGACCTCGTTGTTGTAGAAGGAGATTTTGGATTAACAATTGGCGAGGTTGTAGCTATTTCAGAAGAGGACGAACAAAATCTCAAGTCAGTAATCAGAATAGCAACCCAAGAGGATTTGAAAAATTTTGAAAATAATTCTTTCACTGAAAAGGAAGCCTACGAATTCTGCCTTGAACGAATTAAAGAAAGAAAGCTTCCTATGAAACTTCTTGTTGTTGATTGTGCTTTGGATAGAAAGCGGATTATTTTCTATTTCACTGCAGAGGGAAGGGTGGATTTTAGGGAACTTGTAAAGGATTTGGCTGCAAAGTTTAAAACAAGAATAGAGTTACGGCAGATTGGCGTAAGGGATGAGGCTAAGTTTCTCGGAGGCATTGGTGTCTGCGGTATGGAAATTTGCTGTAAAAAATTTATTAGCTTTTTTAAGCCTATTTCACTGCAGATGGTAAAAGAGCAAAACGTTGTTTTAAATATATCTAAACTCTCTGGAGTATGCGGAAGGCTAAAATGCTGCCTTAGACATGAGTTTTACGGTGAAATAGAAGAAGCAATTGATGAGGAAATTACAATTGCTGAGGAAGAAAAGGAGCCGGAAATCAAAAGAATTTCACATATACTAAGCACTGCAAAAGATGATGACGAAGCTAAAGGAGGCAAGGATGAAGGAAAATAAAGGCTTTTACATCACAACGCCAATTTACTATGTCAATGACATTCCCCACATAGGACATGCCTATACCACTGTTGCAGCAGACATACTTGCAAGATACATGAGACTAAAGGGAAGACCTGTATTCTTTCTCACTGGTACAGATGAACATGGACAAAAAGTTGAAAGAGCAGCAAAGCAAAGAGGCAGACAGCCAAAAGAGCACGCAGACATAATGGTTGAAAACTTCAAAGCCCTTTGGAAGGAGTTAAACATAAGCAATGACGCTTTTATAAGAACCACTGACGAGGAACATAAAAAGGTCGTTCAGGAAATTTTACAAAAACTTTACGACAAAGGCGAGATCATAAAAAGAAAATACTGCGGAATGTATTGCACTCCCTGTGAGAGATTTTGGACTGAAAAGGACCTTGTGGAAGGAAAATGCCCTGATTGCGGAAGAGATGTTGAGTGTATTGAAGAAGAAAATTATTTTTTCTTTATGTCTAAGTATCAAAATGCTCTTATAGAACATATTGAGAAAAATCCAGACTACATCTTACCTGAGACAAGAAAAAATGAGGTTTTAGGCTTTTTAAAAACAAAACCTCTTGGGGATCTTTGTATCTCTCGTCCAAGACATAGACTTGAATGGGGAATACCACTTCCCTTTGATGAAAACTATACAACCTATGTATGGTTTGACGCATTGCTAAATTATTACTCAGCCTTGAAATATCTCGCACCTCAAGACATTCAATGGTGGCCCCCAGATCATCATCTCATAGGAAAAGACATTCTTACCACCCATGCTGTTTATTGGTCTACAATGCTTATGGCTCTTGAGATGCCTCTGCCAAGAAATATTTTTGCCCATGGGTGGTGGACTGTCAAGGGTGCTAAAATGTCAAAGTCTCTTGGAAATGTTGTTAATCCCTCAGAAGTAATAGATAAATACGGTGTAGATGCTTTCAGATACTTTCTTTTTAGGGAAGTATCCTTTGGTCTTGACGGAGATTTTTCAGAAGAGGCATTAATAAGAAGGATAAATAGTGACCTTGCAAATGACCTTGGCAACTTGGTCAATAGATTTTTGGTAATGAATGAAAAATATCTTAACGGAGAGGTTACTCCAAAATGGAATGATGAGGAGTTCACAGCACAAATCAAGGCTCTGATTAAAGAGATTGATAATGAAAAACTTTGGGACGAGTTTAAGCTAAACACAGTGCTTGAAAAAATCTGGGAAGTAATCTCTTCTGCAAACAACTACATTGCCAAAACAGAACCATGGAAACTGGCAAAGGAAAATCCAGATAGACTCGCTCAGGTGCTATTTAACATTTGGAACACAATAAGAGTAGTGACAGCATTTTTATCACCCTTCATGCCTGATACAGCATTAAAAATATGGCATGCTCTTGGTTTAAAAGCTCTCCCAATTGATAACACAATGCTTATGTGGGAAGTAGAGCTTGCTCCAACAAGGACGAAAAAAATTGAACAGCTATTTCCAAGAATTGAAATCCCAAAGACTGAAAAACAAAAAGCAGAAAAAAAGGAGGAAAAATTGGAGGACTTGATAAGCATTGAAGAGTTTATGAAAATAAAATTAAAAGTAGGTAAGGTTATATCAGCTGAGAAAGTTAAGGGCTCAAAAAAACTGATAAAGCTTATTGTAGACATAGGCGAGCAAAGACAGATTGTTGCAGGAATCGGAGAGCATTATAGCCCTGAAGAACTTGTTGGCAGGTCAATAGTAGTGCTAAGCAACCTTAAACCAGCAAAGCTTATGGGCGTTGAATCACAAGGAATGCTTCTTGCAGCAACAGGACAGGATGGAACTGTATCTATCCTTACATTAGACAAAGAGGTAGGACCCGGCGCAGGAATAAAATGAAAAACAGCAAAGTATGAAAAAGTTAGATGAAATAATCCAAATTTTAGAGCAACACAGAAAAGAGATAGGAGAGAAATTCAAAGTAAAGAGACTTGCAATATTTGGCTCCTATGCAAGAGGAGAGCAGACACCAAAGAGTGATATAGATATTTTAGTAGAATTCAAAGAACCTGTAGGGTTTCTTTTTATCCATCTTGCTGATTTTCTTGAAGAAATATTAGAAATTAAAGTTGACTTAGTAGCCTCTGATGCAATCAAATCAAATAGAAAAAAGTATATAAACGAGGATTTGATAAATGTCTAAGGAAAATGGAAACTTTTCATTGAAGATATCTTAGAATCTATTAGCTTAATAGAGAGATATATTGAAAATATGGATTACGAGGGATTTACAGATGATAGAAAAACAATAGATGCTGTGGTAAGAAATCTTGAAGTTATTGGTGAAGCTTCAAGACAAATCCCAGATGAAATAAAAGAAAAATATTCAGAAATTGACTGGCGAGCCATGATCGATTTAAGAGATAGAATTGTCCATGAGTATTTTGGAATTAGCTTATCTATAGTATGGAACATCATAAAAAAGGAACTCCCATCTTTAAAAGAACATCTAAAAAGCATTAAAGAAGAGAACTTCAATGAGCTCGGTTAGGGAATGGCCAGAGGACGAGAGACCAAGAGAAAGACTGATTAAGCATGGAGCACAGAGTTTAACAGACGCTCAGCTTCTTGCAATAATTTTGAGAACTGGTTCAAACAAAAAGACTGTTATTGAAACATCTATAGAGCTTCTTCAGCAATTTGGCGGACTTAAAGGAATTGAAGAAGCATCCATTAGGGAGCTTAAATCTTTCAAAGGACTTGGTATCGCAAAGATTGCCCAGATCAAAGCATGCTTTGAAATTGGAAAAAGAGCACTCAGCCAAAGAGCTATGGAGCAAGTTTTCAACTCAGCATCCGTTGTATTCAACTATTTTTATCCAAAGATAGGCAACTTGAAAAAAGAAGTATTTATAACGCTTTTACTTGACACAAAGCTTAAGCTTATTAAAGAAGTCAAAGTATCAGAAGGCACTCTTAATCAATCACTAATTCATCCAAGAGAAGTCTTCAAAGAAGCTGTAAGAGAGTCAGCCTATGCAGTAATTCTTGTTCACAATCATCCAAGCGGAGACCCAACTCCGAGCGAGCAGGACATAAAAGTCACAAAAAAACTCAAAAAAGCCTCAGAAATCCTTGAAATCAACCTACTTGACCATGTAATAATTGGAAATGGCAGATTTTGCAGTATGAAGGAAAAGGGAGTAATATGATAGATGGCGGGCAAGGTTGACAATATATATTTCGTTTTTCCAGATATTAAAAATTATCTATTCCCTTCTAACTATAAGCTACTTTCCAACACCACTGAAATATTTGAACTTGAGTTTGCTTTTTATGAATATCATTTACTCACTAAAGAGGAACCGATCAAGAGAGGTGCGTTTTTTAAAAGTATTGATGATATCCTCACCCATCATTACATAATATGCTCAAATAATAGTCCACTGATATGGGAGGGAAGGTCTGAAATAGTGAAAGCTTATTTTAAAGAAGGTAATTTTTTCAAATAATTGGGAAAAATGTATAATGAGTATACAAAATATGTTTTTTAGTGTGCAACAAAAAACACTTTTTAAAGTAAAAAGTTTGGAGGAAGAACATTTAGAACTAATCAGCAGGGATTATTGCTTCCAGGAGGCGATTCAAATCTTAGACAAAATTGAATGGGATTTTAAAGGTTTCAAGACACAATATCTTACCCATACTTTCCATTCCTATCCAGCAAGGTTTATACCGCAAATACCATTAACTTTTATCAAATTATTTACAAAAGAAAATGAAACTGTATTAGACCCAATGTGTGGTTGTGGAACAACTTTAGTAGAAGCTTTTTTAAACAACCGAAATTCTGTTGGCAATGACTTAAATCCACTTGCAACTCTAATAACCAAAGTAAAAACAACACTGATTGAAGAAAAGGAATTTAAATATTTTAATAAAAAGTTAGCAGTTATGAAGCGATATTTAGATTATAGGAAAATTGATGAAAGAATCAACAATTTACCTAACAGAAAAGTTAGCAAAATCTTTAATAAAGTCGTAATATCAAAATTAGAAAGTATACGTGAAACTTTATTAGAGATTAAAGAAGAGGGACATAATGACTTATTTGACTTTGGAAGAGTCGCTTTATCAGCAACGATATGGTCATTGGTAGAAAATGGTAATGGAATTGATGTTGATGATATATTTCTGAAAAAAGTAAAGTCTATGCAAAAAGAAATAAATGAAATAGTTAAAATAATTAAAAATATTCCAAAGGTAAAAATAATATGCGGCGATGCAAGAAAATTAGATATAGAAAATAAATCAATTGATCTAATAGTCACTTCTCCACCTTATGTAAATGCATTGGATTATTATAGGGTACACATGTATAACATGCTCTGGCTCGGGATGGATTTTGATTTATTTAGAAAACATGAGATAGGGGGGCATTCTCATTTTATTGTCAATAGATTTAGGCTACTTTCAGAATATCTCGGAGACATGCTTAGGGCAATGATAGAAATGAATAGAGTTTTAAAGAAAGATAAATTATGTGTAATTGTGGTGAGAAACTCAAGTTTAGAATATGAATTAATTGAAAGTCATAAATTTTTTACTGAAATGAGTAAGAGAATTGGATTTAAACCATTAAAAACGATTTTTAGGAATATTGATAAAACAAGAAAATACACAAGTACGGATATTGGGAAAATTGACGATGAGTATATTGTTGTAATGCAAAAAATAGATGATGTAAATGTTTCTGCAGATGATGATAATTTTGTTTTTGATGCTGTAAGAGAGCAAATGTTAGATTTTAGAGAGCGAATAAAAAAGCGTCAAGGAAGTTCTATCAGAGGAAGAAAACCTTCAAGCGAAAGATTTTTAAAAAATGTTGATAAGATCAGCGAGCCTATAGAAACAATTTATGAGGATATAAAGATAAAGGGATAAATATGAAAGACTTTATTAGTAAGATAGTATACTCAATTCTTACAGGACAGGATTACAGAGCATATGTTTTGGCTACTATAAATAAAAGATTTATTGATAAAGCACAGGAGTTAATTTCCGAAGTTTTTGAATATAAACGCAGAGGCGATAATTGGCTTGAAAAACTTTTAGAGGATACCTACAAGAAAAAGGGTAAAGAAAATAAATTTAAACTCCTCTGGCTTGGAGGGCTAAATGATAAGACTATAAAAAATATGACGGGTGGTACATCTAAGAAAGAAGTCTGTTTAGATTTGGGTAAAGATAACATAAAAGCTCTAAAACTATTATCAGATGATTTTGAAAGCACTGAAAATCTATACCAGATTAAAATAGTAATTAAAAAAGACAATGTGCAGGTTGAATTGGATAATATTGAAAGTTTATTTTTTGTTAACATTATCTCGGCTATGAAATTAAAAATTCAGGGTGGAACTTGGAGTGAGATGGGAAAGAGAACTGAAAAAGGTTTACTCTTTGTGATATTTCGGCTATTAAAAATCACTGATGACAACTATATTTTAACAACCGACGAAATGAAGAAAAAGGGTTTGGTTGAAAATAGAGAAATAGACGCAATAGTTTTCAGTGAGGACGGAGAACCTTTGACAGTTGAATTAAAATTGCTTGGAATTGGAAATCCAGAAATAAGTGATGAAGCATTTGCCAGAAGAGTAAGTCTGTTTCTTACAGATAAATTAACAGAAATGATGAAGAAAGAATCCGAAAAAATTGGAATTAAAGTAATTGAGTTTAGACAAGAAAATCCCCTATTAGATATTTACAAATTTTTCAAGTCAAAAAATGTAGATTGTAGCCCACCTGAGGATATGACACTAAAAGAATTAGAAGAAAAAATAAATAAAATAATACAAGAATGGAAAGAAGAAAATGAAGATTTAAAAATGATCAAAAAGTTAAAGGAATGGACAAAATGAGATATTTTTTGGAAAACACTTAAATCAAAGGAGGCAAGGATGCTCAGTAATTTAGTGCCGTCAATTTTAAAAGTATGTGAGCTTGCTGCAATTGAGGCTGCAAGGCTTATGGGTAAAGGTAACAGAAAAGAAGCAGATCAGGCTGCTGTTACTGCAATGAGAAATGCCTTGAATGATTTGCCAATTAAAGGCAGAGTGGTTATCGGAGAAGGAGAAAGGGATGAAGCTCCAATGCTTTATATTGGCGAAGAAGTTGGAAATAGTAGTGGTCCTGAAGTTGATATTGCTGTGGATCCATTAGAGGGAACAAATCTTTGTGCAACAGGAATGCCTAATGCACTTACTGTTATGGCTGTAACAGAGAGAAACGGACTTCTTTACTGCCCTGATACATATATGGAAAAACTCGTTGTGCGTCCGCAAGCAAGGGGTATGGTTGACATCAGAAAGCCTGTTAAAGAAAACCTTGAAGCCCTTGCTAAGGCACTCGGAAGAGATGTAGATGATCTTGTCGTAGTAGTGCTTGACAGACCTCGACATGAAAATCTGATTAAAGAAATCCGAGCTGCAGGTGCAAGAATTAAACTGATATCCGATGGAGATATTACACCCGCAATTGCTGCTACAGTTGAAGGCACAGGTATTCATGCTTTAATGGGCATTGGAGGAGCACCTGAGGGAGTTTTGTCTGCAGCAGCTGTAAAAAGTCTTGGCGGTGAGATGCAGGCAAGAATAAGATGGATAAAAGAAGAAGAAAAGAAAAGAGCTATCTCATACGGAATGGATATAAGCGAAGACAAGGTCTATACCCTTGATGACCTTGTTTCAAGCGATAATATCATCTTTGTTGCTACAGGCGTTACAAAGGGAGACCTGCTTAATGGTGTGAGATTTTTTGGAGGTGGTGCAAGAACTCACTCATTAGTCATTGATTCAAAACAAAGGCTTATAAGATTTATTGATACCATCCATATCTTTGACAGAATTGAAAGACTGAGACTATAAATAAAAATCAGGAGTGGGAAAGAGTTTGTCCCACTCCAAAATTCCTTATTGGATAAAACCACTTAATCACTTCGTTTATTTACACTTGAGTTTTTTTGCTTAAGATTGATACTATAATAAGATTCAGAAAAATCAGGAGGTGAATGATGAATTTTTTTAATCTGATATCGGATGCATATGCAATGGGACCTGCTCCACAGGGTGGACAACAGGGTGATCCCATAATGAGCCTTGTTGCAAGCCTTTTGCCTTTGATTTTAATTGTTGTAGTTTTCTACTTTCTGCTCATAAGACCTCAACAGAAAAGGGCAAAGGAACATAGGCAGATGCTTGAGAATCTTAAGAGGGGTGACAAGGTTATCACAATAGGTGGAATTTACGGAGTTGTTGAAAGCGTCAATCCAAACACAGTGGTGCTAAAAATTGCTGAAAATGTTAAGGTGAAATTTTCAAAACAATCAATTGCTGCACTTAGACCATCAACAGACGAGGATTAATATTCTAAAATGAGAAAAGGTATATATTTCAGAGCTGGTCTTATACTTTTTTCTGTTATACTCGCGATTGTGTTTTTTTTGCCAAATACTCCTATTTTTGATTACATGCCCGATTGGTGGAAGAAAAATCTTCCAAATAAAGGAATTGTGCTTGGGCTTGATTTGAGGGGTGGTTCGCATCTTGTATTTGAGGTTGATTTAAAAAGGGCAAGGGAGATTACAGTTGAGAGAATAGGGATGCATCTGCAAAGCCTTCTTGAGAAAAAAGGAATAAAGGCTTCAGTAAAGGTTGATGGTGAAAAAATTTCTATTCAACCTGCCAATGAAGAGGTAAAAAAAATAATCAAGGAAAACTATCCAGATATCTCTTACTCTGAACAAGGCTCAAGCATTATATGCCAGCTTCCTGAAAGCGCTTTAAAAAGGGTTGAAACAACAGCAGTTGAGCAGGCAATTGAGATAATCCGTAACAGAATTGACCAGCTTGGAGTTGCTGAACCTACAATTCACAAACAAGGTGAAAACGAAATTGTTGTTCAGCTTCCCGGTGTAAAGGACCCTAAAAAAGCACTTGATATAATAGGAAAAACAGCTCAACTTGAATTTAAGCTTCTTGACGAGGAAACTCCCCTTTGGAGAGAGCTTCCATCTCTCATAAAAGCTGGGGAGGAAGAGGCATTTCTTTCTCAGTGGAAAAATAAAATTCCTGAAGGAGATGAGATAGTTTTTCAAAGAATTGTCAATAAAGAAACGGGCGAGGTTTACAAAAGACCGTATATTGTCAAAAAAGAAACTCTTCTTACAGGAGACCTTCTTGCTGAGGCTCATGTAAGCATTGACCAGAGATTTAATGAACCCTATGTATCACTCAGATTTAATGAAGCTGGTGCAAAAATTTTTGAAGAAATTACTGGTAAATATGTAAAAAGAAGGCTTGCTATTATACTTGATGGAAATCTTTATTCAGCTCCCATGATTCAGGAAAAAATTGAAGGTGGTAATGCTCAGATTACTGGAAGCTTTACCCTTGAGGAAGCTAAGGATTTGGCAATAGTGTTAAGGGCAGGTGCGCTTCCAGCTCCTGTAAATCTCATACAAAATGTAACAGTCGGACCCACTCTTGGAAGGGATTCCATTGAAGCTGGAAAGCTTGCTGTAATAATTGCATCAATTTTAGTGGTTGGATTTATGATTTTATATTATCGTTTGAGTGGTCTAATTGCTGACCTTGCTTTGGTTCTGAATATTGTTCTTCTCATTGGTGCATTGGCAGCCCTAAATGCAACCCTTACACTTCCTGGAATTGCAGGAATTGCTCTTGCAATAGGAATGGCTGTTGACTCCAATGTTTTAATGTTTGAAAGAATCAGGGAAGAGCTGAGGCTTGGGAAAACACCAAAAGCATCTATTGAAGCTGGGTATAAAAAGGCATTCTGGACAATCTTTGACTCCCATGTAACTACATTGATTACTGCTGCAGTGCTTTTCCATTTTGGCTCCGGACCAATAAAAGGATTTGCTGTAACGCTTTCTCTTGGTGTTGCAATCAATCTTTTCACTGCATTAATTGGAACAAAAACTGTCTTTGACTTTATATACATAGGAAAGGAGAGGAAGACCCTGAGCATATGATACAGATACTTGGAAAAACAAACATTGATTTTCTTGGGAAAAAATACTATGCCATTGCGCTATCATGCATAATGATCTTACTTGGCTTATTTGCAATTTTTCAAATATACACAGGCAATGCAAATTTAGGAGTTGATTTCGCAGGTGGTTTGAGTTTACAGGTACGATTTTCCCAGCCTGTTACTCTATCTGAGGTGCGAGCAGTATTGGAAAAAGCAGGAATAAAAGATGCGGATATTCAGGATTTGCCAGCAGAAAAAAAGGTTTTAATAAAACTAAAAAAACAGTATCAAGATGCTCAGGATACCATTGAAAAGGCTTTAAAGGAGAATCTATCCTCTAAAGAACCAATTATTGAGGCAATCACTCAGATAGGTCCAAAAATAGGTGAGAGAACCAAAAAAGATGCTCTCCTTGCAATAATAGCTGCTACAGTAGGAATTTTAATTTACATTGCCATAAGATTTAGATTTCACTTCTCTATTGGAGCAACTATTGCAACTTTCCATGATGTTATGGCAGTGCTTGGAATTTTTTATATACTTGGAAAAGAGATCAATCTTATCTTTATCAGTGCGCTTCTTACTATTGCGGGTTACTCTCTTACAGACACTGTGGTTGTTTTCGACAGAATCCGTGAAAATCTTGGAAAAGTTGCTAAAGGCACTATGACTCTTGAAGCATTAATGAACAAAAGCATAAATGAGGTACTTTCAAGAACAATTGTAACTTCTCTTACCACTTTGATGGCTGCCTTTGCATTATTTTTCTTTGGCGGAGAAGTATTGCATGACTTTGCCCTTGCAATGATATTAGGAATCATTGTTGGAACATATTCTTCAATTTTTGTAGCAAGTCCGGTGGTGCTTCTTATTGGCAAAAACTCGCTTCTGAAGAAATAAAATGCAGTATACAGATTGGGTTGTAATCAAAACGAACAGAGAGTTTTTAGAATATATTTCCAAACTCCTCAATATTTCCATACCAACAGCTCAGGTTCTTGTCTCAAGAGGACTTAAAGATGTTGATGAAATCTATTCTTTTTTAAATCCAAGTCTTGATAGCATTGATCCTTACGAGATATCAGGAGTAAAAACTGCTGTTGAGATCATAAAAAATGCAATTCATTCAGGAACTAAAATCTTAATTAATGGCGATTATGATGCAGATGGTATAACGTCTACTTCAATACTTTACGATATACTGAAAAGAAAAGGTGCTGATGTTTATTATCACATACCCCACAGGATTCAACATGGATATGGATTAAGCTTTTTCAGCATTGAGGAAGCAAAAAAAGTCGGAGCAAAACTGATAATAACTGCAGACTGTGGAATAAGGGATTTTGAAGCTGTTGAATATGCGAAGAAAGAGGGAATTGGAGTAATTATTACAGACCACCATGAACCTTTGAGAATTGATGAGCAAATAGTTATTCCAAATGCTTTAGCAGTAATAAATCCTAAGATAGGTGGCAATCCTTCATATAATTTTCTTGCAGGAGTTGGTGTTGCATTTATGCTTGCTCTTGGTTTGGACAGAGAAAACGCTTTTCAGTATCTTGACCTCGTTACATTAGGAACTTACGCAGATATGGTTCCCCTTACCCACGCAAATAGAGCTCTGATAAAACATGGCTGGCAGTTAGTTGAATCACCAGAAAGGGAGGCTTTAAAAAGGCTTAAAAGCATAACTGGAGTAAATTCAACAACGCTCAGAGGTTTTCATCTCAGCTACTGTCTTATTCCAAGAATCAACGCACCGGGAAGAGTTGACCATGCCAAAGATGTAGTTAAATTCTTACTCGCAGAAGAGGAATCTGAGCTTGATGCCTTAAGTAAATGGCTAAATCAAATGAACTCATTAAGGCAAAGCATAGAAGAAAAGATAATGACAGAGGCAGAAGAAAAACTTAATGAAGAGTTTAATGATGAACCAGTAATTGTTCTGTGGGGAGATTGGCATCCCGGAGTTGTTGGAACTGTTGCAAGCAAGTTAGTTGACAGATACAATAGACCTGCGTTTGTTTTCTCTATTCAGGAAGACAAAGCAAAAGGCTCAGCAAGAAGTCCTGCGGGATTTGACTTACAGGAACTTCTTAACAGCTGCAGGGATTTGTTAATCCGATTTGGAGGTCATAAACAAGCAGCTGGTATGACACTGTTGAAAGATAATATTTTATCCTTTAAAGAGAGACTTTGCACGGTTGCTAAAGATATGACAAAGGAGATAAAGAATATACTCTATCTTGATGCATCAGTTAATTTAAATGAAATAACGACGAAGGTGGCAGAAGAGATAAGCATTCTTGAACCCTTTGGAGAGGGCAATCGGGAACCGATATTTGGAGCAAAGGAATTAACTGTGATAAATTTAAGAAAGGTTGGCAACAATCACTTGAAAATGTTTTTAAAGCAAAACGGAACAACAATTTCTGCTATTGGATTTGACATGGCAGAAGAGCCTATAATGGAGGGATGCCTTGTTGATGCTGGATTTATGCCTACAATAAACGAATGGGAAGGAAATAGAATTCTTCAGCTTCAACTTAAAGCTTTAAGAAGGTCCTTAAGATGAGATTTACAGTTACGGATTTGCTTCAAAAGAAAGAAAAAAGACAAAAAATTACAATGCTGACAGCCTATGATTTTCCTTTTGCAAAGCTTGTTGATGAGGCTGGAATAGACATGATACTTGTTGGAGACTCCCTTTCAATGGTTGTGCAAGGCAATGAGACAACTCTGCCAGTTACAATGGATGAAATGGTTTATCATACAAAAATTGTTGTAAGGGCAACAGATAGAGCAATGGTTGTGGCTGATATGCCCTTCATGTCCTATCAAGTAAGTGTGAAAGAGGCAGTAAGAAACGCTGGAAGATTTATAAAAGAGGCAGGGGCACATGCAGTAAAGCTTGAGGGTGGAAGAGAAATCCTTGAGCATGTTAGAGCTATTACAGAGGCAGAAATTCCAGTTATTGGACATTTAGGACTTACTCCTCAGGCAGTACTTAGAATGGGAGGATATAGATTACAGGGCAAGGAGCCTGAACAGGCAGAAAGAATTCAAGAAGATGCAATGAAACTTCAAGAATCCGGAGCTGTGGCAATTGTGCTTGAAGTTATTCCCACGGAGCTTGCGAAACAAATTACAGAAAACCTTGAAATCCCTACCATTGGAATTGGAGCAGGACCTTATTGTGACGGACAAGTTCTTGTTATTCACGATATACTCGGACTTTTTGAAAGATTTACTCCAAAGTTCGTAAAAAGATACGCAAATCTCAGGGAAGAAGCACTTAATGCCATAAAAAAATACAAAGAAGAGGTAGAAAAGGGAGTATTCCCAAATGAAGAGCATTCTTTTTAGGAGGTTAGCAAGTTGATTTCGCCAGAAAAACAGCTTGAAATAATTAAAAGGGGAACGGTAGAGATAATACTTGAGGAAGACCTTATTAAAAAACTTGAAAACTCATACAAAGAAAAAAAACCTTTACGTATAAAGGTAGGCTTTGACCCGACTGCTCCTGACATTCATCTTGGTCATACAGTGCTTCTTGAAAAAATGCGGCAGTTTCAGGAACTTGGACATGAAGTGATTTTTCTCATCGGAGATTTCACAGGAATGATTGGGGATCCATCAGGAAAAACAGAGACCAGAAAACCACTTACAAGGGAAGAGGTCCTGAAAAATGCAGAGACCTATAAGGAGCAGGTATTCAAAATTCTTGATCCTGAAAAGACAATCATCAGATTTAACAGCGAGTGGTTTGGCTCAATGACTGCTCTTGATATGTGCAGACTTGCAGGTGCAGAAACTGTTGCCCGCATGCTTGAAAGGGATGATTTTAAGAAGAGATTTTCAGAAGGAAGACCTATCTCAATCTTAGAATTTCTATATCCTCTGCTTCAGGCATACGATTCTGTTTACTTAAAGGCAGATATAGAGCTTGGTGGCACTGACCAGAAGTTCAATTTGCTCATGGGAAGACAGTTGATGAAGATGTACGGAATGCAAGAACAGGTTGTTATCATGATGCCCTTGCTTGAAGGACTTGATGGTGTTCATAAAATGTCTAAAAGTCTTGGCAACTACATTGGAATAAATGAACCTCCTGATGAAATGTTCGGTAAAGTCATGTCAATCAATGATGAACTGATGCTAAAGTATTATGAACTTTTAAGCCATATCTCCGTTGATGAATTGAAGGAACTTAAAGAAGGAATAAAGGAAGGAAAGATTAATCCCCGTGATGCAAAAGAGGCTCTTGCAGTAGAGATTGTCACAAGGTATCACGGCAGTGAAACGGCTGAAAAGGCAAGGGAAAACTTTATCAGACTTTTCAGAAAAAAGGAAGTTCCTGAGGAAGTTGAGACTATAGAAATAAAAAATGAAGAAGGGGGAATCTGGTTACCCAAGCTGTTAAAAGAAAGAGGAATTATTAAAAGCACATCTGAGGCAATAAGACTCATAAAACAAGGCGGAATAAAGATAAACAATGAAACAATTACAGACTCTGATATAAAGCTTCACAGTGGCGAGTATCTTATAAAGATTGGCAAACGAAGATTTGTGAAATTGGTGATTAGTGATTAGTGGATGGTGGTTAGTGGCTGATTTTTATAACTATTCACGAGCCACTATCCACCAACAACCATCTATTATCTCACAATATTCATAAGTTCATTTAACATATTGTCTGTTGTTGTGATGACCCGAACATTAGCTTGATAGCCTCTCTGAGCTGCAATCATTCTTACAAATTCTTCAGCAAGGTCAACATTGCTTGCCTCAAGGGAGTTGGCAAAAACTTTTCCAACACCAACAGTGCCTGGAGCACCTAAAATTGGTCCACCAGAGCTAAAGGATTCAAGATAGAGATTATTTCCCATCTTTGTAAGATTATGGGGAGCAACAAACTTGGCAAGAACTACCTGAGCTACATTTCTTACCTGTCCATTTGTAAAAACTCCTGATATAACACCATTCTGATCAACTGTAACTCCAATAAGATTTCCTGCTGTATATCCATTTTGACTCTGAAATACCACTGCATTTGGTGCTCCATACTGGGTTGTATCAGTAAAATCTATTGTAACCTGTTGCGGTGAAGTTGCACCCCAATCTGAAAAATCAAAATCTACTGTTGTAGTCGGTGGATTATTGGTAAGATTTCCGTTTGAATCAAAATTAAGTGTATAAGGACCAGAGACCTGAAAGTTGTTCACATTTGGATCCGCATCAGAATCATACACAAAATAAGCATTCCAGGTATTAACTGCTGTATCTTTAACAAAATATGTATAAACAATGTGAGGATTTCCAAGACTGTCGTATATCGTAATCGCCGTTGAATAGTTGTATTGATCAGAGGTTGGAAGGTCTGTACCACCTGCGTATGTCCACGGATTTGTTGGTGTGGTATCCCTTGAGTCAAGATTAACTTGAGTGTTTATTCTTGTAGTTGCAGAAGGTGAGCTCATAAGTCCAGCAAGATATACATCTCCTATTCCACCTGTGATATTGCCTTGGGGGTCAAATAAATATGCCTGAAGTCTATAGCCATTTGGGTCAACAACATATCCTTCTTTGTCAAGTCTGAATTGTCCTGCACGGGTATAATAGGTTGGTCCATTTTCTTGTCTTACAACAAAAAATCCATCTCCCTCAATTGCTAAATCCAGTGGATTTGCAGTTGTCTCAAGAGTTCCCTGCGTGAATAGTTTTTGAATGTCCAAAATCATTGTTCCACGACCAACCTGCATTGCTGAAGCACCGCTTAAAGTTTGACTCAGTATGTCTGCAAAGTTTGCCCTGCTTGCCTTAAAGCCTACTGTGTTTGCATTGGCTATATTGTCACCGATAACTGAAAGGGCAAGACCATTTGCATTTAATCCGCTTATGCCTGTAAAAAGTGATGTTAACATTTATATCACCTCCTCTAAGCCTTAATTTCCTTTACTTGGTTCATACTAATATAACTATCCCCTACATTAAGCTTAAGCTTACCATCTTCAATTGCAATTCCCTGAACCTGATATTCCTTGCCATCTGTTGTTACTACTTTCTTGCCTATTACAGTTGAGCCTATCATGAGAGCATTTGAATAAATCTGATATGTTGCAAGGTCCTCAATGGTTTTATTCATGTTTATGATTTGCTCTAAAGTTGAAAATGTTGCAAGCTGACCGACAAACTCTGTATCTTTAAGTGGATTGAGCGGGTCCTGATACTTAAGCTGGGCAGTAAGGAGTTTGAGAAATGCTTCCTTGTCTATCTTGTTGTTGCCTGTTGCATTTGTCTTTTCCTGAACCATATAAAGCGGATTTTCAAAAATGCTGCTAATTTCGTTCATTTTTTTCCTCCTATGCAAAATATTCAATGAATTTTTGGTTGTCTCTGTTTTTTCTGTTACCCTGATTGTGATAACTGTCAGAATATCCTTTGTGTTCCTTAGTTAAATCCAGAAGAAAATCAGAAACCTTTATTCCCGATGACTGAAGATTGCTTTTAATTTCTGGCACTAATGCTGTAAGCATTTCCTTAACATGCGGATAATCAACTTTCATGTCTGCCTTTATTGAACCGTTATCAAGGGATAATTTTATTAAAATTCTGCCAAGCTCAGGTGGTTCAAGCTGAACAATGAGATTTTTTTGAGAAGTTGAGACAGCTCTGAATATGATGCTGGATACATCATTTAGCCTGCTTATTGGAAGATCAATTTTTGTCTGAATATCAATGAGTTTTGATGCAAAATCAGATGGATTAGAGGATATATTGATTTGAGAAGTAAGAGGCTGTTGTTTAACATTATTACTGGTTGTTTTATCGCTTAAATTAATAGAATTTTCTTCATTTAAGAATTTTACCAGATTGGCTGAGTTTTCATTTTTAATCTCAGTTGCCATGAAACTTTTTGTTATTTTTAAGCTATCATCAGCTAATTTTAAGTCCTGATTTGTTAGCTTTTCAGCAAGTTTCTGGATGTCCGAGATTTCAAGATTCTTTGAATTTAACTTCATGATATTTTCCAAATCTACAATTTTCTCAAAACCAGGATTTGTTTTGTTGTCTGTTTGAATTTTTTGTAGCAGCTTAAATACTTCACCGCTATTTTCTCCTGAATTAATAAAATCAAGGAGGGAAAAATTTTTGTTTTCAGAGTTTTTCAGAAGTTCTAAGAGTTGTGATAAATTTTGTTCCCATCCCAAGATAGCTATTCCAAATAATGCCATAGGATTGTTATTAATCAGCAAATCATTGATTTTGTTGCCCGCTAAGAGGTCTTTGTTTTCAGATAAAACATTTAATAGCTCATTGAGTAAAATATCAAATTCAGAGGTATGATTGGGGAAATTGGTTTGTAAATTTCCAACATTGTCTGCATTCATTAACAAATTCAAATTTATGTTTCCACTTATCATCATGCCATAATGAAAAACAACTCTCATGCCAAAATAATGGATAGTTAAAGATAAGATTTATCAGGCTTTTTTTATTGAATGAAGGAGCTAAAAATAGGGAAAATATTTCCTAATTGGATAATTTTTCCTTGATGGCAACAACCTTTTTTGAAATGGATGCAGCTTTCTGGGGATTTACATTGGCAAGAATTTTTCCTGCCTGACGAGGTTTCATAGCAATAAGTATGAGAGCTGCTGTTTCATCATCAAGCTGTTCAAGTCGAGCACCACCTTCTTCTGGTGGCATTTGTTCATAAATTTTTGCCAGTTTCTGAAATTGCTCTGACTGAGCCTTTTCTAACATTGCTTTAATCTCTTCCTGCTGTTTAATTTTTGCCTCTATTTCCTGCTTAAGCTTTTTTAGTTCTTCCATTTTTTTGTCAAGGTCCTGTTGAAGGATTTTTAGTCTTTCCTCCTCAATATTTGCAGGCTGTTGGGTTGTGGTCTGCTGTCCAATCAAAGTGCCAGCCATTATACCAAATATAAAGATAAAGATGCCTAATATCAATGCTCTTTTTAGCATTCTCAACTCCTGTATCTGGACATAAGGATATCTGCTATTTCTTTTTCTTCGGTTTTTTCTTTCTCAAACTTTTCTAAAGTCAATACTCTCTCGTAAATTGTCTCTGTTTTTTTTCGTTCCTTGAAGGCATTCTCATATAAAGCTCTCTGAGCTTCTATTTCCTCATCAATCTGTTTTAAAAGCTTAAGCAAGTTATCTTTTTGCTCCAAGAGATATTCAATTTCAGCATATATTGTGTTTAGCTGTTGCTGAGAAATTTCATTTTGATTTGAAATTTCCAATGAGAGAAAGTTAAATCTCCGCTCAATTTCTGCTATTCCCTCTATAATTCTCCTTCGTGTTGAAAGCAATTCTGCAAACTTTTGTTTCTCTGACTCCTCTTCCCATTCCCTTAATTTAAGTATCATATTTATGGCTTTCTTATTCATTTTTATTCAAACAAGCTGTAAAGAGCTTTTACACTTTCATCAAAATTTGCTTTTTCCTCTATCTTTTGCATGAGAAAGTTGTTGATTCTGTCAATCATTTTAAGGGCAAAATCAACCTGAGGATTTGTTCCTTCCTTGTATGCACCGATATTTATAATGTCTTCGTATTTTGCATATGTGGCAAGAATATCAAGCAGTTTACCAGCCATTTGTTGATGCTTTTCATCCACAATATCCTTCATGACTCTACTGACGCTTTTTAGAGGGTCAACAGCAG
>FWWL01004023.1_pt1 | contig 25600 bp, 27 predicted proteins | sample 2228331 | NCBI WGS metagenome assembly FWWL01 (sample SAMEA103939775, study PRJEB20133) | metagenome | reverse complement strand
GGCAGCGGCCGGCTGCGGTGCAGCGGGCGCGGCCGGCACGACGATCACCGGCTGGCGCTGGGGCGGGGGCAGATCGAGGTCGAAGGGTCGCGACGGGGGCAGGGGCGCGCGCATGATCTGACCATCCTGCGGCCGTGCGGGCGTCGCGGCGGCGAGCAGGCATGCAAGCGCCAGCAGCAGCGCGACGCGGTCCCGGATCCGCACGGGTCAGGGCGCCGGCGGCGCAATGAACACGGCGCGCGTCTCTGCACCGATGAGGGGGGCCTGGGGTGCCTTGGTGCAGAGTTCGGCCAAGGCCTCGGGCGCGGCGGCGATCTTCTCGATGTCGAGCACCGGACGCTGCGCCCCGCCGGCGAAGTAGCCGGCGAGCCAGAGCGAAATCTGGCTGCGGTCATTGCCGTTCATGGCGACGAAATCCGCGCAGGTGGCGCGCATCAGGTCGATTGGCTCGGCGCGGACATTGCCTGCGGAACAGAGCCCGGCCATCACGCCAGCCAGCACAGCCAACCGTCGCCAACGCAGCTCCATGGGACGCCTTTCTCGGTGGCTGGCCGGTCTCGGCCCGAAACGATTCGACCGCAGTGTGTCGCGCCGCGAGGCGCTCTGCCAGAGCGATGCCCGCGCTATGCGGTAAAATTCCGGCGACGTCGATCGGGGTTCAACCGCAAAGCGCCCGTCATTCCCGCAGGACGGGTCGCTTCTGCGCGAATGACGCCATTGTGCGGCGCGGCATACTCTTGCTTCATTCCAAAGCAGGGTCTAATCGACTGGTCGATCAATGCAGACCGGCGCGCAGGCGTCGGGCGGCGGTGCGAGAGGAGACCGTGATGCAGACACTCCAGGCGCCCTCGCTGCTTGCCGACTATCTGCCGCTGGTGATTTTCATCGGCGTCTCGGCCTTCATCGGGCTGGCCCTGCTCATCGCGCCTTTCGTGATCGCCTATTCCAATCCCGATCCCGAAAAGCTCTCGGCCTATGAATGCGGCTTCAACGCCTTCGACGACGCCCGCATGAAGTTCGACGTGCGCTTCTATCTGGTCGCGATCCTTTTCATCATCTTCGACCTCGAAGTCGCGTTCCTGTTTCCCTGGGCGGTCGCGTTTGGCGGGCTCGGCTGGTATGGTTTTTGGTCGATGATGATCTTCCTCGGCGTTCTGACCGTCGGCTTCGTCTATGAGTGGCGCAAGGGTGCGCTGGAGTGGGACTGACCGTCACATCGCTGGCGCATGGCGCGCGTCACATCTGACGGTTGAGGCATCACAAGGGTAACAGAATGGCAGTCACAGCGATCGATCGCGGCGACCCGCTGGTCGCGCCGGCTCCGAAGGGGCTGCTTGGCCCCGATGGACAGCCTGTGGGCGCGCGCGATCCCTTCTTCACCCAGGTCAATGCCGAACTCGCCGACAAGGGTTTCCTCGTCACCGCCACCGACGACCTGATCAACTGGTCGCGCACCGGCTCGCTGATGTGGATGACCTTCGGGCTCGCCTGCTGCGCCGTCGAGATGATGCAGCTCTCGATGCCGCGCTACGATGTCGAGCGCTTCGGTTTTGCTCCCAGAGCCAGTCCACGGCAATCCGACGTGATGATCGTGGCCGGCACGCTGACCAACAAGATGGCCCCGGCGCTGCGCAAGGTCTACGACCAGATGCCTGAGCCGCGCTACGTCATCTCGATGGGCTCCTGCGCCAATGGCGGCGGCTACTACCACTACAGCTACAGCGTCGTGCGCGGCTGCGACCGCATCGTGCCGATCGACATCTATGTGCCGGGCTGCCCGCCGACGGCCGAGGCGCTGCTCTACGGCGTGCTGCTGCTGCAGAAGAAGATCCGCCGCACCGGTACGATCGAGAGGTGAGGGCGATGAGCGATCTCCAGACCCTCGCAGACGATATCAAGGCGGCGCTTCCCAGCGCGGTCACGGATGCCGTCGTCGCTTTCGACGAGTTGACGATCCATGTGGAGGCCGCGTCGATCGTCCAGGTTCTGCGCACGCTCCGTGACGAGCCGCGCTTCCGCTTCGTCAATTTCACCGACATCGCCGGGGCCGATTATCCCGGCCGCGAGAAGCGCTTCGACGTCGTCTACCATCTGCTGGCGCCGCATCATAACCGGCGCATCCGGGTCAAGGTCCAGACAGACGAGGCGACGCCCGTCCCCTCGGTGATCGAGGTCTTCCCGGCAGCCAACTGGTACGAGCGTGAGGCCTACGACTTCTACGGCATCCTATTCTCGGGCCACCCCGACCTGCGCCGCATCCTCACCGATTACGGATTCGAGGGCTACCCGCTGCGCAAGGACTTTCCGCTGACCGGCTTCGTCGAGGTCCGCTACGACGACGAGCAGAAGCGCGTGGTGTACGAGCCGGTGAAGCTGAACCAGGAGTTCCGCAATTTCGACTTCCTGAGCCCGTGGGAAGGAACCGAATACGTCCTTCCTGGCGACGAAAAAGCCAAGACGGCCTGAGCGGAACCGGACATGACCGAGCACAACATCCGCAACTTCTCGATCAATTTCGGCCCGCAGCATCCGGCCGCGCACGGCGTGCTGCGTCTCGTGCTGGAGCTCGACGGCGAGGTGGTCGAGCGCGTCGATCCTCATATCGGCCTGCTGCATCGCGGCACCGAGAAGTTGATCGAAGCCAAGACATATCTGCAGGCGCTGCCCTATTTCGACCGGCTCGACTATGTCGCGCCGATGAATCAGGAGCATGCCTATTCGCTGGCCGTCGAGAAGCTGATGGGCGTCACGGTTCCGCGCCGCGGCCAGCTCATCCGGGTGCTGTATTCCGAGATCGGCCGCATTCTCTCGCATATCCTCAACGTCACCACGCAGGCTATGGATGTCGGCGCGCTGACGCCGCCGCTCTGGGGCTTCGAGGAGCGCGAAAAGCTTATGATCTTCTACGAGCGGGCCTGCGGCGCGCGTATGCATGCAGCCTATGTCAGGCCCGGCGGCGTGCATCAGGACCTGCCGGTCTCGCTGATCCACGACATCGCTGAATGGTGCGACCCGTTCCTGAAGGTCTGTGACGACCTTGAGACGCTTTTGACCGACAACCGCATCTTCAAGCAGCGCAATGTCGATATCGGCGTGGTCGATCTCGAGACCTGCTGGAAATGGGGTTTTTCGGGCGTGATGGTGCGCGGCTCCGGTGCGCCGTGGGACCTGCGCAAGTCGCAGCCGTACGAGTGCTACGAGGAGATGGAGTTCGACATCCCCGTCGGCAAAAACGGCGACTGCTACGACCGCTACCACATCCGCATGGAGGAGATGCGGCAGTCCGTGCGCATCATGAAGCAGTGTTGCGAGAAGCTGCTGGCTCCCGATGGCGGCGGGCCGGTCTCTTCGCTCGACGGCAAGATGGTGCCGCCCAAGCGCGGCGAGATGAAGCGCTCGATGGAAGCGCTGATCCACCATTTCAAGCTCTACACCGAGGGCTACAAGGTGCCGGCCGGCGAGGTCTATGCCGCGGTCGAGGCGCCCAAGGGCGAATTTGGCGTCTATCTCGTCTCCGACGGCACCAACAAGCCCTATCGCTGCAAGATCAAGGCGCCGGGTTTCGCCCATCTCCAGGCCATGGACTTCATGTGCAGGAAGCACATGCTGGCGGACGTCTCCGCGATCCTGGGCTCGCTAGACATCGTGTTCGGGGAGGTCGATCGGTGATCGTTCGGCCAAGAGATATCGGCTTTGTTTTTCTGCTTTTAGCGACTTTGCTGGGATTTCTGGCGGCTGCTCTTAAGGCATCCGATACGAAATCTTGGATGGAAGCATTCCGGGATGCTTCGAGTATTCTCGCGAGCCTTTCGATTGCGACTGGGATGATCACATTCTGGATCGGGATCGATAAGTATTGGCGCGACGAAGAGGATCGATCAAAGCGAAATCTACAAGCTCAGAATGATAGGGTCGAGGCCGAGAAAGCTCGGCTGGAAGAAGATCGTGAGCGAGAAATTCGCGATTGGCAAAAGGTTGCGCTACACGAATTCATGCACCAAAAAAAAGGAAGCTATATTAAATTTGCGGACCTTCTCCAAGTCTATCAAGCGAAAGGAGGGACGCACCCGAGGATTTCAATTCCAAAAGAGCGATTGTCTTCAGAGGAGCTCCGGCGTGTTCTTCTTGAGATGATCACGGCCAGGATCGTCGTTCAGAATTCGGCAGATGGCTATGCGCTAGAGGATTATGAGTAATGTCCGTCCGTCGTCTCGCCCCCGATCACGTCCAGCCCACCTCTTTCGCCTTCGATGCGGCGAACGAGAACTGGGCCGACCAGCAGATCGCCAAATACCCGCCGGGCCGGCAGGCCTCGGCCGTGATCCCGCTTTTGTGGAAGGCGCAGGAGCAGCATCATGGCTGGGTGCCGCGCGCCGCGATCGAGGCGGTGGCGAGAAAACTCGACATGGCGCCGATGCGCGTCATGGAAATCGCGACCTTCTACACGATGTTCAATCTCGCCCCGGTCGGCGAGCATTTCGTCCAGCTCTGCGGCACGACGCCCTGCGCCCTGCGCGGTGCGGAGGCGATCAAAAAGGTCTGCGAAGAGGTGATCGGCCCGCAATCGACCGTGACCGCTGACGGCAAGCTGTCCTGGCTCGAGGTCGAGTGCCTCGGGGCGTGCTGCAACGCGCCGATGGCACAGATCAATTTCGACTATTACGAAGACCTGACGCCCGAGAATTTCCGCGCTCTGCTTGACGATCTGCGTCATGGCCGCCCGACGAAGCCCGGCCCGCAGAGCGGCCGCTCCTGCTCGGAGCCGCTCGGTGGCGGCGAGACGCTGAAGGACGCCGCGCTCTATGACGGAACGGTGATCGGCGCGGGCGACTGGCAGGCGCGCATCGCCGATCAGCGCAAGGCGGCCGCCGAAGCTGCCGCGGCGAAGGCCGCCGCCGAGGCCGCGGCGAAAGCCGCCGAGGCGACGCCGGCGGCCGTCGAAGCCAAGCCCGCGACGGAAACGGCCGCCGCCGGTCGGCCAAAGCCCTCCGAGCCCGGCCAGCCCTCGGGCGCGTCGCAGGATACGCCGGCGGCGAATGGCAAGGTTTCCGCCGCCGCCATCAAGGAATCGGCCAAGCCGGCCGATGCACAGTCCGCGATCCCGACGCCAGCCGCAAAAGTCGCGACTGCTCCCGTAATTGCCGAGAGCAAACCCGAACTGCTGACCGCTGCCCGCGGCGGCAAGCCTGACGACCTCTCGCTGATCTGGGGCGTCGGTCCGAAACTTGCGACGATGCTGAACGGGATGGGCGTCTGGCATTTTGACCAGATCGCCGCGTGGAAGGCCGAGGAACTCGCCTGGGTCGATGCAAGGCTGACCGGCTTCAAGGGCCGCGCCACCCGCGACGACTGGATTTCGCAGGCGAAGAAGCTGGGCACGGGCTGGCGGCCGGATTCGGCCCTCGGCGACAAGCCGGTGAAGTGAGGCGAATACGATGCTCGCAGACCGCGACCGGATTTTCACCAATCTCTATGGCCGGCACGACCTCTCGCTGAAGGGCGCGATGCAGCGCGGCGCGTGGGATGGCACAAAGTTCCTGCTGGAGCAGGGGCGCGACTGGATCATCGACGAGATGAAGAAGTCGGGCCTGCGCGGGCGTGGCGGCGCGGGCTTTCCGACCGGGCTGAAATGGTCGTTCATGCCAAAGACCAATGACGGCCGGCCGCATTACCTCGTCGTCAACGCCGACGAATCGGAGCCCGGCACCTGCAAGGATCGCGAGATCATGCGCAACGACCCGCATACGCTGGTCGAGGGCTGCCTGATCGCCTCCTTCGCGATGGGCGCGCACGCGGCCTATATCTATATCCGCGGCGAATACATCCGCGAGCGCGAGGCGCTGCAGCGCGCGGTCGACGAGGCCTATGAGGCGAACCTCATCGGCAAGAACAACAAGCACGGCTACCCCTTCGACCTCTATGTCCATCACGGGGCAGGGGCCTATATCTGCGGCGAGGAGACGGCGCTGCTGGAGAGCCTCGAAGGCAAGAAGGGCATGCCGCGCCTGAAGCCGCCTTTCCCGGCCAATGTGGGCTTGTATGGCTGCCCGACCACCGTCAACAACGTCGAGTCGATCGCGGTCGCGCCGACGATCCTGCGGCGGGGCGCGGCCTGGTTCTCGGGTCTTGGCAACCCGAACAATGTCGGCACCAAACTGTTCTGCGTCTCGGGGCATGTGAACAAGCCCTGCAATGTCGAAGAGGTGATGGGCATCCCCTTCCGCGAGCTGATCGACCGCCATTGCGGCGGCGTGCGCGGCGGCTGGGACAATCTGATGGCGGTCATCCCCGGCGGCTCGTCGGTGCGCATGGTCCCGGCCGAGCAGATCATCGATACGCCGATGGATTTCGACTCGCTGTCGAAGCTGAAATCGGGTCTGGGCACGGCGGCCGTCATCGTGATGGACAAGTCGACCGACATCGTCCGCGCCATCGCCCGCATCAGCTATTTCTACAAGCATGAGAGCTGCGGCCAGTGTACGCCCTGCCGCGAGGGCACCGGCTGGATGTGGCGCGTGATGACGCGCATGGCGGAAGGCCGCGCGCAGAAGCGCGAGATCGACATGCTGCTCGACGTCACCAAGCAGATCGAGGGCCACACCATCTGCGCGCTCGGCGACGCCGCCGCCTGGCCGATCCAGGGCCTGATCGCGCATTTCCGCCACGAGATCGAGAAGCGCATCGACGACTATTCCGCCAACCCGCATTCCGAGCCGGTGCGGCTGATGGCGGCGGAGTGAGACCATGACCAAACTCCTCATCGACGGCATCGAGGTCGACGTCCCGGCCGACTACACGGTCCTGCAGGCCTGCGAGGCTGCCGGCGCCGAGGTGCCGCGCTTCTGCTTCCATGAGCGGCTCTCGATCGCCGGCAACTGCCGGATGTGCCTGGTCGAGGTGAAGGGCGGCCCGCCGAAGCCGCAGGCCTCCTGCGCCATCGGCGTGCGCGATCTGCGCCCCGGCCCCAATGGCGAGCCGCCGGTGGTCTCGACGAAGTCGCCGATGGTCAAGAAGGCGCGCGAGGGGGTGATGGAGTTCCTCCTGATCAACCACCCGCTCGATTGCCCGATCTGCGACCAGGGCGGCGAATGCGACCTGCAGGACCAGGCCATGGCCTATGGCGTCGACACGTCGCGCTATGCCGAGAACAAGCGCGCGGTCGAGGACAAGTATATCGGCCCGCTGGTCAAGACCTCGATGACGCGCTGCATCCAGTGCACGCGCTGCGTCCGCTTCACCACGGAGGTCGCCGGTGGGCAGGATCTCGGCGCGATCGGGCGCGGCGAGGATATGGAGATCACGACCTATCTCGAACAGGCGATGACCTCCGAGCTGCAGGGCAACGTCGTCGATCTCTGCCCGGTCGGCGCGCTGACCTCGAAGCCCTATCAGAACAAGGCACGGCCCTGGGAACTGACCAAGACCGAGTCGATCGACGTGATGGACGCGCTCGGCTCGGCGATCCGGGTCGATTCGCGCGGCCGCGAGGTCATGCGTATCCTGCCGCGCCTCAACGAGGCGGTGAACGAGGAGTGGATCTCCGACAAGACGCGCCACATCGTCGATGGCTTGCGGACGCAGCGGCTTGACCGGCCCTATATCCGCGTCGATGGCGCGCTGAAGCCGGCGAGCTGGGCCGAGGCTTTCGCGCTGATCGCCGCCAAGGTGAAGACGACGACGCCGGCCAAGATCGGGGCGATCGCCGGCGATCTTGCGGCCGTCGAGGAGATGTTCGCGCTCAAGAGCTTGATAGCCTCGCTCGGCAGCGCCAATCTCGACTGCCGGCAGGACGGCGCGAAGCTGCACCCGAAGTTCGGCCGAGCATCCTATGTTCTGAATGCCGGGATCGCCGGCATCGATGAGGCGGATTCGCTCCTGATCATCGGCGCGAACCCGCGTCGCGAGGCGCCGATCCTGAACGCGCGCATCCGCAAGCGCTGGCTTCGCGGCGACTTCAAGGTCAGCCTCATCGGCGAGCAGGCCGATCTGACCTATGCCTATGACTATCTCGGAGCCGGCCCGGATTCGCTGGCCGAACTGATCAGAACCGCGACTGCCGGCAAGGCGAAACCGATGGTGCTGGTCGGGCAGGGCGCGCTGGCGCGGCCCGATGGCGAGGCGATCCTGTCGATGGCGGGCAAGGCTGCGCAGCTGCTGGGAGCCGGCGACGGCTGGAACGGCTTTGGCGTGCTGCATACAGCGGCCGCCCGCGTCGGCGGGCTCGATCTCGGCTTCGTTCCCGGCGATGGCGGCATGGACGTCGCCGGTATGCTTCAGCCCGGCGCACTCGATGTGTTGTTTCTGCTCGGAGCCGACGAGATCGAGGTTCCGGCCGGAGCCTTCGTGGTCTATCAGGGCACGCATGGCGACAGGGGCGCGCACCGCGCCGACGTCATCCTGCCGGGCGCGGCCTACACCGAGAAGTCGGGCACCTATGTGAATACGGAAGGGCGCGTGCAGATGACCGACCGCGCCACCTTCCCGCCAGGCGACGCCCGCGAGGACTGGGCGATCCTGCGGGCACTCTCCGCTGCTTTGGGCAAGACGCTGCCCTTCGACTCGCTCGCCTCGCTGCGCAAGGCCCTCTATGCCGAGCATCCGCATCTCGCGGCGCTCGATACGGCGCCCGTCAACGACGCAGGCATACTGGCCTCCCTCGCCGGCCTTGGCGGGAAGGCCGAGAGGGCCGGCTTCGTCTCAGCCGTCAGCGACTTCTACCAGACCAATCCGATCGCGCGCGCATCCGCCGTGATGGCCGAATGCTCGGCGCTGGCCTCGGGCCGCATGCGGCAGGCGGCGGAGTGACAGCGATGAACTGGGATCTCGTCATCGACCTCCTGATCATGCTGGGCAAGAGCTTCCTGCTCATCGCCTGCCTGCTCGTCTTCATTGCCTATATCCTGCTGGCAGACCGCAAGATCTGGGCGGCGGTGCAGCTTCGGCGCGGGCCCAATGTGGTCGGGCCGTTCGGCCTGTTTCAGAGCTTCGCCGACCTGCTGAAATTCGCCTTCAAGGAGCCGATCATTCCGTCGGGGGCCAACAAGGGCGTGTTCCTGCTCGCCCCGCTGGTGACCTGCCTGCTGGCGCTCTCGGCCTGGGCGGTGATCCCGGTGGCGGAAGGCTGGGCGATCGCCGACATCAATGTCGGCATCCTCTACGTGCTGGCGATCTCGTCGCTCGGCATCTACGGCGTGATCATGGCCGGCTGGGCCTCGAACTCGAAATACCCGTTCATGGGCGCGCTGCGCTCGGCGGCGCAGATGGTCTCCTACGAGGTCTCGATCGGCTTCGTCATCATCACCGTGCTGCTCTGCGTCGGCTCGCTCAACCTCTCGGCCATCGTCGAGGCGCAGAACTCGCGCGCGGGCCTGTTCGGCTGGTACTGGCTGCCGCTGTTTCCGATGTTCGTGATCTTCTTCATCTCGGCTTTGGCCGAGACGAACCGGCCGCCCTTCGACCTGCCGGAGGCGGAATCGGAACTCGTCGCCGGCTACATGGTCGAATACTCCTCGACGCCTTATCTGCTTTTCATGCTCGGCGAATACGTGGCGATCATGACCATGTGCGCGCTGATGACGATCCTGTTTCTGGGTGGCTGGCTGCCGCCATTCCCGATCGCGCCCTTCACCTGGCTACCGGGCGTTTTCTGGTTCGCCCTCAAGGTCTGCGCCGTTTTCTTCATGTTTGCGATGGTGAAGGCCTTCGTGCCGCGCTACCGCTACGACCAGTTGATGCGGCTGGGCTGGAAGGTGTTCCTGCCGCTGTCGCTGGCCTCGGTCGTGGTCGTCGCTCTGGTGTTGCAGATCACGGGCTGGGGGCCGGTGCGCTGATGTCGGCCTATGCCGGCCCGATCGGAGCCGTCGCCGGCCTCGCGCTGGGCCTGCTGGAATACAGGCTGATCTCCGGCGTCGTCGTTTCGGCGCTGCGGCGGACGAACAGTTCGGCGACGGAGGCCGAGCACGCGGATTACGAGCGCCGCATCCGCATCCTGCGGGCGGTGCTGCTGGTGATGACGGTCGGCGCGATGCCGGTGGTGGGTTACTTCGTCGGCCGGGCGTTGCTCGGCTGAACTGGAACGGAAGAGGACGAGGAAGCGATGACACTCGCGCAAGCCGCAAAAGGCCTGCTCCTCAAGGAGTTCGTCTCGGCGTTCGCCCTGTCGATGCGCTATCTGCTGAAGCCCAAGGCGACGCTGAACTACCCCTTCGAGAAGGGGCAGCTCTCGCCGCGCTTCCGTGGTGAGCATGCGCTGCGGCGCTATCCGAATGGGGAAGAGCGCTGCATCGCCTGCAAGCTCTGCGAGGCGATCTGCCCTGCGCAGGCGATCACCATCGAGGCCGGTCCGCGCCGCAACGACGGCACGCGGCGCACCACGCGCTACGACATCGACATGACCAAATGCATCTATTGCGGCTTCTGCCAGGAGGCCTGCCCGGTCGACGCCATCGTCGAGGGGCCGAATTTCGAGTTCGCCACCGAAACCCGCGAGGAGCTGTTCTACGACAAGGACCGGCTGCTCGCGAACGGGGCGCGCTGGGAGCGCGAGATCGCGCGCAATATCGCGATGGATGCGCCGTATCGGTGATACGGCAAGCCCGTCGCGCGGTTGTCGCGCCGGACGGGCCTGATTATAGACGCTCGAAACCGTGGTCGGCTCCAGAGTCGCCGCCGTTCAACAAGGGCCGCCCGCAAGGGCGGAAAGGCTGGCCAGGATGAACGCCGCAGCGGCTTTCTTCTATCTCTTCGCGGGCGTCACGGTCGCCTCCGCCTTCATGGTGGTGACCGCGCGCAATCCCGTGCATTCGGTGCTCTTCCTGATCCTCGCCTTCGTCAACGCGGCCGGCCTGTTCCTGCTGCTCGGGGCCGAGTTCCTGGCGATGCTGCTGATCGTCGTCTATGTCGGTGCTGTCGCGGTGCTGTTCCTTTTCGTCGTGATGATGCTCGACGTCGATTTCGCCGAGTTTCGGCAGGGCTTCCAGAACTACCTGCCAGTCGGCGCGCTGATCGGGCTGATCTTCGCCGTCGAACTTCTCCTCGTCGTCGGCGCCTGGGCGATCGATCCGCAGATCGTGCGCACGCCGGTCTCGGCCATTCCCGCCACGATCAGCAACACCGAGGCGATCGGGCGTGTGCTCTACACGCAGTACATTTACTACTTCCAGGCGGCGGGCCTTGTTCTGCTTGTCGCCATGATCGGCGCGATCGTCCTGACCCTGCGCGAGCGCCCTGGCGTCAAACGCCAGGACATCCCGACGCAGAACGCGCGCACCAAGGCCGCCGCGATGGACGTTAAGCAGGTGCCCTCGCGCGCCGGCGTGCCTGAGGAGATGGCGTGATGATCGGTCTCGGACATTATCTCGCCGTTGCCGCGATCCTTTTCACGCTCGGCGTGCTCGGTATCTTCCTCAACCGCAAGAACGTCATCGTCATCCTGATGTCGGTCGAGCTCATCCTGCTCGCGGTCAACATCAATTTCGTTGCCTTCTCGTCGTTCCTGAACGACATCGTCGGGCAGATCTTCGCGCTGCTGGTGCTGACCGTCGCCGCCGCCGAGGCCGCCATCGGGCTCGCCATCCTCGTGGTCTACTTCCGCAACCGCGGCACGATCGCGGTGGAAGACATCAACATGATGAAGGGCTGAGCGGACCGGCCATGTATCACCTGATCGTCTTTCTCCCGCTCTTCGGCTTCCTGATCGCCGGCCTGTTTGGCCGGCTGATCGGCGCGCGCGGCTCGGAGATCGTCACCACCTCGCTGCTGATGGTTTCGGCCGTCCTGTCCTGGATCGCGTTCTACAACGTCGGCTTCGGCTCGGGCACGACACGCGTGCAGGTCGCGACATGGATGGCGTCGGGCGATCTGCGCGTCGACTGGGCTTTCCGCATCGACACGCTGACGGTCGTCATGCTGGTCGTCGTCAACACCGTCTCGTCGCTCGTGCATCTCTACTCGATCGGCTACATGCACGAGGACGAGCACCGTCCGCGCTTCTTCGCCTATCTCTCGCTCTTCACTTTCGCCATGCTGATGCTGGTGACGGCCGACAACCTCGTGCAGATGTTCTTCGGCTGGGAAGGGGTGGGCCTCGCCTCCTATCTGCTGATCGGCTTCTGGTACAAGAAACCCTCGGCCAATGCGGCGGCGATGAAGGCCTTCATCGTCAACCGCGTCGGCGATTTCGGCTTCGCGCTCGGCATCTTCCTCGTCTTCGTGCTGTTCGGCTCGGTGGCATTCGACGCCATCTTCCCGCGCGTCGGCGAACTGACGACGCAGACCTTCCGCTTCATCGGCTATGAATGGAACGCGCTGACGCTGGCGGCGCTCCTGCTGTTCATGGGTGCGATGGGCAAGTCGGCGCAGTTCCTGCTGCACACCTGGCTGCCGGACGCGATGGAAGGCCCCACTCCCGTTTCGGCGCTGATCCATGCCGCGACCATGGTTACCGCCGGCGTCTTCATGGTGGCGCGACTCTCGCCGATCTTCGAATATGCGCCCAATGCCGCGCTCATCGTCATCGTCATCGGCGCGACGACGGCCTTCTTCGCCGCCACCGTCGGCCTGGTCCAGAACGACATCAAGCGTGTCATCGCCTATTCGACCTGCTCGCAGCTCGGCTATATGTTCGTCGCGCTCGGCGTCGGGGCTTACTCCGCCGGCATCTTCCACCTGTTCACCCACGCCTTCTTCAAGGCGCTGCTGTTTTTGGGCGCCGGCTCGGTCATCCACGCGATGCATCACGAGCAGGACATGCGCAATATGGGGGGCTTGCGGAAGCACATCCCGCTGACGGCGGCTGCCATGACCATCGGCACGCTGGCGCTGACCGGCTTCCCGCTCTTCGCCGGCTACTTCTCCAAGGACGCCATCATCGAGAGCGCCTATGCGGCGCATAAGGGCTTCGCTAGCGAATACGCTTTTGTTCTGCTGGTGGTCGCGGCCTGCATGACCTCGTTCTACTCGTGGCGGCTGTACTTCATGACCTTCGAGGGCAAGCCGCGCTGGGGGGCGGGGGCTCATGGGCACGGAGACCACGGCCACGCGCATGGCCATGATGGTCACGCCCATGCGGCTCATATCCACGACGATCACGGCCACGGCCATGATCACACACCGCATGAGAGCCCGCTCGTCATGCTGATCCCGCTCGGCGTGCTGGCGCTCGGCGCGCTATTCGCCGGGCTTGCCTTCAAAGGCGTCTTCATCGGAGACGGCTATGAGGGCTTCTGGAAGGGCTCGCTGTTCACGGGCAAGGACAACCACATCCTGCATGCCATGCACGAGGTGCCCAAATGGGTGGTCTGGTCGCCTTTCGTGGCGATGCTGATCGGCTTCGCGCTGGCCTGGTACATGTACATCAGGCGGCCCGACGTGCCCGGCAAGCTCGCCGCCGCCAACCCGGTCCTCTACAGGTTCCTGCTCAACAAATGGTACGTCGACGAGATTTACGACTTCCTGTTCGTGAAGCCGTCGATGTGGTTGGGCAAGTTCTTCTGGAAGAAGGGCGACGGGCTCGTCATCGACGGCATGGGGCCGGACGGAATTTCGGCCCGCGTCGTCGACGTCACCAACCGCGTCGTCCGGCTGCAGACGGGCTATCTCTATCACTATGCCTTCACGATGCTGATCGGCGTCGCCGGGCTGGTGACCTGGTATCTGCTGGTTCGCGGGTGAGATGATGTTCGGCTTCGGAATCCTCACCGGACTGCTTGTCCTGCCGCTGGTCGGCGCGGCCTTCATTCTGGCGCAGCGCGGCGACGATGCATCCGTCGACTCGAACGCCCGCTATGCGGCGCTCGCCGCGACGGTCGCGACCTTCGTGCTCGCCTGCGTCGCCTGGGCGCGGTTCGACCCCGCCAATCCGGGCTTCCAGCTCGTCGAGACGCACGCCTGGGTCTCCGACGTCATCAAATTCAAGCTCGGTGTCGACGGCTTCTCATTCCCCTTCATCGTGCTCACCGCCTTCCTGATGCCGTTCTGCATCCTGGCGTCCTGGACCTCGATCACGAAGCGGGTGCGCGAATACATGATCGCGTTCCTGATCCTCGAAACGCTGATGATCGGCGTGTTCGCGGCGCTGGATCTCGTGCTGTTCTACCTGTTCTTCGAGGCCGGCCTGATCCCGATGTTCCTGATCATCGGCATCTGGGGCGGCAAGCGGCGCGTCTACGCCTCCTACAAGTTCTTCCTCTACACGCTGCTCGGCTCGGTGCTGATGCTGCTCGCCATCATGGCGATGTATTGGAACGCCGGCACGACTGACATTCCGACGCTGCTGGCGCACAAATTCCCATCGGGCATGCAGACCTGGCTATGGCTCGCCTTCTTCGCCTCCTTCGCGGTGAAGATGCCGATGTGGCCGGTCCACACCTGGCTGCCGGACGCCCATGTCGAAGCGCCCACCGCCGGCTCGGTCATCCTCGCCGCTATCTTGCTGAAGATGGGTGGCTACGGCTTCATCCGGTTCTCGATCCCGATGTTCCCCGAGGCGTCGCAATACTTCGCGCCCTTCGTCTTCGCGCTCTCTGTCATCGCCATCGTCTACACCTCGCTGGTCGCGCTGATGCAGGAGGACATCAAGAAGCTGATCGCTTACTCGTCGGTGGCGCATATGGGCTTCGTCACCATGGGCCTGTTCACCCTGACCCCGCAGGGCATCCAGGGCGCGATGTTCCAGATGATGAGCCACGGCCTCGTCTCGGGCGCACTCTTTCTCTGCGTCGGCGTGGTCTATGACCGCATGCACACCCGCGAGATCGCCGCCTATGGCGGGCTGGTCAACCGCATGCCGGTCTACGCGGTGATCTTCATGGTCTTCACCATGGCCAATGTCGGGCTGCCCGGCACGGCCGGCTTCGTCGGCGAATTTTTGACGCTGATGGGAGCGTTCAAAGCCAACCCCTGGGTCGCCTTCATCGCAACCTCGGGCGTCATCCTGTCGGCGGCCTATGCGCTGTGGCTCTATCGCCGGGTCATGTTCGGCGAACTTGTGAAGCCGGAACTCAAGGATATCACCGATCTAAACCGCCGCGAGATGGCGACGCTCGTCCCGCTCGTCCTGCTGACGATCTGGTACGGCGTGCGTCCCGGCACGATCCTCGACGCATTCGCCGCGCCGACCGAAGCCCTCATCAAGAACTATCAGGCCGCCATCACCGCCGCGAAGACGGCGATGCTGGTCGTCCAGTAAGGTCGCCAAATCATGACCGTTCACGCTCTCGGCCCGGCTTTGCCCGAGATCATCCTGGCGCTCGGCGCCATCGCCATGGTGCTGTTCGGCGCGATCAAGGGCGAGCGTTCGACGCGCCTGCTCGAATACGCCGCGATTGCGCTGTTCGGCCTCGCGCTGGTGCTCGTGCTGTCGGGGACAGGCAAGGCCGTGACCTTCAATGGCGGCTTCGTCGCAGACGGGTTCGCGCGCTTCATGAAGGCGTTGACGCTGCTGGGCGCGGCCGCCGCGATCCTGCTCTCGTCTGACAGCATGCGCCGCGACGGCTCGATGCGGTTCGAATTCCCGATCCTGATCGTGCTCGCGACCATCGGCATGATGATGATGATCTCGGCCGGCGACCTGATCAGTCTCTACGTCGGCCTGGAGCTGCAATCGCTCGCCTTGTATGTCGTCGCCGCCTTCGACCGCGACAACACGAAATCGACCGAGGCCGGGCTGAAATACTTCGTCCTCGGCGCGCTCTCCTCCGGCATGCTGCTTTACGGCGCGTCGCTGGTCTACGGCTTTACCGGCACCGTGAACTATGCCGGCATCGCGGCCGCCGTGCAGGGTGGCAAGCCGGGACTGGGCCTGATCTTCGGCATCGTCTTCGTGGCGGCCGGCCTCGCGTTCAAGATCTCGGCCGTGCCGTTCCACATGTGGACGCCCGACGTCTATGAGGGCGCGCCGACCCCGGTCGCCGCCTTCTTCGCCGCCGCGCCGAAGATGGCGGCGATGGCGATGACCGTGCGAGTCTTCGTCGGCGCGTTTCCCGGCGCGCTGCACGAATGGCAGCAGATCGTAGTCTTCATCGCGATCGCCTCGATGGCGCTCGGCGCCTTCGCCGCGATCGGCCAGACCAACATCAAGCGGCTGCTGGCCTATTCCTCGATCGCCAATATGGGCTACGCGCTTGTGGGGCTCGCGGCCGGCACGGCCGGCGGCGTGCAGGGCGTGATGGTCTACATGGCGATCTATCTCGCTACGACACTCGGGGCCTTTGCCTGCGTGCTGATGATGCGCCGCGACGGCAAGCCGGTCGAGGACATCGCCGAACTCGCCGGCCTGTCGCGGACCAATCCCTGGATGGCCTTCGCGCTGGCGATGATGATGTTCTCGCTCGCCGGAATTCCGCCACTGGCCGGGTTCTGGGCGAAGTTCTACGTCTTCCTCGCCACGATCGACGCAAAACTCTACACGCTCGCGGTCGTCGGCGTTGTGACCAGTGTGGTCGGGGCCTATTACTATCTGCGGCTGGTCAAGATTATCTATTTCGACGAGGCCAAACCCGCCTTCGAAAAGGGCGATCTCGGCGTGCGCGCCGTGCTGCTGGTCTCTGCCGGCTTCGTGCTGGTGCTTTCGCTCGCGCCCGCGCCGCTGTTCAACTCGGCGGCGGCGGCGGCGAAGTCGCTGTTTTGATGCGCTGCCGTCATGGTCGGGCTTGTCCCGACCATCCACGTCTTCGGTCGTCGAGCTCTGTGCCCAAGCCGTGGATGCTCGCCACAAGGGCGAGCATGACGCGCCGGAACCGCGCGATTTCCCCCGACATTGAACGCGCTGTCTCGTCACGCACGAAACCGGCACTGCTCCATGCTCTCTGAATCAGCCCGCGCCGCCGGCTACAGGCTGATCGTCCGCGATGCGGTCGGTTCGACCATGGAGGAGGCGCGACGCGCGCTCCACGATGGCGACCCCGGCAAGCTCTGGATCGTCGCGCGCGAGCAGACCGCGGGGCGTGGCCGTCACGGCCGGGTCTGGGGTTCGCCGCCCGGCAACCTCTACGCCAGCCTGCTGCTGACTAATCCTTGCGAGCCGGCGCTCGCGCCTCAGCTCGGCTTCGTTGCGGGGCTGGCGCTCCATGACGCGGCCTCGCAGCTCGTGGGCGCGGCCGCCGCAGCCGACCTCATGTTGAAATGGCCCAACGACCTGCTGATCGCCCGCGCCAAGACCGCAGGCCTCCTGCTGGAGGGCGAGAGCCGGGCAGGGCGGCTCGACCTGATCATCGGCTTCGGCGTCAACATCGCCTCCTGTCCGCAGGACACGCCCTATCCGGCGATCGCGCTCGCCGCGTCTGGGCCGGGCGTGACTGTCCAGGCGCTGCTGGCGGCCCTCAGCGAGGCGTGGATCGGGCGCTTCGAGACATGGTCGCGGCCCGGCGGCTTCGGACCGACGCGTACGGCCTGGCTGGAGCGAGCCGCGTTCTTGGGCGAGACCATCACGATACGGCTCGGAGAAGGGCCGCTTAGCGGCGTCTTCGCGGGTCTCGATGCTTCGGGTCGGCTCGAACTCGATATCGCCGACGGCCGTCGCATCATCGATGCGGGCGATCTCTATTTTGCCGCTCCCGCCTGAACGACCGTAGTGCTGGAGGCGCGCCGCGCAGCGTGGTAGGGCTCCCGCCAGAGCATTGCGCCATCGCGTTTTCTTAGTTTCAGTCAGGATATTTCGTGACCCGCTCCCCGGACCAACTCGTCTTCGTTCCCCTCGGCGGCCTCGGCGAGATCGGCATGAACGCCGCGCTCTACGGCTTTGGTCCGGAGGGCCGGCGCAAATGGATTCTGGTCGATTGCGGGCTCTCCTTCGCCGGGCCCGAAGCACCGGGCGTCGACATCATCCTGCCGGACCTGAATTACATCATTGCCGAGCGCGCCAACCTGCTCGGCATCGTCATCACCCACGCCCATGAGGACCATATTGGCGCGCTCGCCGCGCTGTGGCCTAGCCTGCGCGCCCCGGTCTACTGCACGCGCTTCGCCGCCGGCTTGCTGGTGACGCGGCGGCTCTCGGAGCCGGGCGCGCCAAAAGTGCCGATGAACGTGATCAACCAGGGCGGGCGCTTCACGCTTGGCCCGTTCGACATCGAACTTGTGCCGGTCGCGCATTCGATCCCGGAATCGAACGCGCTGGCGATCCGCACACCGGCCGGGCTCGTCGTCCATACCGGGGACTGGAAGATCGACGCGACGCCGCAGGTCGGGCTGCCGACCGACGAGAGGCGCCTGCGCGAACTCGGCGACGAAGGCGTGATGGCGCTGATCTGCGATTCGACCAACGTCATGCGTGACGGCACGAGCCCGAGCGAGGCGGATGTCGCGGCCAAGATCAAGGAACTGGTGCATTCCGCGCCGGGCCGCGTCGCGGTCACGACCTTCGCGTCGAACGTCGCGCGCCTGAAGGCGGTGGCGGAAGCGGCCCTGGCCGATGGCCGCGAGGTCGTCGTGGTCGGCCGCGCCATGGACCGCGTCATCGATGTCGCGCGCGAATGCGGCTATCTCGACGGCATCCCCGCCTTCCGCTCGGCCGACACCTATGGCTATCTGCCGCGCGACAAGGTCGTGGCGCTGCTGACCGGCAGCCAGGGCGAGCCGCGCGCCGCGCTCTCGCGCATCGCCTCCGACGACCATCCCGAGATCGCGCTCTCGCCCGGCGACCGGGTGATCTTCTCGTCGCGCACGATCCCGGGCAACGAGAAGGCCGTGGGCGCGATCCAGAACGCGCTAGCCCGCGATAATATCGAGATCATCACCGACCGCACCCATCTCGTTCATGTCTCGGGCCATCCGCGGCGCGAGGAGATGGCGAGGCTCTATGGCTGGCTGAAGCCCAGGATCGTGATCCCGGCCCATGGCGAGGACCTGCATCTCTCCGAGCACGCGACCTTCGCGCGCGGGCTCGGCGTCAAGACCGTGGTGCGCGCCGGCAATGGCGACGTCGTCGCGATCGGGCCCGACGGGGCGAGCAAGATCGACGAGGTCAATCATGGCCGGCTCTACCAGGATGGCGCGCTCCTGGTGAACGCGCTGGAGAAGACCATCTCCGAGCGCCGCAAGCTCTCCTTTGCCGGCATGATCTCGGTCGCGGTCGCGATCGACGAGAAGGGCGGGCTCGCCGGCGACCCCGAGATCGCGGTCCTCGGCCTGCCGCCGCGCACGAGCGACGGCACCGATTTCGACGAATACGTCGCCGACGCCGTTTCCGAACTGCTCGACAATATCCCCAAGGCGCGCCGGCGCGACCCCGAGGCCCTGCGCAATGCGCTCGAGCGCGGCCTGCGCAGTGCCGTCAACGAGGAGTGGGGCAAGAAGCCGCTGGTGCATGCGCTGGTGATCGAGGTCTAGGATAGCGCGTCTTGCAGGGGATTTCAGAATGATCGGACGCCTCAACCACGTCGCCATCGCCGTGAAGGATCTCGCCGCGTCGACCGCGCTTTATCGCGACACGCTCGGCGCGCGCGTCTCTCAGGCGCTGCCGCAGCCCGATCACGGCGTCACGGTCGTCTTCGTCGAACTGCCCAACACCAAGATCGAGTTGCTCGAGCCGATGGGCGCGGATTCGCCTGTCGCCAAGTTCCTGGAGCGCAATCCCGACGGCGGCATCCACCATATCTGCTACGAGGTCGAAGACATCCTCGCCGCACGCGACAGGCTGAAGGCCGATGGCGCACGGGTACTCGGTTCGGGCGAGCCGCGCATCGGTGCGCATGGCAAGCCGGTGCTGTTCCTGCATCCGAAGGATTTCTGTGGCACGCTGGTCGAGCTCGAGCAGGCGTGATTGCCGTGACCGCCGACCCGATCGACTTCTTCGGCCAGCCGCCGGCCGGCTCGCCACGCCCCTTCAGCGAGGCGACGCGGGCTGGCGGGCTGGTGTTCGTCTCCGGCCATTCGGCTCCGCATGATCCCGAGCGCGGCGTCCATCGCGGGCAGACCCCGGCCGACGAGGTTCGCAACGCGCTGGCGAAACTGGCGGCGATTCTCGCGGAGGCCGGCAGCTCGCTCGACCGCGTCGTTCAGATGACGATGCTCATCACGGACCCGGCCGATTATGCGGCCTGTAACGCCGAATATGTGAAGCATTTCCCCCGTGGCCTGCCGGCGCGACATACGGCGCGCTTCGGCGTGCCGACGGAGGCGCGCGTGGCCTTTGCCTGCATCGCGCTCGCGGGCGGTGCCGACGAAGGACGCGGATCGTGACGCTCGCGGGCGGGCTCGCCGTCTATTTCGTGATCTGGTGGACGGTGCTCTTCGCCGTGCTGCCCTTCGGTGTGCGCAGCCAGGCGGAAACTGGAGAGGTGACGCAAGGGACCGATCCGGGCGCACCGGCCGCACCGCGCATGCTCAAGGTGGCACTGATCACGTCGGTGATCGCCGGCGTCATCTTCGCGCTGGTCTGGTATATCTGGGCAACGTTCGATCTGTAGCCGCGTCGCCAGTCTCGATCAGGCACGCTGCAAAACAAAAGGGCAAGGCCGGAGCCTCGCCCTTGAAAGTCTGTTTTTACCGCAGTATCGGCGCGCATCGGATGTGCACGACTCATATACTAGGCGGGCGTTTGTTCCTCCCGAGACCTGGTCCGCGGCGCTCAAAGTCGAACCGAGCGTGCCCAGCGCCATTTGATTAGCGGATTGTGACAGGCCTGTCACCACTTTAGGCAACCAAAGCCTGATGTTTTTGCAAATTTATTCTCCACTGCACTTGTGCGGTGCAACATTGTTCCGGCTGCGCCATGGGAGCGCCTTGTTCACGCCCAAGGATGCCGCTACCAAAACAGCCATTGAGACCTGCCGAATCCGCCGGCAGGCAGGAGACACCGTTCCATGCTGCGCTCATCCATCGCCATCCTTGCCCTCGCAGGCGCGCTCAGTGCGGCCCAGGCTCAGGCCCCCGATCCGAAGAACACGCTGATCCTCGAGACCAAGGACGGTCCGGTGACCATCCGCCTGCGGCCCGATCTCGCGCCCAAGCATGTCGCACAGATCAAGGCCCTGACGCAGAAGGGTTTTTACGACGGCATCGTGTTCCACCGCGTGATCGACGGCTTCATGGCGCAGACGGGCGATCCGACCGGCACCGGCACCGGCAAGTCAGATTTGCCGAACCTGCCGGCCGAATTCACGCCGACGCCCTACAAGGTCGGCTCGGTCGGCATGGCGCGGTCGAGTTCGCCCGATTCGGCCAATTCGCAGTTCTTCATCTGCTATGAGGGCTGCGGCCCGCTGACCGGCCAGTACACGCTCTTCGGCGAGGTCGTCTCCGGCATGGAGGCGGTTCGCAAGATCAAGAAGGGTGCGCCCGGCTCGGGCCAGGTCACCGGCCCCGACAAGATCGTGAAGATGCGCCTGCAGTCGGACGCCAGGTAAGCCGCCACGCCATGGCCGGCCGGCGCCTCGCGGCAGCATTGCTCGTCGGGATAGTCCTGACGGGTGCTGCCGGTGCGCAGGACACGCAAGGGCTTGGCCTGCCGCCGGCGTCGGGCTCACAGAACCCTGTGCTGCCGCCGCCATCGGGCTCGCAGAACCCGGTGCTGCCGCCGCCTTCCGGCCAGCGTTACGTCCCCGGCGTCGGCGGGCGCTTCGGCGACAGCCCGTCGCGGCCGGTCCTGCCGCGCCCTGTCCCCGGCGTCGATCCGGGCCTGAGCGGCTCTGTCTCGCCGACCAGCCGCAGCCTCGCCGGCGAGGTCGATCGCATCGACGAGATCGCGCCCGCGATCCGCCGCTGCTGGGTCCCGCCCGCCATGGACGGACCCAATGCCGGCGCGATGGCGACGGTGCGGTTCAGCCTGCGGCGCGACGGCAGCATCTTCGGCCAGCCGCGCGTCACATGGGGCGCCGGCCGGGCCGATCCAGCCCTGCAGCAGCGTTTCACCGCCTCCGTGCTCGACGCAGTGCGCGATTGCGCGCCTCTGAGGTTGTCGTCGCGCTTCGGAGCGGCTATCGCGGGGCGACCCTTCACCATCCGCTTCCACGGCCGCGCGCCGTCCACTGAAAGGCCGACCTGATGTCGCTCGATCCGGAAAACACCCTCGTCATGGAAACCACCAAGGGCAAGGTGGTCATCAAGCTGCGTCCGGACCTCGCGCCGGCCCATGCCGAACGGCTGAAGGTGCTGTCGCGCCAGGGTTTTTATGACGGCATCGTCTTCCATCGCGTCATCGACGGCTTCATGGCGCAGGTCGGCTGCCCGCATGGCACCGGCACCGGCGGCTCGGACCTGCCCGACCTCAAGGCCGAGTTCAACAACGAGCCGCATGTGCGCGGCATCTGCTCGATGGCCCGCTCGCAGAACCCCAACTCGGCCAACAGCCAGTTCTTCATCGTCTTCGAGGACGCCAGCTTTCTCAACAAGCAGTACACGGTCTGGGGCCAGGTGGTCGAAGGCATGGAGAACGTCGACAAGATCAAGCGCGGCGAGCCGGTGCGCGATCCCGATTCGATCATCTCGATGAAGGTGATGGCCGACGTCGCCTGAGCCGGAACGGTGAATGTCGATCTCTTCGATTTCGACCTTCCCGAAGATCGCATCGCACTGAGGCCCGCGAGCCCGCGCGATGCGGCGCGTCTGCTCGTCGTGAGGCCGGACGCGACAATGCCCTTCGAGGATCGCGGCGTGCGCGACCTTGCCGCGTTGCTGCGGCCCGGCGACGCGCTGGTCTTCAACGACACGCGCGTTGTTCCCTCGCGCCTGCGCGGTCGCCGTGTCCGTGCGGAGACCTCGGCGGCGATCGAGATCATGCTGCACAAGCGGGAGGCGGCCGATCGCTGGCTCGCCTTCGCTCGGCCGGCCAAGAAGCTCGGCCTCGGCGACACGGTGCTCTTCGGCGACAAGGCCGCATCGCATCCTTGCGAACTCGGTCGGCTCGAAGCCGTCATCGTCGCGAAGGGCGAGGGCGGCGAGGTCGAGCTGCGCTTCGCGCTGTCGGGACCGGCGCTTGACGAGGCCATCGCCAACCTCGGCGAACTGCCGCTGCCACCCTACATCGCCGGCAAACGACCGACCGATGAGGCCGACGCGGTCGATTATCAGACGGTTTATGCGCGGGAAGACGGTGCGGTGGCCGCGCCGACGGCGGGCCTGCATTTCACGCCTGAACTCGTCGCGGCGCTGGAGGCGCGCGGCGTCTCGCGCCATTTCGTGACGCTGCATGTCGGGGCGGGCACGTTCCTGCCTGTCAAAGCCGCCGACACCGGCGAGCACCGCATGCATGCCGAGACTGGAACCGTGTCGGCGGCGACGGCCGATGCATTGAACGCGGTCCGGGCCCGGGGCGGGCGCATCGTCGCGGTCGGGACGACCTCGCTTCGGCTGCTCGAGAGCGCGACCGGCGATGATGGCGTGATCGCGCCGTTTTCGGGCGATACCGCGATCTTCATCACGCCCGGCTATCGCTTCCGCGCCGTCGACCTGCTGATGACCAATTTCCATCTGCCGCGCTCCACCCTATTCATGCTGGTCTCGGCCTTCAGCGGCCTCGACATCATGAAGCGGGCCTATGCCCATGCGATCGCAGGAGATTATCGCTTCTACTCCTACGGCGATTCCAGCCTCCTGGCCCGCGCCGGACAGGCAGGCTGAGGCCTGACGTCCACGTCGCATCAGCGTCATCCGTGCATGCGACCAGCCCCCGATCGGGCTTGCGCCACCGATTCAGTCGTCGTTCAGCATGATGGGCGACATTGGCATGGCTGGCAGGCTTTCCGTCCTGGCTCTTCATGCGCTAGGCTTGCCGCAAGGGGAGAGTATCGTGGCGTTGCGCTCGTCGGTTCCGGGAATCAGGGTTGCGGGTCTCGAGCGCACGGCGCGTCTGGCCGGCGAAGCCTTCGGGCATGAGGAACTTGGCCGTCTCGACCAGCTTCGCCTGGCGCAGACGTCTTCGACGCGCTGGGTTTGGGCCGTAATCGCGCTGCTTTCCGTCGTCGGCCTGAGCCTTCTCGCCCTGCGTTGACGCGACCGGCCCGTTCCGACGAAAAATCAACCTTTGCAGCCTAGCCTCCCATTCGGAGGAGAGGCCCATGCGTTGCGTCATCATCAGCGATTTCGGCTCCGTAAACGGCGGAGCCGCCAAGGTCGCCATCGAAAGCGCGCGTGGCCTGGCCGAGGCGGGCGTCGATATCATCTTCGCCTGCGCAATCGGCCCGATTTCCGACCGCTTGAGCCATCCGCGCATCGAGATCGCGATGTTTCCCGGCGAGGAGATCTGGACGGTCGGCAGCAGGCTCGCCGCCGCCCGCCAGGGCATCTGGAACGCGCCGGCCCATGCCTTCCTGATCGATCTGCTGGCGCGCCAGCCCCAGTCCGAGACGCTCGTGCATCTGCATCAATGGACCAAGGCGTTCAGCCCGGCGGCGCTGGCTGCGGCCGGCGGGAGCGGCCTGCCCGTCGCGGTGACGATGCACGATTATTTTTCGTTTTGCCCCACAGGCGGCTATTTCGATTTCAGGGCCGGCGCGCCGTGCCGCCAGAAACCGATGTCGGCCGGGTGCGCCGGATCGAACTGTGACCGCGCCTCCTACATTCACAAGCTTGTCCGCGTGGCGCGGCAATGGCGCTCGGACGAGGCGATGCGTGCCCTGCGCGCGCCGCTCTTCGTCCATGTCAGCGATTTTGCGCGCGACTTCGCCGCGCCGTTTCTGCCGAGCCAGGCGCGCCATGTCGTGGTCGAGAACATGATGGAGGCGCAGCGGCAGCCGCAGGCCGATGTCGCGGCCAACCACCATGCGCTGTTTCTTGGGCGCTTCACGCAGGAAAAGGCCCCCGACATTCTGGCAGCGGCGGCCCGCGCGGTCGGGATGCCGGTTCGCTTCGTTGGCGAGGGCCCGCTTGCCGGCCGGATCGCCGAGGTCAATCCGCGTGCCGAGATCCGCGCCTGGGTCGCGGCCGAGCATGTCTTCGACGAGATCGCACGGGCCCGCTGCCTGGTGCTGCCCTCGCTGTGGTACGAGCCGGGTCCTCTCGTCATCGCTGAGGCGAGAGCTGTCGGCGTTCCGGTGGTGCTGGCGCGCACCACGGGGCCGGCGAGCTGGATCGCCGACGGGGAGGACGGAATCCTCGTCGATGGCGGCGATGCAGCCGGGCTGTCGGCCGCGCTGACGCGGCTGAAGGACGATGGCGTGGCTGCCGCGATGGGCGCCGCCGCCTATCGCCGCTACTGGGCCGATCCGCTGACGACGCAGCGCCATGTCGCACGGACCGTCGAGGCCTATCGGGGTCTGCTCGCCGGTGGCCGGCAGCGTTCCACCATGGCTTGAGACGCGTCGCGGCATGAAAAAACCGGGGCGTGACCGCCCCGGTTGGAAGGTGGACCGCGAACCATTCGCGGTCGGGAGGAAGCTCAGTAAGAGTAGGGCTCAGTAGGAATAGTACATGGCGAACTCGACCGGATGCGGCGTCATCTCGAAGCGCGCCACGTCCTGCATCTTGAGTTCGATATAGCTCTCGATGAAATCGTCGTTGAAGACGCCGCCGGCCTTGAGATAGGCGTTGTCCTTCTTCAGCGACTCCAGCGCCTCGCGCAGCGAGCCGCAGACGGTCGGGATCTTCTTCAGCTCGCGCGGCGGCAGGTCGTAGAGATCCTTGTCCATGGCCGGGCCCGGATCGATCTTGTTCACGATGCCGTCGA